>JAABVA010000527.1_pt1 | contig 48192 bp, 40 predicted proteins | sample 5560331 | NCBI WGS metagenome assembly JAABVA01 (sample SAMN12812661, study PRJNA571458) | rock metagenome | isolation source: Antarctica rocks | place: Antarctica: Victoria Land, Mt New Zealand sud | collected 2016-01-07 | reverse complement strand
GAGAGTGTCCAGGTCAGCGTCCACTTGAGCTCCTGCTCGACGTTGGGTTAGCAACGCCAGCCTGGACACTCTCCACCCCGACTTTGAGGTTCAACGCGCCGATCAGCCCTTGGAATTACTCATCTAGGGCCGAAGGTCACCAGGCAATAGGGTCCGCGGCCACGAAATGGCGGCCAGCTCCGCCGTTGTTCGCCCGATTGCTGACGGGCCGTTCACGGGTCGACGAACAGCCTGACCTGAGGCAATGCGCCGACGCGAGATGCGACACGTGGAAGGATGCCATCATGTCCACGGAGATCGCAGTAGTGCAGCTGGGCACCCGCGCACCCGCATCGAAATCATTCGCGCCTGCCGGTACGAGTGCGACTCGCGGTTGTTCGTGCACCGTGCAAGTAAGCCCGATGACCCGAGGAAGTGGCAGATGACGAACCGTCCGAAGCCGGCAGCTGCCGTTGCTCCATCTTCGAGTCTCAATTTGCCGTCGAAGGTGTATGAGGCGGAACTGCTGCGGCTGCAGATCGAGCTGGTCGCTCTGCAACAGTGGGTTCGGGATACCGGCACCCGGGTCGTGGTCATTTTCGAAGGACGTGACGCCGCGGGGAAAGGATCGGCGATCAAACGCATCACCGAACGCCTCAACCCACGCTGGTGTCGTATTGCGGCATTACCCGCTCCCACCGAGCGCGAACGATCACAATGGTATTTTCAGCGTTACGTGGAGCATTTGCCGGCGGCCGGTGAAATCGTGTTGTTCGATCGGTCCTGGTACAACCGCGCTGGTGTGGAACGGGTCATGGGCTTTTGTACGAGCGCGGAATACCGCCGGTTTCTGCACCAGGTCCCGATCTTCGAACGGCTGCTGGTCGAGGATGGCATCCTGCTGCGCAAGTACTGGTTCTCCGTTTCGGATCGAGAGCAGGAGAAGCGCTTCAAGTCCCGTGAGCAGGACCCGATGCGACGCTGGAAGCTGTCCGACATGGATCTGCAATCGATCAGCAAGTGGGTTGACTACTCCAAGGCCAAGGATGAGATGTTCGTGCACAGCGACATCCCCGGATCACCCTGGTACGTGGTGGAAAGTGAGGACAAGAAGAGGTCGCGCCTCAACGTCATCGCACATCTATTGTCCACCATCGCTTATGAACACCATGACCCACCCGCGGTGAAGATTCCTCGCCGTCCCCCGGTCGGAGATTACACTCGACCGCCGCGAGAAGAATTCACCGTGATACCTGACCATGCCGGCACGCTGCTATGAGCGGCTCCGAGCTTGTTGTCTCTGCGGAGTCCGCCGACGCCTGGGGTGCGCCGCTGCGTGTGCCCGGGTCGTCGGGGCACATGAACGTCGCGAGTGGCCTTGGAAAGTGGCCCGAGGGCCGGCAGCGTCGTTCTCTTTGCCTTTGCGCTGCACCATAGATCGCCGCATACCGGAAATTTGTCGGTAACGTTGCGGTCGTAGCTTCCTTTCATGGTCGCAGCTCTCACCCTCGGTGTCGAAGAAGAGTTGCATCTCGTCGATCCGAGAACCTCGCTGCTGACTCCACGAGCCCCGCAGCTGCTCGCTGCGTTGCCACAGTGCAGCTTCGGTGCGGAATTGCAGCGCACGACAGTAGAAACGAACACGGGTGTCTGGCACACGCTCGAGGAATTGCGATCGGACATCATTCGATTGCGCAGAATGCTCATCGACGTGGCGGCGAAGGAGGGTCTGCGCGTCGCTGCAGTCGGCACCGCGCCGTTGTCCTCCGCGACGGATTTCGAGTTGACCTCGTCGGGGCGGTTCGGCCGGATGCAGCAGGACTATCGGCTTCTGGTCGACGAGCAGCTCATCTGCGGGTTGCAGGTGCACGTGGGTCTGGCGGACCGCGACATGGCTGTGGAGGTGACCCAGCGGATCGGTCGAGATCTGCCGATACTTCTTGCACTGTCGGCAAGTTCCCCCTTCTGGCACGGATCCGATACCGGCTACTCGAGTATCCGCACGATCATCTGGCAACGGTGGCCGACCGCGGGTGCGACCGGGCCGTTGAATTCCGCGGCCGAATACGACGATCTATTGACCGACCTGATCAACTCCGGGGTGATAGCTGACGCGAAGATGGCCTACTTCGATGTTCGGCCGTCCTCGCACGCACCGACGGTGGAGCTTCGGGTCGCTGACGCCTGTCCCATCGTTGATGACGCCATCGGCATCGCCGGCCTGTTCCGCGCGATGGTGGCCGCCGCGGAGCAAGCCACTCTTCGCGGAGATCCCCTGCGGTTGCTGGCGGCCCCGCTGCACCGCGCCGCGATGTGGCGGGCGGCCCGCAGCGGTTTGATGGGTGATCTGCTGGACTCCAGTTCCCGGCCGCAGCCGGTCCCGGCAGCCCAGGCTGTCTGGGCGCTGGTACATCGACTGCGTCCGCAACTGGAGGAGCTCGGTGACTGGTGCACCGTCAAGGAACTGATCGAGGCCACCATGGCCCGCGGCAATTCTGCCGATCGGCAGCGCGCCGCGCTGGCCGAGCACGGCCAGATGCGGAATGTGGTGGACCTGGTAGTTGCCGAGACGCACGGCCAGGTTGAGTCCGGTGCGGCCCGGGCCGCACCTCGCAACTATCGGGCCAGAGCGGGCGACGAAGCGTTCACCGCCGGCGGCGAACCGCGGCCGGCCTACCGGGACTTGTTCACCTCCATCGCGGTGAAGGGATTAGACGAGCTGGCCGCCCGTGGTCCGAGTCGTGATCGCTGGGCGACCGGAACCGGTATGACCTTCGGCGTTGGCGGCGAGCACCGGCCGTTTCCGGTGGACCTGGTGCCGCGCGTCATTCTTGGCCATGAATGGGCCGAGTTACGGGTGGGGCTGCTCCAGCGGGCCAGGGCGATCGAGGCGTTCCTACGGGATGCGTACGGCGACGCCCGGCTGGTCACCGACGGCGTTCTGCCGATGCAGAGATTGCGGGACTGTCCGGGGTGGCGCGACGAGGCCACCAGACTGCCCCCGGGCGTCGTTCGGGCCCCGGTGATGGGATTCGACCTGGTGCGCAACGAATCTGGCGGCTGGCGCGTCCTGGAGGACAACGTCAGGGTGCCCTCCGGCATCGGGTTCGCCATCGCCAGCCGAGAGTTGATGGACGCTGTGGCTGCTGACCTGACCCGACCCGCTCGACTGCTGGATCCGGCGAACGCGGCCCGACAGTTGGGGCAGACGTTGCGGTCGTGCGCGCGCGGCGGCGGCGACGACGACGCAACGGTGGCGCTGCTGTCGGACGGTTGCAACAACTCCGCCTGGTTCGAGCACCAGCTGTTGGCCGGTCGCGCCGGTTTTGTCCTGGCGCAGCCCGGAGATCTGGCAATCGACGACGGTCGGGTTCATTGTCGGGATGGCCGGCCGATCGATGTGTTGTACCTACGGCTGGACTGCGAGCTCTCCGACCTGCGCGACGGCAACGATCGCCCGATCGGAGCCGCGCTGCTGGAGCTTGCGGCGGCCGGCGGTGTCGTGCTGGCAAACGCTCCGGGCAACGGACTGGCCGATGACAAGGCGATGTACTGCCATCTGCCCGACCTGATCTCCTACTACCTCAACGAGCGCCCGCAATTGGCCAGCGTGCCGACCTACCGGTGCGAGAACCCGGCTGAACGCCGCGCCGTGCTGGAGCGGGTGGGGGAACTCGTCACCAAGCCCATCGATGGATACGGTGGTAGCGGCGTGCTGATCGGACCGAGCGCGTCGGCCTCCGAAGTCGTGCTGCGCCGCCGGGAGATTGCGCAGAATCCGGAGCGGTGGGTGGCGCAGGAGGTGGTGGCGCTGTCCTCGCTTCCCTCGTTCGACACCGACGGGCTCCAACCCAGGCACGCCGATCTGCGCGCGTTCGTGTTCGTCAACGGAACAGGTGCCGCGGACGTGCAGCTGGCCGATCTGGCCCTGACCAGGGTCGCGCCGGCGGGCAGCATGATGGTGAACTCTTCCCGCGGCGGCGGCGCGAAGGACACCTGGATCGTGGACACATCGGTGCTCGACTAGCGAGGGGAGAACGACATGTGTGGTCTGGCAGGTGAAATCAGGTTCGACGGGCACCGCGCCGACGTTGCCGCACTCGAGCGCAGCTGTCAGCGGCTCGCTGCTCGCGGTCCTGACGGCAGCGGGATCTGGGCGAACGGACCGGTTGCCCTTGGCCATCGACGGCTGTCGATCATCGACCTCACCGCGGCTGGTTCACAACCGATGGTCGACTCCGCCCTTGGTCTGACAGTGGTGTTCAACGGCTGCATCTACAACTTTCCGCGGCTGCGAATTGAGCTGGAAAGCGTTGGCTACACATTCTTCTCGCGCTCCGACACCGAGGTCATCGCCAAGTCCTACGCGCGCTGGGGAACAGACTGCGTTGACCATTTCATCGGCATGTTCGCCTTCGCAATCGCCGAACGGGACACCGGCCGGTTGGTGTTGGCCCGCGACCGGCTGGGTATCAAACCGCTGTACCTGGACCAGACGCGGGAGCGGCTTCGCTTTGCCTCGACACCGCAAGCGCTGCTCGCGGCCGGTGTTCAGGACACGAGCATCGACCGGATCGCGCTGGCGCACTACATGTCGTTCCACTCGGTCGTTCCGGCGCCGCGGACCATCCTCAGCGGCATCCGCAAATTGCCGCCGGCCACCGTCCGCGTCGTCGAGCCGGACGGCAGGTTCACCGATTCCCTGTACTGGGAGGCGCCTTTCGTGCGAGACGCGGCGAAATCGGACTGGACCGGCCGCGATTGGCAGGAAGCGCTGATCGGAAGTCTGCGCACCGCAGTCGAACGGCGGATGTTCGCCGATGTGCCCGTCGGGGTCCTGCTCTCCGGAGGCATCGATTCCTCCCTGGTGGTAGCGTTACTGGCCGAAGCCGGCCAGCAACACCTACAAACTTTCAGCATCGGCTTCGAATCCGCCGGCGGTGAGTCGGGGGACGAATTCAAATACTCCGATCTGATAGCTCGCGAGTTCGCCACCGACCACCACCAGATCAGGATCGACTCGTCCAGGCTGCTCCCGGCCATCGATGCCACCGTCGCAGCGATGAGCGAACCGATGGTCAGCCACGACTGCGTGGCCTTCTTCCTGCTCAGCCAGGAAGTCGCCCGACAGGTGAAAGTCGTGCAATCCGGGCAGGGCGCAGACGAGGTGCTCGGCGGCTACGACTGGTACCCGCCGCTGGCCGCCGTACCCAGGGCCGACGCCGTCGAAGCCTATGCAGGGGTGTTCTTCGATCGCCGCCGTGAAGCGCTGGGAGAGTTGCTCAATCCCGAGTGGATGGTGCCCGGCGATGTCGCCACCGAATACATCGCTGCCCAGTTCGGCCGGCCGGGTGCGGAGACTGCGGTGGACGCCGCGCTCCGGAACGACACTGCGATCATGCTGGTCGACGATCCGGTGAAGCGGGTGGACAACATGACCATGGCCCACGGGCTGGAGGCCCGGGTTCCGTTCCTCGATCACGAACTGGTCGAACTCGCCGGCCGAATCCCCCCGGAGCTGAAACTGGCCGACGGCGGCAAGGGTGTGTTGAAGCGGGCGGCGAGAGGCGTCGTTCCGGATGCGGTCATCGATCGCAGCAAGGGTTACTTTCCGGTGCCGGCCATCCGCCAGCTGGAAGGGCCCTACCTGAGCCGGATCCGGGAGGCGCTGACCGACCCGGCTGCCAGGACTCGCGACTTGTTCAAACCGGGAGCTGTCGAGGCCATGTTGGCTGCGCCGAACCGAACCAGGACCACCCTGGGTTCCAACGCGTTGTGGCAGTTGGGATTGCTTGAGATGTGGTTCCAGACGATGGGCATCAGCTGACCATGGTTCGCCTATCGGCGGAGCCGCTGAACAGTGGACTTCGGCTCGGGAACGACCTCGTCGACCGCTGGGCGAGTTGGGGGCCCAGCATGTCACCCGACGGCAACCGGATCGCCTACGTCAGCGACCGCCGCGGCACTCCGGAATTATGGATGCACACGCAGGACTGTGCCCAGGAACCGATCCCGATTCCGCTGTCCGCGGATCCCGTGCTCGAAGTGAGCTGGTCCGCCGATGGTCAGTGGCTTGCCTGTGCGATGGCCGCGAACGGCGGTGTGCGGAGCCAGGTCTGGGTACTCCGGCCTGACGGCACCGACGTACGACGAGTGGCCGGATCCGACGACCAGCACGCGGCGCTCGGCCCGTGGACCCGGCTGGGCCACAAACTGGTCGTCGAACTGGCCCCCACCCGGATCGATGAGCAAACCCGTTGTGTGCTCATCGATCCGGTCACCGGCGCGCACATCCGGCTGGCCGAAGGTGACCTGATCACCGCGCTCGACCTGTCCTCCGACGAGCGTTTCCTGCTGCTACGCGACGGCACTCGCGGAGCCCAATTCTGCGTTGTGGTCGACCGGAGTGGCGACTGCGATCACCCACTCCTGCCCTACCCGGCGGCCGGTTCCACCGATGTCGGCCTGTTGCGACGGTCCCCGCCGGGTGACCCGCTGCCGATGACCGCATACCTGGTCAGCGACGCCGGTCTGCCTCGTCGCGCGTTGATCGCACAGGCCGTCGGACCGGACGGGCTGCGCGGACCGGCCGGCGCGTTCGCAGCCCGGGACGACGGTGAGCTGGAATTTCTCGATGCCGATGAAAACGGGAAGCTGCTGCTGCTGGTCTGGAACGTCGCCGGGACCAGCGAAGTGGAATTGCTGGACACCAGAACCCACCGGCGACGGACGGTCAGCATGCCCGCATCGGTGGTCTCCGGATGCGCTCTGTCCAGGGACGGCAGCCGGCTGGTGCTGTGCATCGAGGGCCCCGACCGGCCGCGGGATCTCTGGACCGCTCGGACTTCGGATGCGGCGCTCGCTCCCGTCGGCCTGGGGTCTCCGGCAATTCAGCCACTGGTGCACCCCACTCTGGAGACCTTCGAGTCGCACGATGGTCTGATGCTGACCGGCTGGCTGTACCGGGCACGGGACGATGAATCGGGCCCGGCCATGATCAGCCTGCACGGCGGGCCGGATCCCAGGAACGGCCAGCATTCTCACCGCAGCACCAAGCCATGGTCGCCGCCGGCATCACCGTTTTCGCGCCGAACGTCCGTGGATCGTCGGGCTTCGGCAAATCGTTCGTACACGCCGCCGACCGGCACGGCCGGCACGACGCCATCGCCGACGTACGGTCGTGCGCCGAATTCCTGATCGAGCGAGGCATTTCCACTTCCGCGTCGCTGGCCGTCACCGGCCGGTCCTATGGTGGTTACCTCACCCTGGCCAGTCTGGCGCGGTATCCCAACCTGTTCGCCGCCGGTGTCGACATCTGCGGCATGTCGGACCTGCTCAGTTTCTACCGGAACAGCGAACCGTGGATCGCGGCCGCGGCTGTCAGCAAGTACGGCCATCCGGTCGTGGACCATGACCTGCTGGCCGACCTGTCGCCGCTTGCTCGGGCCCACCGGATCACCGCTCCCTTGCTCGTCGTCCATGGCCAACACGACACCAACGTTCCGATCAGCGAAGCACATCAAATCGTGGATGCCCTGAAAGCTTTGAACCGTTCGGTGGAATATCTGGAACTCGAAAACGAAGGTCATGAATATCGCCACGCCTCCTCACGGAAAACACTGATCCGGACCATGGTCTCGTTTCTGTCCGGCCACCTGAAAAGATGACTATTGCGGAAACGAGGTGGTATTCGGCGACGCGCTTGAGAGCGAGACACGTTCCGCATTTCAGGCGCCTTCGAACCGCGGAGTGTCAATTGCCCACCGGGCCGGATCGACCGTCCAGGGTTCTCGCGGCAGCGCGGCAGGATCGAAACGTTCAGCGAGGTCGGCGAGACTGACCACCTCGCCCGGTTCGGCAAGTCGGAGAGAGACACCGATTCGGCTCAACACCTCGGCGGGACCGTAGCCGTGCGGACGAAGATCGGTCATCGTGACGGCGCCGTCCCGCTTCGCCAGCCGAGCGCCGTTCACAGTGAGCGCCAACGGCACGTGGGCGTGGATCACCGCGGGCAGGTGCAGCAACTGCCGTAGGTATGCCTGCCGCGGCGCGGAGGTCAGCAGATCGTTCCCCCGCACGATCTGATCGATGCCTTGAGCTGCGTCATCGACGACGACGGCCAGGTTGTAGGCGACCACTCCGTCACCGCGCTGCAGAACCAGATCATCCACCGGTCCGGTGTACGGACCGGTCAGCTGGTCGGTCACCGTCCAGGCTCCGACTTCCGCGCGAAGGCGCAAGGCAGGTGGGCGGCCGGAGCGGCGGCGCTCCGTGAGCTGGGCAGATGTCAGTGCGCGGCAGGTGCCCGGATATGCGCCTTGGAGTCCGTGCGGAGCGGACCCGGCCGACTGGATCTCCCGCCGGGTGCAGAAGCACTCGTAGGTCAGGCCCGCTTTCCGCAGGACTTCGATCGTGTCGCGGTAGCCCTGGATTCGATCGGACTGCCGAACGACCGGGCCGTCCCAGGTCAGTCCCAGCGAGGCCAGGTCGGCGAGTTGCCGCTCGGTGGCACCGGCGGCGACCCGGTCGAGGTCCTCGATCCGCAACCGGAACGCCCGTTCGGTGGTCCGGGCGAAGAGCCAGGCCAACACGGCGGTCCGGAGGTTGCCGACGTGCAGGTCGCCGGACGGGCTGGGCGCGAAGCGGCCTGCCGTCACTCGCGTTCTCCACGGCTCGCCGTCGGCCGCGCCGTGCGAGGTTCCGTTGCCGGGGTCATGCTCGGATCGTAGGTCGAGGACTCCCCGAGTTGTGCTCTGGCCTGCCCCGGGTTGTGTCCTGGCCTGCCCGACGGCGACTGTCGGGCCGTCCGCCTACTCTGCTGGGACAGGACGCGGTGACAATTCGGGGGATCGCATGAATGACGTCAGGAACAGGGTATGAACGCAGCGGGAACGGTGTCGGCGCCAACAGCGGCCGTGCTGCGCAACCAGGCCGAGCGGCACCTGGGTGCGCTCGTCGGATCCGAGAGTGCGCGGCTGCGGGACGACCAGTGGACCGCCATCGAGGCTCTCGTGGCCGGCCGCCGCCGCGCACTGGTGGTGCAGCGCACCGGCTGGGGCAAGTCTGCCGTCTACTTCGTCGCCACAGCGCTACTGCGCGAACAGGGCTCCGGGCCGACCATCATCATTTCGCCGTTGCTCTCGTTGATGCGGAACCAGATCTCGGCGGCCGCTCGTGCCGGAATCCATGCGGTGACGATCAATTCCGCCAACAGCGATGATTGGGCAACGGTCCACGAACAGGTGCGCTCCGGGCAGGTGGACGTGCTCCTGGTCTCGCCCGAACGGCTGAACAACCCTGGTTTCCGCGACGAAGTGTTGCCCGCGTTGGCGGCCTCTGCCGGCCTGGTCGTGATCGACGAGGCACACTGCATCTCGGACTGGGGTCATGATTTCCGGCCGGACTATCGGCGCATCCGCACTCTGCTGACCGATCTGCCCGCCGGCATTCCGGTGCTGGCCACCACGGCTACCGCGAACGCCCGGGTGACCTCCGATGTCGCCGAGCAGCTCCAGATCGCCGACGCTCAACCGGTGCTGGTGCTGCGCGGAACGCTCGATCGCGAGTCCCTGCATCTCGGCGTCGTCCGGCTGCCCGATCAGCCCTCGAGGCTGGCGTGGTTGGCGCAGCACCTGGCTGAGCTACCAGGGTCCGGCATCATCTACTGCCTGACCGTCGCGGCGACCGAACAGGTCGCGGACTTCCTACGCAGCAACGGGTTCGATGTTGCGGCGTACTCCGGGCAGACGGAGCAGGCGCAGCGGCTGCAGGCGGAGGAGGATCTGCTCGGCAATCGGGTCAAGGCATTGGTGGCCACCTCGGCGCTCGGCATGGGTTTCGACAAGCCGGACCTCGGATTCGTGGTGCACCTCGGCGCCCCCAACTCGCCGATCGCCTACTACCAGCAGGTCGGCCGGGCCGGTCGCGGCGTCGAGAACGCAACGGTGGTGCTACTTCCCGGCCGCGAAGATCAGGACATCTGGAACTATTTCGGATCGCTGGCGTTTCCCGCCGAGAGTGACGTCAGGGAGACCCTGGCAGAGCTGGCCGCGGCCGGCCGGCCGATGTCGCTGCCCGCCCTGGAACCTCGGGTCCAGCTGCGCAGGTCTCGGCTGGAGTCGATGCTCAAGGTGCTGGACGTCGATGGCGCAGTGCATCGGGTGCAGGGCGGCTGGACGGCGACCGGGCAGTCGTGGAACTACGATGCCGACCGGTACGCACGGGTTGCGCAGGCCCGCCACGCCGAGGAACAAGCCATGCTCGGCTACCAGGACACGCCCGGCTGCCGGATGAACTACCTGCGGTCCCAGCTCGACGATGATCCTGGAACCGTCGGTTGCGGGCGTTGTGACAACTGCGGTGGCCTGGTGCTGTCCGGGCCGGCGAACGCCGGTGCGGTGGAGCGGGCGCGGGCCAGCCTCTCGGTTCCCGGTGTGGCGGTGGATCCGCGCGCCCAGTGGCCGACCGGAATGGCGACGGCCGGTATCGCGTTGTCCGGAAAGATCCCGGTCGGGGAGCGGGCCGAACGCGGGCGTGCAGTCGGCCGGCTGGACGGCATCGGTTGGGGATCGGCGCTGCGCGACGCGCTGCGATCCGATACTCCTGACGGTCCGACCCCGGTACCACTGCGGCACGCGGCAGTGCGGGTCCTGGACGCGTGGCCGGAGGTGGCCGACGTGGACGGCGTGGTGTTCCTGGAATCGGTGACCCGTCGAGAATTGGTCGAACACCTGGCGACCGGCATGGCCAGGTATCGGAAGATTCCGGTGTTGACCAGGTTCGAGTTGGTCGGCGATGGACCGCCTCCGCCCTCTGCGGTGAACTCCGCGCAACGGCTGAAGGGCATCCTGGGGCGCTCTCGACTCGCCGAGCCCGAGGCTGTCGTCGGACGGCGGATATTGCTCGTCGATGACCGGACCGACAGCGGCTGGACGCTGGCGATCGCGGCCCGCGCGCTTCGGCAGGCCGGCGCGACGACCGTATTCCCGTTTGTCCTGGCGATCGGCTGACCGCGCGATCCCTCGGGTCCAACGCTGGGGTGACAGTGGCGCTCCAAGGCGTCGCACCAGCGGTCGTGGTCACTCGGTCTGAGGTTGCCGGGCTGCGTTTGGCGTGCGTTAGCGTGTTCTCGACATGAGCAGGAATGGAATTCCGGCAGCACGGCCGACCCCACGCTTTCGAGGTGTTCTGCTCGACTGGCGCGGCACGCTTGTCGCCGCTCCGCGTGACGACCTCTGGGTAAGGACCGCGCTGCAGCGCATCGCACGTGACGCGTCGACGGAAGCGGTCGACGCCGTACTCAGGCCGCTCAGGTCAGCTGACCAGTCGGTCGTTGAATCCGGCATCATCGACACCGACGTCGCGCTGCACCGGGCGGCCTACTACTCATGGTTCGCGGCCGCCGGCCTGGATGCCCGGTTGGCCGACTCGCTCTACGCGGTGGAGTCGGACGCATCGATGAACCCATTCGCCGATGACGTCGAACTCCTGCTGACGACCCTGCATGGCGCGGGGACGCGGATCGGCATCGTCAGCGACATCCACTTCGATCTGCGCCCGAGCTTCGCCGACCGAGAAACGGACCACGGAACCACATGGATCGATCTGGTCGACGCGTGGATGCTGTCCTACGAACTCGGCTTCTGCAAACCTGATCCGTCCATCTTCGCGATAGCGCTCGAACGCCTGGGCCTCCCGGCAGCGCAGGTGCTGATGGTGGGCGATCGTGCCGTACCCGACGGGTCGGCGGCCGCGGTAGGCATCACGACCCTGCTGCTGCCGCCGTTGCACGACGCCACCGAGCGGCGCCTCGATCGTGTCCTGGACCTTGTCACACCCGGATGGTCATCCGGCTGACCGGTACTGCGGCCGCAACCACCGGCAGCTGTCCGGTGACGATCCGCTCAACGGCCGGGTGCGGTTCACCTGCGAATCGAGTGCTTCCGGGGATAGCAGCTCTCCGCGCCCGATACAGATCAGGCGCCGCAGCGGTTGTCGTAGTTGGTGCCCACGTTGTCGCACCAGACCTCGTCGATTCCGGAGGGGAATCCGGAGGACTGGATGATCGGACCCTTCTGTCCGGTCACGAATTGGAATTCGATTTTCTGGCCCACCCTCATGTGCACGCCGCCACCGGTCCCCTCGATCTTCGCTGGGCCCGTCACGGTCCCCTGCAATGTGTTGTTGTCGCCGCTGCTGTAGCGGAGCGGGTAGGTGGTCCCCCGACAGCAACCAAATGTTGAGTTGATGATTCCGGTGTGGTCGGCTTTGATCACCAGGAAACTGGTGTGATGGTTGTAGATGCCGACGAACCGAGCGAATGACGCCGGCGGAGCGGCGGTCGTTGCCGGCGACGAGCTGGATCCCTTGGGCCGGGTTGGCGTCGTCGGTGTCGATGTCTTCGACGGCGAGCGGGGCGGGGCGGGTTGGGTGACCGTCGGGTGGCTGGTGGTCATCTGAGCAGTCGTCGTCGGCGTCGAGGTTATTCCGGAACTACTTGTGCCATTTCGCGGGCTGGTGGGGCCGGGGGAGCGTCCGGTCCGGGTGGCATTCTGCTGCGTAGTGATCGTGGATTCCGGTGGCTGAGCCGTCGCCGCCGTCGGGAAGGCGACCGACGAGGAGGCGGTGACGCTTGTTGGCAGATAGGTCCACGACGAGCCGACCGGGGCCGAAAGGATCGCCGTTGGCGCATTGCCGACAGGGGCTGTCGACCGGCTCGGAATATTGCTCGTCGCGGTGACCCGCGCCGGTTGCGCTGTCGAGGTGCGGCTGCCGCTGGCTGTCGACCGGCTGGGAATACCGCTCTGCAGTGTGACTCGCACCGGGTGTGTTGTCGGGGTGGGGCTGCCGTTGACTGTCGACCGGCTCGGCACAGTCATCGTGGTGGTCGGGACATTCATCGTCGTGGTGATCTGCGCCGGCTGCGGCGCCGGCGCTGCCCGGCCGCTGAACGTGGCGATGGAGCCGGTGGCGACCGCGACGACGACGACGACAGCACCGATGCTGGCGGCTACGGCCGCGCGGGCGCGGCGCCGTTTGGCGCTGGCCACGGATCGGGCGATGAACTGGACGGCATCGGCGCGTACTGGTGCGGTCGGTGGTTCGGCGGACAGTGCTCGGGCCAGATCTTCGGCGTCCATCACGCCTCCTTCGCGTAGCTGTCGGACAGAGTCTTTCGCAGCGTGGCGGCAGCCTTGGAAGCCTGACTTTTCACGGTTCCGGGAGCAATTCGGAGAATGTCCGCGATCTCTGCTTCGCTGTGACCGTCGAGGTAACGCAGCGCCATGACCGCCCGCTGCCTCTTGGGCAGCGCGGCGACCACCGACCACACGCCGGTGGAATCCGACGGGTAGATGTCCACTTCGCCGTTTTCGGGTATCTCGGCCAGCAGCGATTCGCGGCGGCGTTGGCGCTACCAATTCACCCTGGTGTTGGCCATGATGGCCTTCACGTAGCCGACCGGGTTGTCGGTGGCCGCAACGCGACGCCAGTGCACCCCGGTCTTCTCCAGGGCCGCCTGGACCAGATCCGCCCCATCGTGCGCATTTCCGGTCAGAGCAGCCCCGAAACGCAGCAACGCGGGCAGGTTCATCCGCACAAAACCGTCGAAGTCCGCAATGCCTTCCACCTGTGTCCCCTCTGAGATTCCTGTCCGGCAGGTCGACTTTTTCTGCAGCGGACGCCGAGGGTGAACCGCCGCCGCCGAGTGGGTCATCGATCGCGCCGCGCTGCCGGACGTCCCGCCCGATCCGTTGATCTCCACATCTGATCAACACTTACCGTCGCGATCCGGTTGCCCTGGTGGAGCAGCCAATATCGGCCGCCTGAAATCGTGCCCGAATGAATCCGGCGCCCCGGAGGTCGAAACCTCAGGCGCAGGACCACGGTCCGGGTGCGGTGGTCACCGGCGCGCCGGTTCTCACCGACTCGTCGATCGCCAGCGAGACCAGGTGGTCCTGGCAACCGTCGGCGAGCGGGTACGGCGGCGGTCCCTCGTCCCTGGACCAGGCAGCGGTCGCCTGCATCAGGGTGGCTATCGCTATTTCCTCGTCCATCAACCGGTGCCCGAGGAATGGATTGCGATACACGACGTCGCCGTCGAACGAGATGTGTTCCAGGTCGAAACCGTCCAGGTTCAGATCGACGCCGAGCTGATATCTGCGGAAATCCGATGTCACGATGGCCCGCGGGCCGGCCAACCTGATGACGTCGTCGTCCGAGATCTCGCCGTGGCTGCCGCGGATAAGAATGCGACGGAAACGAAGCTGGTTGTGCCATTGATTGTCGGTGAAGTCATAGAGTCCCGATCTCCCACCGCCGAAATCGAGGGTCGCGAGAGTCGTGGTCGCCGCTTTGGGACGGTCGTCGTCGGTCCAGCCGTCCCGCGCGATGGGATCCACGAGCGGAGCGCTGAAGGTGTTCACCGAGGCGATCACCCGCCCGAACGGATCTCCGCCCAGGAAGCCGCGCATCATCGATACCGCGTGGTAGCCGTGCGTCGAGGAGACGTGTACCGACGTCGGTGTGCCGATGACACCGCTTCGAAGGGCGGCGAGCCTGGCGGCGTGCCCTGGCAACAACAGGTACTGCTCGGCCACCTGCACCTTCCCGGAACTGCCGACCTGCGCCCAGAGCTTGTGCAGCCCGGCCACATCCGGAGCCGGTGGAGTCTCGCTCAACACCCTGCTGCCGGCGTCGACGAGGGCGCCGATCACCTCGGGTGAGGCACTCCACGGAACTGAGCTGACGACGAAATCCGGTGCCTGTCGGCGAACGAGTTCCGTCGGACTGTCGAAGGCCGGGACCTTCCATCGCCGCGCGGCATCCTGGGACGAGGAGGCCGTGCGAGCGGCGACACCGACGAGAGTGAACCGGTCTGGCATCGCCAGTGCGAGTTTGGCGAAAAACTCTGCACGCCAGCCTGTTCCGACGATTGCCAAGGACGCGGGCGTGGATTGTGTTGTCATCTCGTACATGTTGCCACGCCGCCTGCTCGCCGCTTCGACCTTGTCGAACGGTGAGCGTTCGGCAGGCCAGGGAGTTCTCAGAACCCGTCCGCATACCGCGTGTCGGCGAAGCCGAGCTGCCGCTCGCCGAAACTGAGCTGCTGCTACGGAACTCGGGCCGTCCACTTCGGGTCCGCGAACTTGTGCTCGGCGAGCGCCGCGGCCTCGTGCAGGGTCGCGGCGTCGATGTCGACCGGCGTCAGACCGTAGCGGCCACGAAAATGCTCGATCATCGCGCCGACAATTTTCTCCCGGCTCAACCCTGTCTGCGATCGGAGCGGATCGACCCGCTTGTTCGCGCTCTTGATGCCCTTGTCGGACATCTTCTCGCGGCCGATTCGCAGCACGTCGAGCATCTTGTCGGCGTCGATGTCGTAGGCCATGGTCACGTGATGCAGCACGCCGCCACCGGCCAACCTCTTCTGCGCCGCACCCGCGATCTTGCCGGCAGGCGAGGCGATGTCGTTCAACGGTACGTATTTCGCCTGGATGCCGACGTCGGCGAGCGCGCCCAGCACCCAGTCGTCGAGGAAGGCGTAGGAGGCTGCGAAGGAAAGGCCCTCGACCAGGGACCCCGGAACGTACAACGAGTAGGTGATGGTATTGCCCGGTTCGACGAACATCGCGCCGCCGCCGGAGATTCGGCGTACGACGGTCACGTCGTGGCGCGCCGCGGCCTCCAGGTCGACCTCGTTGGTCAGCGACTGGAACGAGCCGATGATGACGGCGTTGGACGCCCACTCCCAGATTCGCAACGCGGGATTGCGCGTCCCGGCACTGACCTGGCGGGCGAGGACCTCGTCGATCGCCATCTGCATGGCCGGGTGTTGCGGGCCGGCGCTGATCAGATCGAAGTGGTGGTCGTACCAGCTGGTGGCGCGGCCCAGCGCCCGGCGAACCGCGATGGCCACCGATTCGGCCGAGAACCCGATCATCGTCACGTCCGGCCCGAGAACGGACTGCACTGCGGCGGTCAAGGCCGCGGCATTGGTGTCGGCGGGCAGGCCGGTCAGGCCGGCATCGATCGACTCGAGGGCTTCGTCCGGCTCGAGGAAGAAATCACCGGAAATGGCCACGGACACCATCTTTCCGTCCTTGACGGTGACCTGTGCGGCCACCAGCTTGCCGCCCGGAACCTTGTACTCGCCGCGCATCGTGCTCCCTTCCGACCATTCCTGGAATTTCGAGAATATCTCGGCGCGAACCTGCTTCAAGAAGGGATCACCGCACGGTCGGTCGGTCGGTCCACTCGCAGCAGCAGGACCAGGCCGAGCGCCAGGACGAGCAGGATCCCCGCGATACCGGCGCGGTCGGCGCCGAAGGCAGCGAACAACAAGGGAGACAGGAATGACACCGCGCGCCCGGTGGTCGCGTAGAGCCCGAACATCTGCCCCTCGTTGCCCGGGGTCGTCAGCCTGGCCAGAAAGGTGCGCGAAGCCGACTGAGCCGGTCCCACGAATAGGCACAGCAGCAGGCCGAAGATCCAGAATGCGGTCGGACCGGAGAGGAACATCACCGTCACCCCGCTGACGAGCAGACCGACCAACGACAGGACGATCACCTTCTTCGGCCCGAGCCGATCGTCGAAGCGTCCGGATATCAGCGCTCCGAACGCGGCGAAGATGTTGGCCGCCACGCCGAAGATCAGCACACTGCCTGCCGGAATTCCGTAGACCGTTCCGGCCAGGATGGCTCCGAAGTGGAAGATGCCGGCCAGCCCGTCCCGAAAGATCGCACTGGCCAACAGGAACTGGGCGCTCTGGCGGTCCTGCCGGAACAGCCGGGCAAGGTCGCGGAACAGCAGTCGGTAGGCGGCCAGGAACGGGAGGCGGCGTTGCCGTGGTCCTGGGGCAACCTCGGGCACCGTGCGCAACACCGGCAGGGCGAAGACGGAGAACCACACGGCCGCGACGATTGCAATGATTCTGATGTTGAAGCCGCCCGCCGTGCTGACACCGAAGAATCCGCGTGTGTCCCCGTCTCCGGAAATGAAGCCGAAATAGCAGAGGAGGAGCAGAAATATTCCGCCGAAATATCCCATCGACCAGCCGAAGCCGGAAATTCGGCCGATATTCGCCGGCGTGGAGATCTGGCGGAGCATCGAGTTGTAGAACACCGCGCCGATCTCGAAGAAGATCGAACCGACGCCGATCAGCGCGGCGCCCAGGAAGAAATAGGAGTAGTCGTTGCGAACCCAGAACAAGGCGACGATGGAAACCGCGACCAGCGCGGAGAATATTGCCAGCGACCTCCGCCGATGACCGCCCGCGTCGGCCTGCTGACCGGTGACCGGAGCAAGTACGGCGATCAAGAGGCCGGCCACCCCGATCGAGATGCCGTACCAGGTGCTGGCGGTCAACCGACCGGGCAGATGCTTCCCGACCGTCCCGGTCAGGTAGACGGAGAAGACGAAGGTCACGATGACGGTGTTGAAGCCCGAAGAGCCCCAGTCCCACAGACCCCAGGCGGCGACCTGGCCGCGCGTTCCCTTCCCGGCTGCCGGATCGGCAGCTGAGCGCGGAACGGGTGAGGCACCATCTGTCGCGGCGTTGCTCATGTCGGCAGCGTAGGCGGTCGGCCCGATGATCGGCCGCACCGTTGTCATCCTGGCCGCGGTGCCGGGTTGCTTTCCGACGCCCGCCGCCAATGCGCGCCGCGGGCTGGTGCGGTCGATGTTGACGTTCGAGAGGCCTTCGCGCGTGACGGTCAGATCAGCGGCGGCCGAATCCTCTCTGTCCGGGGCCTCCGCCATTGTCGAGAACGAGATGAGCAAACGCCAGGCCGCAGGTGAGCAGTAGCAGGACGAGCAGCAGCGCTGCGCCCAATTGAGCGGGGCGTCGTGGCCCTGTGGTTGCGGTGCGAAGACAGGACGGCAGCTGTTCCAGAACCATGAGCAGCAGCGGTTTCCATCCTATTGGTGTGGCTTTGCCGGGGCTTTTGGGAAGGTCTGCGGTGAGGGGTGCGAGGTCTGGCACGAATGCGGCTGCAAATGCTGCACTCATCCGCTCGCCCCCTTCCGTCGGGGTGAGAAGCCCGCGCCCGATCGCGTTCTGCAGTACCAGGACGATGGCGTGGCGGTCAGCGTCAGAAGCTCGCATCTTCGGACCGTCCAGCTTCGGTTCGGGCATGGGCGCGGTGGCACCGTGGGTGGGGTCAGTCATGACAATTCCTTTCCGAACCGGCGGTGGCGTGGTGGCAGCTTCGACGTCGTCGGAACAGTGGCTGCCTTCACTGATGCGGCCTGACGGTGGTCGTGCTGCCGTCTGCCCAGACGATGAGTCCGCTGCGGCCGGGTCGGGTTCGAAGCCAGCCGGCGGCGCTGCGGGCCTTGGCGTACGCGGCCGTGGCGTCGATGTCGGCCCAGATCAGGGACGGCGCGACGACGGTGACCGAGGCGATCCCGGCCGGGGCGCGGCCGGTCCGCGGGTCTACAAGGTGTTGTCCTCGGTGCGTGGTGCCCGAGGTCGCGATTCCCCCGCGTTGGCGGTGGCGAACCGGGCGCTGGACCTCGCGTGCCTTGCTGCGTGTTGCGCGGCGGTCGGCGTCCACGTCGGCTTCCCCGCACTGCTGATCACCTACACCGCAGGGATGGCCGCCGGCAGCCTGCTCCCGGTGCCCGCGGGGCTCGGCGCCGTCGAGACGGCGATGACGCTCGGCCTCACCGTCGCGGGCGCCGCCGCCTCACCGGCGCTGGCCGCGGTCCTGCTCTACCGGCTGCTGTCCACCAGAAGCGTCGTCGTCCTCGGGTGGCTCGTCATCGCGGCGCAGCGCGTCCACCCGGCACACGCTTTCCATCGGGCCGGATAGCCTGACCACCATGTCGCGCAGCGTGTACGTCGCCTCGCCGGAAGGGGAGTCGGGCAAATCGACCGTGGCCCTGGGACTTCTGAATCTGCTGAGTCGCCAGGTGGGCCGGGTCGGCATCTTCCGACCGGTCACCGAATCTGCCGACTCCATCGATCTCGTGGTCGAGTTGCTGCTGGCTCAACCCGGCATCGAGCAGAGCTACCAGGATGCGGTCGGCGTTCCGTACGCGGTGATGCACGCAGATCCGGACGCGGCGCTGTCGGAGATCGTTCGCCGTTTTCACGATCTGGCCGGCCGGTTCGATGTGCTGATCGTGTTGGGCAGCGACTACACCGACGTCTCGACGCCGAGCGAGCTTGCCTTCAATGCCAAGGTGGCCGCGAATCTGGGGTCGCCGGTGGTGCTGGTGGTGCATGGGCGCGGTCGAACTCCCGCGCAGCTGGCAATGGCGGCCGATCTGGCGATCACCGAATTGACGGCAGCGTATGCGCGCCCGGTCGCGCTGATCGCCAATCGCGTCCGGCCGGCGGATCTGGCGGCGGTGCTGGCCGGGCTCGGTCGGCATTCCGGCCTGCCTGTCGCGGCCATTCCGGAGGTCCCGATCCTGGTGGCGCCTACCGTGGGCGCTCTGGTGAAGGCGTGTCGCGGCAAACTGGTGCGCGGCAACCCGTCCTGGTTGGAACGAGAATCGCTGGGCTTCGTGGTTGCGGCCATGTCCCTGCCGAACGTCCTCACCCGGCTGCACGAAGATGCCATCGTCATCGCTCCCGGCGACCGGTCGGATCTGTTGCCGGGCTTGGTCATGGCGCACCAATCGGGCACGTTCCCGCACCTGTCGGGCATCGTGCTGACCGGCGGCTACGCTCCGCCGGAGCCGGTGGCCAGGCTGATCGACGGCGTGCAGCAGGAGCTGCCGATCATTCTCACCGAGCTCGGAACCTTCGACACCGCAACGGCTCTCAACGGTGTGCGGGGTAGGTTGACGGCCGGGTCGCGGGTAAAGATCGAGACCGCGATGCGGGTGTTCAACGACTCGGTCGACGGCGCCGCCCTGTTGAGCGCCATCGATGTCGGAGGCGGATCCACCATGACGCCCCTGATGTTCCAGTTCCAACTGATCGAGCGGGCCAGGTCGATCCGGCGCCACGTGGTGCTGCCGGAAGGAGACGACGAGCGCGTCCTGACTGCCGCGGCGAGCCTGCTCCGGCTCGGCGTGGCCGAGTTGACCCTGCTCGGGGACGAGAAGATCTTGCGTGCGAAGGCATCGAGCGTGGGCTTGGACATCGGGGCTGCGCACATCGTTTCGCCGACCGACCCGGAGTTGGTGGAAGGGTTCGCTGCGGAATACAACCGGCTGCGGGCGGCGAAGGGCATGACCATCGAACGGGCCAGGGAAATAGTCACCGACGTCTCGTACTTCGGCACGATGATGGTGCACCTGGGTCTGGCCGACGGCATGGTTTCCGGCGCGACACATACGACGGCGCATACGATCAAGCCCTCGTTCGAAATCATCAGGACCACACCGGGCACCACCATCGTCTCCAGTGTCTTCCTGATGTGCCTGGCGGATCGAGTACTGGTGTATGGCGACTGCGCGGTGAATGCGGACCCGACAGCCGAACAGTTGGCGGACATCGCAATCTCTTCGGCGACCACCGCCACGCAATTCGGAATCGAACCACGAGTTGCGCTGCTGTCCTATTCAACCGGAACGTCCGGTGCCGGCGCCGATGTCGACAAGGTCAGACAGGCGACGGACATCGTCCATCAGCTCCGGCCGGACCTGTTGGTGGAGGGGCCGTTGCAGTACGACGCCGCGGTCGACGAAGGTGTGGCAGCGGCGAAACTGCCGAATTCCCAAGTAGCAGGAAAGGCTACCGTGCTGATTTTCCCTGACCTGAATACCGGCAACAACACCTACAAGGCGGTACAGCGCAGCGCCGGAGCCGTCGCGATCGGGCCGGTGCTGCAGGGGCTGAACCGTCCGGTGAACGACCTTTCGCGCGGCGCGCTGGTCGCCGACATCGTGAATACCGTTGCCATTACCGCGATCCAGGCTCAGGACGCGCCGGCCGGGGCGGATCGATGACCGACCCCGTCCTGGTGATCAATTCCGGGTCGTCCTCGATGAAGTACCAACTCGTCGACGTGGAGGCCGCGGCGGCAATCGCCTCCGGTGTCGTCGAACGAATCGGGGAACCCGACGGTAGGGCGACGCACACCTTCGGCGATCAGAAAATCGAACGCACCGGGGAGATCGCCGATCACCGGGCGGCTCTGCGCACCATGCAGGACATGTTCGCCGATTCCGGGCGGCCGCTGGACGGGAACGGGTTGACGGCCGTCGGCCACCGGGTCGTTCACGGTGGCTCGATCTTCGGCGACCCGATCGTGATCGATGACGCCGTGCTGCAACAGATTCGGAACCTCGCGGTGCTGGCTCCGCTGCACAATCCCGCCAACGCCTCGGGAATCGAACAGGCTATGGCGAGCTTTCCGAAGACGCCGCAGGTCGCCGTCTTCGACACCGCTTTCTTCCGAACGCTCCCGCCGGCTGCCTACACCTACGCCATCGACCGGGAAACCGCTGCCCGGCACCAGGTTCGCCGATACGGATTTCACGGCACCTCGCATCAGTACGTCTCGCAGCAGGTGGCGGTGGCCCTGGGCAAAGAACTCACCGACCTCGATCAAATCGTGCTCCACCTCGGGAACGGGGCGTCGGCTTCGGCGATCAGGGGCGGCATCGCGGTGGAGACGTCGATGGGGCTCACTCCGCTGGAGGGCCTGGTGATGGGCACCCGCAGCGGGGACATCGACCCGGGCGCTCTGCTGCATCTGCTCCGGGTCGGCGAGCTGGATGTCGACGACCTCGACACCCTGCTGAACCGGAAGTCGGGACTGATGGGCCTGGCCGGCGTGAACGACGTCCGAGATCTGCTGCGGCTGGTCGAGAAGGGAAATTCAGATGCGGCAACGGCTCTCGAGGTCTACTGCCATCGGATTCGTAAGTACATCGGGGCCTATCTGGCCGTGCTCGGCGGAATCGACGTTCTCACCTTCACGGCGGGTGTGGGGGAGAACGCTCCACAGGTCCGGCAGCAGGTCGTCGCCGGTCTGGAGCGGTTGGGCCTGGAAATCGATCCCGAGGCGAATGCCGCGGGTAGATCCGGTGCGCGGGTCATCTCACCGGCCGGCGCTCAGGTCACCGTGATGGTCGTGCCGACGAACGAGGAACTGGCGATCGCCAGGGCGGTGGTCGCCCTGGTCGGCTGATACGGCGTACCGGTGCGCAGAGCGCCGGTGGACCACCGGCTCCCGATCGTGGTGCCCGGCTCGCGCATCCGGTGCCGGCTCGGCAGGCGTACCGTCGGAAATCGTGCGAACCACACCACCGAATGACCTGCCCGCCACCTTGGGCGCCCTGCGCGCCTCCGGCCATCAGTTGGTGGGAGTCAAGGGTGAGATCAGAGCAAACCTGCTGACCGCACTGCGGGAGGGCAGGAGCCCGTGGATCGGCATCGTCGGCTTCGATGCCACCGTGCTTCCGCAGCTGGAACGGGCCCTGATCGCCGGCCACGACTGCGTCCTGCTCGGCGAACGCGGGCAGGGCAAGACGAGGTTGTTGCGGAGCCTGGTGAACCTGCTGGACGAATGGACCCCCGCCATCGGCGGTTCCGAGCTCGGTGAGCATCCTTTCGAGCCCATCGCGCCGATCTCCGTCCGACGAGCGGCGGAACTGGGCGATGACCTACCGGTTGTCTGGAAGCACCGCAGTGAGCGGTACACGGAGAAGCTCGCCACCCCCGATACCGCGGTCGCCGATCTGATCGGTGACGTCGACCCGGTCAAGGTGGCGGAGGGACGTTCGCTGGGTGATCCGGAAACCATCCACTTCGGCCTGGTCCCACGCGCTCACCGGGGAATCGTCGCGATCAACGAGCTGCCCGACCTGGCCGAGCGCATCCAGGTCGCGTTGTTGAACGTGATGGAGGAGCGGGACATCCAGGTCCGCGGGTACACGCTGCGCCTGCCGCTGGACGTGCTGCTGGTGGCGTCGGCCAATCCGGAGGACTACACGAACCGGGGCCGCATCATCACTCCCCTCAAGGACCGCTTCGGTGCCGAAATCCGCACGCACTACCCGTTGCGGCTGGCCGACGAGGTGGCCCTGATCGAGCAAGAGGCGACATTGACGGCGGAGGTGCCGGAACACCTGCTGGACATCGTCGCGCGGTTCACCCGCCTGCTGCGCGAGTCGAGTGCCATCGACCAGGGGTCCGGTGTGTCGGCGCGGTTCGCGGTTGCCGCAACCGAAACGGTCGCAGCGGCGGCGCTGCGTCGGGCAGCGCTGACGGGAGAAACCACAGCCGCGGCGCGGCCCATCGATCTGCAATCCGTGCTGTCGGTACTGCGCGGAAAGCTCGAGTTCGCCACCGGCGAGGAGGGCCGGGAACAGGAGATCCTCGAGCACCTGTTGCGCCGCGCCACCGCGGATACGGCGCGAGCCCGGCTCCGGGGCGTCGACCTGACACCCCTGGCAGAGGCGGTGGCTCGCCATCCGCTGCGGACGGGGGACAGGGTGCGGGCCGTGGACGTGGTCTCGGCTCTGGCCGATGTCGCCGTGTTGACCGAGATCGGCCAACGGCTCGGCGCGGGCGGGACCGAGGAGCCCGGCCCGATGGCCTCCGCCGCCGAACTCGCCCTGGAATTGTTGTTCCTGACGCGCAAGCTCGCCAAGGAGCCGAGCGACGACGGAAACACGGTCAGCTATGGCTGATTCCCGCCCCGGCGACTCCTACTCCTACGGGCCGTACATCGAGGGTCCTGATCCACTTGCGCCGCCGGTCGACCTTCGGGCCGCTCTGGACCGGATCGGCAAGGACGTGATGGAGGGCAGCTCGCCGCAGCGCGCGTTGCGGGAATTGATGCGGCAGGGCCTGAACAACCGGCGCGGCCTGGATGATCTGGCGCGCCGGGTTTCCCAACGCCGCCGGGTGCTCCAACGCGACAATCGCCTCGACGGCACGCTGCAAGAGGTCCGGGAGTTGCTGGAGAAGGCGCTGCGATCCGAGCGTGCAACGCTGGAGCGGCAGTCCGGACCCGATGCCCGATTCCGCGAAATGGAGTTGGACACCCTGCCCGGCGACACGGGAGGCGCCGTCCGAGAATTAGGTAAATACGACTGGCAATCCGCCGATGCCCGAGAAACGTTCCGGGAGATTCAGAATCTTCTGGGTCGAGAAATGATGGATCAACGCTTTGCCGGCATGAAGCAGGCGTTGGAACAGGTCACACCGAGAGACACCGAGCGTATTCGGCAGATGCTCGCTGACCTCAATGCACTTCTCGCCGCCCACGCGGCCGGGAACGATACCCGCGAGCAGTTTCGGCAATTTCTGGGCCGGCATGGAGATTTCTTTCCCGAGAACCCGCAGACCGTCGATGAACTGATCGACCTTCTGGCTGCCAGAGCGGCTGCGGCGCAACGGATGATGCAGTCGATGACGGCCGATCAGCGGGCTCAACTCGCTCAACTGTCCGAGCAGGCCTTCGGTGATCCGCAACTGGCCCAGTCCTTGTCCGAATTGGATTCGCAGCTTCAGAACTTGCGACCCGGGCAGGACTGGTCGGGTTCCGGCCAGTTCGACGGCGATTCTCCGATGGGTCTGGGCCAGGGAACCAGGGCGATGGAGGAGTTGGGTCGCCTCGATGCGTTGTCGGAACAACTGTCGCAGAGTTATCCAGGCGCTCGGCTCGACGACATCGATCTGGACGCCTTGGCGGAACAGTTGGGGGAGCAGACGCGCCTGGATGTCCGGGAACTGGCCGACCTGGAGCGGGAACTCCGAGAGCGCGGTCTGTTCGAACGGGCAGCGGACGGTTCGCTTCAATTATCGCCGAAAGCTCTGCGCCGCTTGGGTGAATCGGCCCTGCGTGATGTTGCGGACCGGGTGGCGGCTCGTCGAGGTGAGCGGGAGAGGGGAAGGTTCGGTGCCGCGAGTGAGCCGACCGGGTCCACCCGGCCGTGGGCATTCGGCGACACCCAGGCCTGGAGCGTTCCGCGGACGTTGCTCAACGCACAACTGCGCCGAGCAGGCGGCGACAGCCGCACGCTGGACGTCGCCGACGTCGAGGTGATCGAGACGGAGCAGCGCACCAGAGCCGTCGTGGCGCTCTGTGTGGATACTTCCTGGTCGATGGTGCAGGACGGCCGCTGGGTGCCGATGAAGCGAACGGCATTGGCCCTGCATCAGCTCATCGCCACCCGCTTCCGCGGAGATGCGCTGCAACTGATCACCTTCGGCCGGCAGGCCGAGAACGTTGAACTCGGTGAACTGGTGGCCTTGGACGGCGCCTATGTCCAGGGCACGAATCTCCACCATGCGCTGATGCTGGCCGGTGAACACCTGCGGTCGGAACCGGACGCAATGCCCGTGGTGCTGGTCGTCACCGACGGTGAACCGACTGCTCATCTGGAACCGAGCGGTGAATTCGCGTTCTCCTATCCGCCTGATCCACGGACGGTTCGCGCGACCATCGGAGAACTTGACAAGCTCTCGGCGCGTAGGGCGGCCATCAGCTTCTTCATCCTGGGTGACGACCCGAAGTTGGCATCGTTCATGGATTCGCTTGCGCGGCGGTGCGGTGGGCGGGTGATAGCCCCGGACCTGGACGGCTTGGGTGCTGAGGTGGTGGCCGACTATCTGCGCGCTCGGCGCTGAGCACCTGCTGTCGCCGAGCCAGCCGGTCGGGTGAGGAATCCGACGCTATTCCGATCGAGTGAGGAAAGCTCCGATCGAGTGAGGAAAAGCGACGCTATGCCAGTCGAGCAGGAAAGCCGCCGGTCGCCACCGGTGACCAGCGCACCGGGGTCAGTCGCAGGAGTGACTTTCCCTGTAGCACCATCGCACGTCGATACTCTTCCCGGTCCGGATGCTCACCCGCAATACTGCGGAAGTATTCCACCAGCGGCTCTATCGCCGCCGGAACGTCGAGAACCTCGGCTGCGCAGTCGATATGAACCCAGGCCCCACCGAAGTCGTCGGACAGGACCAGGACAGAGGCCGCGCAATTGCGGCGAAGATTGTGGACCTTGGCCCGTTCCGGATACGTTGCGACAACGATTCGTCCGGCCGAATCGACGCCACCGGCAACCGGAGAACTCTGGACCGCGCCGTTCGAACGGTGCGTCATCACGATCATGTTGTGGCGCGGCCGAACGAACTCCAGCAATCCGTCGGAATCGACCACAGTAGTGGTGGCGACCTTGTGGCTCACGACGGTCTCAGCTCTCCGCGCCGGCCGGAGAATCGTCCGGCGAAGCTTCGAGCGTTTCGGCGACCGCGTCCGCGATCGGGTGCCGCCCGGAAACCACGTCGAGCGACAGGCCCGCTGTCCGAGGCTCGTCCAACACCGCGACCAGGACAGCGGCGACGTCCTCGCGTGGCACGGACCCCCGTCCGACTCGCGAGGACAATGTGACATGGCCGCTGCCGGAGGCATCGGTGAGCGCGCCGGGCCGGACCACGGTCCAGTCCAGATCGCGGCCGCGTACATCGTCGTCGGCGGCCTTCTTGGCCGTGATGTACGCGGCGAACACCGGATCGTGGTCGGGTTGCGGGCCGGCATCGGACCCGATGGCGGAGATCAGTACATACCGGCGGATTCCGGCCAGCGTGGCGGCGTCTGCCAGCAGCGCAGCGGCCGCGCGGTCGACAGAGTCCTTGCGCTCGGCCGAACTTCCCGGGCCGGCGCCGGCGGCGAACACGACTGCGTCAGCACCCGCCAAGTGCTCCGAAAGCGCGGCCGGAGTGGTGTTCTCCAGATCCACGACGACGGGGTGCGCGCCCGCGGCGATGACGTCGGCTTCCTGTGCGGCGTCGCGGATCAGCCCTGTCGAGTGGTCCCCACGCTCGGCCAGCAGCCTCTCGAGGTGCAGAGCGATTTTCCCATGGCCACCTGCAATGACAACCTTCATCGCTCTACGGTACTGCCAGGCGGCGGCCCACCTGAGCAACCCCTCGCCGCACCGACGGGGGCAGACGGCCGGCTGGCCCCTCCGGCGGTCGGCAACGCCATACCATGGTGGCGTGACGCGCAACGGTGGTGCCGGTTCTGGGCGGCCGGCGCCGAAACACGACTTGGCCATCGCGAGGGCGATCTTCGTGGTTTCGGGCCTGCTGATGGGCCTTGCGGTCGGCATCTTCACGGGCTCGGGCTGGGGGTGGCTCGCAGTGGGGCTCGTCGTCGGAGTTCTGCTGGCCGTCTTCCGGACCCGTCCGGAGCAGCAGATCGAACAAGACTGAGCCGTGCCCGGCGGTGCTGTCCCGGCGTACCGTCGACAGCGACCTGGAGTTGATCGGCGACGAATGGACTTGATCATGGCAACGGCGACCTGGAACGGCACGGTCATCGCGCAGAGCGACAAAACAGAGACAGTCGAGGGGAATCATTACTTTCCGCTCGATTCGGTGAAAGCCGAATACCTGCAGCCCTCCGACTACCACACGGTGTGTCCCTGGAAGGGAACTGCCTCGTATTACACGCTGGAGGTGGACGGACAGCAGAACCCGGATGCGGCCTGGTTCTATCCGCAACCCAAATCTGCGGCCGCCCAGATCAAGGATCATGTGGCGTTCTGGCGCGGAGTGACGGTTACCGACTGACCGGCCCGAACGTCGGTGTCCATTCGGCCGGGAAACGGGTTCGCCGCCCAAGTTCAATGTCCATACCGACGTGGTAGCACAGCTGTACCATCCTTCCCATGGAAACTGTCGGGCTCCGCGAACTACGCCAGGACGCGTCTGAGCTGGTGCGACGGGTCGAGGGCGGCGAAGAGATCGACATCACCGTGTCGGGGCGGCTCGCCGCGCGCCTGGTTCCTGCACCGCGGAAACGGTGGCTGCGGTGGGAGGACATCGCCGACGCATTCAGCGGACGGCAGGTTGGGAGCGCGACCGCGGTCTGATCGATCAATCGGTTCGCAATCCGTGGGATCTTCCTCGTTGACAGCGATCCTCGACACCAGCGTCCTGATTGTCGCGGACGTGTCCCTCTGGCGGGTGAACCGGCGATCAGCGTTGCGTACCCGCTGAACTGCATTTCGGCGTGTTCGTCACCTCGGACAGAGCGGTTCGGGCCGAGCGGCTGCGTCGGCTGGCCGAATTCCAGCGGTCACCGCCTTGCCGGTCGATGACGCGGTGGCCGCCAGCAACGGGCTGCTTGCTGCCGCAGTTGTGACTGTGGGCCGTGAGCCGCGGGCTCGAGTGATGGACTTGCTCATTGCGGCGACCGCCCACGCGCATTCGGCACGGCTCTACACCCGAGGTTAGTCCCAGGTCTGCGCGTCTTCTATGGTGATGAATCCGTCGTGGTCGGTGTCGTAGCGGTCGAATTGCTCCTGGATCAAAATAGGCGCTTCTTCTCGGGAGAGTTTCCCGTCACCATCGGCGTCGAAATCCGCCAGCACTTTCTTGAAGTTGGCGATCATCGCGGCGCGTTCGCCTGAGCTGTCTTGCTTGATGTGGGCGAACGGGTCGGGATCGTCGGCGAGACCTGCTCCTGGGCTGTTGGAGGAGAAGAAGGTGATGAGCTTGTTGCGGCCGGTGCCAAGCGTCGTGACGTTGTGAGAGGTGTTGGGCGGCACTCGAACTAGCGATGGCCCTTTCATGTCGAGGACTTCTCCGTCGACCATGAAAGCCACCTCTCCTTCCATCAGCACGAAGATCTCCTCGACCGGGTGCGTGTGCGGCGGGGGACCAACCCCGGGCCCGGCCTCGGCTACCTGGACCGTGGCGTTGTCCCAGCCGTAGTGCTTGCCCTCCATCTCGATGAAGTGGTCGCCGCTGCGAATATCCCAGTAGTTGAACAGCGACTGATTCTGCAGGACGAACGGCAACCCGAGGCTAAATGCGTTGCCCGGTGTTACTTCTGTCTGCTTGCGGGGGCTCATGTTTTCCAGCGTCATGGGTGATACCTTAGATCGAAAATACTAGTGAGTCAACTAGTGAAGTCGCTTCGATTCCGTCAGATGTCCGCGTCCATACCGTCTCGGCTCAGGATGTATCGCGGGATGACGCGGGCGTTTGCGGCACCTGTCGACTGCGGACGGATGCGACACGACCAAACGGGAGCACGCAGCCGCGAGGGATCGCTGACGCAACGACCGAGCCCCGCGTGTTCGGGCGCACGCTCGTCGTCAAGATTTCGTCAAGATCGCAGCCCGCGGCGTCAAGACTGCGTCAGGAACCCCCCATCGGCCGCCCGGACGGCTCTACCTTCGGTTCAGCAGCCCGTGCGGGGCTGTGCAGCAGAGCCCGGCGGGGGCTCTTCGCAGAGGACGGGTGAACAACACAATGACCATCGTCGCCGCGGTTGTGGCGGTGTTGCTGCTGGGTTACCTGGTGGTAGCCCTGGTTCGACCGGAGAAGTTCTGATGAGCCCGGCCGTGGCGGCCACGCTCGAGATTTTGCTGGTCGTCGGAGTACTTGCGGTGATTCACATTCCGCTGGGAAACTACATGGCGCGGATCTTTACTTCGGGCTCGTCGTGGCGGGTGGAACGCGGCCTGTACCGGATGGTGCGGATCGATGCGAAGGCGGACCAACGGTGGTTCACCTACGCCATCTCGGTGCTGTGCTTCAGCGTCGTTTCCATTCTGCTGCTGTGGACGCTGCTGGCGGGACAGGCGCACCTTCCGTTCGATTTCGGCCGTCCTGGAATGCCCGCAGCGCAAGGCTTCAACACCGCGGTCAGCTTCGTCACCAATACCAATTGGCAGTCGTACTCCGGTGAGTCGGCCCTGGGATACACCGTGCAGGCGCTGGGTCTGACGGTGCAGAACTTCCTGTCCGCCGGCGTCGGAATGGCCGTCGTCGCGGCGCTGATCCGCGGCCTTGTGCGGCGGCACACCGACCGGCTCGGCAATTTCTGGGTCGATCTGACTCGCATCAGCCTGCGCCTGCTGCTGCCCTTGTCCTTCGTCATCGCGCTGGTGATGGTGGGTGCCGGGGTCATTCAGAATCTCTCGGCCCCAATCGATGTCAGTACCCTCGGCGGTGGAACACAGACCATTCCGGGTGGTTTGGTCGCTTCGCAGGAAGTGATCAAGCAGCTGGGTACCAACGTCGGTGGTTTTTTCAACGCCAACTCTGCGCATCCATTCGAGAACCCGAACGCAGGAACGAATCTGCTTCAGATCATCTTGATGCTGGCCATTCCGTTCTCGCTCCCACGCACCTTCGGTGTCATGGTGGGCAGTTTGAGACAGGGCGTCGCCATCCTGGTGACCATGGCGATCCTGTGGGTCGGTTCGGTCGTCACGACGATCGGTCTGGAGTCCGCTCACCACGGCGCCGCACTCCAGGCCGCGGGAACCGCGATGGAGGGCAAAGAGATGCGATTCGGCATCCCGATGTCGGCGTTGTTCGAGGTCTCGACCACCCTGACCTCCACCGGTGCCATCGATTCCGCCCATTCGTCCTTCACCGGGCTCGGTGGTGGTGTGTTGCTGTTGAACATGTTGCTCGGCGAGATCGCGCCAGGCGGAACCGGATCCGGGCTCTACGGGATTCTGGTCCTGGCCATGGTCGCCGTGTTCGTCGCCGGTCTGATGGTTGGGCGGACACCCACCTACCTCGGCAAGCGGATCGGCGGTGAACCGATGAAGTACGTGGCCGCCTACATCCTGGCCACTCCTGTCCTGGTACTGGCCGGCACCGCAATTGCCCTCCTCGTACCATCGGCGAAGGCCGCTGTGCTCAACAGCGGGGCGCACAGCCTCACTGAGATCACCTACGCCTTCGGGTCTGCGGCCAACAACAACGGGTCCGCTTTCGCCGGACTCAGCGCCAACAACGATTTCTACAACATCACCCTCGGCTTCGTGATGCTGCTGGGCCGACTCGTTCCTATCGTTCTGATCCTGGGATTGGCCGGATCCCTCGGCCGGCAGAGCTTTCGACCCGATGATTCCGGAACCCTGCCGACGCACAAGGCACAGTTCGTGACCATTCTGCTCGGGGTCGTCGTTCTGGTCGCAGCCCTCACCTACCTGCCCGCGCTGGCGCTGGGCCCAATCGCAGAAGGATTGTCATGAGTGAGCATCGCAGCGAGGAACGAGACAGGAGCGGAGCGAGTGCAGCGATGAGCGCCTGCGCGAAGAGTGAAGAAGTGTTGGGGAGTGAGTATCGCAGCGAGGAACGAGACAGGAGCGGAGCGAATGCAGCAATGAGCGCCCGCGCGAAGAGTCAGGGAATGTCATGAGTGCACCTGTACTCACCAAATTGGACGAAACTGCCGCTGGCGCAGAATCGGCACATCGGATCTCGGCCGGCGTCTTCCGCCCGAGCAGCCTGCTCGCTGCCCTGCCGAACGCGCTCAAAGCGCTTGACCCAAGGGTCATGTGGCACAACCCGGTAATGTTCGTGGTCGAGGTCGGTGCGCTGCTGACGACCGCGACGGTTTTCACGGACTTCAGTGCGTTCACGGTGTGGATTGCGGTGTGGTTGTGGTTGACGGTCATCTTCGCCAACCTCGCCGACTCGGTCGCCGAGGGTCGGGGCAAAGCTCAGGCGGCATCATTGCGGGCCGGCCGAGACACCGCTTCGGCGCGGCGCATCGATTCCTCGGGGGTCGAAACCCGCGTCGCCGCAGCGGAATTGCACAAGGGTGACCTGGTGGTGTGCGAGGCCGGGGACGTCATTCCGTCCGACGGCGAGATCGTCGAGGGCGTGGCCAGTGTCGACGAGGCGGCCATCACCGGAGAGTCTGCACCAGTGGTTCGTGAGTCCGGTGGTGACCGGTCCTCGGTCACCGGCGGAACCAGGGTGCTCTCAGATCGGATCGTCGTGCGGATCACGGCCGAACCCGGGAAGTCGTTCGTGGATCGAATGATCGCCCTCGTCGAAGGCTCCGTCCGGTCGAAGACTCCGAACGAGATCGCCCTGAACATCCTGTTGTCCAGCTTGACGATCGTTTTCCTGCTGGTCGTCGTGGCGCTACGGCCGATGGCCACCTTCTCCGGCTCGGTGCAGTCCATCGCGGTCCTGATCTCGCTGCTGGTGTGTTTGATACCTACCACCATCGGCGCTCTGGTCTCGGCAATCGGTGTGGCCGGAATGGATCGGCTCGTGCAACGCAACGTGCTGGCGATGAGCGGCCGTGCGGTCGAGGCCGCGGGCGACGTGTCCACTCTGCTGCTGGACAAGACGGGCACCATCACTTTCGGCAACCGGCAGGCCGCGGAACTCATCGCCGCTCCCGACGTCGCGATCCAGAATCTGGCGTCCGCTGCGCTCGAGGCCTCGTTGGCCGACGAGACCCCGGAGGGTAGATCTCTCGTCGAACTGTGCAGCACGACGTACGGCGTTCCGAAGATCGATTACCCGGCCGGCGTCGAGGCGATCGAGTTTTCGGCTCGCACCAGGATGAGTGGCATCGATTCGACGGTCGACGGCCGGATGCACAGCATCCGCAAGGGGGCGGCGACCGCGGTGACAGCCTGGGTGGAAGACCTCGGCGGTCAGGTCGATGCGGCGGTCATCGCAGCCGTCGACAGCATCGCTTCGTCCGGGGGCACGCCACTGCTGGTGGCCGAGTCGAACGGACCCGCAGCCCGGGTGCTGGGCGTCGTACACCTGAAGGATGTGGTCAAACCGAATATCGCGCAGCGGTTCTCAGAGCTCCGCACGATGGGTATCCGCACGGTCATGATCACCGGTGACAGCGAGCTCACGGCCCGATCGATCGCAGCTGAAGCCGGCGTCGACGACTATCTCGCCGAGGCAACGCCCGAGGACAAACTGGCCTACATCCGAAAGGAACAGACCGGCGGCCGGATCGTCGCGATGACCGGGGACGGTACCAATGACGCGCCCGCACTGGCGCAGGCCGACGTCGGCGTCGCAATGAATTCCGGTACCACCGCGGCCAAGGAGGCCGGGAACATGGTGGACCTGGACTCCAGTCCGACCAAGCTGATCGACATCGTCGAGATCGGCAAACAACTGCTGATCACCCGAGGTGCGCTCACCACGTTCTCCCTGGCCAACGATGTCGCGAAGTATTTTGCCATTCTGCCGGCCATGTTCGTCGGCGTTTTCCCAGGTCTGCAGGCCCTGAACATCATGCGGTTGTCCTCACCGGAATCCGCGGTGCTGTCTGCGGTCATCTTCAATGCGCTGATCATCGTCGCATTGATACCGCTGGCTCTGCGCGGTGTGCGCTACACCCCGTCATCTGCGGCGAAGCTGTTGTCCCGCAACCTGTGGATCTACGGCTTGGGGGGCCTCGTCGTGCCGTTCCTCGGCATCAAAGTCATCGACCTCGTTATCAGTCTCATTCCCGGAATCGGATGATCCTCATGGCACAACCGAACGAAATCCTCGACCGTTCCGTAGACGACGGACCGCTGACCGCATTGGCAGGCTCCACTCCGGCGACTTCAGCGCCGGGAATGGCCGCTCTTGCGTCCATCGCCGGCCGTCAATTGCTGGTCGGCCTCCGATTTCTTGTCGCCATGACGGTGATTCTGGGCATTCTGTACCCGTTGATGGTGCTGGGGCTCGGCAAGGTGATCGCGCCGGCCAAGGCTGGTGGGTCTCTGGTGGGATCGGGCGGCGCCGTGGTCGGGTCCAGCCTGGTCGGGCAGAATTTCACCGCGGCGCAGTGGTTCCAGGGCAGGCCATCTGCCGCTGGCGCCAACGGCTACGACCCGACCGCTTCTGGCGGGTCCAACCTTTCCGCCGACAGCGGCACTTTGCTCAAGGCGGTCCAGACCCGGCGGGCTGCCATCGCGAAGGCCGACGGGGTCGATCCGTCGGCCGTTCCGTCGGACGCGGTCACTGCGTCGGCTTCCGGCCTGGACCCGGACATCAGCAAGGCCTATGCACTGATCCAGGTGGATCGGGTGGCCGCGGCCCGTAATCTGGACCGGGCCGGGATCCTTAGTCTGGTACTTGGTCACGTCTCCGAACCGATCCTGGGCTTCATCGGCCAGGAACGGGTCAATGTGCTCGAATTGAACATCGCCCTGCAAACACTCCAGTCAGGATCTTAACTGCGCCATGGTGAGCGAAGAGGGTCCCAGGGCCGGCGGTTCCGACAGACCCGCGTCGATCGGAATCCAGGCCCAGCCGCCGAAATCGAAGCAGGAGAAACGAGCGGCCACCGGGCGGCTCCGGGTGTATCTCGGGGCCGCCCCAGGGGTTGGCAAGACCGTCGCCATGCTGTGCGAGGGTCGGCGCCGGCACGCCCGCGGTACCGACGTCGTGATCGGTGTGGTCGAGGACCATGGCCGCGCCTACACCCGAGAATCGGTCGGCGCCCTGCCAATCATTGCGCCGTCGAGGGTGGAACACCGCGGAATCATCCTTGCCGAGATGGACCTGGGCGCGATTCTGGCCCGCTATCCGCAGGTGGTCCTGATCGACGAGTTGGCACACACCAATGCTCCTGGGTCTGCGAACCCGAAACGCTGGCAGGACGTGCGGGTGCTGCTGGACGCCGGGATCGATGTCGTCACTACCGTCAACATCCAACATCTGGAATCACTCAACGATGTCGTCGCGAACATCACCGGCGTCACCCAGGCGGAGACGGTGCCCGACGAAATCGTCCGGGGCGCCGACCAGATCGAACTCGTCGACATGAGTCCGCAGGCCCTGCGCCGCCGGATGGCGCACGGGCACGTCTATCCCGAAACGATCGTCGATACTGCGCTGGGCAACTATTTCCGCGAGGGCAATCTGATCGCACTGCGGGAACTGGCCCTGCTGTGGGTCGCCGACCGGGTCGACGAAGGCCTGGAACGCTATCGAAGGGACCACGGAATCACCGGCACCTGGGCGGCCCGGGAGCGGATCGTGGTGGCCCTCACCGGCGGACCAGAGGGGCCGTTGCTACTACGCAGGGGCGCCCGGATCACGGGTCGGGGTTCCGGTCGCGATCTGGTCGCCGTGCACATCGTCCGTTCCGATGGGACGGTCGGAGCCGCGGCCGCAGAGATCGAACGGCAGCGGCTCCTCACCGAAAGTCTGGGTGGCAGCTTCCATCTGGTCGTCGGCGATGACATCGCCCGCGCCGTACTGGATTTCGCTCGTGGTAGCAATGGCACCCAGATAATCGTCGGAGCCTCCAGGCACGGCCGGCTCGCGGCGCTCGTCCGGCCGAGTACTTCCATGACGATCGTTCGCAACTCCGGCGACATCGACGTACACGTCGTCACCCACGAGAAATCCATGTCGCAGATCCGACCGCTCACGTTTCGAATCGCGGGTCGAAGGACCGTCTGGGCCTGGGTTTCCGCCGCCACCGTTCCGCTGGTACTCGCCGGAGCGATCCTGCCGGTGCGGGACGCGTTCAATCTCTCGACGGTCCTGTTGATCTTCTTGCTCGGCGTCCAGACGACTGCGCTGATCGGTGGTGTCGTGCCGGCCGCAGTCACCGCGATCATCGCCAGTGTGCTGGCCAACCTGCTTTTCACCCCGCCCTACGGATCGCTGACCATCGCCGAACCGGCCAACGCGTTCGCGCTCCTGGTGTTTCTCGTTGTCGGAGTCAGCGTGGCCTCGATCGTGGACCGGAGTCGCGATTCGGCGGCGCTGGCCGCTCGAGGTCAGGCGGAGGCGCAGATGCTCGCCGCCATCGCCGGTTCCATGGCTGAACCGGGCGATCCGCTCATCGCTGTCCTGGAACAGGCCCGTATCGGCTTCGGAATGACCGGAGCGGCGCTGCTTTCCTCGTCGTCGCCGGAAAACGATGGCAGTGGGCCTGATCGAGTTCGGTCTGCGGCCGGGTCGGTCCTCGCGTCGGTCGGGGCGCCGGCAGACGAGTCGCACCACACTGCGACGGTCGTCGATGCAGCCGTGCCCGCCACGCACGACGCCGCGCAGTCGGGGAACGACACGACTCGCCGGGGACGCGAGCCCGTGCAACTCGCGCTGTACGGGCATCCGTTGGCGGCGGCCGATCGTCGGTTGGCCGAGGTCATCGCGGCCCAGGCTGCGGTGGCTCTGGACCGCAACCGCCTGGCCGGGCAGGCTCGACAGACGGAGCGCCTCCAACAGACAGACGTCGTTCGAACTGCGATCCTGGCAGCGGTGTCCCACGACCTGCGCACTCCGCTCGCCACCATCAAGGCATCCCTGTCCAGCCTGCTCGACGGAACGGTGCGGTGGACCCCCGAGGATCACGACGAACTGCTGTCGACCGCGGATGGCGCCGCGGATCAACTCGACGGGCTACTGTCCAATCTGCTCGATCTGAGCCGTCTGCAGACCGGGGCGCTCACTGCACTGCGGCGTCCCGTGTCGGTCGACGAAGTCGTCTACCGGGCCCTGATCGGGCTACCCCAGGACCGGATCGATGTCGACATCGCCGACGATCTGCCCCTGGTCGATACCGACCGCGGATTGCTGGAACGAGTCGTCGCGAACATCATCGGTAACGCAGTGAAACACTCGCCAGCCGCGGTGCCGGTTCGAATTCTCGCCGGCGAGGTCAGCGGCGGACCGAGACCGGCGATCCAGATTCGGGTGATCGATCGGGGGGCGGGGGTGGCGGCGGCCGACCGGGAGGCGATGTTCGCGCCGTTCCAACGCCTGGGTGATGCTCCGGAGGGTGCCGGAGTCGGGCTCGGTCTGGCAGTCGCGCGGGGGCTGGCGGAGGCCGTCGATGCGGCGATCGAGGTCGAGGACACTCCGGGTGGTGGGCTGACGATGATCATCGATGTCCCAATCGCACGGTTCGCTGCCGCGCCTCCCGAAGGTCCGCCTGCCTGCCCACCTGACGGGCCGGCGGCGCTACATCCGACGGCGGCACGATGAGCAGGGTGCTCGTCGTCGACGACGACGTTGCACTGGCCAGGGCACTTGCCATCAATCTGCGCGCACACGACTACGAGGTGACCGTCGCGCACGACGGGAAATCCGCGCTGGCCCGGATCGCCCACGTCCACCCGCACGTCGTGGTCCTCGATCTCGGGCTTCCGGATTTCGACGGTATCGAAGTGCTGCATGGCATTCGTGGCTGGTCGGCGGTCCCTGTCATCGTTCTCTCGGCCAGATCGACCTCGGCAGAAAAGGTGGAGGCGCTCGACGCGGGCGCGGACGACTATGTGACCAAGCCCTTCGGAATGGCAGAGCTCATCGCCAGAGTGCGGGCCGCAGTACGGCGCGGCAGCGCCTCGGACCGCACCAGCGAAGAAAGTATCGTCACAGCCGATTTCACCATCGATCTGGACGGTTCGAGGGTGGTACGGAACGGCCAGCAGATTCGGCTCACTCCCACGGAATGGTCCCTGTTGGAGCTTCTTGTGCGGCATCAGGGCAAACTGGTGACTTCGCGGCAGCTGCTCGTGGAAGTCTGGGGGCCGGCGTATGAAACTGAAACACATTATTTACGAGTGTATCTCGCCCAGCTACGCCGCAAACTGGAACCTGATCCGGCGCATCCGAAGTATCTGCTGACCGAGTTCGGCACCGGATACCGGTTTCAGGCTTGACGGTCGGCGCTCAAACAGTGGGCGACGAATTCTTGCGCTTCGGTGGACCAGCGATTCCGCAACGTCGTGAAAACATCGAACGCACGCCGGCCCTGCCAATCGACGGGCAGCAGGGCGGCAGGCAGCCCCGGATCGATCCGGGGGAATTGCCGCCAGCTGTCGACGAGCAGTAGGTCTGCGGCGAAGATCTCGGCTTCGGGCCCTCCGCGCGCGCCGCGGTTCTCCCCACCCCGATCAGCTTCCCAGCGGTTCAAGAATTGCGAATACAGCCGCCGCAGAGAATCGAGATCCCACCATTTCCCGGGATCGACGGCATCCGCGAAGTGCCCAGTGCACCAGGTGACGTAGCCGTCAAGACCCTGGGAGCGGAGTTGCAGCCTCGATCGATCGGCGAGAGCGGCCGGTGCTATCCAGACGCCAGGGCTGACGATGCCGAAGCCCATCCAGGAAAGGCGGCTGCGCAAACGGTGCCGCTCGACCCGGGCATCCTCCGGAACGGAGAAAATCGCCAATACCCAACCGTCTGACTCGCTCGCCTCGCCGTACCGAAAGATCCGGGCGTCGCCGATCTCCAGGTCCGCTGTCGCTGCCTCCGTCAGTGAATAGCCGGCCCGACCGTCGCGGCGCTCCGGAGTCAGGAATCCGCGGATCTTGAGTCTGCTCAACGCTTGTCGGACCGCGGTTGCCGATTGTCCGGCAGCGCCCAGTAGGGCGATCAGGTCGGCGACCGCCATCCATCCACCGAGCCGGCGGAGATGCAGCCCGGCGAAGGTGACGATCATCGAACCCGGTGAGACGAACAACGGCTCAATGCGCCCGGGTTCACCTTCCATCAGCGGGAGAGCTCCCGAATGAGAGCCATGGCGTCCCACAACTCTGTGAAGGTGATCGGCAGCGGCGACAGCCCCAGCCGGATGGCGTCGGGCGTGCGAAAGTCCGGGATCACTCCGACGGCAGCCAACTCGATGCACAGCTGCCGCGAATCGGCTCTGGTGATACTGAGATGACCACCGCGGCGGGCCGGATCGCGGGGCGATCCGATACCGAAACCGGCTGGCACGAGCCACTCGTCGGCCAAGGTGAGCGCCATGTCGGTGAGGGCCATTCCCTTCTTCCGGATGGCACCGATTCCGGCCTCGGCGATCACTTTCGCCCCCTCCCGAACGGCAAGAATTCCCAGAATCGCCGGCGTTCCCGACAGCATCGAGCGAATGCCGGGCGCCGGTAGATAACCCTGTTCCATCTCGAACGAATTCTGCCGACCCAGCCAACCCCAGATGGGTTGGTCGAATTGGTCGTGGTGCCGGGAATTGACGTAGGAGAAGGCGGGAGCGCCGGGACCGGCCCCGACGAACTTGTAGGTGCAGCCGACTGCGAAGTCGACGTTCCAGGTGTCGAGCTCGATCGGAACCGCGCCGACCGAATGGCACAGATCCCACACCACCACAGCACCGACGCCGTGTACAGCCGCTGTGATGGCTTCGGCGTCGGCGAGGTAGCCACTGCGGTAGGCGATATGGCTCAGGGTCACCACCGCCGTATCCTCGTCGACGCAGCCGAGCACATCGGCGGCACTGATCCCATCGCAGGGGTCGCTGCCGCTCAGCCAGACCGTCTCCAGGCCGAGATCCCGCACAAGGGATTCGACGACATATCGGTTGGTGGGGAAATTCTCCCGGTCGATCACCACCTTCGACCGCCCCGGACGCAGATTGATCGCCGCCCGGACCGCCTTGTAAAAATTGACGGTGGTCGAGTCGGCGATGACCGTCTGGCCGGCTGCTGCGCCCAGGGCGGCAGATGCGAGTTCGTTCCCAACCGATTCCGGAAGTTCCATCCAGCCTTCCGTCCAGCCCCGGATCAATCGACCGGCCCATTGCCGGTTCGCGAAATCGGACCAGACCTGCCCGATGGCGGCCAATGGGCGACCGAGGGAATTGCCGTCCAGATAGGCCACCACGTCGTCGGCCATCGGTAGGTAGAACTCGTGGAATCTGGAGAGCGGGTCGGCCGCGTCCAGCGCCTGCGCTTGATCGCGGGAGCCGATGGCGTTCAGGTCCATCTCAGCGGCCGATCTCGGTGCGGACGGCATAGAGCTCCGGGAAGAACGTCAGGTCCAGAGCGCGTCGGAGGAAGGAAACTCCGGACGAACCGCCCGTCCCTCGCTTGAACCCGATGATGCGCTCCACCGTCTTCAGATGACGAAAACGCCAGGTCTGGAACGTGTCCTCCACGTCGATCAGCTCTTCGCACGCTTCGTACACATCCCATTGCGCATCGGGATCGGTGTAGACCGAGGTGAAGACTTCGACCAGATCCTGATTCGAAGTGTGCGGAATCCGCCAGTCGCGCTCGGTCAATTCGGGCGGTATCGGGTAGCCGCGGCGCGCCAGGAACAGCAGGAATTGGTCGTACAGGCTAGGGGCGTCCAATGCGTCCTGCAGTATCTGCTGCTGCTCCGGATCGTGAGCGAAGACGGCGATCATCGCCGCGTTCTTGTTGCCCAGCAAAAACTCGAGCAGCCGATACTGCATCGACTGGAATCCGGAAGATTTGCCAAGCACGCTGCGGAACTGGGCATATTCGGTGGGCGTCAGGGTGGCCAGGACCGACCATTGGTCGGTCATCTGTTTCTGGATGTGTTTGACCCGCGCAAGACGTTTGAGCGCCGGTCCGAGGGAATCGGCAGCGATGAGCTGCATTGCCGATCGCAGTTCGTGAATGACCAACTTCATCCAGAGCTCGGTGGTCTGGTGCTGGACGATGAACAGCATTTCGTCATGATGGTCCGAGAGCGGGACCTGGGCCGACAGCAATGTTTGCAGATGCAGGTAGGAGCCGTAGTTGAGGCCGGCAAGATCCTTTTCGATGCCCTCTTCCAGCGGGCGGATGTTGCCATGATCCATGGTTGGCCTCTCGTCGGGTGTTCAAGGTATCGCGCATCGGTGACGAGCGTCAAGAAGACACAACAGGCGGCCTCCTGACGACGCTCCGACGCATCCGGCCTGCTTGAGGCGCGGTTCACAAAAATCGTAAAAAGCACGATTGAAACGAACGACGAGCGGGATCCGGCGGTTGCACGGTGCCGGAGGAGGCGTCCGCAGCCGAGGCCGCGCGGACCGCCGAACGCTTGGAGGACATGTGACAACGACGTCGGGTACACAGAAGTCACCGGTCAAGAGCTTGGTGCCGGCCCGAATGGACCGGCTCCCGTGGACCCGGTTCCACTGGTCGGTGGTAATCGGGCTGGGGGTCTCCTGGATCCTGGACGGCCTCGAGGTGCAGTTGGTCTCCGTCGGTGGATTCGCCCAGACCTTCCACATGAGCTCAGGAGAGGTCGGGTTCACCGGCACCATCTACCTGATCGGGCAGGTGGTCGGGGCCCTGTTCTTCGGCCGGCTGACTGATCGTCTGGGCAGGAAAAAACTTTTCATCCTCACGCTGGCCATCTATCTGCTCGGCAGCGGGATCGCCGGTCTGGCTCCGGCAGTGTGGTTCCTCTGGCTGTTCCGATTCGTCGCCGGTTTGGGAATCGGCGGCGAATACACCGCGATCAACTCTGCGATCGATGAGTTGATCCCTTCCAAGTTTCGCGGTCGGGTCGACATTGCAGTCAAAGGAACCTACTGGGCTGGTGCAGGTCTCGGTGCGTTTGCGAATCTGTACCTGACCGACCCAGCCGTCATCGACCAGAACTGGGGCTGGCGCATTGCGTTCTTCATCGGTCCGGTCCTCGGCCTGATCATCATCTACCTGCGACGGCACATTCCCGAGAGCCCGCGCTGGCTGATGACCCACGGGCGGGCCGATGAAGCGAATCAGACTGTCGACGACATCGAGGCCAGGGTGATTGCCGAGGGTCGGACGTTGTCCGAGGTTCCGAAGGAGAAGGCGATATCCGTGGTGGAGCGGCCACCGGTACCGCTCGGTGAGCTGCTGCACATCTTCATCCGGAAATATCCAAGGCGTACCATTCTCGGTTTTACGATGATGGTGACCCAGTCTTTCTTGTACAACGCGATCTTCTTCACCTACGCGCTCGTCCTGGAGAATTTCTACGCCATACCGAAGGACCAGACGGGATACTATTTCTCTCCCTTCGCCATCGGGAACCTGCTGGGGCCGTTGATCCTCGGTCCGCTGTTCGACACAATCGGCCGCCGAAAGATGATCTTCGGTACGTATGCCATTGCTGGTGTGATCCTCGGGATCTCGGCCGGGTTGTTCCATGCCGGCTCGCTGAACGCCACCACTCAGGTCGTCTTCTGGTGCGTCTCCTTCTTCTTCGCCTCCGCCGGCGCCTCTGCGGCCTATCTGACCGTCAGCGAGATCTTTCCGTTGGAGTTGCGTGGTCAGGCAATCTCGTATTTCTTTAGCATCGCCCAGGGTACCGGCTCACTGGCGCCGACCATCTATGGATTGATGATCGGAAACGGAAGTTCTCGCGGTCCGCTCACTTTCGGGTACTACCTCGGTGCCGGCATCATGCTCATCGGTGGAGTCGTCGCCCTGATCTTCGGCATCAACGCGGAACGGCAATCGCTGGAGGACGTGGCGGATCCCCTGTCGAAGGTGAACGCTCCGCCGGAGGATGGTGCATTGGTGGGAGGCGATCAAAAATGACCGAGCCGGAGCGATTGGATCTGGGAACTGCGCGGCCGTTCACCGTCGCCGTGGGAGTGAGCGATACCAGTCGGTCTCCGTCGGCGCTGCGCTGGGCAGTGCAAGAGGCAGCGGTTCATTCAGGCGTGGTGATCGCGTTGCGCGCCTGGCGCCCGCCCGGAGCACCTGCTGCCGTCGGCGCTCGGCCACCGGCCACCTCGTTCGATCCTGGAAGTCTGATCGACCAGGAGCAGCAACGGCTGGAAGCCGATGTCGAACACGTGTTGGGAACCGACTCCGGCGTCGAATGTCGACTGGTGCACGGCGGCTGCCGCAAGGTGTTGCAGGCTGTCTCGCGGTTCGTCGACCTCATCGTGATCGATGCGCCTCAACGCACGGATCTGTCGTCTCCGCCATTGTTCGCTCGCCGACTCGTGTATTCGGCCAGTTGTCCCGTCGTGATGATGCCACCGTCGCTGACGCATCAACCCGACACCCCGATGGTCGCCGTCGGCAAGTGGTTGGGTAGGAGTCTGCTCGACGCCGCCGGTACCGCGGGTCGGCCGGGAGTGCGGGCGCCGGTCAACACCGATTGATCGGCATTCTCCGCTTTCGTCAGCTTTCGGCGTTGCCCGCCGGTTTCCCGGGCGCTGCCAATGCACTGTCCTGATCTAATGCCTTCTCGAAGCACAGGGACGCAGCATGTCCTTGATAGGCGCCGAAGTTGGGGATCTTTCGATACCCTGCCGCCTCGTACAGTCCGATGGCGGCGATCTGAGCCGGCCCGGTTTCGAGCCGGAGCCGAAACCATCCCTGACTCCGAGCCCGAAATTCCAGCTCGTCGAGGATTTGCCGCGACAGTCCGCGCCGACGGTGAGTCGGGCGCACATACATCCGCTTGATCTCCGCCGACGTGGCGTCCAACGGTCGTAGCCCTCCGCATCCCACCGCCAGGGCGTCGGTTCTCGCGACAGCGTCCGCGAGCTGCACACCGTCCGGGACCTCCCAGGCCAGTACGAAGACAGTGACATCCGACGCCGATGGCTTGACTCCGGGCTCCGTATCGCCGCCATAGATACGTCGAAGCTCGGCCTGCTGGTCCTCGCGCAGTTGGCAAGCCGCCGGTGCTTCCCAGTCGGTCGCGGTCAGGACGAACCGGCGGTCGGTGGCGGAACCATCGGTTCCGCTGCTCCCGGCGCCGAGGTTCTGTGCGGAGAGCCGCGTGGTCACCTCGACATGATCGCACGCGAGGACACAGTCGCACGCGAGAATTCCTTCCAGCCAAGCTCGGCCGCCCTCCTGGTAAGCGGGCAATTGCCGCGCGCGATCCGCGGGGACGGCGATGCATGGTGGACACCCCGCGACATGGAAGGCTGACCAGGAACGCGGCGGCATCGTCGCGCGTTGTCAGAGCTGGAACGAGCGAATTTCCGGATCAACTTTTCCAGAGGTCGAGATACCCGACCAGAAAGACGAGGCACGTCGATGAGCGTCAGCCTGAGCAAGGGCGGAAACGTTTCCCTGACCAAAGCAGCACCCAATCTGACCGCGGTCACGGTCGCGCTCGGGTGGCAGGTTCGCGCCTCGACCGGGGCCGACTACGATCTGGACGCCAGCGCGATGGCGCTTGGTGAGAATCACAAGATCCTGAGCGACTCCCATTTTGTGTTCTTCAACAATCTGCGCTCGCCGGACGGGTCGATCGAGCATCTCGGTGACAACCTGGTGGGCGGCGCGGGTGGCGACGATGAGCAGATCAACGTCGACCTGGCGGCGGTGCCGCCCAACGTCGTCTCCGTCGTCTTCGCCGTGTCGATCTACGAGGCGGACCAACGCCGCCAGTCGTTCGGCCAGGTCCGTGGGGCGTTCATCCGGGTGGTGGACCGGAACACCGGGTCCGAGCTGGCCCGGTACGACCTCACCGAAGAGGCGTCGACCGAGACCGCGATGGTTTTCGGGGAGCTCTACCGTTACAACAGCGAATGGAAGTTTCGAGCCATCGGCCAGGGCTATGCCTCCGGCCTCCGTGGAATTGCCCTTGATTTCGGAGTGAATGTCTAGTGTCGTCAGCTGCCGTGTCCCCTTCTTCCCACAGCGCCACCCGGATCTTTGCGATCTCGGGCGTCATCTCCGTCGCCGCAATCGTCGTCGCCTACTTCTACGGCGGTTGGAAGGCCGCCGGGCTCACCGCCATTCTCGGCATCCTCGAAATCACTTTGTCCTTCGACAACGCGGTGGTCAACGCCAAGGTGCTCGAGCGGATGAGCGAGAAGTGGCAACAGGTCTTCCTGACCGTGGGCATCGTGATCGCAGTATTCGGAATGCGACTGGTGTTCCCGTTACTCGTCGTCGGCATCACCGCTCACCTGAACCCGGCCGAAGCAGTCCGGCTGGCCTTCGACAAGGGCCCGCTGTCCGATCCGCACAGCTATGCGAGTCTGCTGCAGGCCGCACATCCGCAGATTGCGGCGTTCGGTGGCATGTTCCTGCTGCTGTTGTTCCTGGACTGGACCTTCGAGGACCGGGAGATCACCTGGCTCAGCTGGTTGGAGCGGCCGTTGGCCCGTATCGGGAAGCTGGACCAGCTGTCGGTGATCGTCGCCGGTATCACCCTGTACCTGTTCGCCGAGATCGCGGCGGAGAAGCCCGGAACCGTGCTCGCGGCAGGAGTGCTGGGCATCATCAGCTACCTGGCGGTCAACGGTCTGGGCGGGTTGTTCGAGACCTATGAGGAGACCCAGGAAGAGGCCTTCGCCCAGAAGTCCCATTCCGGTCCGACCCAGCTGGTCAAGGCAGTCGGGAAGGCCGGTTTCTTCCTGTTCCTCTACCTGGAGGTGCTGGACGCGTCGTTCTCGTTCGACGGCGTGATCGGTGCCTTCGCCATCACTCCGGACCCGATCATCATCGCGTTGGGCCTCGGCCTGATCGGTGCGCTCTTCGTTCGGTCCCTGACGGTCTACCTGGTGCGCAAGGGAACGCTCAATGACTACGTGTACCTAGAACACGGTGCGCACTGGGCGATCGGCGCGCTCGCAATCATCCTGCTGGTGTCGATCGGCGTACACGTGAACGAGGTCGTCACCGGCCTGGTCGGCCTGGTGCTGATCGGCGCCGCGTTCGTCTCCAGCATTGCGCGGAACAAGCGTGAGGGCACGCCGTCTGACATCGAGCCGCAGTCCGTCGACCTTCCCGCCGGCCGCTGATTGGATGCACTTCCGCCTGGCCGACGAGTGACCTGTCCGCGACGCCCGAGTCCCGCTTTCTGCGGAACTCGGGCGTTCTGCGTTCGACCCGCATCGAAGTTGTCCACATTTTTGGTGGCGTTCGGTTTTTGGGTGTGGTGGGTGGTTAGCGTGGTGGGTGTTGGTGGGTGGGCTGCCGGCTGGGGTGTCGATTCGGGTTGGGGTGGTTGGTGTGGGTTCGAAGTTTGCGGTGCATGAGGATGCGGTGAATGTTCATGCGTCGAATTTGGAGGTGTCGGAGTCGGCGATGAATGCGCAGGCTGCTGGGTTTTTGCGGGCGGTGGAGCCGTTGCCGCAGGATTGGAAGGGTTCGTCGTTTTCGAGTTGGGAGTTGCTGACGGCGGCGTGGACTGCGGCGGTGAAGGATTTGAACGGTGCGTTGGCTTCGATCAAGGGCAATGTGCGGAACGCGGGTGGTTTGTACGATTCGTATGAGTCGCAGATGACCGAGGCGCTGTCGAATGCAAATGGTTCCGCGGATTGGGACGGCACCAAGTTCCGGTTCTGATCTTGACCGGTTCCTGTTTTTCGACCGGTGATTGTTGTTGTCCTGCAGTGTTTCTGCTTTCTGTTGATGGGGGTTTTCGGATGTCTGGTGGCGTGTTTTCGTTCAATGAGGCGACGGCTGATTCGGCGTCCGGTTCGTTGGGTTCGGTGATTGCTGGTTTGGAGTCGTCGTTGTCGGATCTGGGTGGGTTCGTGGCGAGTGTGAAGTCGTCGTGGGACGGCGATGAGCAGGAGTTGTATGCGGGTGTGCAGGGGAAGTGGGATTCGGCGGCTGCGACGGTGCAGGAGATTTTGTCGGCGGTGTCGAAGTCGTTGTTGGCGACGACGTCGGGGGTGAAGGATATGCGGGGGCAGGTTCGGACTGCGTTGTCGGCGCACTGACCGCCGACCCCGACCCCGATCCCGATCTTGGGCGGATTGGTTGGGGTTGGGGTTGAAGTTTTTGTTGTTGGTCGGGTGGTTCGTATTTGTGGTCGGCTGGGGCCGGGGTGGGGGTGTGGTGTGGTGGATGCGACGGTTTTTTCGTTGTCGGGGGATGCGGGTTCGATCCGGTCGTCGGCGGGTTTGTGGTCTTCGTTCGGGGTGGCGGTGTCGGCGGCGGCGGGTGATATCCGCCGGGTCGATGCCGGTGACTTCAAGGGTGACGAGGCCGAGACATATCGGGACAGACTGAACAAAGATCTGCCGCCTCACCTGGACACCACGTCCGAAGCATGGTCGGTGGTCGCGTCGGCGCTGACGGCCTATTCCCAGACGCTGGAATCGTTGCAGTCCCGGATGAAGGTGCTGGCGTCCCAGGCCGCCGATCAGCAGAATGCGGTGAATTCGGCCAACAGCGCGGTGGCGGACGCGAAGACCGCCGACGCCCGGCACACCGCGGCGCAAGAGGCCGCTTCGAAGGCGTTGAAGCCAGGGCAGGTGCTGCCGGCTGATACCTATTCCGCGCAGACCTCCGGTGCCGCGAACGGCCTGAGCAGCGCCACCACGGCCCTGCAGTCGACAATCACTGCGGCGGCCACGCTACGGTCGGAACACACCGCAGCAGTGGACGCCTGTGTCGCGGCGATCCGTCAGGCCAAGGGTCTGCGGTTCGAGGAGCCTCCAGGCTTCTGGGGGCGGTTGCGGGATTCGGTGACCGGGTGGGTCGCGGATCACGCTGATGTTTTGAAGGCTATTTCGGGGGCGTTGAGGCAGATTTCCAGCATCGCGGGCTTGTTGGCGATGATCCCCATCTTGACGCCGGTAATGGGCCCGATCGCCGCGGGCACGGCGGGCGCGTCGGTGTTGATCGACGCTGCGGTGAAGGTGTCGACCGGGCAGGGGTCGTGGACCGACATCATGTTGGACGGCGCGTCGGTGCTCCCGCTGGGCAACGGGTTGAAGGCACTGAAGGGTGCGAAGAACGCCCGCGCCGCGGCCGGTGATGCGAAGGCAGTGCAGTCCGCCGCGGGGGTGGTCGCCGATGGAAAGACGGTGCAATCCGCCGCCACTGGGGTGACGGGTGCCCGCACTGCCGGGGCGGAGGTGAAGGGGGTGGAAACGGTCGCGGTTGATTCCAGGACGGCGCGCACGGTCACCTCCGATGCCGGGGCCGCGGGGTCGGGGGTGAAGTTGGCTGATGCAGCCGGTTCGGGTGGGGCGCACGCGGAGTCGGCTGGGCAGGGGGGCGCGGCGGGTGGTTCGGCGCGGGCGGTGGAGTCCAAGACGCCGGTGCAGCAAAGGGTGTGTGCGTCGGATCCGATCGATGTGGTGACCGGCGAGATGGTCATGTCCGCCATTGATCTGTCGTTGCCGGGGGTGTTGCCGTTGGTGTTGGGGCGGGTTCATCTGAGTTCCTACCGATTCGGGGGATTGTTCGGCCGGCGGTGGGCATCCACGCTGGATCAGCGCCTCCAGATCGACGCCGTCGGTGATGTGGTGGGTTTCGTCGCCGACGATGGGTCTGTCCTGTATTACCCCGATGCGGCTGGGTTGCCGGTGGGTGGGGTGGCGATGCCCTCGCATGGCGTCCGGCGGTGGCCGCTGCACCACCTACCCGACGGTGGTTGGCAGCTGGCGGACCCCGATACGGGGGTGACCCGCCGGTTTGCACCGGCCGATTCCGCCGGTCGGTGTGTCATCGAATCCATTTCCGACCGCAATGACAATCGGATTGATTTCGGTTACGACGCCCACGGCGTCATCGAGACGGTCTCGCATTCCGGTGGCTACCGGGTACAGGTGCGCACCGCCGCCGGACGGGTCACCGCGTTGATCGTGCGCGACAGCAACGTCGTCGACAGCAACGACGATTGTGGCTGTGGTGGCGGTGGCGGCGAGTGTGTCTGTGGTGAGGGTGCTGTGGTGGTGGCGTCGTTCGGTTACGACGACGCCGGAAATTTGGCAGCCGTCACCGACGCCGCTGGTGGAAGATCTTTGCGGTTCGGGTGTGATGAGCGGGGCCGGATTGTGCGGTGGACGGACCGCAACGGCGTTTCCTACGGTTACCTCTACGACGAGGCGGGGCGGTGTGTGCGGACCTCGGGGCGGGGTCGGGTGTTGT
>JAABVA010000526.1_pt1 | contig 48237 bp, 40 predicted proteins | sample 5560331 | NCBI WGS metagenome assembly JAABVA01 (sample SAMN12812661, study PRJNA571458) | rock metagenome | isolation source: Antarctica rocks | place: Antarctica: Victoria Land, Mt New Zealand sud | collected 2016-01-07 | reverse complement strand
CCTCTCAATCAAGACCGCCCTCAATCTCGATGGAGGGGCCTCCACAGGCTTGTACGTAAATGCAGGCAACCAGCATGTAGCGATAGATTCGGTGACAACGCTACCAATTGTGATCATTGTGAAGTAGTAAGACAAGGAAATACTATGGCAATTAAGGGTCTCATTTTCGACTTTGACGGCTTGATGGTTGATACTGAGTCACCTGCCCACGCTTCGTGGTTAGACATCTATCAGGAATATGGGTGCGAGTTTCCCCTGTCTCTTTGGTCGGCAACTTTGGGTGGATCGGGCCTAGAGTTCGATCCTTGCGCCTACCTGATTAAGCAAATTGGGCAACCGCTCGATTGTGAGGCTATAAGAGCGCGACGCTGGCAACGCAAACTCCAACTAGTTGCGTCACAGCCACTCCTGCCTGGTGTGAGCGATTACATCGCCTCGGCCAAGCATCTAGGTCTTTTGCTAGGTGTGGCTTCTAGCTCCTCGCGGGCATGGGTTGTTGGTCATCTCGACAGACTAGCGGTCACAGACATGTTCGATGTCATCATCACTGCCGACAACGTTACGCATGTGAAGCCTGATCCCGAGATTTACCAGATGTTAGTAACGACACTCGGCTTACATCCAGAGCAAGCCATCGCTTTTGAGGACGCGCCTAATGGCCTCCTTTCCGCAAAGCGTGCTAACCTCTTTTGTGTTGCTGTCCCCAACCCATTGACAGGCCAGCTTCCCCTCGACCATGCCGACCTGCGTCTCACCTCGCTCGCCGATATGCCACTTGACACCTTGCTAGCACTTGTTGCAACGATCCAGCAAGATACGAAAAAAACAGATTGAGTGGTTTCAGTCAACCATCACCAAGAAAACACAGCCACCTCCAAACTTTACCGTAGACTCGGCTTTGTCGATTGGGAGATCGTATGGGCGAAGGAAAATTCAAACGAGGTGTTTTTGAGACTTGACAGAGGCTAATCCTGATATATAATGAACATCTCGACAGGCAACTTACGTAAGTTGCCTGTCATTTTTATGGGCAAGAGCAGAGGATGATACGCCTGCAACGTTGCAGGCGTATCATCCTCTGCTCTTGCCTATTTCATTAGCGCAAAGCTATAGAAAGGGTGTTGAACGCATGACACAGATAGTTCCCTTTGAAACAATGACACAGGAAGAAACCAACAAGTTATTACAACAGCGAGTCACCATGTTTACAGGGTACGCATTCGCATTAGCGCAAAAAGTGGGGTTGACGCCAGAAGAGGCGGCCCAATTTTTCATGGAACCGCATCGTGCCGACTATGCTACTCCATCAACTTCGATTTCTCGCGATGAAATCTTGGAGATGCAAGCGAGGAATAGTGCTATGAGTATGGCGGTATCGCATGGAGGTAGCAATGTTCAGCTAGAAAGCGATAATGATACATGGCTGGTAAAGGTTATGCTCGCGCAAGACAAATCAATCATAGAGCAATGGGGAATCTCTTTAGAGTTCCTCGCACGTTGGTTAGGAGAACAGGCACGTCTGATAGGTGAACCAAAGGGAGTGGTATATACGTGCTGGCTAGATGGAGAGGTGTTGAATGTGCAATTGAAGTTAGCATCTAACAAACAATTGTAGGGGTCCGATTTATCGCGTCAAGACTCGCACATTGCTTCGCTCGTGCTTGGGTGCGATAAATCGGACCCCTACAGCATCCATTTCTCATCTCCTCACGAACAATACTAAGTAGTATACTCCCCGTTCACGCGCACATACTCATATGACAAATCGCAGCCCCACACGGTTGCCGTTGCCTCGCCCAGGCCAAGCCCGACACGAATAACGATTTCTGCCCCCTGTAAATACGCTTTCAATTGCTTTAAGTTGTCTTCACCGAGACTTTTTCCGTCGTATACAAGAATATCGCCGAAGGCAATCGACACTTTTTCCGGGGTGATGTCTGTTTGCTCGTCACATTTACCGATTGCCATTGTGACGCGCCCCCAGTTTGGGTCGGCACCAAAGACCGCTGTTTTGACGAGTGGCGAGTTCACAATCGCTTTCGCTACACGTTTCGCCTGTGTGAACGATGCTGCGTTCTGTACTGTTACCTCTAGCAGCTTCGTCGCACCTTCACCATCGCGTGCAAGCTCTTGTGCCAGTTCTATCGCCATTGTACGCAAGGCTTGCCCGAATGCTGCGAGGTCTACCTCACCTGCTAGACCATTTGCCATAATCGCAACGGTATCACTGGTGCTGGTATCGGTATCTATACTGACCATATTGAAAGAGACATCGACCGCTTGCTTCAAGAGGATTTTCAAGGTAGCAGGGTCGATGCGTGCGTCGGTCATGAAATAACTGAGCATGGTTGCCATATTTGGCTCGATCATCCCCACGCCCTTTGCCATACCTACCAACACAGCATTCCCAACTCTACAAGAGCGTATCTTGGGACGCGTGTCCGTCGTCATAATTGCCTGTGCCGACAGTTCGAGTTGTCCCTCTTGCATCTCAGCTTTCAGCCCTTTAATGCCATTACGGATGCGCTCCATCGGCAATTGTCGCCCAACAACTCCTGTCGAGGAAACAAGTACATTCCCTTCTGGTATCGCTAGTTCATTCGCCACAAGATGCACAATTTCGCGTGCGTTGGCGAGACCTTGTTCGCCTGTTGCCACGTTCGCGTTTTTACTGGCAATTACAAACGCTTGTAACTGTCCATCGCTCATCTGCTCACGGCTCACAATCACCGCTGGTCCACTGAAACGGCTCTGCGTAAACATCCCAGCAGCCGAGGCAGGAACGTCTGAGGCACCAACATTGCTATAACATCGTCTTGCCAGACAAGATTATCAAGTTCAAAGTCAAAGTGGACGATGCCAAAGTTGGTTTCGGTTATTGGAAGCGTAGAAAGCAATGAAGTGATCTGCTCAAGTTCAGATAGTACCGCCGCTTCATCTTTTGGCACATACAGTCGCGCCAATTCCAGGTGGTCCCTCCATGTGCTTCGTGCGGACAAGCTTGCATCTCGATACAAATGCATAATTGCATGAAGTTTCCCCAATGTGGCTCCCCACTTCTCAAACTGAAAAGTATCAAGCTCTTCAATATTCATTTGAGTACCTTGCAGTCCAGCGAACACCACCGCATGAAATGTACCCAAATCAGTCTCGACGCTTTCTACGTATTGCCCATTTTTGGACTGAATGGAAGTCGCAACTGTCATCCCCTTCGTTGCAATCCAGTGGAGGATAGCCATCTCAGCCTCAATAGCTACTCGCGTCCGCTCGGTACTATCAGCGAAGCGCAGAAAGTAGCGCTCACCACCTTTACGGAAGACATACACGAAGTTCGCACTAAACCTGAAGAATTGTGCAGACCCCTGGTCATGCTCCCAATGCGCCAAAATTCGTTCTGCAATTGGGCTATGCCAATCCGCGTCCACGGCACTGTCAACTTTGAGCATTGTACTCAATTTCATCATAAGCAAATTTCCTCCTAAAACATCTTTCCGCCCAGTGGCACCTCAGTCGTCGGACTCAACAACACGACGTTGCCTTCACTATCGGGTAGACCAAGCGTCAACACTTCGGAAATAAACGGACCGATTTGTTTGGAGGGGAAATTCACGACACAGATAATCTGTCGCCCCACCAACTCTTCTTTTGTATAGTGCTTTGTCACCTGTGCCGAAGACCTTTTCGTGCCAAATTCAGCGCCGAGGTCAATCGTCAGTTTGTAGGCAGGCTTACGTGCCTGTGGAAAATCCTCCACCTTGATAATCTTGCCAACACGAATATCAACTTTCTCAAAATCGCTGTAGGTAATCATGTGTCCTTCCTTCATTTTTGGAAATTCTGTGCAAGGGTGTTCACAATCCATGCACAGAATTTCCAAATTATTAATATGCACGTGCGAATATGGCTTCGCAGGTTGCGGGTTTACCTGTGTAGATGCACTTGCCAGACACCTCCGGCTGATCCAGCGGAATGACACGCAGGGTAGCCTTCGTCTCTTCCTTAATCGCCTGCTCTGCTGCACTATCCTCGGCCCATTTGACACGTACAAAGCCGCGCTTCTCCGCGATGATCTGCTTGAACTCTTCATAGCTCTCGGTGTAGTGCATGTTCTGCTCACGGAACTCAAAGGCGCGTTGGAAGAGAGCCTTTTGCACCTCTTCCAGAAGTTCCGGCAGGCGCGTCTCTAATGAGTCGAGCGAAACAGCTTCTTTGGCGCGATTATCACGGCGTACTAGCATCACACTGTTGTTCTGCACGTCACGCGGACCAATCTCCATGCGGACAGGCACGCCACGCAGCTCCCACTCATTGTACTTCCAACCCGGTGTGTTGTCGCTGTTGTCGATTTTGAAGCGCACCTTGCCTTTGAGCATTCTCTGCACACGCTCGACCATCTCACCAACGGCTGACTTCTCCGCATCTTTACGCGCAATCGGAATAATCACGGTCTGGTACGGTGCCAGGCGCGGCGGCAGAATCAGGCCAGATTTGTCGCCATGCACCATGATGATACCGCCGATCATACGTGTACTCATGCCCCAACTGGTGGTGGCACAATACTTACGCTGACTATCAGCATCGAGGTATTGAATATCGAAGCCCTTCGCGAAATTGGTGCCGAGATTGTGGCTCGTTCCCGCCTGTAATGCCTTGCCATCGCCCATGAGAGCCTCGATGGAATAGGTACGCAACGCACCCGCAAACTTCTCGTTTTCGCTCTTACGCCCGACGATTACCGGCATCGCCGCCTCTTCTTCGGCGAATGCGCGATAGACCTCAAGCATCATCAGAGTGCGCTCTTCCGCCTCTTCAAGTGTGCGGTGCGCGGTATGACCCTCCTGCCATAAAAACTCTGATGTACGCAGGAACAGGATTGTACGCTTCTCCCAGCGCATCACGTTGTTCCACTGGTTAATGAGAAGCGGCAGGTCGCGGTAGCTCTGAATCCACTTGGCATAGGTATGACCGATAATGGTCTCGCTCGTTGGACGAATGGCAAGCGGCTCCTCAAGCTCCTCGCCGCCGCCGCGTGTAACCCATGCCAGTTCCGGCGCAAAGCCCTCGACATGCTCGGCCTCGCGCTCTAAAAAGCTACGCGGAATGAGTAACGGAAAGTAGGCATTCTCAACATCCGTTTCTTTGAAGCGTGCATCCAGGTTACGTTGCAAATTCTCCCAGAGGGCATAGCCATAGGGACGAATAATCATACAACCGCGCACAGGTGCATAATCGGCTAGTTCGGCCTTGCGAACAACCTGGTTGTACCACTTTGAAAAATTGTCCTCTTGATCGACGATATCCTCGACGTATTTTTCCTCGTTCGCCATAATTCCTCCTAAAAATGAGCATAAAAAAACTCGCCCTTCATAAGGACGAGATCAAACCCGTGGTACCACCCCTATTGAACCATGCAATAAACACGATTCCTCTCAATACGGTTGGGCGTGATATTCTCAATATTCGTTTAGAAACGAGGCTTTCGCCTCTACCTTTCAGGTCATCTAAACGCAAGGTAGTATCAGGCCCGTACACCGCGCCTCTGTGATAACGGAGAGGGTCCGGTCAACTTTTTGTCGCTGACGCTCTCAGGTGGGTTCGACGTGGTATCTGCCTGCCGCCTTGCACTGTCACGGCTCGCTACTCGACAACGCCAACGTGTAGTAATCCTGATCCGCGCGTTTCTCTTTGTCCAAAGAATAACACTACCATGTCCTTATGTCAAGCGCAAAGCGTTTTCTCGTTTTCTTTCTCTCTGTGTTGCTATTGATAAAATTTTCGCGATTTTTTTGCAAAAACGTGCGTCTTCCTAAACAAGATTGAAAGTAAGTTGTATTATTCAAAAAAACCCGTTATTCTGGCATATACGACAAAAAGAGGTGCTACGATGCAACACGGTAATGACAAACAAACTCGATCATTGTACACTCTAATACTCTCCACTGTAGGTTGTTGTTTACTATTCATTCTTTCTGCCTGTGGACAATCGGCAATACTTACTTCCAATTCACTGAATGCGTCACATATTAAGAGTAATACGACTATTAGCAATGTAAGCAAGCGTGTCACCACTGCGCCTATGCCGCCAACACAGACAAACTGTCCCGCGAACGGACAGGGACGAGCGGCTATATTCGCACCACTTTCACTCGGCTCCCATCAAAATCTCGTGTACGTCTACAATGCCTCCGGTTCAGCCTCACTAAAACGTGTGGATACCACAACGGGAACGACAACTACGATTATTAGTCTAGGGAACGGTGCGACCATTCACTCGGCACAACTCTCGACTGATGGTCAGTTCATTCTCTTTGTCACGCAGTATGCGAATCATGCCCAGTTACAAATGGTGCGTCTGGATGGACAGGGCTTGCAGACGTTGTACTGTGCCGAACCTATGAATGGCTTACCCAGCAGTGCTATAACAAACGCCCTCTGGTCCCCTAATCAACAATTGGCAGTGTTCGAGGAGACGAACCCCGGAGGCGGTCCTGGTGCGCCTTTGGTCAGGCTGTATAACCTGCTTACTGGTACCGTGCTGACATACATTTCGCCAACAACACGCATGGGTTATACACCACAACAATGGCTGAATGACACTGAAATTTACATGACCGGCTCCTATACAAGTCTTGTTGCGCCGCCCGCCAATGTCTTCATCCTTGATATTACAAAAGGACCAAACCAGATTAACAACACACGTCAGATTGCTGCCATTGAAGGCTATAACTGGGAAATGAACATCTCGGCGGATCATACCAAACTCATACTGAGTCAGAGTGCGGATAACGCCGATAACACCGAGCTTGCGGCACCCAGTATCATCAGTTCGCAGAATGTTACTGGTGGCGTACTCAATCCCATCTATATTAGCCATGTATTCGCTGTCACCCAGGTACGCGCCATTAGCTCTACTGCTCTACTGATGGTTCTTGGTGGTCAGACGGGCGGTCTCCCAGAGGATGGTCTCTGGAAAATCAATATGGACGGCACTGGACTCGTTCATCTTACATATGATGGTAGGTTGTTAAGTAGCACACGTAATACATGGTCAAGCGTCTCGCGTGATGGTAAGCTCTATGCAGCGATTGGTTATGACAATACGGGCGTCGAAAACACAGCACCATACAAAGTTCTCTATGGTCCACTTAGTGGTGGTGCTACGACACAGGTTGCACTCACCAACCGGGGGGAGACTGCCGAAATTGCTGGCTGGACGACCTTCTAAGATACAATACCCCTTATGGTTCAATGCTGAACGGCCTCTGGGCAATTCACACTGATGGGACGGGACGTGTTCGCCTTGCATCAGAAGGGATACTCAACAGTTCTGCACAGACGCCCTGGTCAAATGTCTCACGCGATGATGCAGACTACGCATTCCAAAATGCTCGACCAGGTGGTACTAATACAGTAGGATACGGTTCACTTGATGGTACACAAACAAACATCTTTGCCTCCATCACAAATAGCACGGTCGCTATTGTAGGCTGGACAACGTTGTAGAAGATGGCAGGTCCCAATATGAGCATCCGCATCAGGACAAGAGGTCCTTGTCCTGATGCGGATGCTCATATTAGGACCTATAGTCTGATTTATCACACCCTTTTTGGTGATATGATGTGTGAAAAGCATCATGGAGGACAAACAATGAGTTTCCAGGAACCTTCATCAGGCGTGCGCGTCATCAAGCCGCACCAGTTCGACTCGAACACGGCGCAGACACCAGGAATGCAACGTGTCGCCGCCGTTTCACGCGAACTGGCTGGCTCGGTCGGCATCTGGGCAGGAGTTACCGTCGTTGGACCACACATCGCAAGCGGCAAGCATCATCATGGCGAACTCGAAACGGTGATCTACGTCGTTTCGGGTCATGGTCAAATTCGCTGGGGCAACAACCTGGAATTTTCCGAGCAGGTCGAGCCGGGAGACTTTATTTATGTACCACCGTTTGTGCCACATCAAGAGTTGAACCCATCCGATGAACCTTCACAATGGGTCATTGTACGAAATTCGCAAGAACCCATCGTCGTCAATCTCGAACCAACAAATACAACACAACAGGATGCGAACGACGCAACACACAAATTCTAATAAAGGGACCAAAGCTTCGTGAACGAACTCATAACAGACATGAGCAAAGGGAACTCGAAAGCAAAGCATGTTGAGTTCCCTTTATCCTTACCGCCTACATATCTTATACATACGCAACGAAAGGGTATGCTCGAACGTCTATATTTACAAATACACTTGATGGAAGAGAAGAGTAATGCAGCCTGAAGAGATGATAGGCAAGACAATAGGGCATTATCGTGTTGTGCGTCCTCTGGGCACAGGGAGCACATCGACGGTCTTTGTCGCGGAGGATATAAACCTCAAACGCGATGTTGCACTCAAGTTATTTCAACCACGCGCGGGCGAGACACAAGATTTTCTGCGCCGCTTTGCACGCGAGGCTCGCGTCGTAGCGCAACTCGATCATCCCAATATTGTGCCTGTCTACGAGTATGGCGAAGACGACGACAACGCGTATCTTGTCATGCCTCACATGACTGGTGGCTCACTACGAGATCGTCTCCTTGCTCAAAAAACGCTACCACCACGAGAAACAGTAGACTTGATAAGTCCAATCTTGCAGGCACTCCAATATGCTCATAATCGTGGTTTAATTCATCGCGACATTAAACCGGGGAACATTCTATTCAAAGCTGATGGCACGCCGGTACTCTCCGACTTCGGCCTAGTCAAAATCACAATACCTCCTTCTAGCGAGTCAACAGCATTGTTTAACGATACCGCAAGTATGACGGGACATGCCATCGCTGGCACGCCCGATTATATGTCACCTGAACAAATTACTGGCAATGTCACACCGATAAGCGATATATATAGCATCGGGGTGGTTCTCTACGAAATGTTGACGGGGGAACGACCATTCAATGCGGATAACTACATGGCCGTGTTGATGAAACAGATGTATGAGCGACCACGCCCCTTACATGACCTCAATCCCCAGATATCGCCAGCACTCGAAGCGGTTGTCCTCCAAACACTAGAAAAAGAGGCCGCTAAACGCATCCAACGGCCCGAAGACCTGCGACAGGCATTGGCCCATGCATTGGCAGAACCCATAGACACAATGCCAGACGCGGGAGGTGCCGCCACCATCTCGACATGGCCCACCGTCGCACATGGTGCGCTTCGACCACAGCAGGGCAACGAACACACGCTCAACGCAGACATATTGTCACCTCCTGTCAAGGCGGCAAAGCAATCCGAAAGTCAGAGGCTATACAATCAAACCGCTCCTCCCGTTGTGGCGGATGGAAAAATCAGACCTAAAAGACGTATCATGCTGCTACTTGCTCTTACACTTTTCCTTGTCGCGTTACTCCTTGTCGGTGGCCTGGGAACCGCCCTTCTTGCACCACAACTGCTCGGTTTTGGCAAGCGTGCAAACATCCATCTCTCACCAACAAACACTCCAGGAACGACACACACACTTGTCGGTACTCCTGCACAGGGAGGAGGCTCAACGGGGGGAATTACTACAGTGACTCAAAACGTGCCTGCAACCACAACAACATGTCCGTCAACAGGCACGGCACGGGCGGCAGTTCTGGCTCCGCTCGTACTTGGCTCACATCAAAACCTTGTGTATATCGTCAACGAGTTCAACCCATCGGCGTATGGTACGTTGAAACGGCGTGACGTGAATGTACCCGACCTGAAAGCCACTGAGATTGTGAAAATGCCCAATGTCTACATTAGTTGGGCACAGGTTTCGCGCGATGGACAGTGGATTCTCTTTACCGCACGTCTGGGACAGCAAGACCAGTTACGTATGGTGCGCGTCGATGGACAGGGGCTACAGACACTCTACTGCGCTCCCGTTGGCAACTTCATCCTCGGCAGTCAATGGTCGTTCAACCAGCAATCCGTCATCTTCGACGCAGGCGCAGGCGGAGTGGTACCAAGCGTCTATCAGCTCACCCTGAATGATGGAACACTGGAAACAGTGATGACACCACAGGGGAACATAGGCTACTTGCCACGCACATGGCTAGATGCAACTCATGTCTACATGGTTGGCTTTCTCCCGCAGGCAAGGGATGCCGCGTTCCAAAACGTCTATCTCCTCGACCTACAAAAAGGAGCGAACCAGCCTGAAAGCAATCTGCAACAGGTTGTTGCCAGCACGCAACTGTGTATGAGTTTTGACACAAGTTTCGAGGTGAAACAACTCTACGAGAGTACCTGTAACGGGGATAACGCACATGGTTTTAATGGACCAAGTAGTGTTACGGTGCAGGATGCACATGGTGGTGTAGCAAAAGAAATTTTCACGAGTCAGAGTATGGCGATTACAATGGTTCGTGCGATTAATCAGACACAATTGCTGCTCATGGTCAAAAACACAACAGGGAATACGGCGCAAAATGGCCTGTGGCGAGTCAACATTGATGGCACTAATTTAGTGCGCCTCTCGAGCGATGCTGCCAATACGCAATCGTTATGTCCATTTTCGCAATACGCATGGTCAAACACTTCGTTCGACAACAATTTCTATGCGCTCCAATCCAACCAGCAAAATATCCATAGCTATGGCATGTTTTACGGTGCCCTGGCTGGTGGCGATCCAACCCAGTTCGCCGACATCAGAGATGGCACACAGTTGTTCCTGGTAGGCTGGACCACAATGTAATGCTGTTTTTACTGCGGCTCTTTGGGGATAAAACCTTTGCGACGTGCTTCAATCGTCTCTATACGAAAACGTTCTACAAGCTGCCGTGCCTCTTCTTCATGCCCATGAGGAATCAAGAGATGAATAGTATCACGCCAACCCGACTGACGAAGCCTTGTGCGTTTTCTATGCAGCACCAATTGAGGCGGATTTTCCACCATTTTCACCTTGAGAAGGTGCCGGAAGATTTCTTGTAACGGCACATACAGGTCGGCTTGCCAGATAGCTTGATCCAGCAAAGAGACGTTCCCAATTGTCACCCTTCTTGGCCCCTTTAAGCGTGCAATATGCCTCTGTCTTGCCTCTCGAAAGTCCGCACCACGAGTCGTGAAACCAATGATAACAAGTGCGAACAACAGCATACCAGGAACGATGAGCAATGGGAATAAAGCGTCTGGCTCAGTAGCTACAACCGAGAAGAAAATAATCAGGAAGAAGCTTACTATCAACAAGAAAGGCACGCCAGCTAAAACAGAGATGGTTGTCAATGAGAGTGTATAGCATTGTTATGAACACTAGTGTAAAACCATAGAGCATATCACACAAATCTACAGAGAATACCCGACATAAAAGTTCAGGTAGACAGAATAAGAAGAGCAGCTTTATAATTTCTTGTAGAAATATTTTAGGAGAACACCATACTACTCATGAAAAAAATTATTGAAAGCATTATACTGATAGGACTCGCTACCATTTTATTTGTTGCATGCGATGGCATCGCGGGTAGTGGCACCCCCACAAGCAGCATCCCCAACACTGTACATATGAACGACTCGAATTTCGCGCAAAGTTCAATCACTATTCCAAAGGGTAGCAAGCTCACGCTCATCGACGATAGCACACAGGCTCATATTATCGACAACGGTTCCTGGGGTAGCGATGGTCTCCCACATCCAAAGATAGAATCAGGTGCCCCCGTCGTCAAAGATGCGAACTTCCAGGATAGCACACCACAATCATTTGGGCCATTCAACACTCCTGGCACCTTCCACCTCTATTGCACTATTCATGCCAATATGGACCTGACCGTGATTGTAAAATAAAAATAGTCGTGAAAAACCACAGAGTGTGGAATACCTCGCGAGGTATTCCACACTCTGTGGTTTTTCACGACCAGTCTATTATTGTGCGGTCACGCTCACATCATCGACAAAGAAGGACGTTGTGCGAGACGAGGAACTCGCTTGCGTACTGAAGACCAGCGTTACCGTTTGACCCGCGTACTGCGAAAGCTGACTCGTGACATCGAACGTTTTCTGATTCCAGTTGCTTGAGGCATCAGTGTTGCATGCACGTTGCAACTGACCAATGACCTGACCACTGCTGTCGAGGACAGAGACGGTGAGAGCAGCAACACAACTCTGCGCCGTACTCTTTGTCGTAGCCTGCCACCAGTAACTGATGCTGACATGCGACACGCTAGCAGGTAATGTGAAATCTTGCGAGATTCCATCATTACAATAGCTGTAGCCACAGAGGTAAGCTCCATAGTTGCCAGAGTGGGGATGCTTCGTGCTGATTAGCTCATAATTGCCAGCCGAAGACTCCTGCCACACGCTCGCACCATCTTCAAAACCATTGTTCTGGACTAACGAACCAGAGGCTGGCCCTCCTGATGGTGGCGTATCTGTTGGCACAAGAGTTGGTGGTGGCGTATCCGTCGGTGTAGGGACCGTTGTGCTGGTTGGATTGGGCGTTGGCGTGGTTGGCACCGTTGGTGAAGGTGAAGGCGATGTCGTGGTATCTGCAAGGTCACGTGCGATGTTGTAGATATCCGGCGAACCAATACCGCTCGCTTCATCATAATTCGCTGTCGCAGGATAGTACAGATTGGTGCCGCTGGTCACGTCATGAAATGGCACGTACTGTTGCTGTGAACTTGCCAGCGTATAGAGTTGTGGACTGACAAAACCAGCACCTGGCTTTCCCTGAGATTGCAGGTAGTTGTTAATCATCGCCATGCTACCAGCCCAGAGCGGCGCGGCAGCACTGGTACCACCGACCGTGATGCTGCCCGTTGAGGGACAGCCAGCAGCCGAGACAGTACAATAAACCGCGTAACCTGTTGCGGGATCGGCGTCGGCGGAGACATCGGGCACCTCGCGATTGCCGTTGCTATACTGGTTCTTGACGCCAGGACCAGTTTGCCAGCTTGATTGCGCGAAGGTGTTGCTGATACCACCACCACCACCAGAACCCTTTGGGCTGCGCTGTGTATCGCTGGGATTGCTCCATACCGACTCGCTACTATACGCACCGCCGTTGGTTTGCAGGTTTGTACCACCTACACCAATAACATTGGGATCGCTTGCCGGAGAATCAACGGCGAGATTGCTGTCGTTACAATCATAGGCACCAGAGTCGCCAGCAGCCGCGAACATCGACATACCTTGCGCGGCACCCTGTTTGAAAATGCCGTCAAGGGTTTGCAGCTCGGCGGCACCAGATTGTGTCTCACACTCGCCCCAGCTAATTGTAGTGATCTGGGTTTTGTTGTCGGTAACAATCTTGTTATAGGTGTCGTTGACGCCTTGTGTCGAGTTTGGACCCTCATACACAATTTGAGCGGCACCAGGGGCCATTGCCGCAACAACCTCGATATCAAGTTCGACCTCAATGGCACCTGCACCTGCAGAACCTGTGGCACCATCAACCAGGACATTGCTGATACTTGGATTGCCGAGGTTGTAGGTTTGCAGGTACTGCGTGATGTCGCTCTGCTGGTAACCATCCAACTCGAATACCGCCACGCTCTGGTTATTACCCTTGGTGCCTGCTTGCTGTAATGCAGCACCGTCATAGGCACCGAGCAGGTCTGTTGGTCCAAGACCAGCCATTGCACGTTTCACTTTCGCAGGGACCGTAGCCTTCTTGCTTCCCTGAGATTGCAAGTGGTACAGCGGACGCATGTGCGTACTATTGTCCATGCCACCAATCGAGACGATCAATGAAGAGACCGAGTTAGGTATGGTCGGCGCGTTTGCGTTGGCATAAAACTTTCTCGCACCGATCTGGTAATTATTGATCTTGACTGCAAAAGCGGCCTCGACCTGGGCAACATCAGCACTAGCGTCGATGAGCAGGCCGTTTGATGAGACATGCGAAACGGCAAAACCCTGATTGTGCAGATAATTGATAACCTGCTGCTGCTGGTCCACCGTCGGACCGAACTCCGCCGCAAACTGCTGCGAAGTAAGATAGTGATGATACAAGGACGAATGTCGATTGTTCTGATTGCTCAACAAGACATTCAATTCCTGCTGATTACGCATCTGCAACCCAATTGAGAGGCTCAACTGCTGCTGTCCACTCGCAGCCCCGATCAGCTTAGATTTGCTGATGAGGGGAACAGTCTGCCCACTAAGAGGAATGCCCACTGCCTGTGCTTGTCTAGCTCGTGCAATCAGCGTGATACTGAAAATGCCGACACCGACAAAGAGCAAGGCTACAGCGACAAGTACGATCTTGTGAGCAATGCTACTACTACGTTGCATGTAGTTCTCCGAATTTCATAAGACACACTACGACGACGAATACTGAAAAGTAAATTCAGCAGTAGTCCGAGGATATCTGCATCATGTGACATCCTGACATATAAAGATGACATATAAAGATGAACGGGGGTACACGTTTGCTTCGTGGAGTTTTACAGAAGATAGGAGAGATGGATGATGAGGTGGAGACAAACGTAGCATCCATTACGAATTTTTAATATATTTTTGTTGACTATAAGCGTAGTTTGCGGTATCCTTAGTGAAGATAATCTGTCTTGAGCAAGAAAAGAAGATAAAGAGCAAAACGCGTGAATTGGATATATTTTGTAGAGGTCGAAAGGTGATGAGTAGCAACGAAAAGTTGTATGCATGGCGTATCCTACTGGGAAAGATCATCAACGATCCCCAGGAGCGACAGCGTCTCGCGTTCCAGATTGGAGCAAATCATGTCACGTTGATGCGCTGGTCCACCAACAAATCGACGCCGCGCCCGGAAAGCCTGCACCGCTTGCTACAAGCGTTACCGAACTATCGTCAACAACTATTTGAGCTAATACCTGAAGAGTTCCCAGAGTTTTTTACCAGGCAGACCTTAAAAAACGAAATTGCACCAGAGATTCCTTCCGCTTTCTACGAACGTGTGCTACAAGCGTATACAGCTACGCCACCACATATGCGTCCATCATCTATTCGCATCACTATCATTCAGCAATTGCTAGGCCATCTTGATCCAATGTCAAAAGGTATTGCGGTAAGTATCAGCGTGTGCCTACCCCCGTCCAGTGATGGCGATGTACATAGTTTGCGCGAAGATATGGGACGTGGCATCACACCCTGGCATAGTCATCTCAAGAACCGCTTAGGCTTCCTGGGCATCGAGTCACCGCAGGGCGATGCGGTAACAAAGGGTCATCCAGTCGTCATACAAAATCATGAAGAAAAGAGCATGCGTTATCCCAGTCACATTGTCGAATGGGAGGAGAGCGCAATCGCTTGCCCTCTACTACTGGCAGACCGTGTAGCAGGTTGCCTCTATATTTCGAGTACGCAATCGGGGTATTTTTTGCAGCCGCTACAAGACCTGATTAAGAGCTATGCCAACTTGCTTACCCTCAGCTTTGAGCAACATAACTTTTACAAGATGGGGCAGATCGCATTAGGTATCATGCCGCCATACGAGGTACAACAAGGCTACACACGCCATTTTCAGCAACGCGTATCGCGGCAGTTGCGAACTATGCAAGAAACACAACCTATTTCAAGGATAGAGGCCGAACTCAAGGTTTTACAGGACCTGGAGGAAGAACTACTCTACATCCCCTGAACAGAAAACGAGGAACGACATATGACACAGGAACACAATTCACAAGATCAGACAGAGAACACCTATCTACTGGACGCGGAAAGCGCGTTGGAGATGGCTCGTCTCCTCGATCAAGATAGAGTAATTACCACAGGAATGGGTGGCGTTTTTTCAGAACGAGGAGACATTGATCTGCAAGACGTGTCACACATTCTGGATATTGCCTGCGGACCAGGGGGCTGGGTGCATGAAGTAGCACAGCAGTACCCACACATTGAGGTCACTGGTATTGATATCAGTAGAAACGCTATTAACTACGCGAAGGCCCACACGCAGGTACGTAAACTGGATAATGCACACTTTGCGGTGATGAATGCCCTCAAACCTCTTGAGTTCGATGATGAATCGTTCGACATCGTGAATATGCGTACCGTCGTCGGCTTCGTACCGCTTCAGCAATGGCCTGCTTTTTTGACCGAGTGCAAACGTGTCTTACGGTCAGGTGGCACACTTCGGCTCACAGAGGGAGAGTTTGGCTTTACCAACAAACCCGGCTATGAAACGTTTATAGCGAAACTTAACCAGGCACAGCAGCGTGCAGGGCGAAGCTTTTCCCCTACCGGCCACAATGCAGGTATGATTACGATGTTACGTTCTTTACTAAAACAGGTTGGTATGCAAAATATACGCAGCAAGGCGCACACCATCGACTACTCCTTTGGTACAGAGGCTCATGAAGGTGGAATACAAGATATTCAATTCGCACTTGAACTGGTGCAACCTCTTCTTTTCAAAACGGGCGCACTCACGCCTGATGAATTCGTGAACCTTCATGCACAGATACTGGAAGAAATACAAGCTGAGGATTTCTGCGGCTTATCCATCTTACTGACAGCATGGGGTGAGAAAGCATAAAGAAGTTATTATTGTCGAAGAGCAGGAGGCTACCACCTATCATGACACGCCTATTCGTTTTACATGCCGATGCCGACGCCGTGTGCGCCGACCGTATTATGCTAGACCTTACGACAAGCGGCTACCACGTCGATAAAGACGTGCAGGCATTCGATGCCAAAGGCGAATTGCAGCCCTACACGCCAAAACTCAATCTTGTTGGCTGTGCCGCCGTAATTGTGTTGTGGAGTGCTGATACACCACAGGCAGAGATAGTACGTAACGCCCTGCAATTTGCACAGGGAATGCACAAATATATTGTCACCGTTGCGCTTGACAACGTACTCCTTCCAGCAACGCTACAAACAAGTCAGACTGTTACGAGTAGCAGGACAACATGTGACACGCTTGCCACGTTGCTTGCGCCACACCTGCCACCAGCACAGAACACAGACCCATTGCTTACCATCTACGAGCAGGCGATAGATGCCTCGGCACCTGTACGTAGAGAGGCGATTGAACGTGCCGAAGAGATGCTCGAACAGGGCCAACACCGCAAAGAGGTCGGAGCGTTACTGGAAATTCTCGCCAGCGACGACACCATCACCAGCGTCAGCGATGCGGCCTACGACGTAATTGGCCGCACGAAGAATACGGTACCGGCACCACCTCCACAAGCAAACCCTGCTTCACAACAGCCGTATCGCGGTCCGCTCTTCACCTCGACCTGTCGCAATGGACATACCAACACATTCGATAAGAACGAGGTGTGCCGTAGGAATCAGACTGTGATGCGTGGGGATGAATTACTTCTGAAATGTCCAACACAGGGTTGTGGCGTTGAAATGTTCGTCAAGGTAGATTGCACGGGGTATAAATACTCATGAGTAATCAGCAACAAATGGGGCAAGCCTCGCAAGCTATACCGCACTACGATGGTACGGCGGAGCCACCCGAAGAGGACAGGAACATCGTTGCCCTCTTCTCCGACATGCGCGGCAAGCAGCTAGACTTCCTGGACGCGACGGGCAAGAGCCTGATCGAGCGTATCGCCACCTTCCTCACCGTCCTCTTCGCGGTCACGGCGTTAGGCGGCACCTTCCCACCTGCGTACCTGAAAGGCAACACAACCGCAAAGGTCTTCATCGTTCTCACGCTTATCCTGTTCATGGCGTCGCTCTTCTCCGCCATCCGTGCCACCCGTCCCTTCGCCTACAACTACAACGAACACAACATCAACAGCATGCGCGACGCCCTACAGGAGATGAGCCACCGCAAATCGTACTGGTTACGCTTGGCTAACTGGCTCTTCGTAGCAGGTTCCATCGCGCTGTCATTGCTGATCATCGCGATCATGTGGGGGGTATAAACGATGCCAGACCCAACGGACGCCCACAAGGGGCTACCCTACTATACACCGTTTTTACATGTGGAACGTGTCGTATATAGTAGGGGCGACCCTTGTGGTCGCCCGTTCCCGATTGTTGAACCGTTCCCGATTGTTGAACCGTTCCCGATTGTTGAACCGTTCCCGATTGTTGAACCGTTCCCGATTGTTGAACCGTTCCCGATTGTTGAACCGTTCCCGATTATCAGATTGGATGGGACCGTTATTTCTGCACTACCGAGGGCATTTCGCTCATTTCGCTGTCGATGCTATCGAACGTAGACGGTTCGGTTTGTGAGTGCGGAGTATCATACACGTTTTGGCGTGGCGCGGCGTTTTGTTTGCCGAAGCGCATACGCAGGACCGAGAGGAAGCCCTCGAAGAAGATTGTGCGCGACATCTTGGATTTCCCGACGCGGCGGTCCATGAAGATGATCGGGATTTCGACGATCTTGAAGCCGCTCTTGAGGACGCGATAGACAAGCTCCACCTGGAAGGCGTAGCCCTGCGCGCGGATGGCATCCAGGTCGAGACGCTCCAATACCTCACGGCGGTAGCAGCGATAGCCTGCTGTGCAGTCATGGATGGGTAGGCTAAGGACGGTACGGGCGAATATGTTGCCACCACCACTGATGAAGCGGCGCAGGAATGACCAGTTGGGTGTGTCGCCACCTTTGATGTAGCGCGAGCCAATCACGAGGTCCGCGCTCTCGATGGCCGTGAGGAAATCGGGCAAATAGCGTGGATCATGCGAGAAGTCGGCGTCCATCTCGAAGGCGGCATCGTAGTTGTTGGCGATGGCGTACTTGAAGCCCGCGATATAGGCGGTGCCGAGGCCAAGTTTGCCCGCGCGATGCATCACATGCACGCGCGTATCCTTTTCAGCAATCTCATCTGCCCTAGCACCTGTGCCATCGGGCGAATTATCATCGACAATCAAAATATCGCTGGTGGGCGCATACATGAAAATCTCGCTCAGGAGCGGACGAAGGTTGTCGAGTTCATTATACGTTGGGATGATGATAAGCGTTTTCATTTACTATTTTTCTCCACTACTTGCCGATGCGGGCTGCTAACTCAGGCGTCTTCCCTGATAGTTGTTCAGCAACGAGCAGCTTCTTGTCTCTTGAGTCATTCTTCCCCCCGATCAACCATCCGCCTGTGAAGTCGCACTGTACTATGCCGCTACATGTATGCCCTGCTCTACTCTATACAATCGGCATATTGTTGTCTCGCTTTAACGTCGTATTGTTGGAACCAGGGCACCCGCAAGGGGATGCCCCTCCCAGACACGAATCTGTACCCGAATGCATCGTCATATGGGAGGGGCATCCTACTCCTTGCTCATCCATCCAACGAACTTCGTTCTAGCTTCGCTCAGGATGGATGAAAGGAGGCTTGCGGGTGCCCTTGCCCGTTACACGGTACATTTATGTGTTTTACTGCGGCAAGACATATAGTATGACAAATATTAAGACTGTACACAATATAACGGTTCCCAGCATATGACGGTCACGCAACAGCACCTCTTCGGGACTTCCACCCTCCATTCGCATATATACAAGGTAGAGGTAGCGGAAGATGCCATACAACACCAATGGAATGGTGATAATGAGGCGATGATTGCCTGTTGTGCCCTGTACCGTGTAGAGACCGTAGGCCATGATAGTCGTCGTTGCCACAATCGTAATCATCTGGTCCAGCATGGGGATACTGTACTCTTTGAGTATCTGGCGATGGCTGCTGGCTTGTCCCTGTAACAGCACAAGCTCATTGCGGCGTTTGCTCAAAGCTAGAAAGAGCGAGAGCAGGCAAGCAACAAGATAGAGCCAGGGTGAGATGGAGACTGGAATAACCACCGCACCCGCCAGGATACGTAGCACAAAACCTGTTGCGATAATAAACACGTCGATAAGTACGACATGTTTAAGGCGTATACTGTACAACACCATCAAAACCAGGTATGTTGCGATGGTGAGGGCAAACAGCAGGTTTGCGCCGCCATATGCCTCATATAGATCGTTGTCCATCCCAATAGGTACCAGGAAAATACAGACTGTGAGACCGACACAGGCAACGAATAGGACACCGATAGCCGCAATCGCCCATGAGATGGGGAGACGACCAGAGGCAAGCGGGCGATGACGTTTTTTGGGATGTTGCCGATCATTGTCCAGGTCCAGTAGATCATTGAGCAGATAAATAATGCTCGATGCAATACAAAAAGTTGCAAAGGCAAGAACGGTACGTATAAGCGATGGTGTGCTGAATAACTGCTGTGCAAAGATAATACCGATAAAGACTGTAAGATTTTTGGTCCATTGGCGAGGGCGCATGGTCTTGAAAATGGCCCCTAGCTTCTGGGGGGTACTGAGTGCATCGTTACTCCCTGTTTGCGCTACGTTGGGTTGTGGCGTATCCGTAGTTTGTACCTGTACCTCTTGCGTTATACTTGTTTTTTTCAAGAGTTGCTCTATCCCTTCGATGCCATGTATATATTGTGAAAAACTGCTACCTATCATGAGACGTGTTAGAAAAAAAGGAAGTAACAAATTGCCCAAAAGTTTAAGCCATTGTGTATGCTGGAATTTTAGTAAATACGGCGTTTCAAGTCGTTGATACGATGTAAGGTGATACGGTGCTTATCGGTACTAATATACTGCTTGTCTGCAAAATAGCCCATGACCTTGTTGACGCTCTCGCGTGACGCCCCGACCATTGACGCCAGCTCCTGTTGTGTCATGCGGACTTCAATACGGATGCCATCTTCGACCTTGCTACCATGCGCCTCCGAGAGTTCCAGTAGCTTCTTTGCCACGCGCCCATAGACATCCAGAAATATCAGGTCCTCGACCTGCTCGTTGGTGTTGCGGAGCCGTTTAGAAATAACTTCCAACACCTGAATCGCGATCCTGGGGTTTTTCATAATAGTATTATGAAAGTCGCTGCGCTGCAAGGTGTAGCATTCGACCTTTTCCACCGCAATAGCATCGGCGGAGCGTGGCAGACCATCGAGCAGGGCAAGCTCACCGAAGCATTCGCCCTTGCCAAAGACCACCAGCGAAATCTCTTGCCCATCGGGGCTAATCAGGCAAATCTTGACCTTGCCCTCTTTGAGAATGTAGAGAACCTGACCGGGATCGTCGCGATGAAAAATAACCTCGCCAGAACGGAATGCGCGTCTCTTAATGACACTAGTGAGTTCACGCAACGCTTCATCGTTCAGACCCATAAATAATGTTACCTGTTTCAAATAGGATGTTTCATTGTCTGTCTCCATAGTAGCACACGTCTCCCTTTTGCAATCTATAAATGCTCTTAAATTGCATGATAGCATACCAGTTGGCAACACGCAATTATGGGGTGTTTGCTACATGGAGACATTTCCCTGCACGATCCTAAGCCCCTGTTCCCGCCGTAGCCACATCAGCAGGAGGCAATTGAGCCGTACAATAGGCACAGCGTGTCGCCTTGAGCGGTACTGTACTCAAGCAGAATGGACATTCGCGCGTTGTTGGCGTTGCATCTTTGTGTGGTGTGAAACGGTCGGTTAATGCGTTGACAGGCTTCACAACAAAGAAATATACGACAGCCGCTACTATTATGAAGCTTATGACAGCACTAATGAAAACACCAATTTGTAGTGGCTTTCCTGTGTAGGCAACATTAAAAGCCCATGTCAAAAGATTGCCACTTGGTGAAGGAATAAGCGGCGTGATAACGTTATTTACAAAGCTTGTAACAAGGGCGGTAAAAGCTGCGCCAATGACAATACCTACAGCCAGATCAACGACGTTGCCGCGCAAAATAAACTTTCTGAAATCGCCTAATTGATTAAAGCCACCACGTAGTCCACGCCCACTAAGGTCTCTAACTCGATCCATGAAATAATACCTCCGAATATATAAATGAAACAGTTACCGAGCAATAGAACTCGGTTCATAATTATAGAACGGATAACAATGGAAAAAGGTGGTAATACCGGGTTCGCCAATCTATAATAAGCCTCTTACAATCGAACAAGCGCAAAAACTGCTTGCCGAAAATAAATAGCAGCATAAAACGCCAACAGCAGCGAAAACAATTGTTTTCGCTGCTGTTGGCGTTTTATGCTGCTATTTTCACGACTGTAACGCCATCGCCACCCTCTTGTGGTGGAGCAGAGGCATACGATTTCACCAGTGGATGATGATGCAGTTGCTCACGGATAGCGTTTCTTAACGCACCTGTCCCCTTACCATGCACAATGCGTACAGCGGCCAGACCAGCCATCGCTGCATTGTTCAGGTAGCTATCTAGTTCCTCAAGTGCCTGCTCGACACGCCAACCACGCATATCAAGTTGCATATCTACCGCCGGACGATCCTCGTAGCGCGGAATGTTGATATCGGAAGAGACGACGCGCAATGGCCGCTCCGCCGCTGTTGCAGTCGCTTGACGCCTGCTCAATCGCTCGATATTGTCTACGCTCACACGGAAACGTAACGCCCCCATCTGGACCTCGGCCTCACTATGGTCGGTAGAGAGACCAACCAGTTCGGCGTTTTGTCCAAAGTTCTGCACATAGACGGTATCGCCAATCTGCAAAGGTGCCTCACCTGTACCAACAGCCGCCACCCCCTGTTCAGGTGTTGCGGCCCGTTTAGCGAGACGGCGTGGCTCAGGTGCGAGCGTAATTTTTTCGTCGAGATTGCGTACCTGTTGCCGCATCTCGCCCAGCCGCTCACGCGTGAGATTGACACGGCTCACATCGACCTTGACCTTCGACAATGATGCCTGCACCTGTTCCAATTCGCGCCGTGCTTGGATACGGGCTTCATTGAGGATACGCACGCGGTCCTGTTCGAGTTTATGCCGTTCATCCTCAAGTTGTTTGCGTTGAAACTCGGCCTCGACACGCTCCATATTCAAACGGAAACGCTCGTCTTCCGCTGTTTTGCGCTCGCTTTGCAACCCCTCTAACAGATTCTCCATACGCACACCCTCACTGCCGAGGAATTCGCGTCCCTTCTCGATAATGCTATCATCCAGACCAAGACGATTGGCGATTGCCAGGGCATTACTACGTCCAGGCAGACCGATACTCAGCTTGTAGGTTGGCGAGAGCGTCTCGATGTTGAACTCGACCGAGGCATTCACCACGCCCGCCTGCTCATGTGCAAAGGCTTTGAGTTCGGAATAGTGCGTTGTGGCGACAGTGGTCACATGCCGTTCTAGCAAAAAGGTCAGAATGGCACGAGCCAATGCCGAGCCTTCGCTAGGGTCGGTACCAGCACCAAGCTCATCCAGCAAAATCATAATCGGTGCCGGGCGTTGTGACTTCTTGATAAGCGTATCCGCCATCGCACCACTGATCTCAGGGATGCCGCGTTTCTGCTCCTCATCGACACGGCGCAGTATCTCGATGATACGGCTCAAGTGCGACGAGAAGGTACTCAGGCTCTGCTCGATGCTCTGCTCATCGCCGATGTCGGCGAAGATATCTTCAAAAATGGCTATCTCCGAATCGTCGTCGGCTGGAATGTGCATACCCGCCTGTGCCATCAGCGTGAGCAGGCCAACGGTTTTGAGCGCAACGGTCTTACCGCCCGTATTTGGACCCGTAATGACGACCATGAAAAAGTCGCGTCCCAGATGAAAATTCGTTGGTACCACTTTACCCGTCAGGAGTGGATGGCGTGCGTTACGCAGGTCGATACGTCCCTGATCGTTCAGTTTCGGCGCATTCGCCCGTATCATACGCCCGTAGCGTGCCTTAGCGAGGTGCATGTCAAATTCCGCGATCAGCTCAACGGCGACCTTGAGTGCCTCGGCCTCACGCCCGATCTCGGCGGAGAGGGTACGCAGAATACGCTCGATCTCCTGCCGCTCCTCGATCTGAATCTGGCGCACCTTGTTATTGAGTTCGACAACCACCATCGGCTCCACAAACACGGTAGCACCGCTCGACGACTGGTCATGGACGATGCCGCGTACCTGTCCCCGGCTCTCTGAGCGCACAGGTACAACGTAGCGATCATTACGCATCGTCACAATTGGCTCTTGTAACGCACCACTAAATTCGCCAACGAGTGTACGCAAGCGGTCCTGTAGACGCTGGTTCGCGCCACGCAACTCAAAGCGAATTTTGCGAAGGGCGGGACTGGCACTATCCAGTATCTCACCCTCTTCACTCACCGTCTCTTCGATGCGGCGCACAATCTGTGGTCTCGTGGGAATATCGCCACCAAGCATGTGTAGCAAAGGGAACGTCTCGGCATCGACACGTTCAAGCAAACGTGCAACGTGAAGCGTGCTACGTACCGTCTCCATGACCTCGACGAGATCCGATGGACTGAGAACACCATCACGAGCGGCACGAACGAGCGAAGGGCGAATATCATGCGCTGCACCTACACCTGCGTCAGCGGACAGATCGATCAGGCGGGAAGCCTCGGTTGTATAGGCAAGGCGACGCCGCGCCTCGTCCAGGTCTGGCGTCGGCTCTAGTGCCGCCACCAGCTCTTTACTTGCGGAAAAAGCGGCCTCGCGTGCCACTTTCGCCAATATTTTCGGATACTCCAGCGTGAGTAAACTCTTCTCGTGCATAATGTGTAAATGCGTCCTCTACATGCAAAAACATGTGTATCTCCCCTATGTGTAGGGGTATAAAATGCAGGAGCGGCCACAAGGTTTTCCTGCTTAAAAATACCACAGTTACAATATCATATTCGTTTGGGGATCAAAATAGCGTGCGGAAAGTATGTACACCTATGATAACAATACGACACGCTTTTTTGTTTCCTCACAGATATATACACAAAGGTCGTCTTTCGTAGGGACAGAGAATAACATTTGAAAATGTTTACCGCTTTACGTGTGCTATAGTGAGGTAAAAAAGAAAAGCACGTAAAAGAAGGGAAACAATGTATCATGATTCTCCATGTGGGAGAGCGCGTCTTTTGGGGCGCACCAGAAGTCATCTACCTCGAGGGAACTATCCGCGCATTAGACGAAGAGACACAGACCGTTGTCGTGCATGTTGATCGCGCGACAGAGCATTCCGCGCACCTTATCGACACCGATATTCCTTTCGCCGCCGATGGTGTTACACCGCTCAAGACTGATAGTCCTCCAGGAACAACAACACAGCATAGTAGTGAAAAGCACCCAGCCCGACCCATGAGCGATGATGAAAAAGTTCGTAGTGCCGCCGCCGTTGCCGTACACCAACAATATGGCTATACGCTTCCTCAAGAGCAAGAGGCTTTCTTGATTGAGCAGGTTGCACAGATGCTCAATAACGACCCCGCGCTACGCACAAAGATTATCACGTCGATGGACGCCATCTTGCAACGTGAGTTTTAGGGAGAGCATTCCATCCTTCATAAGGGCAAAACAAATGTGTTGGTTTTTTTCGTAGACTTCTACACCTGTTCAGCATATAATACAACCGTAGGGATACAACCTGAAAACATCTGAACAGGGAAGGGAACGATCATGAACTGTGTACGTTGTCACGCGCCGCTCGAAGCTGGTGCAAGCTTCTGTCGTAATTGCGGCCTACCCGTCACATCTTCGCAACTCCCACAGGGGCAAATTCGCTTATCCCCACCTCTACAACAACCACAAAACTTACCACCATCAGGACAATCGTTGGCACCTACATCGCAATATTATCCACCAGACGTATCACAGGCACAGGGGTCTTTTCCCCCAGCCTATCAGCAACAAAATGAAGTGTATACAGGGGCGAATATGCCACCAACGGCAGCGACGACTGCTCCACGTCGTCGCCGTCGTCGCGGTGGCTGCCTCGCAGTCTGCTTGACCACATTGATTCTCCTCGTTCTCATTGTAGGCGGTCTGTGGTTTCTTGTCTTGCGTCCCTATGCCCATGATACTGCAATAAAGCAAATGGATAACGCTATGGCAGCGGCGGTGAATCAGATTCCGACCGCTCAGGAGACACACATACCACCAGGGGCGACCTTGCCGGTACGACAGCTTGTATTGAACAATTTACTTGTACTCAATATCGCTCCATCCGGCCCCGTGCAAAATACCAATATGCAGATTACGCCTGCTGGTGTGCGCCTGGATTTCACCCTCTATGGGCAACTCTGCACGATCACAACTGTACCGCAGGCGCAGAATGGCAAGTTGGTCGCGACTCATGTCACCGTTTCAGGCATTGTTGGTCTTGTTGTCTCACCCGATGACATCACAGCATTGCTCAACAGACATCTCGCGGACGCTCAGGCACGCCTCAATCATCCCATCACAGGGATTCGCCTGATGGAGCAAGAGATGGACCTTACGCTGGGATAGCAATTGATTTACGCCGTGCAGAATACAATACGAACACTCCTGGCATGACCAGCAAGAGCAGTAGGTTTGTGTCCATTGTACTATTCGAGGATGTGGTCATGCTTGACACATGGTTATTAGGACTGATGGGACAGATATCCGTAGAGTTTGTTTTTGGCGGAGCAGGAATGCCATTGAAGGCTGCCGATTCGTTAGGAAGCAGACCATCGTTATCTTGACCGAAGGGCCAGTAGACAAGTGCAGCTCGCCCAAGAACGTTTGCACGCGGCACACAACCCCAATCACGCGAGTCCGAACTTCCATTACGGTTATCCCCTAACACAAAGTATGTGTTAGGGGGAATGATACGGTTTGTAAATGAGGCGAAAGGGTTGCCCTGATTGCTTGGCTGTACATAAGGGTCAGGGAGAGCAACACCATTCACATACACTGTCGTATCCTTAATTGTGATCACGTCTCCCGGCAGACCAATAACACGTTTTACATAATCCAGCGAGGGATTGGGCGGTGCCACAAACACAATCACATCACCACGCGCGGGTGGATGGACAAGATAGGTCCACTTATCAACAAGAATAAGCTCTTGATCGTGCAGATTTGGTTCCATACTGTGCCCATCGACATTGAAGTTTTGCACCGCCAGACGGATAATTAGAAACATGAGTACCGTTAAGACAAGTGTCTCAATTACCTCGCGTATCAGTCGATAGCGTTTTTCAAAATCAAGCTCTGGACTCACTACCTGTTCTTCCTATCATTCACTTCACTCATTGATGTTTTCGAGCGTTTCCGCCTACTGTAAAAAGAGAATACCACGAATACTCCTGGCATTGCTACTAAAAGCATCTCATTGATATCCATACCATGACTATTGGATGTAGCAGGTTGCACAGATTGTACCTGTTGCACCTTTGTATAAACGGACGAGACGTTAGGCAACAGACCGCTGTTATCTTGTCCAAGCGGCCAGTAAACGAGAGCAGCACGCCCGATAATATTTTTCCTCGGTAAGAAACCCCATGTGCGCGAGTCCGAACTGCCCACACGGTTGTCACCCAACACAAAAAAGTCGTTAGGTGGCACAATCATTTTATTTATTGGGTTATCACCAGGAGTGGCTCCCATGTTTGCCGGTTGCACATAATATTCTTTTAGCGTTACACCGTCCACCGTCGGCACGCCGTTGTTAATCGTAATCACGTCTCCTGGCAGACCGATAACCCGTTTCACATAATCCTGGCTAGGATCAGGAGGTGCCACAAATACAATCACATCGCCGCGTGTTGGCGCATGGAAAAGGTAGGTCCATTTATCGACGAGAATAAGCTCTTGATTATGTAAATTCGGCTCCATACTGTGCCCATCGACATTGAAGTTCTGCACCGCCGAATGAATGACCAGAAACATTAGAAGCGTCAATACTGCAGTCTCGATGACCTCGCGAACCAGGCGATAGCGTTTCTCGAAATTAAGCTCTGCATCCATTTGTTTTCCTCATGCGTAGCCTTTTCTCATTACGAACCCGGTATCAAAATAGAACATTTGCCATCTGGGTGTACAAGAGGGCTATCTCTTTTAGTGTAGTCTGTCCCTATAATTCTCTATCGTCTGCTTCGTGTGTCCTATTTACTTTGTATACGCTGTACACCGTCTTGTGTTGCGTCTGTTTTTTGCTCGTCCGACAATAGGAAATATTACTCATGGCTACGTTGTTTTCTATAGGGAGTTAGAAGAAAATTAAGAGATAATAAAAATAGAGTTTTGTGCTTACCCATAGCACCACAGATCATTATTTTACCCATTTTTTGGTCCTCTTACCTCTTGACGTTAGAAGATTTGTATAGTAGTGTTGTATGGAACGTTTGTTTGTATTTTCACTATAAAATATTTTATTCTTCTGCTTTACGCGAAAAATACAACCATTTGTAAGTCTCTGCTGTTGACTGTTTATGCCTTGCGAACAAACAGTCAGCAGAGAGTTTGTACAAGAATGGGGATGGATGGTACATAGTTATGCCTCAAGATAAAATTGTCATTCGTGGTGCCCGTGAGCACAATCTAAAAAATATTAATGTGACCATCCCACGTGATAAACTGGTGGTCATCACAGGTCTCTCCGGCTCTGGCAAGAGTAGTCTGGCTTTCGATACTATCTTCGCCGAGGGCCAGCGTCGCTATGTCGAGTCACTATCGGCCTATGCCCGCCAATTCCTGGACAAAATGGAGAAGCCCGACGTTGACCATATCGACGGTCTCTCTCCTGCTATCTCGATTGACCAGAAAGGCGCAACACACAATCCCCGTTCAACCGTTGGTACCGTCACCGAAATCTACGACTATCTCCGTCTGCTTTATGCACGTATCGGGCATCAGCATTGCCCACAATGTGGACGCGAGGTCAGCAAACAAACCATTCAGCAGATTGTTGACGCAGTGTTGAGCCTTGCCGATGGTACGCGTATTCTCTTACTCGCACCTTTGATTCAGGGACGCAAAGGTGAATACAAAAACGTCTTTGAAGATATGCGCCGCGCGGGTTATGTACGTATTCGCGTCGATGGTAAAATCTACGATTTGAGCGATGAAATCGATCTGGACAAGCAGAAGAAGCACACAATTGAAGTTGTGGTTGATCGTCTCGTCATTCGCAAAAACAAGCAAACTGATACCGAAGCGGCAGTACCTGAGACACAGGGGATGCAGTTACAGCGTGTCGCCGAGCGACCAGCACTCTACGATGTCAACGCGGCCAGGGAACTCCATATTGACGAAGATGGCATGGAAGAGCCAACGCTGACAACCATCTTACACGATGATATCGATCCATCGCTAAGACAACGGGTCGCCGACTCCTTAGAAACGACGCTCAAACTTGGCAATGGTGTTGTGCTGGTCTCTATCGTCGATGGCGAAGAAATACTGTTTTCGGAACGCGCGGCCTGCGTTTACTGTGGTATCAGCCTACCAGAGATCGCGCCACGTACCTTCAGTTTCAACAGCCCACACGGTGCCTGCCCCACCTGTACAGGACTTGGGATGCAGCAGGAAATTGACCCTGAACTTATTGTGGCACATCCCGAACTTAGCATCGCGGAAGGTGCTATTGCACCCTACGCGAAGGTGGTAAACGGCAGTCAGTGGCACGGCGCGATTCTTGAAGCAATGGCGGAACGCTACTCCTTCAATCTGAACACGCCGTGGCGTGATCTGAGTACAGATGTACAGAAAAAGATTCTTTATGGTGTCGAAGATGCGTTGAGCATTCGCTACACACCCCAGCACGGACGAACGCGTACCTACACGGTGCATTTCGAGGGCGTGATCGCCAATCTCGATAAGAAATATAAAGAAACGACAAGCGAGAGTGTACGCGAAGAGATCGAGCAGTACATGTCTATGCGTATCTGCCCAACCTGTCACGGTGCTCGTCTCAAGCCGGAAACACTAGCCGTGACCGTTGGTGGACGAAACATCGTGCAGGTGACACAGCTTTCGATCAACAAGGCACAACTCTTCTTCCAGGAATTAGAGATTGACAGACAGGAGACGCCTGCACCAACACCGTTACCAATGAACGTTGTGCAGGGCAATGGACACGGTAAAAAGAAGAAAAATCCTAATACGCCTGAGATCAGTTCACATCTCAGTCTGCTTGGCGACCCGTTGGCACGAATTGACAAGGAACCATCGCTGGTATTGGGTACGTTGACCGAGCGCGAACGCTTTATCGCGCGTCAAGTTCTCAAGGAGATTCATGCACGTCTACAATTCTTGCTCGATGTTGGACTTGACTACCTGACACTGAACCGCGCCGCGATGAGTCTTTCTGGTGGTGAGGCACAGCGTATTCGGCTAGCAACACAGATCGGGTCGGGCTTGATGGGCGTTCTCTATATCCTGGATGAGCCAAGTATCGGTCTGCATCAGCGTGATAACGCACGACTCATCAAGACGCTGACACGTCTACGCAATCTCGGCAATACGCTGTTGGTGGTCGAGCATGATGAGGATACCATGCGTGCCGCCGACTATATCATTGACATTGGTCCAGGGGCCGGCGAGCATGGTGGCTATGTGGTTGCCGATGGCACTTACGAAGAGATTGTCGGCAATACACATTCGTTGACAGGTGATTATCTCTCGCATCGTAAGCGCATCGAGATACCAGCCGAGCGGCGTAAGGGGAACGGCAAGTCGCTTGTTGTGAAGGGCGCACGCGAGAATAACCTGAAAAACGTAACGGTGGAGATTCCGTTGGGAGAGTTTGTAGCAGTAACGGGCGTATCGGGTTCAGGGAAGAGTACGCTTATCACGGATATCCTGTACCACAAGTTATCGCATACATTTTTCCGTTCTCATGAGAGACCGGGTGTACACGACACGATTGAGGGTATGGAATACCTGGATAAGGTCATCGACATCGATCAGTCGCCGATTGGTCGCACGCCGCGCTCGAATCCAGCAACCTACACCAATGCCTTCACCGCCATTCGCGAACTCTTCTCTCAGGTTGCAGAGTCACGTATTCGCGGCTATACGTCGGGGCGTTTCTCGTTCAACGTCAAGGGTGGACGCTGTGAAGCCTGTAAGGGTGAGGGCATCGTCAAGATCGAGATGAACTTCTTGCCCGATGTCTATGTACCTTGTGAGATATGTAAAGGCAAGCGTTACAACCGCGAAGCCTTGGAAATTCACTATAAAGGCAAGTCGATTGCCGACGTGCTGGACATGACGATTGAAGAGGCAACCACGTTCTTCGCCAACGTACCGAGCATCTACAACAAGATGAAGACGCTCAACGATGTCGGCCTCGGCTATATGCGCCTCGGTCAGCCTGCGACAACGCTTTCCGGCGGTGAGGCACAGCGAGTCAAATTGGCAACCGAGCTATCGAAGCGTGCGACAGGGCGTACCGTGTACATCCTTGATGAACCAACCACAGGTCTGCACTTTGCCGACGTAGCACGCCTGTTAGAGGTGTTACAACGGTTGGTGGATGCTGGCAACTCGTTAATTGTCATCGAACATAATCTTGATGTCATCAAGAGTGCCGATTGGTTGATCGACCTCGGCCCCGAAGGTGGCGACGCCGGTGGTTATATCATCGCGCAAGGCACACCAGAAGATGTGGCGGAAAACGAGCAATCCTACACAGGTCACTTCTTGAAACGTATGTTTATCGAAGAGGTGGCTCACAAAAATATGAGAGAGAAGCAAGAAGTGGGTGTGGTGCGTGAGGGTTAACCACAATACCTGTTGAAAACCGACGGGCGACCACAAGGGTCGCCCCTACTATACACAACGTGCATCACACTCAACGGTATATGGTAGGGGCGACCCTTGTGGTCGCCCGTCGGTTTTCTATACACATAATGCACTCTATTTAGCCTTCACGTACAACACTTACCTCTTTCTCTGATGTGACATTACCACCACCTGATTTCGGTGTGGGATCAGGGCCGTCGAGTTTGATATGCACGCCACGTCTACGCTGCCGATAGTCCATCCACACGATTAAACCTGTCATCGTGAGACCGACCAATACAATGCCGATTGGTTTATAAATTCGTGGCAGGTTTAACGCGAGCGTGCCGAAGAGAATGGTCAAGCCATACATCACATAACAAATCTGCTTAACATTCAAGCCCGTTGCCAGGAAGCGATGATGCAGGTGCGTTTTGTCATAGTGCAGCGGATGTTGCCCGCGACGAATACGATTGATCGCCACCACTGCGACATCCAGGATAGGAATACCTAGCACCATCAATGCTAGCGCAACCTTTGCTCCGCCAATAATTGAGAGAACGGCAAGGCCGAGGCCGAGAAATTGTGAACCAGTATCGCCCATAAATATTTTCGCAGGATTCCAGTTATGGGGCAAGAAACCCAGCGTCGCACCCGTGAAGATCGCGGCAAGAATGGCGATACTTTGCTGCCCCAGCATCCAACTAATGATCGTGATAAAAATACCCGTAATTGCCACCACACCCGTTGCCAGACCGTCCAGGCCATCGATAAAATTCACCGTATTCATCATGCCCACCATCCAGAACCACGTAAAGATAACGGCAGGAATCGCCAGCCACGTAATATCTGGGCGTTGAATAAAAAGGGTTAATTCGGGGAGGCGATACCAGGGTGTATGTGCAGAAATGACCGATGCTCTAAAAGGATTGCTCAAACCGTAAAGCAACACACCATTGAAGCGACCGTTGAATGGCCCAAGAATGATAAGCACAGAGAGTGTCTGCGCGATAAGCTTAGGTAGTGGCTTGAGACCCTTTACATCATCATAGGCATGAACGGCAACAATCAATAAAGATGCTACTAAGAAAAGACAGTACGTCACAACCTCTTTTTGTTCCAGACCATGTGTAGTTATATAAAATAGTGCTGATGTAATCACAAAAGCGAGAAAGATACCAACGCCACCCAGACGGGGCACAGGAATTTTATGGACACGGCGGTCAGCAGGCATATCAAGCCAACCCGCTTTACGACTTACCTCGATAACACCAAAAGTAAACAGGTATGCAAGCACAAACGCACACACACCACCAATACATAGAACTGCCAGAGGAGAAAGCCCAAAAAGAGGTTGCAGTGCTTGCGGAGCAGAAGCAACAATCCCTGTTATAAAACTACTCATTGTTGAGGATAAAATAATTGATGCCACCATCTGTTTATCTCTTTACATTTTCTTGAAGGTATATTTACACTTTATCATATAAACGATTAGAGTACCACTTGTAACATACGATCCCAACCAGCATAATCTTGATAAAATGTTACCGCTGCTTGTGGCAAGAGTGCTGCAAGCAGTATCATGAGCGGCTCACGTTGGCCGTAGCCAATCTCCAGCAACATTACACCACGCGGCTTTACCTTTCCAGTTTCGCGGACCTCTTGGAAAAAGCGTTGCAGCAGGTCTAGCCCATTTGTGCCACTGAACAACGCAAGGTGGGGTTCATAGTCGATAACGTCGGTCGTCATTACGCCTACTTCATCGGTTCCAACATATGGAAGATTGGCAATAAGTATATCTACGGGTTCCGGTAGAGATGCAAGCAGGTCGCCATGCAGCAAGCGTACACGCGACTCAACGGAGTGTCGCCTACAATTTTGTTGTGCTACCGCAAGGGCGTCTTCAGAAATGTCTATGGCATAGAGCAGAGGCAGGCGCGGCTCCTCCACCGCAAGAGTAATCGGAATAGCTCCACTACCAGTACCGATGTCCGCAACTAGTGGTAATTGACCATGTGCAAGTCGCGTGCGTACAATGCGTAGCGCGTTCTCAACAAGCATCTCCGTTTCAGGGCGTGGAATCAGGACACGCCTGTCCACGATAAAGTCGAGGCCATAAAACTCTTCGTGTCCGAGAATATACGCGATTGGTTCACCTTTTTTACGACGCTCAATAAGCGAGAGAAAGCGTTGTGTTTGCTCCTCTGTCATTTCACGTTCGGGATAGGCGTAGAGCGTCGCGCGGTCGATATCCAGCACATGTTCTAACAATATCTGCGTATCCAGACGAACAGAATCCTGACGCTCTTGTGTCAACAAGCGTTGGCCCTGCATTAAAGCGTCTCGCAAGGTGGTCATGTAATCGTCCTCGCATGAGATATACACACATCTCTCCTGTGCATTCTATCACGCGCACCTGCGCTTGCATAGAATGCGAGTTTTCAAACAAACTCCTATTTTCAGCGTTTTTTCAGCAAGTTGCCGCCGAGTATTCAGCTATCCTTGTTATGCTCTCACCAGAGAGATGCAAAGGGCGTCTCACAACATACATAGTAAGTAAGTAGGAGAATACATACACGTATGACTAAGAGTAAAGGTTGGATTATTCTTGCAGTCCTGGCAGCGATCATTGGACTGATTGGCATTGGCAGTGTCGCGCTTACGGCGGCGAATGCAGCAGGAGTGTCAGGAACGCCGACACCTACAACGACAACGAATCCAGGTCATGGAAAAGGGCAAGGTAAAGGTCATGGTCCTAAAGCCGCATTGTCCGTCACAAGTGTAAGTGGGCAGAAGATTACGGCAAAACGACAGGATGGTACCACTGTCACCATTACCACCACATCTAGCACGATGTACACACGCGCTGGTCAGTCTGCTAGTGCCAGTGCAGTTACGACTGGCACAACCATCCATGTACGTGGTACAACAAATAGCGATGGCAGTACCACAGCCACTCAGATTGATATTGTCCTCCCTGGTTATCATGGTGCTGTAACGTCCGTTAACAGTAGCAGCATCACAGTACAAGATCATAGCGGTGCATCACGCACGATAAAGATCAGTTCTAGCACAACCTTTGTACGCGCTGGACAGACCGTCAGCCTGAGCGCGATTACAAAGGGCGAAAATGTGGGTGCAGCGGGTTCCCTGAACAGCGACGGAAGTTTGAATGCTCAGGTTGTGCATATCGACCTTCCACATGCTGGTGGTCAGATCACGAAAATCAGTGGCTCGACTCTTACGACACAGGACAAACGTGGTACGCATACGATCCAGGTTAGCTCTAGCACCACGTTTATCAACGACCAAAATCAGCAGAAGATTGCATTAAGCGACCTTAAAGTTGGCGACAATGTTCGTGCTGAGGGTACACTGAATAGTAACGGCAGCATTTCTGCTCTCGTAGTTCATCTAGGTCCTGCAAAGCCAGCAGGAACAAATGGCACAGCTACACCCAAAGGAACACAAACGGCATCGTAACGCAGACTTAGGTAGTTCCGTAGTATATGTAACAGAGTGTCTTCTTAGAGAGATATCTGTAGAAGTTCGCTTCTACAGATATCTCTCTAAGAAGACGTATTATTGATGCATCCGCTACATGAGAAGGAGGACTCGCACATTGCTTCGCTCGTGCGAGGACGCGATACATCGGTCCCTACCACTCCTCATGTAGCGGATACACCAATTATAGGTATAGGAAATAATCACTGTGGAGATACGAGAAGAGCAAGAGGATAAAAAACCGAGCGTTTTAATCGTGGACGATGAGCAACACATCGTAGACTTTTTGCGTATGGGTTTTGAGTACGAAGGTTTCTCAGTGTCTGTTGCTGCAAATGGTCCCGAAGCATTAAGAGTAGCAATCGCGCAACAACCGGATATTGTTATTCTCGATCTTATGCTACCAGGGATGGATGGTTTTGAAGTCACACGCAAACTACGCGGCATTAGCGCAACGGCGATCATTATGCTCACCGCACGCGAAAATGTTGATGATCGTGTAACGGGCCTTGACCTCGGCGCAGATGACTACGTGACAAAGCCGTTTGCCTTCAAAGAACTCATGGCTCGCACACGTGCAGTGCTACGGCGACATGGTAAAACGGTCGGCGATGTACTCTCCTTTCATGGCGTAGCACTGGATCGCGCTACGCGCGTTGTAACACGGGACGATACGCCTATCGAGTTGACGCCTCGCGAGTTCGATCTGCTAGAGTTCTTTTTGATGAATGCACGGCGCGTACTCACACGTGACGTTATTCTCGCTCGCGTTTGGGGCTACGATTATGATGGTGATGATAACATCATCGAAGTCTATGTGCGCCACTTACGCGAGAAGCTACACGATAACCCGCCACAACTCCTGCAAACAGTACGCGGCGTTGGCTACACATTGCGTGGATGATGTAATGGGCAAAACAAAGCAACACTTTTCAACATATACTATGCTGGCTCGCCTTCCATTACGTTGGCGCGTGGCACTCGTCTCCTTTGGTTTGCTGGCACTGTTGCTTGGCGCGTTAGGCATACTCGTCTCATCATTAGCGGAGAACACGTTACTGACAAATCAAGCCATCGCCTTACATGATGAAGCACAACTTGCACTTAATGGCGGCAAGAGCCACAATCTTAGATTTGTCTCCCCTACAGAAACACCACCATCTGTTGGCGATACTCTTCCCGATCTCACTCCTCGTTTCAACGATCTTGTTCAACGTCTCGCTGGTGCCAGCGTTCGTGCTACCGTTCTCTCGCCTCAAGGTGTAATTCTCGTATCGAGCAACAATCTTCCGCAGGTACCCGCGACGGTCACGGTGAGTGCCAATGAAATACAACAGCAACTACATATGGCGCAACAAGTCGGCTCCTATCAGCGAGTCAGCGACGATCAGGGACAACAACAACTTGTTGTATTCTTTCCACTTGTAAGCAATCAGCAGACAGTTGCACTACTACAACTGAACACGCCTACAGCCGCAATAGATCGCTCCATCGCGACACTACGCCTCATCTTACTGGCAGGCATTATCGGGGCACTTATCCTCGCCGCCGCATTAACGCTACCGCTTATGAGCGCGGCCCTTCGTCCACTCGTAACGATGGAGCAAACGAGCCAGCGCATCGCCGAGGGGGATCTCTCGCTTCGTCTCGCTGTACCACCAAGTCAAGATGAGATTGGACGCCTGGCGCGTGCCTTCAATAGCATGGTGGCACGCCTAGAGAAGACCTTTCGACGGCAGAAACAGTTCGTCGCCGATGTTTCACACGAACTACGTACACCACTCACCGCACTCGGTGGCAGCTTAGAGATGCTTTTGCTCGGTGCAGATCGTGGAGACAAAGAATCATCGCGCCGCCTGATGCGTAGCATGTATGCAGAAGTGGAACGGATGCGTCGCCTTGTCGAGGATTTACTCGTACTCACACGCCTAGATGAAGGACGTATGACGATGCACATAGAGCAGGTTGCGGTACGCCCGTTTTTGGAAAAGATATGCGAACAGGTTCAAATGCTTGCTCATGGACAAAGCATTCAGTGTGACGTTGCACCTGCTATTCCGCCAATGGCAGTGGATAGAGATAGACTACAGCAGGTTCTCCTTAATATCGCTGATAACGCGCTCAAGTTCACAGCATCTCCCGGCTCTGTGCAGTTCAAAGCGTGGTCAGAGAACAATAAAATCATTATCGCGGTACAAGACACTGGCACAGGTATCGACGCTGAAGCACTTCCCCACGTCTTCGACCGTTTCTATCGTGCTGATACATCTCGTGTACGGTCTCAACAGCAACGTGGCGGTAGTGGATTAGGGCTTGCCATTGCCAAAGAGATGGTAGAGGCACAAGGTGGACAAATCATACTATCAAGTGAGGTTGGCGTGGGTACAACTGTTACTTTGTATCTACATACAATAGAACAATAGAGGGAAGACATACAACAAAGCCGTTGCAACGGCTTTGTTGTATGTCTTCCCTCTATTGTTCTATCTTTTTCTATGGGGTCGGCGTGACACCAAGGTTGATAGTGGTATCATCGAAGCTTTGCAGGTTCACTACTGTACGCGTTGTAGGCAAGTAGGTAACTTTGACAGTATCGCCCGCTTGCACCAACGGCAACTTCGCCGAGAGAGACAGGTTGGCGGTAAAGATCACCTTTTGCCCCGCGACTTGCAGGTAGTAGATGGTGTTCGTGCCTTGTTGTATCGACGAGATACGCTGCACCTTACCTGTTACCGTTTGACTCGTCGTACCACCTCCACCAGAACCCCCACCCCCACCATTTGCTTGTTGTGTAAGCCACTGAGTATAGTCATTGAGCGCGGCAGGAAGGTTCGGCTCGAATTGCACATTGTTACCATTCAACGCACGCGCATCGACGATACCAACCGCCTGAAAGATGTCGCCACTATCCGTACTCTGTGCATAGATCGCAACCCACGTAGGCACGCCGTTGATTTGATACAATTGGGTACTTGTGACTGCGTAGTTGCGGATATTAGCACGTGTCGAGGTAAATGTCGAGCTAACGTTGCCGCCAATACCAATGCCCGATAGAGGAAAAAAGTCTGCCTCGTTCTTATGCGAATTGAACAAGAACACACCTGTACTTGAATTATCGCTAGCCGATGAAGAGGTCATCGGCACAAGCCACACTGGTTGATCGCCTCTGTTGTACAGTAGTTCAGGCGGACCTGATGGTGCCTGTTGTCCCAGGCCAGAAGGGTTGAACCAGGGAGCGTTATGATAGAAACCCCACCATCGCAGGTACTGTGTCACGGTATCAGAAGGAAACACACGATCAACCCATGAAGGCACCTGAGAAGGAGAGTATTTCTTGATCTCGCCCGTGTGCGCGTCCACGATCAATACTTCACTCAGCACATCACCTGTATAACCACGCGAAGGTTGCATCAGCGAGATGGTCCAGTAGGGGTGCATGCTATCGTCAAGCTCTAGCGTGGGATCGACAAGGCGACCATAAGTGTAGCCACTCAGGTAGACGTGACGCAACAGGTCTTGATTGAAAATGGCACCAGGAAGGTAAGCAAGTTTCGCACTATTTTCTGTATGCAACTGCGGCACCTGTTGCGGGTCTTCGGCATCGACAACGACAAAGCCAGGCGTCATCGAATTGGAGAGATTGACAAAGATGTTGTTGTACGAAAGTGGCGCAACATAGTACAGATGATGGTTGATGGATTGCAGGGTATAGCTAGCGGGGTCAAGGTTGTATGCTGAGCCGAGATTTTGCCCACTGGAACCGAGTACCTGTTGTCCTTTGTAGGACGCAATATTTTTGCTGACAAGGATAATATTGTTCTGGTCCGTTGGCGGCAACTGCGGTGAGGCCATTACGTTCACATGAGGAATCGCAGCCAGCACTTTCGCGTTGACATCGAACCAAGTTGTGAAAATGGTAATCAGAATCGAGGCCACAATGCCAATCACGCCGACAAAGATAAGTCCAAAGATACCAGCCGCGATAACTCCGCGTGAGGCACGCGAGGTTATGCTTGTCGTCGTTCCTCGTGCGGAAGAGCGCACACGTCCCTGACTCAAAGCGGCAGCGTCTTCTAGCACGTCCATCGCAGGTCGTGCGAAGGCGAAGAGATTGGCGATGCTACTAATGGTGAGTGGGCCAAGAATCCATTGCCAGCCTCCGAACGGTCCCGTTAGTGCTGGTTCAGAAAAGTACAAAATGAGCAAACTGAGAATGTAGTTCACAACGAAGTATGAACTGAACCAGATAGCAAATTTACGACCATTGAACTGCTCGCGTCGCCCGAAGGCGAGGCGCCCAATGGTGAGAATGACCATCACGGCGATAGCACCGATGAGTGCAAGTAGGAAGATAACCATAAGATAGGCTCTCCTTGATTTAGTTGGCAAGTACATCCTCTCACACTGGTAAGGGGTGTACTACGTAGCATTGAGAAAGTGATGAAGCATTTCTATTGTAGTGCTCTCAGAGATAATTAGCAAATAACTCTGAATACAGTACATCCTATATACGTTACAGAGGTTATAACGTTGTTAGGAGGTTTATATCAAATTTCTGTAGGGACCGATTTATCGCGTCCAGGGGGTGAGAGAGGGGAAACGCGTGGGCAACGATCCTCTTTGGTGACGTTCGCCCCACCACCCCTGGACGCGATAAATCGGTCCCTACATCATTCATGCATCACAACTATATGCAAGCAACTCCTACTGTCTACCTGCCAACACACGATCCGAAATCGGAGGAGCGTTTAGCCAGACGCCGAGTCATCTGAGGTAGAATAGAGAAACGTCTTTACATGACCACTTGTTTAAAGTAAGAGAGGGCAATGATGCAGACAAATGCAAGAGCAGTATTTTTAATGCGTTTGATAGAAGGTGTTCAGGCTGATGAACGAATCGTTGGTCTGCTACAAGGAGGATCGGGAAGTGAAGGACGTGCTGATCAATGGTCCGATGTGGATGTTTTTCTCTTTGTTCGTGATACGGACATGGAAGTATTTTTGCAAGATTGGAAACGATGGATAGAGTCATGTGGGCGTCTCCTTCTGGCCTATAACCCTGATGAGCAAGCATGGATCGCCTGGACTATCTTTCATGCTGATCCTGTTCCACTTCGCGTCGATTTTCGCTTCATCCCAGCATCGCAAATTGAGAGTGTTCGTACTTGGCCTACCAGTCCTCACTCGCTGCAAGAGATCATTCTGGATGATAAAACGAATGGTGTACTCAGCGAAGTTGCACAAAGTCTCGTTGGTCATTCACAACGACTGCCTGACGTTCAAGAGGAGAGTACATTTGAACAGTACTGTAACAGAATGTGGTACTTTCTCCATTCCGCCTTTTGCAAGCTCGAACGAGGTGATCAATGGTATGCACGCATTTCGCTTCATTTGGCCGTTTTGGATAGTTTAATTGCTCTGTTAAAGTTAGAGTCTGGAGCAGTCGAACGATGGTTGGCATCCTTCCCTTCCTGGAAATTGGAGCGTGCGCTCTCTCCGACGCGATTGAACCGGCTCAACACTTGCATTCCCTTACCAGGAGCCGAGGCACTAAGACAGGCAATGCTCAATACCGCCGAACTTGGTCGCGATGTGTGTGAGGCACTCGCACTTCAGCATGGATGGGCGTGGCCTCGTGAAGCCGCTGAGGAGGTTATCCAGATGCTAACAAACAAAAGACACAACATCTTATCTGTTGATGGCGACAGATTTACTTACTGACATATAAGGCAGAATAAGGATATTGCTTGAACTGTTACTTGACGTTTTCCACATGTCGAACTGGGCCTGTGACTAGCCACACAAGCCCAATCACGAAAAGTGGTACACCACTAAGAGCAACAAGTGCAGGTGTACCAAGCGCAAGCAATAGTACACCTGCAAGTCCACTTCCTAGTGGCCCGCCGCTTGAGCCAACAGCACTTGTAAAGGCCCAGACACGCCCCTGTAGTTCGTTCGGCACTGCTCTCTGACGAACAGTTGTCAAATAGATTGCTCCTAGATCGTCGAAGGCTCCTAGCACAAAGTAGATACATAATGCGAGCCAGAACGGGGGAATGAGCGCAAGTAAACCGTAGCAGAGAGCTTGCACGATTAGAAGTATACATGTCACTCGACCAGGGTGACGTGGGCGCAACGGACCAAACAGGAGGGATGAAAGCAACACACCAATAGAGTTCACTGACAGTAATAAGCCCATGCCGACAGGACCAACCTTCAATGCTCGTTCGCAATAAAAAGGGAGCGCGACAAGAAAAAGCCCTAGCCCAAAGTTCCAGAAGAACGAGACCGATGTTAGAGCCAGCAAAAGCGGGTTCTGGCAGGTGAAATGCACACCTTGCACCATCTCTGTAAAAAATTGTGTTGTACGCCACCCTGTTTTTTGCGTTTTAGCCTGAACATTGGGGATAGTGAAAAGTAAGAGGCATAAGAATAAAGCAAACACAAAGAACGAGCCACCATCAACCCAGAGCAATGAAATAGGACCGATTAGCACGACAAGAATACCAGCGAGTGCAGGGCCTGCAATAAAGCTTATCTGACGTTGTGCAACGTCAAAAGAGTTGGCAACATTAAAATCTTTGGGTGACACAAGGTCGGTTACAATAGTAAGACTTCCTGCTGATGTCACGACAGAACTAGCACCCAGCAGAGCAATAATTGTATAAAGTAATGGTAATGAGAGCAGACCGTGACTATCTAGCAGCGGAATGAGCAATACCAGCAAGCCGCGTAGTAAGTTGTCGCATAACATTACCAGTTCGCGTCTAAAACGGTCAAGCAGCCAGCCAGCAAGAAAGCTAGAGAACAGGCTCGGCAACTGAAAAATCAGGAAGGTGAGGCCAACCTCAAGCGGGCTATTGCTGCGCCGCAAGACATACCACGCGAGACCGAACGTCGTGAAACTATCGCCAAAGCTAGAGATAAGCGAGCCAAGCCAGAACAGCATGTAGGTGCGGTTGGTTAGGATGGTGCGGTAGTAATGCATGTCTTTTATAAATCACCTACAGCTACACAGGTGGTTCTTTACTAATATCCAGCGATTCTTTCACAGTGGTACGTCTATAAAGTGCAGATAGAGGAAACTGAATATTGAGGCTTGTAAGTTCGACAAAGGGAAAGGGCAGATGCTTTTCCTGATTAGTATAACATGGTGAGGTCGTCATTCGTACAATAGATATGACGACCTCGAATATAGAGCTTTTTGTGTCTCCACATTTCCTACGTTGATAATACTATAATATGTCTGAACGAACTGATATAATGCTTATTCAAAAAAAGATTGTATGTAGCCGTTTACAAAGCGTCGCTATTTGATTGGAGGAACTCGGCAATGGGACTTTTCTCACGCCTCGCAACGTTCCTGCGTATCCGTGCCAATTCAGCACTCGATAAGGCAGAAGACCCTGGACAGGTCATGGACTATTCGTATGCTAAGCAGCTTGAGCAGTTACAGCAGTTGCGCCGCTCTATCGCCGACGTGGTGACGAACGAGAAACGCTTGGAGCTACAGGAAACACAGATTCAGCAGCAGTTCGACAAGTTGGGTCAACAGGCAATGCTCGCGTTACAGGCTAATCGCGAAGATTTGGCACGTATGGCTTTACAGCGTAAAGAGACGCTACAAAGCCAGATCGCGAACTACCGCCAGCAAATCGAGCAGTTGCGCGGACAAGAACGGAAACTTATCGACATGGAACGCACCGTTTCCGCTCGTATCGAAAGTTTCCGTACCCAGAAAGAAATGGTCAAGGCACAGTATAACGCAGCACAGGCACAGGTTAAAATCAACGAGGTCGCAACTGGCATCTCTGAGGAGATGACCGAGATGAACGCTGCCATGCAACGCGCTCAGGACAAGGTGCTTACCATGCAGGCACGTGCTAATGCGATGGAGACACTCATTGAGCAAGGTACACTCGGCGAACAGGGCTTGCTTGGTGGCTCCAATGATACGCTTGACCGCGAACTACAAAAGATATCGTCCGAGCAGAATGTCGAGGCACAGTTACAGGCTATGAAGCAGCAGATGCAGCTTGATGGCCCTAATGCTCAACAGGGGCGTATCGAAGGCCCAGAAATGTAATAAAAAGCTAGTGTACAATCTAGTCGCGCATGCGCGACTAGATTGTACACTAGCTTTTTATTTTTCGAGAGATGTTTTTGTGTTGCGCTCACCGTCGTAGGTCATGAGGATGCGCTTGCCTTCGTACACTGTTTCGAGATGCACGGGTCGCCCCCACAGCATATGCACATGCTGCAACGTCTTTTCGGCGTAGTTCACATCAAGCTCCTGTCCCTCGAACATATGCTTGATGTATAGCTCGCGGTTGCCACGATAGTCGCCGTTATCCACCACGAGGTAGGGATAGCCAAAGTTCGTCATGCTGGCAACGATGCCATCACGCACTTTCTCCCATTGCTTCTCGGAGATGACCCATTCATCGCCCTCTTTCTTGTACAGATACAGATCGAGGTCTTTGATGAGGTCTTCAGTGAGATAGTTCCGCAGAAACGAAACATCGTTGTCGAGTTCGCGCACCTCGAAAATCTTCTGCCGACCCATGCCGGGTTTACGTCCAAGTCGCTCCCGTTCCTCCACCGAAGGATTGTCCCAACGCTTCTCAATGGCCTCGAACATTTTGTAACCGAGGTAGTAGGGATTGAGCGAGGTCTTCGACGGTGACAGAACACCAGAATGCAGTTGCGCGAACTCCACCGTGTCAGAGTCGGAAATGATGCCTCTATCGCCCAATTCGCGCATGATACGCGAGTGCCATATGCTGGCCCAGCCTTCGTTGAGTACCTTTGTTTGCATCTGCGGCACAAAGTACAGGAACTCGGTACGCACGATTTCGATGATGTCGCGCTGCCACGGTTCGAGGTGTGGAGCGTGACGCGAGAGGAAGAGCAGGATATCTTTCTCTGGCTTTTCTGGAAACTTGGGTGCCCGACCCATCAAGAATATTCTATCGCGTTCCTCTTCGGCTTTCTTTGCTTTCTTGTCAAGTCCCCATATGTCGTCGTATTCGCTGGTGGCCTCGGCTGGCTTCTCTTCATGTTTCACGTCGTCGGAACGTAAGAACAGGTTATAGTCGATATGCTCTTGTATCGAGAGGGCGGCATCCAGGAAACGCTCGACCTCAAGCTTGCCGTGATCAAATTCGTACTGCGCGATACGGTCGGCATGAATGCTTACCTTGTCGATCATGCGACGCGAGGTATGCTGGAAGTAGGCATTGTTCTTAAAGAAGTCGGTATGCCCGAAGACGTGCGCCACCACGAAGGTATTTTGCAGCAGATTGTTCATGTCCATCAGGAAGGCATAGCTGGGATTGGTGTTGACAACCATCTCGTAGATTTTGCTCAACCCGAAATCGTACTGCATCTTCTGTCTATGATAGGCTTTACCATGCGTCCAGTGACTGAACCGACCAGGAAGACTATAAGAAGCAAACTCGTACATGATCGACGCTGGCACCATCTCGAAATGTGTAGGAAATGGGTCTAGCCCAAACTTGTGTGCCTGCTCCCATGCAATATCTATATTATCGCGTAAACGTTCAAGGTCATCGCTACCTTCTATCATCGTCATAAGAGACTCCTCATATATGGGCCTATGAACATGAACAAGACAATTCAAGTATGTGTAGGGACCGATTTATCGCGTCCTTTAAGTGGTCAATTGCCAGAAGGACGCGATAAATCGGTCCCTACAGATGACGTATCTGTTTGTCTTCATCATGCCATACCCTTCTCACATAATCCATAATTACAGGGAAACCGGGTCGCGTTGGGCGAAGAACTTACGTAAGGCCGGATAGACTTCTTTTTTGTCGGAGATGGTGACTGCTGTAAACTTTTTGTCGCTAATCTTGTTGTAGGCAGACATGAGCGTGCTGGGCGAACGATAATGCCCCTCGCGAATTTCGCCATAGCCGAAGATGTTGCACATCTCCATCAGTCTATTGACTAGTTGCACACAACGATCATTGTCCCAGGGCAGGTTGTCACCGTCGGAAAAGTGGAACGGGTAGATGTTCCAGTCATCAGGATTGTAGCGTTCTTTGATAATTTCTAAGGCAAGCTCATAGGCCGATGATACCTGCGTACCACCGCTCTCACCCTTGTAAAAAAACTCTTCCTCCGTGACCTCTTTCGCCTCGGTGTGGTGGCTGATGAAGACGATCTGCACGTTGTTGTACTTCGTGCGTAAGAAGCGCACCATCCAGAAGTAGAAGCTACGTGCGATGTATTTCTCGAACTCGCCCATCGAGCCACTAACATCCATCATTGCTATAACGACGGCGTTAGATTGATATTTAATCGTGGGGTCCCATACTTTAAAGCGCAGGTCGTCGGACTTGATGTCCTTGAATTTGGCCTCACCTTTGGCGGCGTTCCGCTTCATGTTTTCCATGATGGTACGTTTTTTGTCGAGGTTTGCCATTGGACCTTTTTTACGCACATCGGTAAAACGTACCGACTCGGTTTCGAGTTCTTGCTGGCGTTTCTGTTCCAGGTTGGGTAGACCGAGATCCTCAAAAATCAGGGCGGCCAATTCTTCCATCGAGATGTCGGCCTCATAGTAGTCTTCTCCGGCCTCTTTGCCTGCCTCGCCACGCTTACCCTTGCCGGGTTTCGGGTCCTGAGCAACGACATCACCGACTTTGCTTTTGCCGCTCCCCTGTCCTCCATGTTCCTGTTTGCCAAAATCGTAGCGAAAACGGTACTCGTCAAGAGAACGAATGGGGACGCGCACAGTCTTCTTACCATCGGAGAGGATAATACTTTCCTCGCTAACTATTTCACCCAAATTCTTCTTGACGGCATCGCGAATCTTCTCCTTGTGACGCTCCTGGTCAGCCTGCCCCTTACGGTGAAGCGACCAATCATGCTGTGAGATCGACATAGCGTATGCTCCTTCTATGAAAACTTCCTTTCGCAGTACCTTATTACAAGAGTTCAGCCAGGGAAGGTTCCTCAATGGGAAAGGACATGGCGGGGACAAGCCCCGCCACTGCACTGCAATACGTTTTAACGGTTCAAGAGGCTGCCCGTATAGCGCAAGAGTTCGTTTGCGCTTTCAGGGGTATAGCCATGCTCGGCAACAAGACGGTTGATAACATCATTGATCTTCCGCAATTGCTCCTTGTCGGGTGTGCGTGTCGATGTAGTAATCTTCACAACGTCGCGCAGGTCGGCAAACAGCTTGCGCTCGATAGCTTCTTTGAGGCGTTCGTGACTCATGTAATCGAAGGACATGCCTTTGCGGGCAAGCGACGAGATACGAATCAGGATTTCCTCGCGGAAGGATCGCTTGGAGTTATCAGAGACGCCGATTTGCTCTTCAATCGAGCGCATCAGATGCTCGTCTGCATCCAATTCCTCATCCGTGATGGGATCACGCAATTTCGTCTTGTTACAGTATGATTCGACATTATCTAGGTAGTTGTTCAGCAGGGTACGCGCCGACTCTTCGTAGGAGTAGACAAAGGCACGCTGCACCTCTTTTTGCGCGATCTGATCGTACTCTTTACGCGCCTCACTGATAAACGCAAGGTAGTGTTCGCGCTGCTCACGTGTGATGCTGGTGTGCTGGTCGAGTCCGTCACGTAGCGCACGTAGCGCGTCGATTGGTGTAATGAAGGTCACACCTTGCTTAATGAGCGCATTGGAGAGACGGTTGATGACATAGCGTGGTGAGATGCCATCCATGCCTTCGCGTACCGCCTCATCCTGCAATTCGCGCACATCCTTCTGTTTGAAATCCTCCATATCCTCGCCATCGTAGAGGCGCAACTTCTTCATCATGCTCATACCGGCCTTCTTAGAGGGTTCAAGGCGTGTGAGAATGGCAAAGATGCTGGCAATACGTAGCGTATAGGGAGCGATATGCACATTTTGGAGCGCACTCTGTTTGAGCAGCTTTTCGTAGATTTTCACCTCATCAGAGACACGCAGGTTGTATGGCACCTTGACTAGAATGATGCGGTCCTGCAATGCCTCCGATTTTTTATTTCCTACAAATGATTGATATTCATGTTCGTTCGTGTGACTGGCGACCACCTCGTCGGCGTAGATCATGCTAAAACGGCCTGTTTTGATATTCTGTTCTTGGCTCAGTGTAAGCAATACATACAAGAACTTCTCATCAGTTTTGAGCATCTCTACAAATTCCATCAATCCTCTATTAGCAATGTTCAACTCACCATCGAAGCGATAGGCGCGTGGGTCACTCTCAACACCAACCTCCCCGATGGTCGAGAGGTCGATGCCTCCGACTAATTCGCTTATATCTTGACTTTTGGGGTCCGAGGGTGTAAATGTTCCGACTCCCACTCGATATTTTTCACTGAATGTAATACGTTTAACCGGAACTTCTTCGATGCGTCCGCGATACTGGTTATCGACCATTAAGCGACAATGGGGGCATAGATCACCCTCAACGTAGATGCCGAACTCTTTTTCGACATCGGCTCGCAGGTCAGTGGGGATCAGGTGGAGTGGCTCTTCGTGCATCGGGCAGTCTTTGATGGCATAGACAGCCCCTTCCGGTGTGCGTGTGTAGGCTTCGAGTCCGCGTTTCATCAGCGCGACAACGGTAGATTTACCGCCGCCAACGGGACCCATCAATAAGAGAATACGTTTACGTACTTCCAGGCGTTGGGCTGCCGAATGGAAGTAATCGACAATCTGTTGGAGCGGCTTTTCAATACCGAAGATTTCCTCATCAAAGAACTTATAGTGAGGCTCACCAGTGCGCGTTGTATCAAAGCCTGCATCCATAATCATGTCATAGATGCGCTCGTGAGAAAGACTGCCCACCTTTGGATTCTTGCTCGCAATCTCGAAGTATTGCGCGAATGTCCCCTCCCACTGAAGTTCTCGCTCACGATCTCGATACTCTTCTAAACGCTTCACCAAATCCATAAGTCGTCACCCTCTCTTTAGTAATATAGAAGACTCTATAGTGCGGGTTCTGTATAATGACGCACCAGAGGGGAATATATCCACCTACGGTGCATTGCTACCGACACTACTCACTGCAACTACGCTACGTCTGACAAATGGGAAAATGTACTACATGGTCGAGCAAGAATGCCAGGAATACGAAGATTATAGGCAACTGGAGACATATGTACGCTCCTCCATACTCGCTCGCACAAGAAGATGCTATGAGACCAAAAAGGCCAGTTTCTAGCTCGCCACCATGCGAGAGAGAACCAGCCCGTTCCTACGTAACAGAGGATATTTTGCTTAGAATGCATTGTTGCCTTCGTCCAATCAGCCGATTGGAGACGAGGGAATGTTGTAGAGTAATGCATCATGCGATGCTCCTGCAATGTTTCAATCTGTCC
>JAABVA010000525.1_pt1 | contig 48280 bp, 51 predicted proteins | sample 5560331 | NCBI WGS metagenome assembly JAABVA01 (sample SAMN12812661, study PRJNA571458) | rock metagenome | isolation source: Antarctica rocks | place: Antarctica: Victoria Land, Mt New Zealand sud | collected 2016-01-07 | reverse complement strand
GCCTCCCAGACCTCGTCGCGGACCTCGAACACCGTCGCCATCGGCCACCTCCACGCCCAGGGTTATGTCGTCCTGAGCAGAGAGTTCGCCGCGAGCACCACGACCCCTTCTGAAACAGCCTCTTAGGCCTACCGGGATAGAGCCTCAGGAGAACGACGGTACGCGCACCGCGCCGGCGTGGCCACCGGGAACCCGCGCGGCCCAGGCGCTGCGCTTGCGCTCGTAGTCCTCGGGCAGCGCGCCCTCCTCGGGTGCAGAGGCCTCGAGGTGCGCGAGCGCGCTCGGATAGTCCTCGCAGGCCGCCAGCGCGTCGGCCATGACCAGCGCGAGCTCATCGCCCGCACGTGCGTGCTCCTCTTCCATCTCTCCTCCGTTCCCGCCGCCGAGGCGGCTCCCCTTCGATCGCACCGACGCTACGCGACCGGGCTCCTGCTCTTCACCGTAGCGAGACCTCGGTCTTCACGGAAGAAGCAAGGAAGTCGTCGGTCCGGCGGCTCAGCGCGCGAGCGCGTCGATCAGCCCGGGGAGGGACTCGGGCGGCGCGAGCGGCGTGAGCACGAAGGTGGTGATGCCCCTGGCCGCGTACTCCGCGAGCCGCTCCTTCTGCTCCGCGGGGGTGCCGAAGATGAAGATCTCGCGGATCAGCTCGTCCGGAGCGTGGCGAAGGGCCTCCCCGCGGTCGCCGGCCCGCCAGGCCTGCACCATCGGGTCGAGCTGCTCGCCCCATCCGAGCGCGCGGAAGTACGCCTCGTAGACCGGCACGGTGCCGTAGGCGGCGAACAGGTGGCGGGCGAGCGGCAGCGCCTCCTCCGCGGGCTGGGGCACGAGGAAGAAACGGCAGACGACGTCGGAGGATCCGGGAGCCTTGCCGGCGCGTTCCTCGCCCGCGCGGATCTGGCCGACGACATGGTCGACCGCGCTCAGCGGCAGGAAGTTGACCCACGTCCCGTCGCCCAGCTCGCCCCCGAGCCCGAGCATCCGGTCGCGCAGCGCGGCGATGTAGATCGGCACGGGAGCGGCGGGCGGCTGCTCGAGCTTGAAGCCGCCGGGGCCGCGCTCCCCGGCCAGCACCGGGCGCAGCGCCTGCACCGCTTCGCGCACGCGGCTCAGCGGCTTCTCGAACGGCACGCCGTTCCACCGCTCGACGATCACCGAGGAGGAGGAACCCAGCCCCAGGCAGAAGCGCCCGCCGCTCGCGTCGGCCAGCGCCGCGGCGTGCTGGGCGAGCACCGCCGGCCCGCGCGTGAACGGATTGACGACGCCGGTGCCCAGGCGCATCCGCTCGGTCCACGCCGCCGCGAGCACGAGCGGGGTGAACCCGTCGGGGCCCGCGGTCTCGCCCGTCCAGAGGTCGTCGTAGCCGACCGCCTCGGCGCGGCGCACGAGGGTCTCGGAGTCGCGCAGCGTGACTCCCGGGAACGGGAGGGTCAGGCCCCAACGCAGCTCAGGCATGGAGCGCTACCACGGAGCGAACCTACCGTATAGGCTTTCCTTCCATGCACTTCGGCAAGTTGCAGCGCGGGGAGTTGATCGCCATCGTCGGCGGTGCCCTGCTCGGCATCGGGGTCTTCCTCGCCTGGTACAAGACCGGCAACACGAACTCCGTGCTCAACGGGGTCAAGGGAGGCGGTCGGCGGGTCTCCGCGTGGGACGCTCTCCAACTCGTGCGCTACCTCCTGGTCGCGGGGGCGGCGGCTCCGTTCATCCTCGCCTACGTGATCCTGCGCGACCACGCGCTCTCCTGGCCGCGCGGCGAGCTGACCGCCGTCGTCGCGATCACCGCGTTCACCCTGGTGCTCGTGCGCGGCGTGATCATCAAGCCGGGCACCCCGCCGTCGGAGATCTCGCTCGACGTCGGCTGGTTCGTCGCCCTTGCGGGCGCTCTCGTCATGTTCTTCGGGGCGGTGACCCGCTCCTCGGAGGGCGGCGGTCGGCGCAAGCCTCCGGGCGTCTTCTAGCGCGTGGCCCAACGCGGCGGCAGCCGGCCAGATCGCAATCTGGCGCTGGAGCTCGTGCGCGTCACAGAGGCCGCCGCGCTCGCCGCCGCGCGGCTCGTGGGCATGGGTGACAAGGAGGCGGCCGACCAGGCCGCGGTCGACGCCATGCGCTTCGTGCTCGACTCCGTTCCGATGGACGGGGTGGTCGTGATCGGCGAGGGCGAGAAGGACGAGGCGCCCATGCTCTACAACGGCGAGCAGATCGGCGACGGCTCGCCGCCACGGGTCGACATCGCCGTCGACCCGCTCGAGGGCACGCGCCTCACCGCGCTGGGGGAGCCGAGCGCGCTCGCGGTGATCGCGCTCGCCGAGCGCGGCACGATGTTCGACCCCGGCCCGTGCGTCTACATGGAGAAGATCGCCGGCGGGAAGCTCGTGGCCGACGCCCTCTCGCTCGAGCGCCCGCTCACCGAGACGCTTCACGCCGTGGCCGAGCGCAAGGGCGGCGAAGTCGACGACGTCACCGTGGTGATGCTCGACCGTCCGCGCCACGCCGACGCGATCGCGGAGATCAGGAGCGCGGGGGCGCGGATCCGCTTCATCAAGGACGGCGACGTCTCGGCCGCGCTGCTCGCGGTGAGCGAGGATGCGCCCGTCGATGTGCTCTGGGGGATCGGCGGCACGCCGGAGGGGGTCATCTCCGCCGCCGCGATCAAGTGCACCGGGGGGCGGCTGCTCGGGCGGCTCTGGCCGCGCAGCGACGAGGAGCGCCGGGCCGCGCTCGACGCGGGCTACGACCTCGACCGCGTCCTCGATCAGGACGAGCTCGTCTCGGGCCACGACGTGTTCTTCTCCGCCACGGGGGTGACCGACGGCGACGTCCTGCAGGGCGTGCGCTACCGCGGGCGCGAGGGCGCCTCGACCGAGTCGCTCGTCATGCGCTCGCGGTCGGGAACCGTGCGGCGAGTCACCGCTCGCCACGACCGTTCGAAGCTCCGGCAGATCACCGGCGCGCGCTACGGCTGAGCCCCCGGCTTCTACCCGAGCGTGAGCGTGCCGGCGCGGTAGTCGAGGCGCACCGCGCCGAAGTGGCTGAGCACGTCGGAGCCCAGCAGCCCGCGGAGCACTCCGTGGGTCTTGGAGGTCAGGGCCAGCGGCGTGCTCACGGCCATCGCCGCGGGAAGGGCAGTGCCCTCGGCGCTCCACCCGCCGATCGCGACCTTTACGCCGGTGCCCCCGCACGAGACGCCGGTGACCCGGCTCCGCTTGCCCCGCACCGGCAGCCCGAGGGCCTTGGCCGTGTCCCGGTCGATCACCGAGCCCGACGCGCCCGTGTCCACGACGAAGACGTAGGGCCCGCGGCCGTGGATCTTCAGCGACACCGTGGCGAGCGCCTGGCCCTTCTGCATGATCACGTCGATCGGGACCCGGTGGCCGGCGGACTTGGCTCGCGAGCCGTTCGAGCGGTTCGAGCTGCTCGAGCCGCCACATCCCCCCGCGCTCAGCGTCATCGTCGCGAGCGCGAGCCCGCCGATCAACCACCGTCTGACCATGACGAGCCTCCTGGGAAGGGCCTAACCGGCGGGCGTGGACCCGTCGGCGACCTCGAGCACGAGCTTGCCCACGTTCTCGCCCCGGAAGAGCTTGAGCAGCGTGTCGGGGAACGCCTCGATCCCGCCGGAGACGACGTCCTCGCGGGTCTTGAGCTTGCCCTCGGCGATCCAGCCGCCGAGCTCCGCTGCCGCCTCGGGATAGCGCTTCTGGAAGTCGAAGACGACGAAGCCTTCCATCCGGGCCCGGCTGACGAGCAGCGAGAGGTAGTTCGAGAGCCCCCGCGGCGCCGATTCGTTGTACTGGGAGATCGCGCCGCAGATGACCACGCGCGCCCCGCGCGACAGGCGCGTGAGGACGGCGTCGAGGATCTCGCCGCCGACGTTGTCGAAGTAGACGTCGACGCCGTCGGGGGCGTGCTCGCGCAGTCCGCGCGCCACGTCGCCCGCCTTGTAGTCGATCGCGCCGTCGAAGCCGAGCTCCTCGACCACCCAGCGGCACTTCTCCTCCCCCCCGGCGATCCCCACCACGCGGCAACCCTTGAGCTTGGCGATCTGCCCGACGACCGAGCCCACGGCACCCGCGGCGCCCGAGACCACCACCGTCTCGCCCTCCTCGAGCTCGCCCACGTCGAGCAGGCCGAAGTAGGCGGTCATCCCCGTCATGCCCAGCGCGCCCAGGTAGGTCGGCAGCGGCGCCTGAGCGGGGTCCACCTTCTGGATTCCGCTGCCGTTCGAGACCGCGTACTCCTGCGCGCCGAAGAGGCCGAAGACGTGGTCTCCCTCCGCGAACCCGGGGTGCTTCGAGGCGATCACCCGCGCAACGGCGCCCGCGCGCATCACCTCGCCGATGCCCACGGGCGGGATGTAGGAGCGCCCCTCGTTCATCCACCCGCGCATGGCGGGATCGAGGGAGACGAGGAGGACCTGGGCGACGAGCTCGCCGTCGCCCGGGTCGGGGACGGGCTCGGAGGTGTGCTCCCAGTCGCTGGGCTTCGGGAGGCCCTCGGGTCGGGCGGCGAGGCGGATCTGGTGGTTGGTGAGCTCCATGGGCGCCACCCTACGCCTCGACCGCGCCGGGGAGCTCGGCGAGCTCCTCGACCACCAGGTCGGGCTCCACGCCGAGGACCGCGGTCGCCGTCCGGCCGCGGGCGATCCAGGCGGTGCGCAGGCCGGCCTGCTTGGCCCCGGTGAGGTCCCATTCGTTGCTCGAGACGAGCAGGACCTCGTCCGCGGGGCACCCGAACGCCGCCGGGGCGAGCGCGTAGACCGCGGGCGCGGGCTTGAAGCGCTTCACCTCGTCGGCGGTGAGCAGGTGCGCGAAGCGCTCGCGCAGTCCGGCGCCCTCGACGAGCCGCTCGACGCCCTCACGCGTCCCGTTGGAGAGCACGGCGAGCGGCCGGCTTGCCCCGAGCGCCTCCAGACACTCGGGCGCGTCGGGAAAGGCGGGCAGGGCTCCGAGCCGGTCGGCCAGTCCCCCGGCCTCCTCCTCGGCGAGGTCGATGCCGGCCTCGCGGGCGCCCGAGCGCAGGGCGAGCTCCGCGATCTCGGGGAAGGGCCGGTAGCGCTCGGCCGCGGTGGCGTGCCAGGTCCAGGGCACGAGCCGGGGCAGGAAGGCGGCGAAGAGCTCGTCGCCCAGCGCCGGACGCAACCCTTCGAGGTCGAAGAGGGTGCCGAAGGCGTCGAAGGCGATCCCCGAGAGCGGCACGTCGCTCGCAGCCTAGTGCGCGCCCGCGGTCGGCTGCGCGCGGCGGGGCGAGCGCTCACCCGAGGGCGGGGGATCGGGCACGTCGGCGATCGCGGGTGCCGGGGCGGCGTTGGCGAACCGGCCCACGCGCGACTCCGAGAGGTCGAGCCGCGCCAGCGAGCGCAGGAACCCGTGGGTGACGAGGACGTGGATCCGCGACTGGGTCTCGGCGTAGAACCACTTGCCGAAGCGGAAGGCGAGCGAGGGATAGAAGTTCGCGACCTCGACCTCGACGTGCAGGGTCTCGCACCCGGGCGCCTCGGCGCGGCCACGGCGCTCGACGTCGATCTGCAGGAAGCCGTCGCCGCTGCGCCCGCGGGTGTCGACGAGGATCCCGTCCTCGATCCGCCAGCGCACCACGCCGCGGTTGGCGTCCATCTCGTACTCGGGCTTCTGGAAGCGCAGGAGCCGCAGCGGGCGCAAGAGCAGCACGACGATTCGCTCCTCGTCGGTGTAGAGCACGCGGATGAGCCCGAGCGTCACCCGCTGCAGGAAGCGCCAGTAGGTGCGGGCGAGGCGCTCGAGGTGCATGGGCGACCAGATCCGCTCGAGCTCCAGGGAGGGGAGGATGAGCTCGGCCGCCTGCACGGAGCGCACCGCGCCGTCCTCGCCGATCACCGTGGATTGCTCGGGGTCGTCGATCACCGCTCGCCCGACGAGCGGATGGCGCCGGCGCACGAGCCAGCCCGCGAGCACGAGGAGCGTCGCGCCGAGGAGGGCCAGGCGGGCCGGTCGTCTCACGGCGAGCATCGAGCGGAAGCGTTGCATCATCCGCCTCGCGCCGCGGTGCCGCGCGGCGGCGCGCTCAGAGGGGCAGCACCTCGACCTCCGCGCCGGCCGGAAGCTCACCGTCGCCGGCGGGAATCATCGCCAGGCCGCCGGCGCCGAGCAGCGAGGAGAGGATGTGGGATCCCTGCGGTCCGGTCGGTGTGGCCAGCAGCTCACCGCGCCGGCGCTCGAGGCGGACGCGAACCGCCTGCTCGCGGCGCGCCTCCCGCCCTACCGGCTCGGCGAGCGTGGCGGAGAGGGAGTCCCGGAGCGGGTCGGCTCCCTGCAGCGCGCGCAGGGCGGGCCGCGCGAAGAGCCCGAAGGTGACGAGCGCGGAGACGGGGTTGCCGGGCAGGCCGAACACCAGCGGGCCGTCCTCCTGGGCGCCGAACCAGGTCGGCTTGCCCGGCTTGAGCGCGACGCCCCAAAACAGCTCGGGCACGCCCACCGCCTCGAGCGCGGGCTTGACGTGATCGTGCGGTCCGACCGACACCCCGCCCGAGAGCACGAGGAGGTCGGCGAGCTCGAGCGCCTCGCGCAGGGCGGCCTCCGTCGCGGCTCGCGTGTCGGCGACCCGGCCCACCCTGAGGATCTCCGCGCCGGCCTCCTCGGCGAGCGCGGCGAGCCCGACCGCGTTCGAGTTGTGGATCTCGCCCGGCCCGAGCGCCTCCCCGGGCTCCCGGAGCTCGTCGCCCGTGCCCAGCACGACGACGCGGGGGCGGCGCGCGCACCAGAGCTCGCCGGCCCCCGCCGCGACCGCTGACGCGAGCTCGATCGGACCCAGCGGGCTCCCCGCCGAGAGCACGAGGGCGCCCGCGACCAGGTCCTCGCCCGCCTCCCGCAGGTTGTGCTCGGGGGCCACCTCGGCGTGGAGCCCTACGATGCCGTCCTCCTCCGTGGTGTCCTCGATCCGGATCACCGCCTCGGCCTCGGCCGGGATCGCCGCGCCCGTGGAGATACGGATCGCCTCGGCCTCGCCCAGCCTCCGCTGCGCCGGATGCCCGGCACGCGCCTCGTCGACGATGACAAGGCGGCGTCCGGCGGCCCCGGCGTGGACGGCGAAGCCGTCCATGGCCGCGTTGGCGAAGGGCGGCACGTCCCCGACGGCGCGAACCTCCTGGGCGAGCACGCGGCTCAGGGCGGCGGCGACCGGCACAGGCTCCGCCTCGAGCGGCCGGATCGCGCCGAGCACGCGCTCACGTGCTTGGGCCACGCTCAGGAGATCGGACATTGCGGGCATTCTCGCGCGCGGGGGACCGCGGCGTCGGACTCCGCTGGTATGAACGCGGCGATGTCCTCCCTCGGCCTACCTCGTCGGCGCCGGCCGCGCCCCGTGCCCGGCGTGGCGGTGAGCGTGCTCGCCGAGCGCGCGAGCGATCTCGCGCGGGGCTGGCTGCTCGCCGTGCTCGAGCGCACGCCGCTCGAGGCGCTCGGCGCGCTGCCCACCGCGGAGTTCGCCCTGGAGGCGCCCGCCCTGTGCGCGGCGGTGGCCCGCGCGCTCGGAGACGAGGAGGCGCTCGTGCGCCTCCGGCCCGGCGGGGAGCTCGCCGAGCTCGCGGCGGGCGCGGGGCGCCTGGCGGGCGCGCGCGAGCCCGCCGGCGCCCTGGCCGCCGTCGAGGCGCTGCTCGAGGCGAGCTGGGCGGCGCTGTGGGCCGCGCTCGAGGATCCCGAGCCCGAGGAGGTGGCCGCCCTCTTTGCCCGCCTTGCTCACGTGTGCGGGGTGATCGGCGCGACAGTCGTGAACGCGCCGGGCGTCGCGCCGGAGGTCCCGGGAGAGGAGCTCGCCCCCGGCGCCCAGTGGCTTTCCGCGCTGGCGGAGCGGGTCGCGGCCGGCCGTCCGTTCGCGCTGCTGCTCGCGGAGCTCGAGGATCTCGACCGTCTCACGGGCGCGGAGCCGGCGCTCCACCTCGAGGCGCTCTTCGCGCGGCTCGCGCGCGCCGTTCGCGCCGAGGTGCGCGGTCCTGACCTGGTCGCCTGGGAGGACGGCGGCAGAGCGTGGATCATCGCCGACGACGTCGGCCGAGGGGGGGCGGAGTCGCTCGCGCAGCGCATCGCCGATGCGCTGCGCGGAGCCGATTGGCGGGGCGCGCCCCTGCTCGCGTCGATCGGCTTCGCCCTGCACCCGCAGGACGGACGGAGCCCCGACGCCCTCGTGGAGGCGGCGGAGGAGGGGGTGTTCGCGGCGCGGGCCGGTGGCTGGGGCGCGGGCGCGCCCGCGCGCTAGAAGCTGCGCTTGCCCTCAGCGTCGAGCGGTGAGCGTCCCGATCGTCGCGGTGGCGCTCAGGCCGACGCGTTGAGCGGTGGCCGACGTGAGGTCCCAATCGGCGTTGTTGGCGTAGGGCCCACGGTCGATCACCGGCACGGTGATCGTGCGGCCACGGTAGAGGATGGCGACGCGCGTTCCGCACGGCAGGGATCGGTGCGCGACGCCGAGCGTCTGCGCGGTCAGGCGCACCCCGCACGCGGTTCGCGATCCGTAGAAGCCCGGGCCGTAGTACGTCGCCCGCGCGGGGCGAAAGACGGTGAGGGGAACTCCGCGCGCCTCTGCCGCGGTCGCCGTGCGCCGAGCCGAGCGCGCCGGCGTGGCGAGCGCCCGCACGACGAGGCGTCCCGCCGACCTGGCTCGCCAGCTCGCGGAGTAGGAGCCCGTGCCGTCGCTGCGGGTCTGCACCAGCGTCACCCAGCCGGCGCGCGGATCGCGGCGCTGGATGCTCACCGTCTCGCGCTCCTGGCCGCTCGGCACCGTTCCGCGGAAGCGCACGACGCGGCCGAGGAGCGCGACGGGGCGCACGCGCAGGGTCACGCCCCGCGAGTCGCCCGAGGACGCCGGGGGAGGAGACGAGGAGAAGGCCGAGGCGCCTCCGTCGGTCGACGCCTGGGTCGCGGCAGGCAGCGCGAGCGTGCTGCTCAGGGCGAGCAGCACGAGAAACTTCGCGGACACGGGTCGGCTCACGGGCATGGGGGCGGTGAAACGGCGCGCCTACGGGGTGAGCTGACGGGCTCGCGACGGTGATGCCGCTACGACTCGAATCCGAGCCGATTCGCCCCCGCGGGTCCAGAGTCCGGATCCGCATTGGTTCCCCCGCCGACCGCGCGCAGGGCGCACGACCGCTCGGCAAGACCGCGCGAGGATAGCGCGGGCGCCACGATCCTCCGTGTGCCGGGGGTTAAGGTCGCGGCAGCTTAGAAAGCGCGCCGCGGAGTATCTGGGTGCCCACCGTCAGACCGATCTGCGCGAGCTCGCCCGCGGCCTGCACCGCGGTGCCCACGAGGTGGGGAGCATCATCGGCGGGCGGCTCGGTGGGCGCGGCGCGCGGCGGCTGGCGGGGCACGTTCCGGGGTTGTGCCGGCTGGCGCAGGGGACGCCTCTCGGCCGTCTTGGCGTCCGTCGGCTTGGTGGCCTTCGCAGCCGCCGGCTTGCTCCGCGGTGCGGCCGCCGGCTTGGCGGCGGCTGGGGAGCGCTTGCTGGCCGCCTTCGCCCGTGGCGACTTGCGCGCGGGGGCGGCCTTCGCCGCCGCTTCGGCGGGCTTCCGTCGTTCGCTGCGGCGTTGCGGGCGGGTGCGCGGCAGCCCGGCCAGCACCCCGCCGTCGCGCGTCTCGTCCTTCGGAGCCATGCGGACATGATGGCGCACTTCGAGAGCCGTCGACACTCCATCGAGGCACGGGCGTCACCCGCGCGCTTGCGCGGGCCAAAACGGCCGCTACTATCGGTTCCAAGTGTTCAATGGGCGGGGCTCGGCGCGCGCCGGCTCCGCTGTCTCCCAGGGTCGCGCCCGATGCCCGAGCGGACAGGAGCGACGGACGGAAACGGATTGCGATGACGGTAGCTGAACTCCAGGAGCTCGAAGAGATAAAGGGCCTGCTCGTCAAGGGTCAGCAGGTCGGCGTGCTCACCTACGGCGAGGTCGCCAGCGCGGTAAGCGAGATCGACCTCGACGAGTCCGACATCGAGGAGCTCCACGGCTATTTCGAGAAGGCCGAGATCGAGCTCGTCGAGGAGGTCGATCCCGCCACGGCGGCGGCCAACGCGGTCGAGCGAGCGCCCGACAAGCGCACGCGGCGCAAGGCCAAGAGCGCGCTCGACCTGAAGCCGGACATGACCACCGACTCCCTTCAGCTCTTCCTGAAGGACATCGGCAAGGTGCGGCTGCTCACCGCCCAGGAGGAGGTCGACCTCGCAAAGCGCATCGAGCGCGGCGATCTCGACGCCAAGCAGAAGATGGTCGAGTCGAACCTCCGCCTCGTGGTCTCCATCGCCAAGAACTACCGCAACCAGGGCCTGCCTTTCCTCGACCTGATTCAGGAGGGCACGCTCGGCCTCGTGCGCGCCGCCGAGAAGTTCGACTACCGCAAGGGCTTCAAGTTCTCCACCTACGCGACGTGGTGGATCCGCCAGGCGATCGCGCGGGCCCTCGCCGACAAGGCGCGCACGATCCGCATTCCCGTCCACGTCGTGGAGAAGCTCAACAAGATCGGCCGCGCCGAGCGCAAGCTCGTCACCGAGCTCGGGCGCGAGCCCACGCCGGAGGAGATCGCCGACGTCACCGGGATCGAGCCTGATGAGGTCGACTCGATTAAGCGCTCGGCCCAGGCGCCCGTTTCGCTCGAGAAGCCGGTGGGCGACGAGGAGGAGTCCGAGTTCGGCCAGTTCATCGCCGACGAGCGCGCCGAGTCGCCCTACGAGCGCGCGGCGGAGATCCTGACCAAGGAGGCGCTGCGCGAGGCGCTCGAGAATTTGAGTTACCGCGAGCGCCGCGTGCTCGAGCTGCGCTACGGCCTCGGCGGCGAGCACCCCCGGACGCTCGACGAGGTCGGCCGCACGTTCAACGTCACGCGTGAGCGCATCCGCCAGATCGAGAACCAGTCGCTCAAGAAGCTGCAGTCCCTCGCGGAGGCCCAGAAGCTCCGCGACGTCGCGTAGGCCGCTGCGGCGCCCTTTCGACCCGTCACCATCGGCGACGGCGTTCGCCGGCTCATCCGAAGGCTGAGGTCGGATCGGGCGCCGCCTGGCGGGGCCTGGTTGCCGCCGGGTTCCCTCGCGCGCGCGTCCCTTCTCGTGCTTGCGCTTCGCTGCGCTCCGCGCCCAGCTAAACCCGCGAACGTCCGTCCACCGTTGCTCGGATGACGGTCCCCGAACGTTCGCTGCTCAGGGAGGAAGGATGTGCTTTGCAGCCAGGACGTCCCGACGCCGAAAGGGGGCGATTTCGGTGGCCATGGCCACCGCCGCCCGGAGGGACGGACCAGGTGCCGCGTCTCTCAGCCGCGAACGTCCGTCCAGCGTCGCTCAGACGACGGTCCCCGGACGTCCGCGTCGCGGGAGATGCCCAGCCGGCCGATGAGCGCGACGAGCGCCTCCGGCGTCTCGAACACCGCGTCGGAGGAGATTCGCGCGACCGTCCAGCCCGCCGATCGCCACCGGCGCTCCTTGCGCGCGTCCTTGGCGGCGTCGCGATGGAACTGAGGGCCGTCGATCTCGACGATCCGGCGATGCGCAGCCCACGATAGGTCGGCCTCCTCGCCAGCGTGATGCACGTTGACCAGCGGGGCGGGCATCCGCGCCGCGTCCAGGACCTCGAGGGCGCGCCTCGGCGTCGCTGCGAGTGCGACCGATCGGCAGCCGCTCCAGCCGGGCGGCGAGCTCGGCCAAGCCGCTGGTGCCGCGACGGCCGCGGTGCCGAGCCGCCGCGAGCCGCAGCTCGAGTGCCGTGAACGCGCCGAGGCGGATGCCCTCGCGCGCCGCCTTCGCTCGTTGGCGCGCACTCAGGTGAGCGCTCAGGTCGACGAGCGTGCGGGTGGGGGAGGTGACGGGGATCCCATCGCGGTGGACCACCTCGCCGGGGAGCGTCAGGGACCGGCAGACCAGGAGGCTGCCAAAACGCCGCGGGCCGCCGCTCCCCGGTCGGGTGACCACTTCGAACGCGCGGCCGGTGGGTGGTCGAAACCATGCAGCGCCCCTGCGCTCGCCTGGCTCAGCACGCTGTGGGGAGCGGTCAGCGTGGCGCCGAGCCGGCGCTGGTGGTCCGCGACTCGACCGTGCCCCGTGAGGAAGACGCCGTCGTGCAGTCGGCGTAGCGCCCCCACCGGGTGGCGGACCTGGGCGTCGGTCATCCCCGCCGACCGGAGGCCGCCCCAGGTTACGAGCCCGTCGTGCCGGCGCGCCATCCGTGCGATGCGAGCGTCCATCCACCGTCGGATAGGTGACGGTGCGCGGACGTTCGCCCCCCTGGATTGCCGGGACGTTCGATCTCCCGGGCGAGAGTCCATCCACCGTCGAATAGGTGACGGTGCGCGGACGTTCGCCCCCGGGCGCCGCGGGACGCTCAAGCCCGATCGCATCCCCGCCGATGCAAGCCCCGTGTTCGACCTTCATGCCGCCCTCCGCTACCTCGTCGTCTCCGGGGGCTCCGACCTCCACCTCAAGGTTCCCGCCCAGCCGCTGATCCGGGTCAACGGCTCGCTGACGCCGCTGCCGGGCTCCGCGGTGCTCGAGCAGGCCGACACCGAGCAGACGTTGCGCCAGATGCTTCCCGACGCCGAGCGGCTCGAGGAGTTCGCGCGCGCCCACGAGGTCGACTTCTCCTACGCGATCAAGGGCCTCGCCCGTTTCCGCGTCAACGCCTTCCGCCAGCGCGGCTCGGTCTCGATCGTCGCCCGCGCGATCCCCTTCTCGATCCGCTCCGTCGACGACCTCGGCCTGCCGCCCTCGATCTCCGAGCTCGCGCGTGAGGAGCGCGGGATCATCCTCGTCACCGGCACGACGGGCTCGGGCAAGTCGACCACGCTGGCGGCGATGATCGACCAGATCAACGTCACCGAGCCAAAGCACATCGTGACGATCGAGGATCCGATCGAGTTTCTGCATCCCGACAAGCGCTCGATCATCAACCAGCGCGAGGTGGGCAGCGACACGGAGTCCTTCAAGCGCGCGCTGCGGCGCGTCCTGCGCCAGGACCCCGACATCATCCTCATCGGGGAGATGCGCGACGAGGAGACCGTGCACACGGCGCTCTCCGCCGCGGAGACCGGTCACCTCGTGCTCTCTACGCTCCACACGCTGGACGCCCCGGAGACCGTCAACCGCATCATCGACTTCTTCCCCCCCCACCAGCAGCAGCAGGTGCGCGCGATGCTGGCGGGCACGCTCAAGGGGATCGTCTCCCAGCGCCTCGTCCCCACCCCGGACGGGCGCGGGCGGGTCGCCGCCGTGGAGATCCTCCGCATGACCGGGCGCGTGCGCGACATGATCATGGATCCCGAGCAGACCGGCCGTCTGCGCGAGGTGATCGCCGAGGGCGAGTACTACGGGATGCAGACCTTCGACCAGGCGCTGCTCGGCCATTACCAGTCCGGGCGCATCTCGATGCAGGACGCCCTCCGGGTGGCCACCAGCCCGCACGACTTCAAGCTGCTCGTCGCCTCCGAGGGCCGCCGGTCGTCCTCCATGGAGGACGTCGATCAGGCGCGCAATGCCTACACCGCCGCACCGCCGGCTCCGCCGAGCCCCGAGCCCGCCACCTTCTAAACCCCGGCCGCGCCCCGCCTGGCGGCTCCGAGCCCGGCCGCGCAGTCACTTCAATTCGTATAGCGTTGCGCTATCCTGGGGCTCGTGGCCTCTGACGACGCTTGTCCGGTCTGTCGCACGGCCGAGATCGTGTGCGGCAAGTGGACGCTGCTCATCATCCGTGACCTGACGGCGGGACGCGCCCGCTTCTGTGAGCTCGAGCGCTCCTTGCGGGGCATCAGCCCCCGCACGCTCTCCATCCGCCTGCGTACCTTGGAGGAGGAGGGCATCGTCGCTCGGGAGACCTTCCCCGAGGTGCCCCCGCGCGTGGAGTACGCGCTGACCGAGAAGGGGCGAGCGCTCGTGCCGATCATCGACGGCATGCGCACCTACGGCTCCCGCTGGCTCCCCGCGGCCTGCATCGATGCCGACGCCGACGCCGACGCCGCCACCGCGGCGCCCGAGCCGGCGGCCGCCCTCGCCTGAGGTTGCAGACCGCAACCGTGCGTGCGCGGGCAGGAGGGCAGGGCGTCGCGCCGAATCGCTCGAAGAGCCATGCGCAACCGCTCGCTGCACGGCGCGCTCCTGGCCTTTGGTCGGGACGCAGCCCTTCACCTCGCCGCCGACACCGCCGCCGGAGCCGAGGTGCCCTTCGAGGTCGTCGAGGAGGCCGGCGGCGGGCGCCGCACCCCGCTCTACTGCTACCGGCCGCTCACGGCGCAGTTCATCCGGGCGCGCATAGGCCGGCTGGGGGCGCTCGAGACCTACGCGCCGGCCGTACGCGGGCTCGAGGGGCTCGACGGACTTGAGCGCTATCTCGAGGCGCGAGGAGAGTCTGTGCGGCGGACCGCGTCGCGGCGTGAGCGCGCCGATGCCGCGCTCAGCGCGCTGCTCGGCGACGCGTTCGGAGAGAGCACCGAGTTCGAGCTGATCTCGGCGCGCTTCGACCGAGCCTACGCCGACCTGGAGGCCGTGCTCTACGCCGACCGGATCTCCACGACGGTGATCGCACCGCTCTTCGGGTTGCGGCCCGACTCCGCGGAGGTCGCACTGGGCGACGGGCTCTCGCTCGTGCAGGGCGAGACGCTCTCTGACGCGCCGCTCGGAGCCGTGTGGGGCCTCGCCTCAGAGCGTGTCGTGCCCGCGACCCTCGTGCTCCTCGAGCGGGCGGGGAGGGCGGGAGCCTCGCCGCCGCTCGCCGCCGCGCGCACGCAGCTGCGGCGCCTGCTCACCGCACTGCGGCTGTTCGAGCCGGACGGGGTGGCGCTCGGCGCGGTGGCCTGGACCCGCACCGACGGCGGTCCATGGGGGCTCGCGACGCTCGGTTCGGGAGCGGGCGGCGCGCGCCACGAAGATGCGCGTCTGACGGCTGCTCAGGAGGACGAGCTGCGCGCCTTCGTCAACCTCATCACGCGCCACCCTCCGCCCACGCCGGAGCTCGCCTGGGCGCTGCGCCGCTTCGAGCTCGCCGGCGAGCGCGCCGAGCCGCTCGAAGCGCTGAGCGACCACCTGCTCGCCCTGCGAGCGCTGCTCGAGCCCGAAGGCCCGTCTTCCGGGCGCCTCGCCGAGCGCGTGGCGGTCCTGTGCGGGCAACCCGCGGAGCGCGCGGCGCTATCGGGCCGCGTCGCACACGCCGCCGCGCTCGAGCGCGCCTACATCGCGGGACGCTCCCCCGCCGAACCCGAAGCCGAGGCGCTCGTGACGGAGGTCGCCGACCACGCGCGGGCGCTCCTCAGCGATGTGCTCTGCGGTCACCTCGACGCCGACTTGTGCGCCATCGCCGACGAGGAGCTGGCCGCGCCGGCGCCGGCCGGCTGAGAAACGAGGTCCGAGCGGTCAGCTCACCACGTCGGCCAGCAGCTTCTTGCGCGCAGCGTCGCTCGCGAACAGGTAACGCTGGACCTGCAGCAGCCCCTCGACGTCGTGGACGTCGTCGTCGAGGTGGGGGACTTCGATCGTCGCGGGCGAGTTGAGCTGCTCGGCGAGCCGCGCGACGCTGTCGCGGTCGCGCACGGCGAGGACGTGGTAGTCGCGCAGGTTCTCCGCCGCCTTGGCCGCGAGCTTGGGGTCGAGCTCACCGTCGAGCGCCGCCAGCACGTCCTCCGTGCTCGCCTCGCCCAGCGCGTCGTGGTGGACGCGGTTGACGACCAGGCCGCCGAAGGGCATCTTCGCCTCGCGGAGCTTGGACCAGAAGAAGATCGCCTCGTCGACGGGCTCGCGCTCCGGGGAGGTGACGAGCAGGAACGTCGTGCGCGGGTCGCCGAGCAGCCGCTTCACCTGCTTGGCGCGTTCGCGAAAGCCGTCGACGAGGCCGCCGAGCGCGCGAAAGAACACCGAGAGGTCCTGCAGCAGGTCGATGCCGGTCACGCGCTTGAGCACCCCGAAGACCACTCCGGTGCCGCGCCCGACGATCTTCATGCCCAGGCCCGTGGGGCGCAGGAAGACCTTGAGGGCGCGCCCCTCGAAGAAGTCGGTGAGCCGGTCAGGAGCGTCGAGGAAGTCGAGCGCGTTACGCGAGGGCGGCGTGTCGAGCACGATGAGGTCGAAGCCGCCCTCGCGGTCGAGCTCGTAGAGCTTGGCGATCGCGGTGAACTCCTGGGAGCCCGCCACCGCACTCGAGAGCTCCTGGTAGATCCGGTTGGAGAGGATCTCCTCGCGCGTCGCCGCGTCGGGGGCCAGGCGGTCGATGAGCTCGTCGAAGGTGCGCTTGGCGTCGAGCATCATCGCCCACAGCTCGCCCTTCATCTCGAGGTCGTGCTCGTCGAAGCGCTCGGGCTCGACGCGCCGCGGCTCGTTGCCGAGGTCCTCCAGTCCGAGCGAGGTGGCCAGCCGCCGCGCCGGATCGATCGTCACCACCACCACCTTCAGCCCGCGGGCGGCCATGCCCATCGCAATCGCCGCCGAGGTGGTTGTCTTGCCCACGCCGCCCGAACCGGCGCAGATGCACACCCGCTTGCCCTCCAGCAGCTCGGCGACGTTCACCCGAGCTCCTCGAGGTGGGTCGAGAGGTTCTCGATGTCCTCGAGCTCGAGCTCGGGCGCAAAGATGAAGGGCAGCCGGATCGGCGGTGCGGCGGCGGCAGCCGTCAGTCGCTCGAGCTGCTCGCGCTGGCGCTCGACGCGCGTGCGCTCCGAGAGCGCGGCACGCAGCGCCGCGCGGCCGAGTTTGCTCGTGCCGTTCAGGTTCTGCGCGCGAGAGGCGAGCGCGCGGCGCTCGCGCGCGTTGAAGCGCTCGGGGAAGAGCCCGTTGACAACCACGCGGTCGAGCTCGACCCCGAGCTCGGAGCGCAGCGCCTCCCCGAGCGCGAGCGTCTCGGCCACCGCCATCTCCTCGGGACGGGCCACCGCGAGCACGCCGGTGAAGTCGGGATCGGAGAGGCTCGCGTGGATGGCGCGGCCCTGCTGGGAGATGGGACCGACCTTTGATAGGTCGGCGAAGGTCTTGGGTGTGCGCATGATTCCCACTCCGTGTCCGGTCGCTGGCGCGTCGAGGATCACCAGGTCATAGCGTGCGGCTCCGCGCGTGCGGCGCTCGAGCTGCGCGAGCTCCCACACCTTGCCGATCGTGAGCAGCTCGCGCATCCCGGGGGTGGCGGCGGCGAAGAGCCCGAAGGTCCGGCTCGAGGCCAGCAGGTCGCCCGCGGCGCCCGCCCTGACCTTGAGGTACTCGGCCATCGCGCGCTCGGGAGCGATGGAGATCGTCCACAGGCCGGGCGCGAGCTCCTGCTCGCGAAAGAGCGGGGCGTCGCGCTCGAAGGCGCGCGCCGCGCGGTCCTGGCTCGCCACCTCGGCGACGATCGTGCGCAGCCCGCGCCGCGCGGCGAGCATCCCCAGCGCCATCGCCACGGTCGACTTGCCCGTGCCGCCCTTGCCGGTGACGACGATCAGGCGCTTGTCGAGGAGGGAGGGCATCGGGCGCCGCTGAGGCTACCCGGGGAAGGAATCGCCATGACGCCTGCGAATAGGAGGCCCGTATGGGCCATCCCGACGCATGGAGTGAGTTGTGAGCCCCCAGGCCAAGGTCATCGCGTTCGCCAACCAGAAGGGCGGCGTCGCCAAGACCACCACGACGCTGAACCTCGCCGTGGCCTTCGCGGAGGAGGGGCACCGCGTCCTGTGCTGCGACATGGACCCCCAGGGCAACCTGACGATGTCGCAGGGCATCGATCCCGACACGCTCGAGAAGTCGATGTACGACGTGCTCGTTCACCACATCTCGATTCGCGAGGTGATCCGCAAGCGCGAGGTCGACGTCGCCTGCGCCTCGATCGACCTCGCCGGAGCCGAGATCGCGATGTCGACCCAGATCGGCCGCGAGCGCTCCCTGCAGAAGGCGCTCAAGGCCGTGGACGAGGACTACGACTTCATCTTCATCGACACGCCACCAAGCCTCGGATTGCTGACGATTAACGCGCTAACTGCGGCAAACAAGGTGATCGTCCCCGTGCAGTGCGAGTATCTGTCCATGAGGGGGCTTATCCAGCTCCAGAATACGCTGGGGATGATCCGCGAGAACCTGAACCCGGACGTCGACATCGTGGGCATCCTGCCCACGCTGGTTGATGCGCGGACGCTCCACGCCAAGGAGGCGATCGAGCTGCTCGAGGAGAACTTCGGCGACCGTGTCTTCGCTTCGCGGATCAAGAAGACGATCCGCTTCGCGGAGGCGCCCGTCAAGGGGATGTCCGTGCTCAAGTACGAGCCCGACGGCACGGCGGCCCACGCCTATCGGCAGCTCGCCAAGGAGGTCCTCGGAAATGGCAAGCGGTAAGCGCGCGAGCATGCGCGAAGGTCCCCTGGCCGCCCTCTTTCGCAAGACCGGCGAGGAGGGCGAGGAGGGCGAGGAGGCGCCGAGCACCGAGCCGGCCGCCGTCTCGGAGTCCGCCGCGGAGCCGCCGCGGCCGCACCCGGCGCTCGAGGTCTCCCCGCCGCCGCCGGTGGCCGAGGAGGAGCCCCCGCCGCGTATCCCGTCTCCTCAGGAGCGCCTGCGTCACGCGTTCTCGGCCGAGATCCCCGACGACATCCTCGAGCGTCGCACTCCGCGCGCCCTCGACGCGGCGGGAGCGCCACTCACCGCCGCTGGGGCGCAGCTCCGCGACGCGGCGCTGGCGCCGCCCCCGACGCCCGCTCCCGCGATCGGCTCGCCCGTCCTGCGCGTGGTGGGCGTCGGCGGGGCCGGAGTTAACGCGGTCAACCGGATGGTCGAGGCCGAGGTGGAGGGCGTCGAGTTCCTCGCGATCAACACCGACCTGCAATCGCTGCAGCTCTCCGCCGCCCACACCACCCTGCACATCGGCGAGCACGTTACGCGCGGGCTCGGCTCGGGCTCAGACCCCGGCGTCGGCCACGCCGCGGCGATGGAGGAGTACGACCGGATCAAGGCCCTGCTCAAGGGCTCGGACATGATCTTCATCACCGCCGGCGCGGGCGGCGGCACGGGCACGGGTGCGGCTCCGGTTGTGGCCCGCATCGCCCGCGAGGTCGGCGCGCTCACAGTCGGGATCGTCACCAAGCCCTTCGGGTTCGAGGGCGCGCGCCGCCGCGCCCAGGCCGAAGGGGGGGTGGAGGCGCTCGCCGCCGAGGTAGACACGCTGATCGTCGTCCCCAACAACCGCCTGCTCTCCGTGCTCGATCGGGCGACGTCGATGGTCGACGCCTTCCAGGTCGCCGACGACGTGCTGCGCCAGGGCGTGCAGGGCATCTCCGACCTCGTCACCCTGCCCGGGCTGATCAACCTCGACTTCGCCGACGTGCGCACGATCATGTCGGAGGCCGGGCCGGCGCTGCTCGGCATCGGGATGGGAAGCGGAGAGCGACGGGCGATCGACGCCGCCGAGCAGGCGGTCGCCTCTCCGCTGCTCGAGACGAGCATGGAGGGCGCGCGCTCGATCCTGCTCTCGATCACCGGCGGGCGCGACCTCTCCCTGTGGGAGGTCAACGAGGCCGCCCAGACCGTCTCGGAGGCCGCGCACCCCGAGGCGAACATCATCTTCGGCGCGATGGTCGACGAGAAGCTCGATGAGCAGGTCTGGGTGACCGTGGTGGCCACGGGCTACGGGGATGGCGCCCGCCCCGCCCGCCGCGTCGAGCAGGCGCCCGCGACGCGGCCTCGGAGCGGCGAGATCCGCGAGCCGGCGGGAGAGCCGCGCGTCAGCCGCCGCGCGCCCGAGCCGCCGCGGCGGCGTGAGCGCATCGAGGTTACGGAGCTCGACATCCCCGAATTCCTCCCCCGCTCCTGACCCCGATAACCGGCGCCTGAGTTCGTCCTCGGTCGCTCGCGTGCTTGCGCACGAGTGCCGAAGGCTTCGGTCCACGGGTTCGCCGTCTTCCGGGTCATGGACAGCAACCGCCGCTGGGCGAAGGCTTCTGTCCACGGCCCCTGTTTCGCCCTCGCCGGGGACGGAAACCTTCACCTGCTTCCCGTCGCAGATGCCGGTCGGCCATCCCTCGCGCTCGACCTGTCACCCTGCGCGTGTGCCCCCCGCGGTGCTGAGGCTCACCGGCCGTCTCGTGCTCGGCGCCGGGATGGTTGATCCTTGAACCACGCGAGGGGCGTGGTCGCGGCCGGCCATCCGCTGAGTGCCGAGGCGGGGGCCGAGGCGTTGCGGGCGGGGGGCAACGCTGTGGATGCGGCGCTCGGGGCGATGCTGACCTCCTTCGTCGCCGAGCCGCTGCTCACGGGGCTGGGGGCGGGCGGCTACATGCTCGTAGTGACGCCGGCGGGGGACGCCACTCTGCTCGACTTCTTCGTCGAGGCGCCGGGCCGCGGAGCCGATGTCGCGCGCCGCGCACCTCTGGTGCCCGTCGACGTCTCCTTCGGCGACGCGGTGCAGCGGTTCAACGTAGGCGCCGCGTCGGTCGGCGCCTACGGCGTCCCCGCCGGCGTCCATGCCGCCGCCGAGCGCTTCGGCTCGCTGCCGCTCGCCGATCTCGCCGCGCCGGCGGCCCGGCACGCGCGCCAAGGCGTCGTGGTCACCCCGGAGCAGGGCTACATCTTTGAGATCCTCGCCCCGATCCTCGCCTCGACGCCGGAGGCGAGCGCCCTCCTCGCTCCCGAGGGGCGCCCGCTGCGTGCGGGCGAGCGCTGCGTCCAGCCCGAGCTCGCCGAGGCGCTCGAACGCCTCGCGCGCGACGGTCCGGCTCCGTTCTACACCGGCGAGGTGGCGGACGCGGTGGTCGCGCGGCTCGCGGCCGAGGGTGGCTCGCTCACCGGCGCGGACCTCGAGGCCTACGCGGTGCTCGACCGCGCACCCGTGCGCGTCGGCTATCGCGGGCGCGAGGTGCTCACCAACCCGCCGCCTTCGGCCGGGGGGATCCTGCTCGCCTACGCCCTGGCGGTGCTCGACTCCGCACCTGGGCCGCCGCCGCTCGTGGCGGTGATCGACGCGATGGAGCGCGCTCAGGGCGAGCGTACCCCCGAGTTCCTCGCCGGCCTCGCACGCCCGGACTTTCTCGAGGCGTTCCTCGCCGACCGGCTCGGCTCGACCACGCACATCTCGGTGCTCGACGCCGACGGCTGGGCGTGCAGCGTCACGTGCTCGAACGGCGCCTCCTCCGGCGTGGTGGTGCCGGGCACCGGCATCCACCTCAACAACATGATGGGGGAGGAGGACCTGAACCCCCTCGGCTTCCACCGCCACCCACCGGGCCGCCGGATGCCAAGCATGATGGCGCCGACCGTGGTCCTCGGAGAGGGGCGGCCCGAGCTCGTGCTCGGCAGCGCCGGCTCGAACCGCATCCGCTCGGCGATCCTGCAGACGATCGTCGGCGTGGTCGACCACGACCTCGCCGCCGGCCCGGCGGTGAAGCGCCCGCGCGTGCATCTCGAAGCCGGGACTCTCTACGCCGAGCCGGGAGTGCCCGAGGACGAGCTCGAGGCCTCGAACTGGCCGCTCGCGCGCTTTCGCGCGCTCAACGTCTTCTTCGGCGGGGTCCAGGCCGCCGAGCGCGACGCGGCCACGGGGGCGTTCTCGGGTGGCGGCGACCCGCGGCGCGGCGGCGCGGCGGTGGTCGTGTAGGCGAGCGGCCGCTCAGGACCGAGACGGAGGCAGGCCCGGCTGCGACGGCTGTGCCGGAGCCGGAGCCGGAGCCGGAGTCGGCTCGGGCGCCGGCGCGAGCTTGGGCACCTCGGGAGCGGGAGTGCTTCGGTCGGCGTCCGAAGACCCGCCCGGCTTGACCGCGTCGAGCAGCGGCCCGATCAGGTCGATCGGGAGCGGGAAGACGATCGTCGAGTTCTGGTTGACGCCCACCTCGATCAGCGTCTGCAGGTAGCGAAGCTGGATCGAGGTCGGGTTGCGCGAGATCACGTCGGCGGCGTCGGCCAGCTTGGCGGCGGCCTGGAACTCGCCCTCGGAGTTGATGATCTTCGCGCGCCGCTCGCGCTCGGCCTCGGCCTGGCGCGCCATCGCCCGCTGCATCGAGTCCGGGATCTCGACGTCCTTGATCTCCACCGTGGAGACCTTGATGCCCCACGGCTCGGTCTGCTCGTCGATGATCTGCTGGAGGTCCTCGTTCAGGCGTTCGCGCTCGGAGAGCAGGGTGTCGAGCTCGGCCTTGCCCAGGACGGAGCGCAGCGTGGTCTGGGCGATCTGGGAGGTGGCGGAGACGACGTCCTCGACCTCGACCACCGACCGGTTGGGGTCGACCACCTTGAAGTAGGTGACGGCGTTGACGCGCGCGGTGACATTGTCGCGGGTGATGATCTCCTGCGGCGGGATGTTCAGCGTGATCGTGCGCAGGCTGGTGCGCACCATCCGGTCGATCCCCGGCACGAGGAAGATGAGCCCGGGGCCCTTCTGGTCGACGAGGCGACCGAGGCGAAAGACCACGCCCCGCTCGTACTCGCGCAGGATGCGGACGGAGGAGGACGCGAGCAGGAACCCGACGAACAGCACGGCGACGAGGACGACGATCACGGCGCTCACAGCGGTACCTCCCATTCCTCGGCGGCCCGGACCGACAGCGTCAGCCCGTTGACTCCTTCCACGACCACGGGATCGCCGCTGTGCAGCGCCCGGGCCTCCTCATCCTGCCACGCGGGCCGTGCCCGCCACAGCGCCCCTCCGACGAAGACGTGCTCGACGGGCCCCCCCGCGTCGCGCACCACCCCGATCTGTCCCACGAGGCTCTCGGGTCCCGAGCGCACCCGCACGCGGCGCGCCGCGCCGGCCTTGCGTGCGGCGAGCGCGACGAAGGCGACCGCCAGCAGACCCACGGCGAGGCCGACGGGTACGGCGAGAGCCGCTCCGCCCGCCGCGCTCAGCGCCAGGACGAGCCCACCGGCGAGCGCGAGGGCGCCGAGCACGCCGAGCGCCCCGGCGGTGGGCAGGTGGGCCTCGGCCACCAGCAGGACGGCGCCGAGGATCGCAAGGAGGACGCCGAGCGCGACCATGACCCTCATGCTACGCCCGCGCGCCGGCGGGCTCGCCGCATCGGTCAGGATGGCCGCGTGCGTGCGCAGGCGATCACCGTGCCGATCGTTGTCGCGCTCGCCCTCCTCCTCGCCGTCGTGGGGGCGGCGGCGGGCTGCGGCGGCGGGGTCCAGCCTCCCGACCTCTTCGCCCTCCAGCGCACGGGGGGCGACGGCACACGGGTCTCGCTGGTCGTCAGCGACGGGGGAACGGTGCGCTGCAACGCCGGCTCGCCCCGGCTGCTCCCGAGCGATCTCTTCCTCGAGGCGCGCGATCTGGCGCGGGCGCTGCAGCCTGACTTCAAGCGCAACCTTCGCCTTCCCCCGGGGCCGATGTCGGTCTTCTCCTACGCGCTCCGCGGCCCCGACGGCACGATCGCCTTCAGCGACGACTCGCACGGGGTCGCGCCCGAGCTCGACCGGGCCGCGTTCTTCGCCCGGCGCGTCTCGCGCGGGGTGTGCGGCCTGCCCCGTTAGGCCCGGCTCGGACCCGCTCGAGCACGTCGAGTGACGACTTGAGGACGCGTGCCGTGGGTGACTCGCCACTCGACGCCGACGGAGCCAGTCGGCGGGGACCGGCTCGTTCCCCATCACGCTCAGGAGAAGCGCACCTTGCCGTTGGACCGCGCCCGCGCCTGGGCGCGGTCCACGAAGTCCAGACGCTTGAGCGCCGCGCGCAACAGGCGCGCGACGAGACGCAGCCGCGCGTTCTCCGAGCGCAGATCGAGCAGCCCCTGCTTCGCGTCGAGCCCGAAGTCGACGGTGGCCGCCATCTGGTAGGCGCCCATCGTCGCGAGCTCGCCGGCATCCGGCTCGGTGTCGGTGACCTGCTCGACGAGCTCTGAGTAGACCGCGTGGGCGAGCTCGAACGCTTCGGCGTCGAGCTCTTCGGCTCGATCGTCGAGGAACTCGACCACGCCCGCGGGGTATGGGAGGTGCTCCTGGCGCTCGACGAGGCGAAACGGTCGGGTGCCCCGGGAGAGGAGGTTGATGCGCCCGTCGTCGGTGCGCTCGATCACCTCGGCGATCTCGCACGCGCAGCCGACGGGCCGCAGCCCTTCCTCGGCCGCCCAGACGATTCCGAACTCGCCGTCGTGCTCGAGGCAGACCTCGATCATCGTCTTGTAGCGCTCCTCGAAGATGTGCAGCGGCACCGCCTCGCTGGGCAGCGCCACCAGGCCCAGGGGAAAGAGCGGGAACTCGGGCACGCGCCGATCGGCCACCACCACCGAGTCTACGCGGGCACGGGCGCGAAGATCCCTCGCGCGGCCAGGCGCGTATGACGAAACGGTGTCTTCCGTCGCCGTCGTCTGGTTCCGGCGCGATCTGCGCGTGCACGACCACCCGCCGCTGGTGCGCGCGCTCGCCGCACACGATCGCGTCGTGCCCGCGTTCGTCTTCGACCGCCGTCTCATCCGTGGTCGCTTCCCCTCGCCGGGCCGGACGCAGTTCCTGCTCGAGTCGCTGGCCGAGCTCGAAGGCGCCCTGCGCGAGCGCGGCGGCCGGCTCGTCGTACGCGAAGGGCGACCGGCGCGGGAGATCGCGGCGCTGGCCGTCGAGGTCGGCGCCGAAGCGGTCTATCTGGCCAGCGACGTCTCTCCCTACGCCCGCGCGCGCGACCGCGCGGCCCGCGCGGCCCTCGAGCAGGTCGGAGTGCGCGCCGTCCCTACGCCTGGCAACTTCTGCGCCGACATCGGGAAGATCCGCACGAAGGACGGCCGCCCGTTCACCGTCTTCTCGCCGTTTCACCGGGCATGGCGAGAGGAGGAGCGACGCGCGGTGCACCGGGCGCCCGCCCAGGTGCCCATGCCCGCCGGGGTGCGGCTCGGAAGCCTGCCGCGGCTCGCCGACTTTGGGCTGGCGCCCGAGCTCTCCGAGCCGATCGCCGCGGGCGAGGCCGAGGCGCGCCGGCGCCTCGAGCGCTTCCTCGCGGGGCCGATGGAGGACTACGCCGAGCGCCATGACTGCCTGGCCGGCGGCACCTCGGAGCTCTCCCCGCACATCCACTTCGGCAACGTCTCCGTGCGCGAGATCGAGGAACGGGTCGCGCGCCGGCCGTGGAAGGGTCCGCAGGCGTTCCGTCGCCAGCTCGGCTGGCGCGACTTCTACGCGCAGGTGCTCCTGCACCATCCTCAGAACGCGCATGCCCCCCATCAACGGCGCTACGCGGAGCTCGAGTGGGACTCGGACGAGGAGCGCCTGCACGCCTGGCAGGAGGGACGCACGGGCTATCCGATCGTCGACGCGGCCATGCGCCAGCTACGCGCCACAGGATGGATGCACAACCGCGCACGGCTCGTGGTCGGCTCCTTCCTGACCAAGGACCTCCACCTCGACTATCGCCTCGGCGAGGCCCACTTCATGCGGTATCTGCTGTGCGGCGACGAGGCCCAGAACAACGGCAACTGGCAGTGGATCGCCTCGGTCGGGGTCGACCCGGCGCCCTACTTCCGGCGCATGTACAACCCGACGCTCCACCAGCAGCGCTTCGACCCCCACGGCGAGTACGTGCGCCGCTGGGTGCTCGAGCTCGCGCGCGTGCCCCTCGAGCGGCTCGCCGAGCCGTGGACGATGTCCCCGGAGGAGCAGGAGACCTACGGCTGTGAGATCGGCCGCGACTACCCGGCGCCGATCGTCGACCACAAGCGCGAGCGCGAGCGGGCGATGGAGCGCTACCGCGCGGCGGGGAAAAAGGAGGCGTAGGTCCTCATCGCTTCCCCGCCCGCCCGAAGAACACCACGAACGACGGCCGCAGCCCGCGCCGCTCGTAGAACCGCTGCGCCCCGGCGTTCGCGTTCGCCGCGGTGAGCTTCAGCTCGCGGACGCCGAGCTCGGCGAGGCGCTCGTCGACCGCGTCCATGAGCCCGGTCCCGACGCCGCGGCCACGTTCCTCCTCCACGACGGACAGGGTCTGCAGCTCGGCGAGCCGCTCCTCGCCCCATGACGCGAACCCGGCGCCCACGGTGACGAACGCGTAGCCGACGGCGCGCCCGGCGCGCTCGGCGAGAAGCACGAACGTCTCCGGCTCCTCCAGCCAGCGCTCGTACTTGGCTCGCCGTCGCCGCCACGCCTCGGCGGGGGAGCACGCCGGCGCGTCGCCGAGCTGCGGCGTGATCTCGACGTGGTAGGCCTGGAGTGCCAGCCACACCGGCTCCAGGCGCTGCAGATCCTCGCGACCGCCGGGCGTGATCCGTAGCTCCTCCTCCGGCTGATCGGCGGCCACGCCCTGCCTCAGCCCGGCTTGCGCGCGGCCACGAGGAGGTTGTAGAAGAGCGCGGGCGGCAGGCGGCGCTCGAGCAGGCGGCGGTCGACCCGCTGGAGGGTCAGGTAGCCGCGGTAGGCGTACTGGCGCCAGAGCCACGGCACGTCCTCCGGCACGGCGGTCGACTCGAGCACGCGGTTGGTCCAACCGAACCAGTTCGCGAGGAGCTCCTCGCCGCGGACCCGCACCCCCTCGAAGCCCGCCTCGCGCGCCACGCGGTCGAGGTCGCCGGGCGCGAAGGCGTGGACGTCGACCGCGAACTCGAGGCCGTGGTCGCCCCCCGGGCCGTCGGCAGCGCCATTTCCGTTCGCCGATTCGTACACCCGCTCGCGCGCGCCGAGCGCGGCCCGCCACGCGGGCGCGAGCCGCTGCGCGCCGCGCTTGGGCACGCGCGCGATCCGGTCGCCGAGCGCGGAGGGCTCACCGGCGAAGGCGAGCACCCCGCCCGGACGTAGGACACGGTGAAACTCGGCGAAGGAGCGGGCGAAGTCGGGGATGTGGTGGAGCACCGCGTGCCCGAGCACGAGGTCGAAGGAGCTCTCGGGAAAGGGCAGCTCCTCGGCGTCGACGACCGCGCCCTCGACCACGTCGGCGAGCCCGAGGGCGGCGGCGTTGGCCTCGAGGGCGGCGACCATCCCGGGCGAGATGTCGGTGCAGACCGCCTCGCGCACCGTCCCGGCCTGGAGGAGGTTCAGCGAGAAGTAGCCCGTCCCGGCGCCGATCTCGAGCGAGCGCGCGAACGGCCCGAGCCCGAGCGGCCCGAGGGCCTTGGCGAGCTTGCCGAGCACCTGCGCGCGCCCCGGGGCTCCGAAGTCGATCCCCCACTTGGAGTCGTACTCGCGAGCGGCGGCGTCGTGGTAGCGGGCGTTGACGTCGCGGATCTCCTCAGGCGTCCGGGTGGCGCTCATGGGCGGCGACACCCTACCCTCTCGGCCCGTGAGCGCCGTCTACGAGCAACGCGACCAGCCGTCCGGCGTGCCGCCGCTGCGCCTCACGGGAGAGCGCACACTGCCCGACGTGCCCGAGGAGAACTACTGGTATCGCCGCCATCTCGCGGTCTACGAGTGGATCGGAGCTCGGGTGATCGGGCGTCGGGTGGTCGACCTCGCCTGCGGAGAGGGCTACGGCTCGGAGGTCCTCTCGCGCTCGGCGCGCTCGGTGGTCGGGGTGGACGCCAACCCCGAGGCCTACGAGCACGCCCGGCTGCGCTACCGGCGCCAGAACCTCTCCTTCGAGCGTGCGCTCGTCGAGGAGTGGAGCGAGCCGTGCGAGGCCGTCGTCTTTCTGCAGACGATCGAGCACGTCCAGGATCCGGGCGCGATCCTCGCCGCCTTCGCGCGCGTCCTCGCGCCGGGCGGTGTCGCCTACGTCTCCACGCCCAACGTGCTCACGCTCGCGCCGCCCGGCGCGGAGAAGTCGGGCAACCCGTGGCACGTCAAGGAGTACCGCGCCGAGGAGTTCCGCGCGTTGTGCGCGTCGCACTTCGGCGCGGTGGAGCTCCTCGGCGTGTTCCACGCGCGCAAGCTGCGCGCCCACGAGCTCGCGCTGCGGGCGGGTTGGGATGCCGTGCACGCCCGCCTCGGGATCACCAAGCCCTTCTACGACCGGTTCACCCCGGCGATCGCGGCGAGCGACTTCGCGCTCAGGCCGGACCCGCTGCCCCGCGCGCTCGACTTCCTGGCGATCTGCCGCGTGTGAGCGCCACCGGGGCGCGCGCGCCGGGCGAGCTCGCCCTCGTCCTCCATACCCACATGCCCTACGTGGAGGGCTACGGCACCTGGCCCTCCGGCGAGGAGTGGCTGTGGGAGGCGATGGCCACGAGCTATCTGCCGCTGCTCGGCGTCCTCGCGAAGGCGCCGCTCACCCTCTCGCTCACGCCGGTGCTCGCCGACCAGCTCGAGGCGCCGGGGATCGGCGAGCGCTTCCTCGCCTTCGTGCGCGGAGTGCGCCGTCACACCCATGAAGAGGACATCGCCGGCTGCCGCGCCGGCGGGGAGCACGCGATGGCGGCCGAGCTCGAGCGCTCGCTGGCCGAGTACGAGTCCGCCGCCGCGCGCTTCGAGGAGATCGGCGGCGACCTGCTCGGAGCGCTCGCCCCGTTCGCGTCGTGGACCTCCTCGGCCACCCACGCGGTCCTGCCGCTGCTGGCGAGCGACCCGGGCGCCCGGCTCCAGATCCAGACCGGGGTGGAGTCCCACCGCCGCCGCTTCGGCGACTGGGAGGGTGGTTTCTGGCTCCCGGAGTGCGGCTACGCGTCGTGGCTCGACGAGCGTCTGGAGGAGGCCGGCGTGCGCGCGACGTGCCTCGATCTCACCGATCATCACGGCCTCGGAGCGCCCGAGCACCTGCGCCCGGTGCGCTCGGCCGCCGGACCGCTGCTCGTGCCCGTCGATCGCCAGAGCATCGAGCTCGTCTGGAGCCACGCGGGCTACCCGGCCCACGGCACCTACCGCGACTACCACCACCACACCACCCACCACCACCGCGTGTGGGGCAACGACGGCGAGCTCTACGACCGCGATGCGGCGCTCGCGCTCGCGCGCGACCATGCCGCGGACTTCGTCGCGCGCGTCCGCGAGCGCGTCGCCGGCGGCGGCCTGTGCGTCTGTGCGCTCGACACCGAGCTGCTCGGCCACTGGTGGTATGAGGGCATCGCCTGGCTCGAGGCCGTCGTGCAGGAGGCCGCGCGCCAAGGCCTTCCGCTCGCCTCGCTCGACGACGCCCTCGCACGCCACGAGCCCGCGGCCGCGCCACCCGGCGGCCTGCCCGCGGGCACGTGGGGCGCACCGCGCGACCTCTCCACCTGGGACGGCCCCGCGGTGGCCGAGCTCGCCTGGCGCGCGCGTGCCGCCGAGCTCGGCCTCATGCACGCGGCACGCGGGGGAGGAGCCGATCTCGCCGCCGCGCGCGAGCTCCTTGCCCTGCAGTCGAGCGACTGGGCGTTCATGGTCTCCCGCTCGCTGGCCGGTCCCTATCCGGTCGAGCGCTCCGACGGCCACGCGCGAGCCTTCGAGGAGGCGCTCGCGGCGGTAGGCTCCCGGCCGCCGGAGGTCCGCCACCTCGCTCCCGACCTCTCGCTCGCCCCGCTTCTCTCTCCGTGAGCCAGCGCATCCTCATCCTCTCCTGGGAGTACCCCCCGCTCATCGAGGGAGGCCTGGCCCGCCACGTTCGCAAGCTCTCCGAGCAGCTCGTCTGCGACGGGCTCGAGATCCATGTGCTCACCCGTGGCGAGGAGAGCATGCTCTCCGAGGAGGAGATGGAGGGAGTGCTCGTCCACCGCGTCCGCGAACCGCGGCGTCCACGGGATCTCGGCGAGTTCGTCACGTGGATCGAGCACATGAACGCCGACATGCTCGCGGCCGGGGTGGAGCTCGGCGACCGCTTCGACTTCGACCTCGTGCACGGCCATGACTGGCTCGTCGCCGTCGCCGGCGACCATCTCGCCAACCGCTTTCGCTGCCCGCTCGTGGTGACGATCCACGCCACGGAGTACGGGCGCCACCAGGGCTGGGTGGACTCCCATCCGCAGTCCTACATCCACGGCGTCGAGCGCTGGATGGCCAACCGCGCCGAGCGGGTCATCACCTGCTCGCACTACATGCGCGGGCACGTGGCCGACATCTACGACCTCGAGGAGGAGCGCGTAACGGTGATTCCCAACGGGATCGACCCGCTCGACCTCCAGCCGATCGACGATCTCGAGACGCTGCGCGCCCGCTTCGCCGGGCCGCAGCAGCGGCTCGTCCTGCTGGTCGGACGCCTCGTCTACGAGAAGGGCTTCCAGCTCGCCCTCGAGGCGCTGCCCGGCCTGATCGAGCGCCTCGGCGACGTGCGCTTCCTCGTCGCCGGCTCGGGCACGCACGAGAAGGAGCTCAGGGCCCAGGCCGAGCAGCTCGGCCTGATGGAGCACGGCACGTTCTTGGGCTGGATCGGCGACGACGTGCTCCACTCGCTCTACCGCATCTCCGACCTGTGCGTGATCCCCTCGATCTACGAGCCGTTCGGGCTCGTGGCCCTCGAGGCGATGGCGTCGGGCTGCCCGTGCATCGTCGCCGACACCGGCGGGCTGCGCGAGGTGGTGCCCAACGACGACGTAGGGCTGCGCTTCCGCTCGCGCGACTCGGCGTCGCTCGCCGCGATGGTCGAGCGGGTGCTCACCGACGAGCCGCTGCGCGACCGGCTCGTGGCCGAGGCCAGCGAGCACGTCCTGCGCTTCGACTGGGCGGATGTGGCGCGCCAGACCGCGGAGCTCTACGGGGGGCTGTTGCGGCGCGCCGCGGTCTGAGCGCGCTACCGGCGTCGGTCACCCGTCGCGCCCCGCACCAGCAACCGGTCGAGCGGGCCGCTCGGCATGAGGTAGGCGATCGTCAGCGCCCCGAACATGGCAAGGCTGGCAGCCGGGCTCCACAGCGCGACCACGGTGGCCGAGGCGAAGATGGGGAAAGCCGAGCAGGTTCCGCCGTGTGTGGATGAGCCGCTCTCGGTCCGGGAGGTCCGGCGCGAGCAACCGGCCGCCTCCCCGGCACGCCGCGTGCCACAGGAGGGGGAAGGCGATGGAGGCCCCGACGAACGTCAGGCCGTAGAGGATCGTCGCCGTGCGCTGGTCGGCGAACGTGCCCCGGTTCAGCTCGTCGCCGACGACCTTGGTCGGAAAAGGGATCGCCGAGATGACGAGCAGGAGGAAGAGGTTGGCCAGCACGACGCCGTGGTCGCTCCGGTGGATGAGCTGGAACATCCGGTCGTGGTTCAGCCACATCGTCCCGATCACCCCAAACGAGATGAGGAAGCTCGCGTAGCTCGGCCACGCCCGGCCTAGCCGGTGCGCGAGCGAGCCCGCGCCGTCCGGCACCTTGACCTCGAGGATCAGGAGCGTGATCGCGATCGCGAACACCCCGTCGCTGAAGGCCTCGAGGCGGTTCGTGCCGGGCTCTCGGTTCACGCGTCGTCCGCCCGCCGCAGCCGGACGGGTCCGCGCACCGTGCGCGGGTCGACGCGCCGGCCGCTCTGGCACCACTCGAGCTCTCCGGCGTCGGCCAGGCGGGCCGCCACCTCGCGCACGGGCTCCATCAGCGAGCGCCACTCCGGCTCGCTCGCGCCGAGCGCCCGCGCCACCTCCGACGGGCAGATCGTCTTCCCGGGTCCGCGGCGCTCGAGCTGGGCGCGCAGCTCGCGCGCGATCTCCGCCTCGTCCACCCTCACCCCCATCGCAGCATCCCCGGCGCCTCCCGCATACGGATGACTCGCGCCGGCACCCCGGCGACCACCCCGTTCTCCGGCACGTCGCGGGTGACCACCGCGCTCGTGCCGAGGATCGCGTTGTCGCCCACCTCCACGCCACGCAGCACGCACGCGCCGTAGCCGATCCAGACGTTGTGGCCCACGCGCACGTCGCGCTTGTAGATGCCCTGCAGGCGGACGGGCCGCTCCACGTCGACCACCCCATGGTCGAAGTCGATCAGCATCACCCGGTCGGCGAGGATGCACTCGCGGCCGATCTCCACGTGCTGGAAGGCCGAGACCGTGCATTCCTGGCCGAGGACCGTCTTGGCGCCGATGCGGACCTCCCCCTCGTGCGCGCGGATCTTGCAGCCGTGGCCGATCCATGACCAACGGCCGAGCACCACCCGCGCGTCGCGACCGATCTCGAACGACACCCCCGGCCCGACGAAGGCCAGTCCGTCGGTCACGAGCCGCCCGCGCCAGCGAAGCTTGAGCCAGGCGAGCCGCAGCGCGAGGCGCGCATACTTCGCCGAGAGCATCCCGTGGCGGCGCATGAAGCGCAGCAGCACGAGCGGACCGCCGTGGCGCGGCGGCGGCTCGGCGCGCACGGCCGCGGGAACGTTCTCGATCTCGGGCGGGACGAGCGCCGGCTCCATGGCCGGGAGGGTAGAGCCGCGCGGCTCCTCGCCGCTAGCCTTCCCGGCCGATGGCCGACGACCGCCCCCTCGCCGAGCGCCTTCTCGCGGGCGACAAGCGTGCGCTGGCCCGCGGCATCTCCCTCGTGGAGAACGACGACCCGGCCGGATGGGAGCTGGTCCGCGAGGTCTATGGGCACACGGGTCGCGCCGCCGTGGTCGGCTTCACCGGCGCGCCGGGCGCGGGGAAGTCCACCCTTCTTGGGGCGCTCACGAAGCTCGAGCGCGCGCGCGAGCGCACGGTCGGGGTCCTCTCGATCGACCCCTCCTCGCCGTTCACCAAGGGTGCGCTGCTCGGCGACCGGATCCGCCTGAGCGAGCACTTCCTCGATCCCGGCGTCTTCATCCGCTCGATGGCCACCCGTGGCGCGCTCGGCGGTCTCTCCGAGGCGGCGCTCCAGGCCGCGCTGCTCATGGACGCCTCGGGGCGCGAGGCGATCTACCTCGAGACCGTCGGGGTGGGCCAGGCCGAGGTGGACATCATCGACCACGCCGACACGGTCGTGCTTGTGCTCATGCCCGGCTCGGGTGACTCGATCCAGGCGCTCAAGGCGGGCGTGATGGAGATCCCCGACGTGATCGTCGTCAACAAGGCCGACCATCCGCTCACCGACACGATGGTCCGCGAGATCCGCGGCGTCCTCTCCCTCGCCCCGCAGCGCGGGTGGCGGGTGCCGATCGTCAAGACCGAGGCGTCCAGGGGTCGCGGCGTCGAGGAGCTCGCCGAGAAGCTCGCCGAGCACCGGGCATGGATCGAGCAGGAGGGAACGCTCGGCGAGCGGCGCCGGCGCAACCTGATGAACGAGGTGATCGCCATCGCCGCGAACCGCATGCGCGCCACGCTCGTGGCCTCGCTGGAGGAGGACGCCGACGTGCAGGCGCTGCTCGACGAGGTCGTCGCGCGGCGCACCGACCCGGCCAGCGCCGCGGCGCGCATCCTCGCGCGCGGTGCCGAGCGGGTGGAGGACGCGGCGGCCGACCGAGCCGAGGCAGAGGGCTGAGGCGGCGCTACGCCTGCTCGCTCTGCGCCTCCTTGGACTTGCCTTCTCGCTGCTCGCCCTCGGGTTGGTGGCCCCCCTGGGCCTCGTCCTCGGGCTGCTCGTCGCGGGACTCTCCGTCCGCGTCGCGGGCCTCCGAGCGCGGCTGCCCCCCGTCGGGCTCGGATCCGCGCTTCTCGGACTCTGACCCGCTCGTGTCGCGCGCGCCGCCGCGGTCGCGCTTCTCGTCACCGCGCTCCTCGTCGCGCTCCTTCTTCTGCCTGGCCTCTTCCTCGTCCTCTTCGTCCTCTTCGGAGACCGGCGGGGGGAAGTCCTCGGAGTCGGTGTAGATACGCACGCGCACGGCGTGGTTGCCGTCGAACTCCCAGACCTGCGCTCCGGGCACGTCGATCTGGCCGCCCTGACCCTCGCCCTCGAAGGCGCCGAGCACGACGACGATGTCCTCCTCCTCGGTTTGGAGGTAGTTCTTGGGCCGGAAGCCGAAGGAGGCGTAGGTGCGCCGCACCGTGCCCGCGAACTTGTCCTCGATCTGCTCGCGACCGTTCAGCGTGCCCGCCCCGGGGAAGTTGCTGCCCTTCGGGGCGACCCACTCGGCGTCCTCGTGAAAGACGCTGATGAAGCGCTCGACGTCGCCCTGGCCGAACGCCTGCAGGGCCTCGCGTACCGCGGCGACGCGGCCCTCGACCTGGCTGGCCAGCGGCGGACCGCCCTTGCCGACGGCACCCTTCGCTCGATCGACCATGTCCTGGGCCCTGCCCTTGACGTCCGGCATGCGCGCTCCTCTTCTCCTCGGTTGCCTTCGCTGCCCTTACCCGCCCGGTGCCCAGTCGATGCCCCTCAGGCCCCCAGCGCTCGCGCGATCACCATCTGCTGCACCTCGTCGGTGCCCTCGCCGATCGTGAGGATCTTCGCGTCGCGGTAGAAGCGGCACACCGGGTACTCCTCGATGTAGCCGTAGCCGCCGTGGATCTGCACGGCCTCCTCGGCGGCCCGCACGGCGAGGCGACCCGTCTTCAGCTTGGCCTGCGCCGCGGTCAGCGAGAAGTCGCGCCCCTGGTCCTTCTCCCACGCCGCCCGGTAGGTGAGCAGGCGGGCCGCCTCGATCTCCGTGGCGATGTCCGCGAGCTTGGCCTGGATGGTCTGGAACTTCGAGATCGGACGCCCGAAGGCGCGGCGCTCACGCGCGTAGGCGAGCGCCTGGTCGAGCGCGCCCTGCGCGAGGCCGACGCCCATCGCCGCCACCCCGATCCGTCCGATGTCGAGGATGTGCAGGAACTGCTTGAACCCCTGACCGCGTGGTCCGACGAGGTTCGCCTCGGGCACGCGGCAGTCGGTGAAAGTGAGCGGCCGAGTGTCCGACGCGTTCCAGCCCATCTTGCGGTAGGGCTCGCCCTGCTCGTAGCCCGCGGTGCCGTTGGGGACGAGGAGGTTGGAGATCTCCTTGCCCGAGCCGTTCGGGCCCTGGCCGGTGACCGCGGTGATCACCACGTGCCCCGAGATCTCGGTGCCCGCGTTGGTGATGAACTGCTTGGCGCCGTTGATCACCCACTCGCCGTCGCGGAGCTCGGCGCGCGTCTGCGTGTTGCCCGCGTCGGAGCCGGCCTCGGGCTCGGTGAGCCCGAACGCCCCGAGCTTCTCGCCCGCGCAGAGCGCCGGCATCCACTCCCGCTTGAGCTCCTCGGAGCCGAAGAGCCAGATCGGCTGGGTGCCGAGCGAGGTGTGCGCGCACAGCGTGATCGCCACCGAGGAATCGACCCGCGTGAGCTCCTCGACCGCGAGCGCGTAGGCCAGCGAGTCCCCTCCTCCTCCGCCGTGCTCCTCGGGAAAGGGGATCCCCATGAGCCCGAGCCGGCCGAGCTGGCCCACGATGTCGTAGGGAAAGGACTTCGTGCGGTCGAGCTCCTCGGCGACGGGCGCCACCTCGCCTTGAGCGAAGTCGCGCACGGTCGAGCGGATGAGCCGGTGGTCGTCGGAGAGGTCGAAGTTCATGGGCGCCATTCTCCCAATCGGCGAGTCGGGCGTAAGCGTAAGGTGAGGGCTGTGCCCGACGTGCTCAGCGAGGTCAACGCGCTGCACCGCGAGCTGCAGCCCCTGGAGGACCGGGCGCGCGCGCTGGCGGAGCGCATGGACCCCGAGGATCCGCGACACGGAGCCGTCGCCGAGCTCGCGCGCACCGTGGGCGCGGCCGGCGAGCAGGCCTTCGCGCTCGGCAACGCGCAGGATCCGACGGGCTAGCCGCCGGCCGCCGCCCCTGCTGCGAGCTCCACGAGCAGCGGCACGCCGAAGCCGTTGCCGCCCTTGCTCGCGTAGCGCCGGCCGCGCTCCCACGCCACGCCCGCGATGTCCACGTGCGCCCAGGGCGTCTCGCCCACGAAGCGCCGCAGGAACTCCGCGGCGGTCACGGACTGGGCCTTGCGCGCCTCCGTGGCGTTGACGAGGTCGGCGTACTGGCCCTTGACCATGTCCGCGTACTCCGCGTGCAACGGCATTCGCCACAGCGCGTCGCCGCTCTGCTCCGAGGCGGCGAGCAGCGCCGCGGCCCACGCTTCGTCGTTGGCCATCAGGCCCGCGTAGGTCGAGCCGAGCGCGAAGATGATCGCCCCGGTGAGCGTGGCGAGGTCGACGATGCGCGCCGCGCCCTGCTCCACCGCGTAGGCCAGGCAGTCGGCGAGGACGAGCCGGCCCTCGGCGTCGGTGTTGTTGACCTCGATCGAGAGTCCGTTGGAGGCGCGCACGATGTCCCCCGGCTTCATCGAGCGCCCGCTGGGCAGGTTCTCCGTGGCGCCGATGACCGCGAGGATCCGCACGGGCAGCTCGAGCTCGGCGACGGCGCCGGTCGCCTCGAGCACGGCGGCGCCCCCGGACATGTCGAACTTCATCTCCTGCATCTTCGCCGCCGGCTTGATCGAGATCCCGCCCGAGTCGAAGGTCACCGCCTTGCCCACTAACCCGAGGACCTCGCCCGTGGCGCCCGCCGGCTCGTGGCGCAGGACGATCAGCCGCGGCTCCTCGTAGCTTCCCTGAGCCACCGCCGCGAAGGCGCCCATCCCGCGCGCCAGGAGCTCCTCGCGGCCGAGCACCTCGATGCTCAGCGCCGAGTGCTCGCCGGCCAGCTCGCGCGCGCGCTCGGCGAGTCGCGTGGGGGTGAGCTCGTTGGCGGGAGCGTTCTGAAGATCGCGCGCGCGGTTCTGGGCGCGGGCGATGACCTCCGCGCGCTTCACCGCCGCTCCCACGTCGTGGTGGGCGCTCAGCAGCAGCGCCTCGACGCCGCGTCCGTCCTCCGCGGAGGCCTGCTTGTAGCGCTCGAAGCGGTAGGCGTGGAGCAGCGTGCCCTGCACGAGGGCGCCGACCACTCCGTCGTCGACCTTGTGCGGGACCTCCCAGCACAGGCGCCGGGCGCCGAGCTCGCGGGCGCGCCCGTGCGCGGCGGCCGCGGCGACGCGCGCCCGCTCGGCGTCGAGGCCCTCGCGGTCGCCGAGGCCGACGAGGATCAAGCGCCGCCCCTCCGCGTGGGTCACCGCGAGGTTGCCCGCCCCCGTGCGCGCCTCGCCCGCGGCGAGCAGAGCCTGCAGCTCTCCACCGGGGAGGTCGTGGGGGACGCCCTCCTCGCCCACGAGCCCGACGACGATCGTGTCGGCGCCGGTCTCCAGCGGGGCTTGGGTGCTTGCCTCGACTCTCACCGGGCGCAGACTACCCGGGCGACGGCGCGGCGCAGGTACCATCGTGGCCCCGGCATACGACGAAGGACGGCGAAACTCACCCATGCCAAAGACCGTGATCCTCTCTGCCGCGCGCACGCCGATCGGCAAGCTCGGGGGTGGGCTCGCCTCCCTCGACGCCACCGAGCTCGGCGCCAAGGCCATCGAGTGCGCGCTCGAGCGCGCCGACCTCGACCCGGAGCGGGTGCAGCACGTGGTCATGGGCCAGGTTCTCCAGGCCGGCCAGGGGCAGATCCCCTCTCGCCAGGCCCAGATCAAGGCCGGCGTGCCCAAGGAGGTCCCCTCCGAGACGATCAACAAGGTCTGCGCCTCGGGCATGCGCGCCGCCGGCATCCTCGACGCCGCCATCCGCGCCGGCGACCTCGACGTTGCGGTGGCGGGCGGCATGGAGTCGATGTCCCAGGCGCCCTACCTGCTGCCCAATGCGCGCTTCGGCTTTCGGATGGGCGACGTCAAGGCGCTCGACGCGATGACCCACGACGGGCTCACGAATCCCTTCACCGGCAAGGAGATGGCACCCGAGGCCTCCGAGGTCGCCTCCGAGCTCGAGATGACCCGGCCGGACATGGACCGCTGGGCGCTCCGCTCCCACGAGCGCTGGGCCAAGGCCACCGACGAGGGCCACCTGACCGAGGAGATCATCCCGATCACGGTCAAGGGCAAGAAGGGGGAGACCATCGTCGCCGAGGACGAGTCCCCGCGGCGCGACGCGAGCCTCGAGTCGCTGGCCAAGCTCAAGCCGATCGGTTCGCCCGAGGGCACCCACACGGCCGGTAACTCGCCCGGGGTTAACGACGGCGCCGGGGCGCTCGTGCTCGCCTCGAGCGAGTGGGCCAAGCAGAACAACAAGACGGTGCTGGCCACCATCCTCGCCCAGGGGCAGGTCGCCGACGACTTCGCATACCTCGCCCGCACGCCTGCGCGCGCCGCGCAGGCGGCGCTCGAGAAGCTCGGCCTCTCGCCCGAGGACATCGACCTGTGGGAGATCAACGAGGCGTTCGCCTCGGTCGCCCTCAACTCGATCCGCATGCTGGGGATCGACGAGGACAAGGTCAACGTCAACGGCGGCGCGGTCGCGATCGGCCACCCGATCGGGGCCTCGGGCGCGCGGATCATGGGCACGCTGGTGCACGAGCTGCGCCGTCGCGGCGGCGGGGTGGGCTGCGCCGCGATCTGCTCGGGCGGTGGTCAGGGCGACGCGGTGATCCTCGAAGTCAACGGTGGCTAGCAACGGCGCATCCGGCCCCCTGGGGGCCGCCTTCTTCGACCTCGACCGCACGCTCATGGCCGGCTCCTCGGCCTACGAGTTCGGGCGCGCGGCCTACCGCGCGGGGCTGATGTCGCGCCGCCGGCTGGCCTCCGACGCGCTGGCCAACCTGCGCTTTCGCCTGCACGGCTCGACCGACGAGGCCACGGACGAGCTGCGCGATCGGATCGGGGGAGCGATCGAGGGCGTGCGCGTGCGCGAGCTCCGCCGGCTCGCGCCCGACGTGCTGGCCGGCGTGCTTCCCCGCGTCTATCCCGAGATGCTCAAGGTCGCCTACGAGCACCAGGACGCCGGCCGGCGGGTCTACATCTGCACGGCCGCCGCTCAGGAGATGGCCGAGCTGCTCGCCCACGTCCTCAGCTTCGACGGGGGCGTCGGGTTTCGTTCCGAGGTCCGCGACGGGGCCTACACCGGGCGCCCCGACGGACCGTTCACCTACCGGGAGGGCAAGGCGGAGGCGATCCGCGAGCTCGCCGCCCGCGAGGGGATCGACTTGGGGGAGAGCTACGCGTACTCCGACTCGGAGTCCGACCTGCCCATGCTGCGGGCGGTGGGCCATCCCGTGGTGGTCAACCCCGACCGCGAGCTCGAGCGGATCGCACGCGAGGAGAGCTGGCCGTCCCTGCGCTTCGAGCGGCTGCGCACGAAGCTCCGCGTCGCGGCGACCGCCGTGGTGGCCACCGCCCTGGGTGGCGCGGGCTCGGTGGTGCTCGTTCGCCGCCGGCGCGCCGCGCGGTTCGCGCTCCCGCTCATCGGATGAGCGCGCTCGCTCCTTCGACGAGCTGGGAGCTCACCGACGAGCAGCAGGACATACGCGCGCTCGCGCGGCGCTTCGCCGACGAGGTGGTGGCGCCCGGGGCGGCGGCGTGGGATCGCGAGCACTTCTTTCCCAAGGAGGTCTTCGCGCGGCTCGGCGAGCTCGGGCTCATGGGGACGTGCGTGCCCGCCGAGCTCGGGGGCGCGGGCGCCGACTTCCTCGCCTACGTCCTCGTGCTCGAGGAGCTCTCGCGCGCCGACGCGGGCGTCGGGGTCACCGTCGCCGTGCACACGAGCGCGGGCACGCTGCCGCTGATCGCCCACGGCAGCCCCGAGCAGGCCGAGCGGCTCGTACCGCCGCTCGCCCAGGGCCACGAGCTCGCGGCCTTCGCCCTCACCGAGGCCGAGGCAGGGTCGGACGCCGCCGCACTGCGCACCCGATGCTCGGGCGGGCGCCTCTCGGGCGCCAAGCAGTGGATTACCAACGGCTCGCACGCCCACGTCTTCACCGTCTTCGCGCGCGACGAGGACGAGGCCGACGGGCGGGTCAGCGCCTACGTCGCCCGTCGCGGCGCCGAGGGGTTCCGCCTCGCCGGGGAGGCCGACAAGCTCGGCCTGCACTCGGCCTCCACGGTCGACCTCGAGTTCGAGGAGACGCCGGTGGAGCGACTCGGGCCGCCCGGCGCGGGCATGCGCATCGCGCTCTCCACGCTCGACGGCGGGAGGATCGGGATCGCCGCCCAGGCGGTGGGGATCGCCCAGGCCGCGCTCGAGATGGCCACGAGCTACGCGCGCGAGCGCCGCGCGTTCGGCCGGCCGATCGGGGGCTTTCAGGCCATCCAGCAGAAGCTTGCGGACATGCAGACCGAGATCGAGGCCGCCCGCGCGCTGACCTGGCGCGCCGCCCGCCTGCGCGCCGCCGGCCGGCCCCACGCCGTCGAGGGCGCGCAGGCCAAGCTCTTCGCCTCCCGCGTCGCCCGTCACCAGACCGGCGAGGCGATTCAGGTGCTCGGAGGCTATGGCTACATGAAGGACTTCCCCGCCGAGCGCTACTACCGCGACGCCAAGGTCACGGAGCTCTACGAGGGCACGAGCGAGATCCAGCGCCTGGTGATCGCCCGGGCGCTGCTCGGCGAGGCGGCGAGGTGAGCTTCGCCATCGGCCTCACCGCCGCCCTCCTCGCCTCGATCTGCTTCAACGTGGGGATCGTCGTGCAGGCCCTCGACGCCCGGGAGGCGCCGCGGGAGGAGGGCATGCGCCTTACGCTGATCACGCGGCTCCTGCGCCGGCGGCGCTGGCTGCTCGGGCTCTTCATCGGCTTTCTCGGGTTCCCGCTGCAGATCCTGGCCTTCGCCGACGCGCCGTTCGTGGTCGTCCAGCCCGCGCTCGCTGTAGGACTTCTCCTGCTCCTCGCGCTCGGAGTGCGGATGCTCGGCGAGCGCGTCGGGCCGGCGGAGATCGCCGGCGTGGTCGCCATCACCGCGGGCATCGGGCTGCTCGCCTGGGGCGCCCCCGATCACACCGAGCAGCACCGCTCGGCGCTCGACGTCGCCTCGGTGATGGCCGTCCTCGTCGCATTGACCCTCGTCCCCTACCTGGCTCGCGGGCGCCTGCGCGAGGCGGCGATGCCGATCATCCTCTCCTCCGGCCTCGGCTTCGCGGCCGGCAACATCGCCTCAAAGCTCCTCTCCGACAACGTCAACGGCCGCCACTGGCTCCCCGCGGCGCTATGGCTCGGGCTGATCGCGCTGACCGGCGTCTTCGCGATCCTCGGCGAGATGACCTCGCTGCAGCGCGCGCCGGCCACCCGCGCGGTGCCGATCGCCTTCGGGGTCCAGACGTTCCTTCCCATCCTCCTCGAGCCGCTCTTCCTGCGCGAGAGCTTCGACTCCGCCGACTTCTCGGGCATCCCGATCGTCCTCGGCATGCTGCTCATGCTCTTCGGGATCCTCGCCGTCGCGCGCACGCGCGCGGTGAGCGCCCTCGCCGCGGGCGACCTCACCGGGGCGCTCCACGGCGAGCGCTCCTAGACTGCGCCGATGGCCACCCCCGCCCAGCAGACCCCGCTCGAGGGCTGGCAGGAGGCCTTCGGCCGCACACCCGAGCGCGACGCGCCGTTCTCCACGATCAGCGGCGAGCCGATTGCGCCGCTCTACACCGAGGCCGACCTGCCCGCCGACCCGGCGGCGGCGATCGGACTGCCCGGCGAGTATCCGTTCACCCGCGGCGTCTACCCCTCGATGTACCGCGGGCGGCTGTGGACCATGCGCCAGTTCGCCGGCTTTGGCACCTCGGAGGAGACCAACGAGCGCTTCCACTACCTGCTCGAGCACGGGCAGACGGGGCTCTCCACGGCGTTCGACATGCCGAGCCTGATGGGCCACGACTCAGACCACCCCAAGGCCTTGGGCGAGGTGGGCCGCGAGGGGGTGGCGATCGACACCCTCGACGACATGCAGACCCTGTTCGGCGGGATCGACCTCGGCGAGGTCTCGGTCTCCATGACGATCAACGCCCCCGCGGCCATCATGCTCGCCTTCTACGTGGTCGCGGCGGAGGAGAAGGGCATCGGCCCCGAGCGCCTGGCGGGCACGATCCAGACCGACATCCTCAAGGAGTACATCGCCCAGAAGGAGTGGTGCTTCCCGGTCGACCCGGCCATGCGCCTGGTCACCGACATGATCGAGTGGTGCGCGGGCCACATGCCGCGCTGGCACCCCGTCTCGATCTCGGGCTACCACATCCGGGAGGCGGGATCGACCGCCGCCCAGGAGCTCGCCTTCACGCTCAAGGACGGCCTCACCTACGTCGAGGAGGCGGTCGCCCGCGGGCTCGACGTGGACGACTTCGCCCCCCGGCTCTCCTTCTTCTTCAACGCCCACCTCGACTTCTTCGAGGAGATCGCCAAGTACCGCGCCGCGCGCCGGATCTGGGCGCGCGAGCTGCGCGAGACCTTCGGCGCTCGCGATCCGCGGTCGTGGCTCATGCGCTTCCACACCCAGACCGCGGGCGTCTCGCTGACCGCCCAGCAGCCGCTCGTGAACATCGTGCGCACCTCCATCGAGGCGCTCGCCGGCGTGCTCGGCGGCACCCAGTCGCTGCACACGAACTCCTACGACGAGGCGCTCGCGCTGCCCACCGAGGAGGCCGTTCGCGTCGCGCTGCGCACCCAGCAGGTGATCGCGCACGAGACCGGAGTGACCAACACGATCGACCCCCTCGGCGGCGCGTACTTCGTGGAGGCGCTCACCGACCGGCTGGAGGCCCAGGCGCGCGAGTACTTCGCCAAAATCGACGAGCTCGGGGGCATGGTCGAGGCGGTCAAGCGTGGCTTCCCCCAGCGAGAGATCGCCGACGCCGCGTTTCGCTACCAGTGCGAGGTCGAGTCGGGCGCGCGCAAGGTGGTGGGAGTCAACGCTCACACGGTGAGCGACGAGGAGCCGATCAAGACCCACCGGCTCGACCCCGAGCTCGAGCGCAAGCAGCTCGGGCGCGTGGAAGCGGTGCGCTCCCGACGGAACGCGACGCGCGTGCACCAGACGCTCAGCGCGCTCAAGGCCACCGCGGCCCAGGAGGAAAGCAACCTGATGCCGGGCCTGCTCGACGCCGCGCGCGCCCACGCCACCGAGGGCGAGATCGTCGAGGCCCTACAGGAGGTCTTCGGCACCTACACGGAGACCCCGGTGTTCTGAAGAACCGCGCGCCGGCCGGCGAACCCGAGGGTCCGCCGGCCGATGACACTGCGCGGGAGCGGCTGGCTAGCCCTTGATGAGGGGCTTGACGGCCGCGAGTACCGTCGACTTGCCGAGCGCCTTGTCGAAGGCGTTCGGTGCGGGAGCTGACCCGTTGAGCAGACGGATGGCCGCCGCGTGGCGAGCCTCGATCTGCACGATGCTCCCCGCCGCGGCGAGGACCTTGGGCATCTGGATCATCGGACCCGCGCCGTTGTAGGCGCCGACACCGGTGTCCTCGAGCGTCTGGGCGAGCTTCAAGAAGCTCGACTGGCTGCTCACGGGGAAGGAGAACGTCGGCTTCTTCGCCGGCTTCCCGCCGCCGCCCTTGATCGCCTGCGTCAGCGCGGCGACGTGCTGGGCCTCCTGCTCGCCGAACAGCGTGGCGAGCTTCTTCGCCTCGCCGGAGAGGCCGACCTTCTTCGAGGCGCGCTTGTAGAAGTCCGTCTCGAGGTACTCGAGGGTCAGGGCGAAGTTGAGGATGCCGATGTCACCCCCGCCGCTCTGAGCCAGGGCGTTCGAGACAAACGGCGCCACTGCGCCGGCCCCGTAGGCCGCCGAGGCGGCCAGCGCCCCCTTGATGATGAAGGACGACCGAGTCATCCCGTGGATCTCCACGCCGGCGAGTTCCGGCGAGGCGAGCTTGGTGTTAGCCATGTGAATGGTTTCCTTTCTCGCTGAAGCCGGGATCAGCCGACGATGAACGGCTTGACGGCCGCGAGGACGGTCTGCATGTCGGCGCCCTTGGCGAACGCGCCCTCCGGCGTGATCGACTTGCCGAGCAGCGTGTTCAGCACGGCGGCGTGACGTGCCTCGACGGAGTGGATGGAGAGGGCCGCGGCCAGGATCTCCTTGTTCTTGATGTTGCCGGCCTGGCCGAGGTAGGCGGCGGCGCCGAGGTTCTCGACGGTCGCGGCCAGCTTCAGGACGCTCGCGGCGCTCTTGAGCGGGAACTTGGCCTTGGGCTTCGCCGCCGGCTTGCCGCCGAGCTTCTGCACGGCTCCCTTGAGCGCCGTTACGTGGCTCGCCTCCTGCTCGCCGAACATCTTGATCGTCGGGACGTTCTTGTTGCCCTTGAACAGCCCGCTCGCGATGACCTTCTTGTAGAAGTCGGTCTCGAGGTACTCGAGCGTGAGGGCGTAGTTGACGATCGCGATGTCGCCCTTCATCGAGCTCCCTCCGCTCGAAGGGGTCGACGACGACGACGACGACGGTGGCGGCGAAGAGGACTGGCTGCTGCTACCGCCACTGCTCTTCTTGCTGCTGCCGCATGCGGCGATGAACACGCCGAGCGAGGCGGCAGCGCCGCTGCCGGCCATCTTCAGGAACTTCTTGCGGGCGACGTCATCGATGGCAAGCTCCTCCACCGCGCTGCGCTGGGGCGGCTCTTCTTCGAGCACAGGGTGCTTCACGGCTGTACCTCCACTGATGGGGTCAAAGACGGGTCGAGTGTCGTCGCCGGTGACCCGGGCGGAACCCTCGCCTACTGCTGGATGTTCGCAGGGAATTCGGCGGACGGATCATTCGTCCTGCGTTAGGGTTGTTCGATCATGGCCTCCCCGTCCGAGAAGAAGATCCGGGTCGTCGTCGCCAAGCCGGGCCTCGACGGCCACGACCGCGGCGCGAAGATCATCGCCCGCGCGCTCCGCGACGCGGGCATGGAGGTCATCTACACGGGACTGCACCAGACTCCGGAGCAGATCGTGGAGACCGTGATCCAGGAGGACGCCCACGCGGTCGGCCTCTCCATCCTCTCGGGTGCGCACATGACGCTCGTACCCCGCGTGGTCAAGCTCCTGAACGAGCAGGGGGTGGACGACGTCGTGGTCACGGTGGGCGGCACGATCCCCGCCGAGGACATCCCCGAGCTCAAAGAGCTGGGCGTCGCCGAGGTGTTCACCCCCGGGGCGCCGACGCAGGCGATCATCGACTTCATCCGCGGCGCCGTCCCCGCCTGAGGATCTCCCGGTCGAGCGTCGGGCTCGGCCTGCGGATCGGATCATCGGCCGATTGACTCGTCAGTCAACCGGTTAGAATCGTGCCGAACACCCGTTTGCTTCGTCCAGAGGAGGCACCTGAGTTGAAGATTTGCGTTCTGGTCAAAGAGGTGCCAGACGCCGCGGTGGAGAAGCGCATCAACCCCTCCACGGGGAAGATGGACCGCAGCGGCGAGAAGAACCTGAACCCCTATGACACGCATGCCATCGAGGCGGCCATGCAGGTCAAGGAGGGCGGTGCGATCGCGGTCGACGAGATCGTGGCCGTGACGATGGGCCCCGACAGCGCGCTGCGCGCGCTCCACAAGGCGGTCTCGCTCGGCGCCGATCGCTCCGTGCACCTCTCCGACGAGGCGCTCGCGGGCTCTGACGTCGCCGCCACGGGCTACGCGCTGGCCAAGGCCCTCGAGAAGGAGCAGCCCGACCTCGTTCTGCTCGGCCAGCAGTCCGACGACGGCGAGTGCTACACGATCGGCGCCGTGGTCGCCGACCACCTGCGCATGCCCTCGCTCACCCAGGTCATCAAGATGGACGTCGAGGAGGGCAGGCTCCGGTGCGAGCGCCAGGCGGAGTACGGCTACGACACCGTCTCGATCGAGCTCCCCGCGGTCATCTCCGTGGGCGACGCGATCAACGAGCCCCGCTACCCGTCGCTCAAGGCGATCATGGGCGCCAAGAAGAAGCCGCTCGAGAAGCTCGGAATCGCCGAGGCCGGGATCGACGCCGCGCAAATCGGGGCCGAGGGCTCCGGCGTCGACTGCGGCGACTTCCACGATCCGCCCGCCAAGGCCGGCGGCGAGATCATCGAGGACGAGGACACGAACGAGACGGTCGAGAAGATCGTCGCCTGGCTGGATGAAAGGAAGCTGATCGCCTGATGCCCGACATCCTGGTCTACGCGCTCCACTACGAGGGTGCGTTCAACAAGAACTCGCTCGGTGCCGTCTCCGAGGCCGCGAAGCTGGCCGGCGAGATCGGCGGCGAGGCGCACGCGGTGGTGCTCGGCGGCCCCGACCTCACCGACGAGCTGTGCGCGACGCTCGGCTCCTACGGCGCCAAGAAGGTCTTCCGCGCCGAGGGGCCGGAGGGTCTCGCGCAGCCCATCGTCGACGCGATGGCCAAGGTCATCGACGAGCACGGCCACTCCTACGCGCTCTTCGGCGGCGGCCTCCTCGGCTTCGAGATCGGCGCCGGCCTCGCGGCCCGCAAGCACGCCGGGGTGACCATGGAGGTCACCGAGGTCAAGGCCGAGGGCGGCAAGCTCGTCGCCGAGCGCCCGATCCTCGGCGACTCGAAGATCTCGCGCTCGAACTACAAGGGCGACCTCGGGATCATCATCGGTCGCATCAACGCGTTCGAGGCCGTGCAGTCCGGTGCCGGCGCGGCGGAGGTCGTCTCGGTCGACGTGGAGTACTCGCCCTGGTCGACCAAGGCGAGCATGGTCCAGCGCGGCGAGCAGCGCGGCGCCGACGTGAACATCGAGGACGCGGGCGTGCTCGTGGCCGGCGGGCGTGGCCTCGGCAAGCCCGAGGGCTTCGAGCTCTGCGAAGAGCTCGCCGGGGCGCTCGGCGGCGCGGTGGCCGCCACCCGCGCGGTGGTCGACGCGGGCTGGTACCCCTACGCGGCGCAGATCGGGCAGACGGGCAAGACCGTCGCGCCGAAGCTCTACCTGGCCGCCGGCATCTCCGGGGCGATCCAGCACAAGGTCGGGATGCAGGCCTCGGAGAACATCGTGGCGATCAACAAGGACTCGAACGCCCCGATCTTCGAGTTCTCCGACTTGGGGATCGTCGGCGACCTCAACAAGATCCTGCCCAAGCTCACCGAGGCCGTGAAGGCCAAGAAGGGGGGCTAGCCCATGCCCTCGCGCAACGGACACGCAGAGGTCGCGCCCATCGAGTTTCCGCCTCCCGTCGATTCGCGCGCGGAGTTCATCAAGCGCGGGCTCGACGAGGAGGAGGAGCCGATCGAGGTCGGCGTGGCCATCGTCGGAGGCGGGACGGCCGGGTTGGCCTGCGCCAACCGCCTGCTCCAGCTCCTGGCGGACGACCCCGAGACGATGAAGAAGCTCGGCGAGGTGCCCGTGGCGGTGATCGAGAAGGCCAAGACCTGTGGCGCCCACAACCTCTCGGGTGCCGTCATGCGGCCCGGTGCGCTGCAGGATCTCTTCCCCCATTTCTCGCGCGAAGACTGGCGCAAGGAGGGCTTCGCCTTCGGCGAGGTCACCAAGGAGTCGGTCTACCTCATGCCCAGCGGCAAGGCGAAGGTCAAGATCCCGACGCCTCCTCCGTTCAAGAACCACGGCAACGAGGTGGTGTCGGTCGCCGGCCTCGCCCGCTTCCAGCAGCGCCAGGCCGAGGAGGGCGGCGCCTACGTCCTCACGGAGACCTCGGCGACGCAGCTCATCGTCGAGGAGGGGCGCGTGGTCGGAGTGCGCTCGGGCGACAAGGGCCGCGGCAAGGACGGCGCCCCGCTCGGCAACTTCGAGCCGGGCACCGACATCAAGGCCCAGGCCACCGTGCTGGCGGAGGGGTGCTGGGGCCACCTGACCGGAGCGGCGATCAAGGAGTTCGACCTCGGCGAGGGCCGCGAGCCGCAGGTGTGGGAGCTCGGCGTCAAGGAGGTCTGGAAGGTCGCCAAGCCGCTTGACCGCATCATCCACACGATCGGCCCGTGGCCGCTCAAGCTCTCGCCGAAGTACGCGCAGATCGGCGGCACGTGGATCTACCCGATGAAGGACGAGAAGACGGGGGAGGACCTCGTCTCGATCGGCTTCGTGATCGACCTCGAGTACGCCGACGCCACCACCTCGGCCCACGACCTGCTCCAGCTCTTCAAGACCCACCCCCTTGTGCGCGACATCCTCGAGGGCGGCGAGCGCGTGGGGTGGGGAGCCAAGGCGCTTCCGGCCGGCGGCTACTGGTCGATGCCCAAGCTCACCATGCCCGGCGCGCTGCTCGTCGGCGACTCGGGCGGCATGGTCGACACGGTCGCCCTCAAGGGCGTCCACCACTCGGTGCGCTCGGGCATCCTCGCGGCCGAGGCGATCTACGCCTCGCTCAAGGGCGGCGGGAGCGATCTCTCCTCCTACGAGGAGGCGATCGAGGAGTCCTCGGTGGGCAAGGAGCTCTACGAGGTGCGCAACACGCGCCAGCCCTTCCAGAAGGGCTTCCTCCAGGGAGGCCCGCTCGTCAACCTGATGATCGCCACGAAGGGCCGGTTCCCGGGCGGGCGCTGGTCGTGGCACCGCAACGACGCCAAGCCGGTGTTCGTGGGCAACACGAAGGACTCATATCCCAAGCCCGACGGCAAGTACACCTTCGACAAGCTCTCCTCGGTGTTCATCACGGGCAACGTGACCCGCGACGACGCGCCCAACCACATCCGCGTGCAGAAGAGCGTGCCGCGCGAGGTCGCGGAGACGTGGAAGTGGATGTGCCCGGCCGGCGTGTACGAGATCCCCGAGGACGCGCCGGAGGAGGGCCGGGTGGACGTAGTCGTCAACTACACGAACTGCGTGCAGTGCGGGGCGATTACGGCCAAGGGCGGTCGTCTGACCACGCCCGAGGGCGGCGACGGGCCTCTGTACACCAACACCTAGCCCGGATCGTGCATCAACGGGCGTGGTGTGACGGTCTGGCGTCGCGCGGTCTGTGAGCGAGTGTCAGTCGTCGTGGTTGGGCGTGGCGGGCGCTGTTGGGTGCTCGGGCGGCCGGCTTGCGCT
>JAABVA010000524.1_pt1 | contig 48303 bp, 45 predicted proteins | sample 5560331 | NCBI WGS metagenome assembly JAABVA01 (sample SAMN12812661, study PRJNA571458) | rock metagenome | isolation source: Antarctica rocks | place: Antarctica: Victoria Land, Mt New Zealand sud | collected 2016-01-07 | reverse complement strand
GCGCCCGACCGTCCACAGCGCGATCCAGCGCGGCACCCTGCCGTCCGAGCTGGCCAGCGTCGGCGTGCGCCTCGTGTCGCAGGCCGCGATTGACGCCTATCGCGTCAATCACCTGGGGCAGGTCGGGAAGCCCTCGCGCAAGAAGCGCCGGATGACACAAAAGGCGGAGGCGCTGAAAGCCGCTGCCACCCCTCCATCCAACGCGTCCGCGGCGGCCAGGGGCACCCCTGACGCGGACGCCGAGAAGGAGGCGTGACCGTTGAGCAGAGTGATAGCCGTCGCCAACCATAAGGGCGGAACCGGAAAGACCACAAGTACCCTGGCCATCGGAGCGGCGCTCGCCGAGCGGGGCCAGCGCGTCCTCATCGTGGACCTGGACCCCCAAGGGAGCCTGACCACGGCCGCAGGGACGCCGGCCGCGCACATGGCCGCGACGGGCGGCCTGGCCCCCGCCCTCCAGCACTACCTCGCCGAGGGAGAGCTGCGGCCCGTCCCCCCGCTGCTCTACACCGTCGCGCCGGGCCTCGACATCTTGCCCACCGATCGCCGCCTGCGCGGCGTCGAGCTAACCCTCACCGGCGTCATGGGCCGCGAGCGCGTCATCGCCGATCACCTCGCCACGCTCACCGAGACGGTCACCGCTGCCGACGGCCGCGCGCAGGAGCGGGACCTGTATGACACCATCCTGCTCGACTGCCCGCCCGGTCAGGGCCTCCTCGTCATCAATGCCCTGGCCGCCGCGACCCACGTCCTCATCCCCGTGTCGCCCGAGGAGATGGCCGTCGATGGGATGCGCCTGTTCCTGACGACGCTCGCCGAGGCCAAGCGCGCGCGCCTGAACCCGCGCCTCGCCATCAGCGGCGTCCTGGTGACGCGCATGGACGACACCAAGGACGCACGGGCGCAGATGGACGAGATCCGCGCGACGGTCGAGCCGCCCCACATCCCCATCGTGGGCACGATCCGGGAGCGCACGATCGTCAAGCAAGCCGCCACGGCGCACCGCTCCATCCTGGCCTACGCGCCCAAGAGCGATGTCGCCGACGCCTACCGCGACGTCGCGGCGACGCTCATAGCATCGTGGGGAGGTGCGGCGTGACGAGGCGTAACGAGACCACGCCGGCCGCGCCCGTCGCGCGCAACTACGACTACCAACTCACCGACATCATGCAGCCCTCCTACACGCCGGGCGTCGCCGAGCTGGACGACGCGCGCGCCATCGACGTGACCCTTATCGACCCTAACCCGGACCAACCCCGGCGCACGTTCGACCAGGCCGCCGACCAGGTCGCCTTGGAGAAACTGGGCGCCTCGATCCGCCGGCACGGCGTGTTGCAGCCGATCCTCGTGCGCCCGATCGGGACGCGCTACCAGATCATCGCCGGCGAGCGCCGCTGGCGGGCCGCGCAGATCGCCGGCCTGACAGCCATCCCCTCCATCCTGCGGGACATCACCGACGATGACGAGGTGGACGTGCTCGCCCTCCTGGAGAACGTCCACCGGCAAGACCTCACCCCGTTGGATGAGGCCCACAGCTACCAGCACCTCTTGGAGCGCCTGCACCTCTCCAAGCGCGGGTTAGCGGACGCCCTGGACCTCAACCACACGCACGTCAACAATCGCCTGCTCCTCATCGAGAATCCCGCCATCGAGGAAGCCGTCCAGGCGGGCACGCTGGGCGTGACCGTCGCGCAGGAACTGGCCCGCGCCGAGGACCCGGCGCTGCAACGGGAGCTGATCGAACGGGCGAAACAGGGCGAGCGTGTGCGCGTCCGCGACGTGAAGCCGGCCATGCCACCCGTCGCGGCCCCGCCTGCGCCGACAGAGGTGGAAATTAATTTCCACGCGACGACAGAGCCGCAGTCCGCCGCCGCCGCCGACGGCCGGCGCATCGACCAGAGCGACGCCGGCGCAGGAGACACGCCCAGCGTGGAAATTAATTTCCACCCCACGACGCCGGCCATACCGCGCCGCGTCGATCTCGACCAGCCCACCACAGACCCGCCCCCCGCGTCGCCTCCACAGGCGACCGCCGTGCGTCCTCCTGCAGAAGGGTCAATGGAGGGGGGAGGCGAGGCTATCAATCCGGGCCATGTCCGGTTGCGCGACCTGCGTCTGATCCAGCTCCACCTCGGCCGGGATGGCGAGCCGCGCCACCTCGACACCGCCGATCGCGCCACCGTGCTCCGCGTCCTGCGCGCCGACCTCGCCTGGTTGGAGGACATCGACCGCCACGCGACCAGGGAGGCATCCGCGCATGACTGACGACACGGTGCCGACAACACTCGACATAACAAATGGGCAAAAGCAACCCCGTCCGCCCGCCGGTGGCGATGGGCAGACCGACGCGCCGCCTGGTCCGGAGCCAGTCGGCACCGCCCGCCCACGCCTGGGACCGGAAGAGTGGCGGGCCACCCAAGAGATCGCCGCCCAGCTCGGCGAGACGGAGCGCGGCCCGCTCGGTCAGGTCGGCCGCGTCGTCGGCCGGCTCGGCGCGGAGCGAGGGCGCGCCTTCCTCGCACGGACTCAGGAGATCGAGGCGGCCGGGGGCGTGATGCTCCCCGACAGCAGCCGGCGGCGCACCGCTGGCGGCGTCTTCTTCCACCTCGTGCGTACTGACCCCGCCCTTAGCCATGAGGATCGCGTCTCTATCTTCCCGCCCCAGTTCGGGCGCAACGGGCGCACGAAGGCGGGAGGCACCACGTCGGCGACACCCACGCCGGCAGGGGCGACCACCCCCGCGCCGTCGGCCTGGGCCGACGACACCTATCGCGTCGTCATGACGACGCTACAGCAGGAACCAGGGAGGGCAACCACCGTGAAGATCACTGTCATCGGCCGGCCCGGTACGGCCGTCGAGCAGGGCCAGGCCGTCGTCCTCGCCCTCGTGAGCGAGAAAGTGCCCGACCTGCCCAAGGGCCTGCCCGCGCCCCCCGCCGGCACCCGCTACACCGTCTTCGTCGCCCGCAAGCCCTGGGCGAAGGTGGCCGAAGCCCTGGGTGCCGATCCCGAGGACACGGCCATCATCGAGGGCTACGCCGCCCTCGACCCGCGGGTGGAGGGCATCGCCGTCTATGCCACGAGCGCCACCACCAAGCGTTTGCAAGCGGCCAAACGCGCCGCCATGGCAACGGCGACACCATGAGAGCCGCGGGCGCAAGGATCACTTGCGCCGTCCAACGGCTCGTTGAATCCCTATCACAGATAGGAGGGAACTCGGAGGAATGTTCCATGGGTCGCCGCACTAACCTGGACCCGAAAGGCGAAGGGAACACATAGCCGGTGCGGAAAGCGGAGAACGTCCGAAGGCGTTGTAGGATAGGTGGCTCCGCAAGACCCGCGTGGCAGGGCGAAGGCTGGATTGCTTGAACTGTAGGTCTGAGGGGGTCGTTTGCGGACCCGGCGGAAGAACGCTTGAAACCGCTGCTGCCTATGCCGGGACGTGTGAGCCGTCCAATCCTTGTGTGATCGGGAGCGGCAACCTTCGTGGGCAGACCAGGCATCGACGGGATGTCGCACGGACCGAACGCAGCGCCTACCCCACGCTCGGACGTTCAACGAGACCGCATGACGGGATCGCCTACGGGGCGCGAGCCCTATGGTGACAGAGCCATCATACTACTCGTGGGAGTCACGACCCACCGGGGCGGAGAGGGAAACCTCTCTACAGGGGGAAGGGTGGCAGGCGGCCTGCCGGGAGTATGGAAGTGTCCGAGATGGACAGCGCTGACCACACAGAAGGGCAGGCCACTGGAAAGCTGGATGCGTTGAAAGGCGCACGTCCAGTTTGGCGGGGGGAGGATAGAAAAGTGCCGTGTGGCAACTCGCTAGCCTCCTACCCGGTATCGGCGACCTGCGTTGAGTGACGTGGGCTGTCGGCGCAGCCTACTGCACAGGCACCTCGTCGCCAACAGAAGAATTGTATGATTACTGATCATTCGCGCAAATCGAAAGCAAGTTCGGCGCGCGGAAGGGCGTCGGTGCCGAGGAGCACCCAGGGTACAGGGACGAAGGGGTCGCTGCGCTTGTTATGGTCAACAAGATGCTGGAGCGCAGAGGCTAGGGACGGTCAGTCGGCGTGCATCGGCGAGCGCATATTCAGTCCTGCGCGTTGCTCACGCGGCGCTACTTTCTCCATCTAGTAGGTCCGCTTAGATGGCTACTACATGTAGCGGTTAACCTCTTCCCCAAACTTCTTTCTAATTTGCGCGAATGATCAGTGATTATGCAGGTCGGCGGCCCACAGGCCACCCGATGAGAGCAGCAGCGAGGACGGCGGACAGAACGTGTGGGCGAACCATCAGGGCACGCGCTGTGTCGGATGGAGCGCGCCGCGTCAGGCGGAGGCGCTGGGGCTGCTGTCGGTAGCGCGCCATTCTAGGTCGCGCTCCGGACGCGCCTCGGACAAGGCGCGCCGCACCCCGTCGGCATCGAGGTCCGTGGTATAGACCGGCGTGCCGGGCTGCTGCCGCCAGGACTCGTCCAGCCCGCCCGCGTCGACGCCGTCGAAGCCGAGTTCGTCGACGAGCCGCAGCACGACGGCCTTGGCCCGCGCGTCGTCGCCCGCGACGGGCAGCGCAATGCGTCCGGGCGTGCCGGCGGGTTGGCCGCGCTCCAGCAGGCTCCGAAAATAGATGTTGTTGAACGCCTTGACCACGGGGCGGCCGAGCTGCCGCTCCACCCAGCGGCTCTCCGGCATCCCGCCCTCAATCGCGTCGATGCGGCCGTCGCGCTGCCGCGGGTAGTAGTTGCCGGTGTCCACCACGACCACACCGTCGCCCGCCCCGTCGAACAGGCCGGCCGGCAGCCGCGGGACGTTCTTCTCGGGGATCGTCACGACGACGAACTCCGCGCCCCGCGCCGCGTCGGCGACCGTGGTTGCACGCGCGCCGGTCTCCGCGGTGAGGTCGGCGAGCGTGTCTGGCCCACGCGAGTTGGCCACGGAGACCTCATGTCCTAGGGCGGTGAGGCGACGGGTGAGCGTGCCGCCAATGTTGCCCGCGCCGATAATGCCAATCTTCATACCTGCTCCTGTCCTTCTCGTCGATGCGCCGATGTCCCAGACGAGGGCCGTCCGTGCGCGATCCCCGTGCTGCGGGGTGCGGGGCGAGCCAACGACCTCGTCTCGTCTGACCATCCATAGTATCCCCCGCGCGCCGGTGCGGGTGGTAGACTGATCGTAGATGATTCTTGCCTGATCCTCCACGTGCCCCAGGGTCACGCGACAACGTGATGACGGGCAGCCTGCGGGGAAACGCAAACCATGCAGACCATGCGGATGATCGACCAGACACAGACACCAGCGCCACACGGCGGTCGCTCCGACCTGGCGGCGCTCGTCGCGCGCCACACCGCGACGGAGGGGAGCACCGCCACGCCGATCCCGGCGCTGTCCCTCTACCGCTCCGCGACCCCGGTCGATCCCCTCCATATGGTCCAGGAGCCGGCGCTGTGTGTGGTCGCCCAGGGCGCCAAGGTCCTCACGCTGGGCGACGCGGTGTTCACCTACGACCCCGCGCGTTTCCTCCTGGTGTCGGTCGGCCTGCCCATCGCGGCCCGGCTGGTCACCGCGTCCCCCGAGCGCCCGTACCTGGCGCTGCGCCTCGACCTCGACATCCCGCTCATCGCCGCCCTGCTGACGGAGGCGGGGCCGGCGCGTGTCCCGCAGGCGGACGCGCGGCGTGGTCTCGGGGTCGGCCTCCTCGACCCGGCGGTGCGCGACGCGGTGACGCGGCTGGTGCGGCTCCTGGAGACACCGCGTCACATCGACGTGCTGGCCCCGCTGGTCCGCCGCGAGATCTTCTACTTGCTGCTGATGGGTCCACAGGGAGCGCGCTTACGGGACATCGCGCTGACGAACGGTCATACCCAGCGGGTGGCCCGCGTCATCGCGCGGCTCCGCACGGCGTACGACCAGCCGCTGCGGATCGAGGCGCTGGCCAAGGAGGTGGGCATGAGCGTGTCGAGCTTGCATCAGCACTTCAAGGCGGTGACGACCATGAGTCCCCTGCGGTTCCAGCAGCAGGTACGGCTCCAGGAGGCGCGGCGGCTGTTGCTCAGCGCGGACATCGACGCGGCGACCGCCGGCTTTCGGGTGGGCTATGGAAGCCCCTCGCAGTTCAATCGCGCGTATCGCCGTCTCTTCGGGGCGCCGCCCGGCCGGGACATCGCGCGGCTCCGAGACAGCGGGGTCGACCTGGACGCGCTCGATCGCACGGCGGGACGCGCCTCCGCCTGAGCCCGCGCGGGCGCCTGTTCCGGCTTGGTCATCCGTGTGGCAGAATGAGCCGTCCGGCCGCGCGAGGGATAGCGGCGCATCGTTCCTGCAGAGCCGTGCTAATCAGCTGCGGAGCAGGGCTACAGGGGCGCGGTAGGCCCCGCCACAAAAACTGTGCACGGGTGTTCCAATGGTGCGGCAGCGTGACGCCTAGGCGGTCACGCCGGTCAACCGCGCGCTGATCGCCCACATCCGCTCTTGCAGGGCCACATTGTAGGACAGCGGGACCGAGCGCGCTTCCTTCTCGCGGACAAAATAGTGTCCGCTCACCCCCTCCACCGCCGGCGCGGTCGCCAGGTACAGGGCCGTCCGCGCCCCTTGCTCCGGCGTCAGCAGGACGCGTGTGATGAGGCCGAGAAACGGGCGGGCGAGCGCGGGGGCGACATCCCCGATGATCTTCGTGGCCGTGATGCCGGGATGGAGCGCATTAACCGTGACACCCGTGCCCGCGAGCCGCCGCGCCAAGGCATAGGTGCAGAGCACCATCGCCAGTTTGGCCTGCCCGTAGGCGGTAAACGGGGCGAACGTACGCTCGCTCTGGAGATCATCGAGATTGATCGTCTTGGTCATGGAGTTGGATGCGACGTTGACGATCCGCGCCGGCGCGCTCGCGCGCAGCGTGTCGAGGAGCAAGGCGGTGAGCAGAAAGCTCGCCAGGTGATTGACGGCCAGATTCATCTCCAGGCCATCGGGACTCACGCGGCGCTGCGTGATATGGGCGCCCGCGTTGTTCACCAAGATGTGCAGCCGATCATAGCGCTGCTGAAACTCCTCGACCAGGCGGCGGATGGCCTGTTGGGAGGCGAGGTCGGCGACGAGCACATCGACGGCGGTGTTCCCGGTCGCCTGTATGATCTCCTGTTGGGCCTGGTGGCCTTTGTGCGCATCGCGGCAGATCAGCACGACGGTCGCCCCCTGGCGGGCGAGGTCACGGGCGATGACCGTGCCCATCCCGGCAGTCGCGCCCGTGACCAGCACGGTTCTTTCATGCATCATGATCTCATCTCTTTCCGCGGCTCAGGCTGTGATGGCCGGGGCTTGGCGCACGTACGCGACATCGGTCACTTGCCGCAGCATGAAGGCGGCGACATTGGCCCGCGCGATGTGCGAGGTCACCGTCATACGCCGGTCGGTCCCGCTGTGATAGGTCCCCGTCTGGGGTCCATTGGTCAGGAAGGACGGCCGGACCAGCGTCCAGTCGACCGCACTGCGCGCGATCAGCTCTTCCATGCGCTCCTTGTCCCGCATCTTCTCCTTCTGCATCCGCCAGAGCATAAAGTTGTAGAGGGTGCGGTCATGGCTGTCCCGCGCGCCGTAGGCGCTGAGCGCGACCAGGCGGCGCACACCGTGGCGCTCCATCGCCGCGAGGATGGTGGTCATCGCCACGGTACATAGGTCCACGGGCCCCCGCTCACGCGGCCCCAGGGCGCTCAAGACGGCGTCCTGCCCCGCGACGACCGCGGCGACCTGGTCCGCCTGACGGACATCGCCCTGCACGACGTGCAGCCGCTCATGCTGGATGGCGAACGATGCCGGGGTACGGACGAGGACGGTGATGTGATGGCCGGCGACCAGGGCCTGCTCCACAAGGGGGCGGCCCGTGCCGCCGGTCGCGCCGAAGATAGCCAGGTTCATGAGATGCTCCTTACGCTCATGTAGCTAAACTGATTTACTAACGAGGCAAAAAGAGGGGGGCTAGTCGCCTCCGTGGAAGGTGGCGGCCGCGTCGGCGAGCGCCTGCAAGCTGGCGACAATATGATCGCGCACGAGCCAGTAGTACACCTCCTGCCCCGCCTTCTCGCTCTCGATCACACCGGCGTCCTTGAGCACCTTGAGGTGGTGAGAGATGGCCGGCCGGCTCAGGCGAAAGTGGCTGGCGATATCGCCCACGTTGCGGCGCCCCTGGTCGCCCAACAAATAGAGGAGTTGCAGACGCACGGGGTCACCGATGGCGGTCAGGAACCGTGTGATGCCCGCGAGATCGCTCAGGTCGATGTCGATGGCCGTGCGCGTGTCCATAGCTACCCTCGATTAGTAAACGTGTATAAACGCGATAACCAAAGAATACCTCCCCATTGCTCCCGTGTCAAGCCCCTACATTGCTTTGCAGCAACGATGACTGTGCGGACTCTGTCACAGAGCGGCCATCACAGGGGGGGTTGCATAAGCTGTCTTGGGCAAGAGGTGTTGCACACAAACCGGCGCGCGTGCTGTCCCGCACCCGTCACGTTTCAGCGCCTCGCACGCGTTCGCTAGGCCCGTTGACTGGCGAGCAGACGGTAGGGCAGTTGTGCAACCTGTTGCTGCCCACGACAGGTTTTTGCAGAACCCCCCCTATCCGCGTTGCCAGCAGGAAAGTGATCGAGATGGTGGACCGTGACGATGAACGGGTCGACGGTGGTCCACCGAAAGCCGAGGTGGAGGGTCTCGAGAACCACGTGGTCCGGCCGGCTCAGAACGTTGGCTTCCGTCCTGTCTGAGTTGTCGTCTTCCCTACAAGAACTCCCTTGCCTTCGGTACCCACCGCGACCCACGGTAGGAATGACTGACGCCGGTGGGTCGCGTCAGAGGCGGTTTGCAGTCGCGGCACGCGTGATGTTCCACTCTTGGATTCGCTGCCCGATCTTCGCTGCCGCAGTGCCCAACTGGCGCAGTTGGGTTGGAGTGATTGCGTCGACGACTAACGCGCGAACGGCGCGGACGTGGCTCGGAGCGGCGTCGACGACCTTCGCCAGGCCGGACTCCGTCAGTACCGCTTGAGTCGCCCGGCCGTCGTTGCGGCAGACCTGGCGGGTGACCCACCCCCGTTTCTCGAGGCGGGAGACCACGTGGGAGAGGCGTGACAGCGACGCGTTGGTTCCCGCGGCGAGTTCGGACATCTGAAGAGTCCGGGCGTCGGACTCCGACAGAAGCGCCAGCACCTCGTACTCGAACACGCTGAGACCAGCGGTGCGCTGCAAGTCGCTTTCGAGCGTGGCGGGCAGCTTCGTGCACAGCTGCACCACGGCTCGCCATGCGGCTTGCTGCTCCTCATCCAGCCACAACTCAGCGCCTGCTTCTTGCCCATTGGTCCCGTCCACAACCACATTCTACCACGCCACACTTGACGCATCAACTTCTCGGGTGTACCATTCAGTTGTCGCTTCAACCAAATTAGCCTGAGAGGGCGCCCCGATGACCGCTACCGCCACTCCAATCGTCCTGCCGTCAGCGGGTCGCTACCGCAGCGACCCTGCCCGCACGACAGTCGCCGTCAAAGCCACGCATCTCGTCGGGTTGGGCGCCGTCACCGCGACGTTCGCGCTGCGCGACGCAGACGTCACCGTCGGGGAGACGGACACTGCCACGACCGTGCACGCGGTGAGCGACGCGGGCAGCGTCGCCAGCGGTACCTCCACGCGTGAAGGCGACATCCGCTCGCCCACGTTCTTGGACACCGCTGCCACCCCCGACATACCTGTCGAGATCCGCTCGGTCACGCGCAGCACGGGGAGGTGGACGGGGGTCGCCACCATCACCGCGCACGGCGTGCCACAACCCGTCGAGGGAACCCTCGACCACGTCGCGCAACGTGGCGCCGACCTGACCCTGAAAGGCAGCGCGCGCATCGACCGCTACGCCCACGGGATCACTGCTGCCAAAGGAAAGGAATGGCTGGCCGCTGGGTCACAGTCACCATCACCGCTACTGGAACCCGCTACTGATCCAACGCCAGGCAGAACCCGACGCAGGCGACACCGGCAATCGGCCCGGCCCCGGCACCCCATAACGTCGAAGACGAAACCATCAGGAGCGCAGACATGATCGACCTCACCGACACCATCTCACCGGCGCTGAGCAAACTCGATGACGCGGGGCGCGCCACGCTGTTCACGGAAGCCCGCACGGCAAACACGTTCGCGGCGACGCCGGTCAGCGACGCCGAGCTGACCGAGATCTGGAACCTGGCCAAATGGGCGCCCACGTCGGCCAATACCCAGCCACTGCGGATTCTTTACGTGCACCCCGGTCAAGCACGCGAGCGGCTGGTGAAGCATATGAAGGACGGCAATAAGGCCAAGACCGCGTCAGCTCCCGCCGTGGCCGTCCTCGCGGTTGACACACGATTCCACGACTACATCCCCACCCTGCTGCCGTTTCGGCCTGAGATGAAAGACGTCTTCGACGCCGACGAGGAGATGAGAACCGGCGCCGGGATGTTCAATGCCACGCTGCAGGCTGGGTATTTCATCCTCTCGATACGTGCTCACGGCCTAGCCGCCGGACCGATGGCCGGATTCGACGCCACGGGCATCGATGCCGCGTTCTTCCCGGACGGCCGCTGGCGTTCCATTCTCGTCGTCAATATCGGTCACCCCGGTCCCAACCCGTGGTTCGCACGGCTTCCGCGCCTCGACCACGAGGACACGATTCGCTGGGAATAAGTACTCCCCAGGGACGAGAGCACCCACGGGCAGCCCCTGCGCGGTGGACTGTGGCCAAAGAAGGCGCATCCTCGACAATCACTGCAAACAGCGTTTCTCGTCTAACGCAAAGGACGTATCGACATGAGCATCTCGATCATCGGCACCGGCAAGGTGGGAAGCGCCCTCGCCCACGTTTTCGCCCGCAACCACGTGGACGCTTGCGTGGCAAACACCCGAGGACCCAAGTCGTTTCCTGAACTGGCGGCGGAAGTGGGCCCGACCGTGCGAGCGGTGGCGCTCGACGAGGCCTTGGGGTCTGACCTGATCATCTTGGCGATCCCGTTCCTCGCGGTCGAACCCTTAGGCCGATCTCGACCGGACTGGCGCGGAAAGACGATCGTGGACGTGACCAACGCATTCATGCTCCCGAACGCCGACGCATTGCTGGCGGGGCGCTTGTCCACTGAGATCGTTGCCGAAGCGTTTCCCGGCGCCGAGACCGTTAAGGCCTTCAACCAGCTACCGGCACATGTCTTGGGCCGTGACCGGTCGGCCGAAGGGGGCAAGCAGGTCATCTTTGTATCCAGCAACTCCGAGAGCGCCAGCACAAGAGTCGCGCAGCTGGCCGAACGCCTCGGATACTCAGCGATAGAGCTCGGGCGCATCGACGAAGGCGGGCGTCTGATCCAAGCACGCAACGCCCTCACGCTCCACAATCTCATCGAGCTCCCTTTGAGCTGAGAACGAGGCCATCCAATAGGGGGGTTTCTGCATATCCTGTCGTGGGCAGCAACAGGTTGCACAACTGCCCTACCGTCTGCTCGCCAGTCAACGGGCCTAGCGAACGCGTGCGAGGCGCTGAAACGTGACGGGTGCGGGACAGCACGCGCGCCGGTTTGTGTGCAACACCTCTTGCCCACTACAAGGTTTTTGCATAACCTTCAAAAAGGTGCATTTTCTCGCGCGTGATACGCGTGTGAGCATTGCCCCGTGTGAGCCCAGGGGTTCGCATGCTGATCAACCCTGGCGCGGACGGCTTTTCGGCCACCACAGCCAAGCGCGGCTTGGCCAAGCCGCGCTTCCTGGCCTGGCACACCGCTGCCCGCTTCGTGGCGCTGGCGCCGCTACGGCGTGTGCAAGCGCAGATGACCGAGGATCGCTTCGGCCACCGGAGCCAGGTCCTGCGCCATCCCTCCTGGCAAGTCACCAACAACGGCGCCGCGCGCGGTGGTCGAGCGTTCCATCATCGTCAGCGACCACACGTCAATCTGTGCCAGCTTGGCACGATCCAGGCGCGCATGCGCGTCGTCATGCAGCAGCAACGCCACGCCACCGCCGGCCCCGCGACACAGCCAGCGGCCCGCTGTGGTCGCGGCCGAGCGGCCCACCGTCCGCCGCGCCTGGTGGCCTGAGCTTCTGCCGCATGTCAATGATGCACTCTGTAGCCCGATTGTCATTGTCCCCGCGACATGTCGCGCCGTATCGTCCGTCGTTGTCCCTGGTAGCGCGATGGCGGAACGGTCCCCTGTTCTGGCTACTTTCCTCATCCACCTGCCAACGGATGAGGAAAGTAGCCAGAACAGGGGGCGAGCGCGTGCGCGTGCGCGACGTGAAGCCGGTCATGCCGCACGGTGCGACCGAGCCCGAGCTAGCCGACGTGGAAATTAATTTCCACGCGACGACGGAGCTACAAGACGCACCCACCGCGGAGAGCCAGCGCATCGACCAAGGCGACGCCGAGATAGCGCACAAGCCCGACGTGGAAATTAATTTCTACCCCACCACGCCGGCCGCGCCGCGCCGCCCCAACGATACCCCCGATCGGCGATCCACAACCTCCGTGCCGGCGTCAACCTCACAAGCCAGGGCCGAGAGCTCTCCTGCAGAAGGGTTGGCTGCGACCGTCGATCCGGGTCAAGTTAACCTCCGTGACCTCCGCATCATCCAGCTCCGAGAGGGCCGCGACGGCGAACCGCGTCAACTCGCCGTCGCGGACAAGGCCATCGTGCTCCGCATTCTGGAAGCGGATCTCGCCTGGCTTAAAGACAGCGACCATCGTGCTCCGTGAGAGTGATGGACACGGACACGATGAGCCCGCGAGGGGACGATTGGGCAGACGGCGCGTCGCCAGCATCCATCACCCTCACGACGGATCACGTCACGGCCGATGCCGCCGGCCCGCTCGCCGACGCCTTGCACGCCGCCGGCGTCGCGGTCGAGCGCCACGCCTTCCTGCCCGTGCGCGGCGAGGAGCAGCATCCCTCGGGCGTGCTCCTGCTCGCCACGTCCGGCTCACCCCTGCCTCTGGCTCGCCTCGTCGTCCCTGCGACGGCCCCAGCCGGCGTCGCCGATGCCCTCACCGCCGCCCTTGGGGTCGGGGATGGGGAGCGTTCGACGCCAGCCACGCTCCAACTCAAGGCCGCCGGCGTGTTCGTCTCTGTCAGGGGCCGCGACCTTATCGACATAACACAGGCGATCGACGCGCTCCCGGCCCAGCTCGCGCGCCTGGACACGCGGCGGGAGGAACGCCGGCTCGTCTATAGTGCGGGTGTATGGCGCATCGACCCGTGACGGGAGGATGCGGTGGAACACGACATAATAACGGCGACGGCGGGCGTGGACCGGGACAGACCACCGGCGGCCGGCGTGGTCGGGGAGGCTGACGCTGACGTGGCACCGGCTGGCGCCGCGTCACATAACGAGAGCGCGCCCAGCCGCTTGATCTCACGCCAGACCGCCGTCCGCGCCGAGGACGGCTGCGCCGGAGACCGCCGTCCGCGCCGAGGACGGCTGCGCCGGAGACCGCCGTCCGCGCCGAGGACGGCTGCGCCGGCAGGCGATAAATCAACACCAGCCAGCAGCCCCGCGGCCGTTCAGCCGTTGATACAGGCGCGGCGATGTTCGTGTCCGTCATGGCGCTACCTCTGCGGGCGCGGCGGCGGCGTCGGGAGAGCGTAGCGTTGCGTCCGCCCCGTGCCAACCTGGGGCGGGCGCCGCACCGCCAGTTCGCGCACGACCGCCTGCCACGCGGGGCCGGGACCACGACCAGGCCGCACGCGCAGCGCCACGATGTCGCGCGCGCCCAGGCCCTCCGGCGCGCGCAGCGCCCCCGCCAGCGTCAGGTCCTTGCGCAGCGTCATCGTCCCCAGCAGGCGCAGCGGTGGGGCCGTCGCCGGCGCCCCATCGCGGTCCAGATCGACGACGAGGTGGACGGAGTTATCGGTGAACACCTCGGCGAGCAGGCCGCCGCGATAGGCCACGCGGCCGGCCGCGTCGAGCAGCGCCGCCTTGCCCTGCATGAAGCCGCCCAGGCCCGTCGCCGTCCGGTCGGGGTGGAGCAGATCGGGCAGGATGGGCGTCGTGCCGGGCGAGAAGTTCTCCAGGTAGGTGGAGAGGATGAGCCGACTGGGGGGCAGCGGGGCGCCGGTTGGAGGGGCGTCGCGCAGGGTCGTGTCCATGGCGGCATGGATGATGGGGTCGCCGTCGGGCTCCGTGCCGCTCAGGTCGAACTGCACCATCGTCCCCGTTAGGGTGGGGGTGAAGGTGACAGGGGCAGCTACCCGGGCGTCGGGGCGCGGGGTGAGCCACAGCAGGCCCACGAGGGGCAGGCAGGCCAGGCGACGACCGACAAGCCGGGCGACAGGCGCTACCGTTAGGAGGGGCCAGGATTCTTTCACGCGCGTATCTCCTACAACACGGGGTGGAAGCCGGCATTCTTGCCGGCTTCCGCCCCCAGATCGGGCGTCGTCCGCCCCTAGCGGTGCGCCTGGCTCCCGCCGAGGCGACGCGTGCCGAGGTCCGGCCGCAGTTGCCACAGGTAGTGGTCCTGCGCCAGGACCTCCTGGGGCCAGAGCACCCGCTTGTCACCCGGATAAGGGGTTGTCCAGCCCTTGGCGCTGTACCAGATGGCGCGGTCGAACAATCGCGCGTTCTGCCCATCGGGGACAAACCGGACCTGGCCGTTGTGCGTGAGCATCCGCGTCGAGGCATCGGCCCACGCCGCTTGCAGTGCGCGCATGGCGGCGGACGCCGGGGCGGCGTCCGCCGCAGCGGAGCGAAGCGGGCTGAGGACGGCATGATGTGCTATCGTCGGACGCCCGACCGGCAGGGCACCCGTGAAGAGCAGGAGCGCGACGAGGGTCGACGCGCCCAGGGCGGCGTCGGCGCGCCGCTTACCGCGGCGACGCCGCTGGCGCCAGTAGAGCAAGGCCGCCACGATAACGCCACCGCCGAGCAGGTCCCCGCTGCCCAGTTCCGGCGTGGCTGTGGGGCCGCCCCCGCCAGCCGCCCCGCCCGTCGCGCCGGCCTGCGCCGCCTGGAAGTGCTTCGTCACCTGCGCCGGCGTCAGCGCATAGTTGTAGATCGACACGTCGTCCACCGTGCCGTCGAGATACGACCCGCTGTGGCCGCCGTCGCGCCCGATCGCGATCGCGTCGGGTAGGTAGTAGATCCCCCCCGTGGGCAAGGACTGGTTGAGTTGCCCATCCACGTAGAGCGCAACGGCGCTGCCGTCGTACGTCGCGACGATATGGTGGTACTGGCCGTCGTCGAGCGGCCGCGAACTCGACACGGTGGCCCCTTGATTATTGGCGTCGGCGACGTCGAAACTGACAACCCCGCCTTGCAACGTTATCTCGTAGCCGTAGTACCGCTTGCGGAGGACTTCGGCGTTGCCTTGAGTATTCGCGGTGGTCTTGAGCCACAGTTCGATGGAGAGCTTGGCGGGCTGGAGCGCGGCCGGATCGCCGAGCGAGATGTAGCCGGTGTGGCCGTCCAAGCGCATGGCCGTGTCGCCGACGGTGCTGGTGATCGCGCCGGGCACGCCCAGCGTGACGCCGCCGTTGATCGTGCCGTTGTAGCCATCCCCGGTCGCGTCGTGGGCGACGTTGCCGGAGGTCTCGTCGAGCGGGTAGTACGCCACGGGGTGGTCGGCCAGCACCGCCGAGGAGTAGATCGACGAGGTGGGCGTGTAGGGGGTGGTCGTGCCCGCGGCCGTGGGCGTCGCCGTGGCGGCGGTCACGGTACCCGCGCCCGCCGCGGCCGTCTGCGTGGCCCCGGCGATGGCCGTGTTCGTGGCGTCGGGGTTGGGGTTGTACTCGGTCAGCGGCACCGTGTTGGACACGGCGTTATAGGGCGCGAGGTCCGCAGTGTCGGTGAAGGCGTCGGTCATCGGGGAGGCGGCCTGGTCCATCTGGTTCATGGGCGGCAGGCCCAGGATCTGCTCGATGGTGCGCACCAGGTCCACCTGGTCGTGGAAGGTGTGGTCTACGACCCCGCGCCGCGCGTAGGGGCTGGCGATGAAGGCGGTACTGCGGTGGCCGTCCACATGGTCCACCCCGTCCTGTGAGTCGTCCTCGACGGCAAAGACGGCCGAGGTCGGCCAGTACGGGCTGTGGCTGATCGCGTCGACGATGCGGCCCAGGGCCAGGTCGTTGTCGGCCACCAGCGCGCGGGGGGTCGGGTAGCCCGGCGCCAGGCCGGCGGTGTGGTCGTTGGGGAGTTGGATGATCACCAGGCTGGGCAGGTTCTTGTCCGTGACGTACTGCCCGAGGTCCCGCGCGAAGAGGCTTGCACGGCTCTGGTCGCTCGGGTAGAGGTCGACGAACGGCGGATAGGTGTGGTCCAGGATCTTCTCCAGGCCGGGGATGTCGGTGTGCGTCCCATTGTTGCTATAGTACCCGACGTTGGCGTCCTCGCCGAAGACATGGACCGGGAGGCCGTGGCGCACCGCGTCGTCCCAGATGAACCCGCTGGGCAGGTAGGCCAGGCTGTCGCCGGCGATCGAGGTATAGCTGCGCCCGAAGGCGTCGAACGCCTTCGTGTTGTAGTCGGGGGAGAAGGCCTGATCGGTCCACTGGTGGCCTGTGGCCGAGAGCGTGCCGTTCTCATAGAAGTTGTCGAGCAGCGGGAACTGCACGGCCAGGGCGTGCTCGTTGGGCGTCACGTCCCTGCCGAACTCGACCATGCCGGGGTCGCCGTTGCCGCGCACGTCGTCACCCAGGATTTGGTCGTAGGTGCGGTTCTCCTTGATAACGTAGAAGACGTGCTTAATCGTGGAGGGGTCGCCGACGTGCAGCGGGATGGCCCGCGGCGCGGCGGACGGGTTCCCCGGCGTGGTGTCGAGGCGGTCCCAGCCGTTGTTGCGCGCGACCCGCGTCGTACCCGTCGCCAGGTCGCCGGCCGAGGGGTAGGGGATGAGCGAGACACTACCGCTGTAGGCAAACACGTTGCGGCCCGTCTTGTTCGCGCTCTGCTCCGGCCCGATCTTCAGGGGCGGCCCAAGGGCGCCGATGCCCTTGACGTTGGCGACGACGAGACGGCCGCGTGCCGTGTCGAGGCCGAGGCTGCCCGGGTACTGGCCCGTGGGGAGTAGCCCATCGAAGCTGACCGCCTGGGTCGGCCCCGCGTAGGTATAGACGGCCAGGGCGTTGTTCATGCCCAAACTGACCGCCAGGCGTCCGTCGGGCAGGACGGCCAGCCCATTGGGTGAACTGCCGAAGGGGGCGTTGGGGTACGGCTGGACGTTGATGGTCTTGACTACCTGCTTCGTGGTGGTGTCGACGACCGAGACGCTGTCGCCGTTCGTGTTGGCGACGAAGAGATCGTTCTTGGCGTGGTCCAGATAGAGCGCCGTCGGCTGGAGACCAACGGTGATCGTCTGCGTCGTCGTGCGCGTCGTGAGGTTGACGACCGAGACGGTGCCGGTGGCCGAGCCACCTGTTATGGGGTCGGCCACGATCGAGGTCCCGCTCGACGTGTTGGTAAAGTCGCCCGTGGCGGCGACGCGGCCGCCCTGGTTGCTCACGTATGCGGTGGTACCGTCCACAATGACGCCCCAGGGCGCGTTGCCGACGGGGATCGTATCGACCAGCTTCTGGCTGGACAGGTCGAAGACGCCGAGCGCGTTGTAGCGGCTGAGCGCGATGTAGAGCGTCGCGCCGTCGGGCGAGAGGGCCAGTCCACCGGGGTCGGCGGCCGTATAGATCCCGTTATAGGCATGGGCGGGATCGACCGGCAGCGCGACCAGCGCACCCGTGGAGAGGGTACCGTCGGCGGCCACGTTGGCGATCAGGATTTTCCCGTCGCTGTAGGACGCGTAGAGGTGGGTGCCGTCCCGGGAGTAGAGGATGCCGTTGAAGGAGTCGTTGCCGTCGTCCCCCGAGGTGAACTGCTGCTTGACCGTGCCGGTGGCGAGGTCCACGACGACGATGGAGGTGGCGCCGGGGGTATTGCCGGGCGCGGAGAGGAACGCCGCCGTCTTGCTGTCGGGGCTGACCGCGCCCGCGTTGGGCCGCTCGGAGAGCTGGACCTGCTGGCCGACCGGGGTGAGGGTCTGGCCGGTAGAGACGAGCACCGAGTCGTCGGCCTGCCGCCCCACCGTCGTGATCGGCGTGGTCGCGCCCATCACGTCCGCGCGCGATGCGTCGTGGGCCGCGACCTGCGGACGTGCGGGGCTAGGCGCCCCGGCGATGGGAGTGCCCATCGCCCTATCCCACCGACTCGCGATGGCCGGGCGCTCCAAGAGAGGATGCTGGTGATCTGCCGATGGTGTCGGAGTTGGCGATGTCGCGTGCGCCGGGCGCGGGCTCCCCGCGACGTCAAGTGGGAGCGCGAGGGCCGCCAGGACGGCCGCCGCGAAGAGAGGGCGAGCGCGATGTAGCAGGCGTTGCCGCCGGGAGTCGCGTGGTGGTCGTCTATCCGGGCTGTGCATGTGAGGCTCCTTCCGCGTACGCTCCTAACGGGGCGGGCGCTCCTACAAAGGTGGTGCGGAACACACTAGATCGTGGTCCCGTCGTGTTGCCTTCGCTATTGGAGGCGGTCGGTGGGGTACGCCCCACCGACCGCCGTGACGTCGTGTCTGCCGACCGCCGTGCGCCGTGGCCGGAGCCGAGGTCGGGGCGCAACTGCCACAGGTAGTGGTCCCCGTCCAGGACCTCTTGCGGCATCAGGACCGTCTTGTCGCCGGGGTAGGGCGTGGTGTAGCCCTTGACGCTGTACCAGATGGCCCGGTTCAGGAGCCGAGGGTTCTGCGTGTCGGGGATGTGGCCCAGCGGCCCACTGAACATCCCGGCCGAGGCCTGCTCCCACGCCGCCCGCAACGCCTGGACGCGCGGGGTCGTGGGGGCCGACGCCGCGCGAGAGGCGACCGGCGCGGCGGCCACGCCGGACACAGCGTGGACGGGCGGGAACGACGGCCTGACCAAGTGCCCGTAGGCCGGGACCGCCGCGACGAGCAGCAGGGCGCCCAGCAGCGTCGCGCCCACGGCCGCGTCGTCGCGCGCGCCGCGCCGGCGCCGCCGCCAGAGGACGAGGCCGAGCGCGAGGATGCCGCCGCCGAGCAGCGTACCGCTGCCCAACTCCGGTGTCGCCGTTCCCCCGCCGCCCCCACTGCCGATCGGGGTGATCACGGTGGCCGTCATCGTCGGCGTAGCCGTCGGTCCACCCCCATCAGAGCCGGGCGTCGGCGTGCCGGCTGTCGACGTGGCCGTCCCCATCGTCGGCGTCGTCGACGGGGTCGCCACGGGAGTAGGGTTCAGCTCGTCGAGCGGCTGGGTCGGGGTGATCGCCGTGTAGGACGCTACACTAGGGTGGTCGGTGAAGCTGTTGAGCATCGGCGTCGCCGCCGCGTCGAACTGCGTCAGCGGCTTCAGGCCGAGGATCAGCCCCATGGTGCGCAGCACCGACACCGTGCTATAGAACGAAGAGTCGACCCGCCCGATCTGGGTGTAGGGACTGATCACCTGCGCGATCATGCGGTGGCCGTCGACGTGGTCCGGCCCGGCCTGCGCGTCGTCCTCCACCACGAAGATCGCGGTGTCCTTCCAGTCGGGTGAGTGCGAAACCGTCTCGACGAGTTGGCCCAGCGCGAGGTCGTTGTCGGCCAGCATGGAGCTGGGTGTTAAGGCGGTCGGCCCGATGCCGTTGGTGTGGTCGTCGCCGAGCCACATCAGCTCGAGGGCGGGCAGGGTGTGGGTGGCCTCGTACGCGTCGTACTCCTGCTTCCACGCCACGACGCGGCTGCGGTCGGTGACGTTCATGTTGAAGCCGGTATAGTTGGGGTCGGTATAGGGGGCGAGTTCCGGCGCGATGGAGCGGACGTGGACGTGGGGCGCGTTGCCATCGGTCCACCAGCCGTAGTGACGCAGGCTGACGCCCGCGGCGATGGCCCGGTCCCAGATGAACGAGCGGTAGGGGTCCGCGTTGGACGCGGTCGCGAAGGGGTGCGTATCGCCCGTACGGTTGCGGCTGGAGTAATCCGTGTAGCTCGAGGGCCACGTCTTCTGGACGTACGGGTTCGCGTTCGCCCCCGCGCTCCAGTACCAGCCGTCGGCGGACACCTCGCCGTCGGCGTACAAGTTGTCGAGGGTCACGAATTGGCGCGCCAGGGCGTGCTGGTTGGGCGTGACGGCCGCGGGAAATAGCGTCAGCGCGGGGTCGCCGTTGGCGCCGGGCAGATCGCCGAGCACCTGATCGTAGGTGCGGTTCTCCTTGACGATGTAGATGACGTGCTTGATCGGCGAGGGATCACCGGGATGGCGCGGGATGACCGTGCCCGTGCCGCCATGCTCCCCCTGGTCAAAGCCGTTGTTCGTGACAACCTGTTGGGTATCCCGCGCTAGTTGGGCGTCGTCGGGGACGTCGACGAACGACAGGGTTCCTTTGATCATCGCCCCGACGTACTGATCGTCCCACGCCTGCACGACCTTGGGGTCCGGCGACGTGCGCAGGATCGCGTCTGTGTACGAGTTCGGGCCGTGCGGGTTGGGGCCGGCGCCGAGCCCCTTGGCGTTCTCCACGTACAGGCGCCCGCCGTCGGGCGACACGGCCAGCCCCGTCGGGTACCACGCCGTCGGGATCAGCCCCCGGATGTGGTCCATTCCCGCGCCGTGCGCCAGGTCGATCACGGCCACGTCATTGTCGCCGGCGTTGGCCACGTACAGCACGCGCCCATCGGGCGAAACGGCCAGCGCGTTGGGGTTGGCCCCCACGGGCGCGTTGGGGTAGGGCGCGAGGTCGATGGTGCGCACGACGGCGTTGGTCGTCGTGTCGATCACGGACACGTTGTCCGCGTCGTTGTTGGCGACGTAGAGCTCGTCGCGGACCGGGTTGAGGGCCAGGGCGCCGGGGTGCGTGCCCACCGTGATCGTCTGGGTGACGGTGAGCGCGGCCGTATCGACCACGGAGACGGTCTGACCGCCCCAGTCGCTCACGTAGGCGGCGCGCCCATCGTGCGACAGCGCGACCGCGTAGGGGTTGGGGCCGACCGGGACGGCGGCGGCCGCGCGTCCGGCGGCGGTGTCGAGGACGGACAGGGCGTCGCCAAGGTTGTCGGCCGCGTAGAGCGTCTTCCCGTCAGGCGCGAGGGCGAGCCCGGCGGGGAAGGGGTTGGGCGGCGCGGAGGAGAGGGGGATGGAGATGGGCGTCGTCTCGGTCAGATGCTGATCGCGCATAGCGTAGACGCGGATCTTGTTGTTGCCGCCGGCCGAGGCGTAGAGGCGCGTCCCGTCAGGGCTGAAGGCGAGGCCAATGAACAGCGCCTGCGGGGAGGTGTAGGGGATGGTCTGGCGCACCTCGCCGGTCGCGGCGTCGACGATCTGGATCGATTGCGTCGACTCGCCGTCGTTGCTCACCGCCAGCGTGCGCGCATCGGGGCTCAGGGCGAGCCCGAAGGGCTTGTCGCCCAGGACGACCTGCCGGGAGCCGGCGGGCGTGACGTCCCACCCGTTGGGCGTGATGCTCGTCCCATCACCCTGAGGACCCGCATGCAACGAGGAGGACGCCGCGGCCGGCGTGGGCGTCGCCGCCGGCGACGGCATGGCCGCGCGCGCGGAGGGGGCCATGAGCGGGAGCGCGAGGGCCGCCAGGACGGCCGCCGCGAAGAGAGGGCGAGCGCGATGTAGCAGGCGTTGCCGCCGGGAGTCGCGTGGTGGTCGTCTATCCGGGCTGTGCATGTGAGGCTCCTTCCGCGTACGCTCCTAACGGGGCGGGCGCTCCTACAAAGGTGGTGCGGAACACACTAGATCGTGGTCCCGTCGTGTTGCCTTCGCTATTGGAGGCGGTCGGTGGGGTACGCCCCACCGACCGCCGTGACGTCGTGTCTGCCGACCGCCGTGCGCCGTGGCCGGAGCCGAGGTCGGGGCGCAACTGCCACAGGTAGTGGTCCCCGTCCAGGACCTCTTGCGGCATCAGGACCGTCTTGTCGCCGGGGTAGGGCGTGGTGTAGCCCTTGACGCTGTACCAGATGGCCCGGTTCAGGAGCCGAGGGTTCTGCGTGTCGGGGATGTGGCCCAGCGGCCCACTGAACATCCCGGCCGAGGCCTGCTCCCACGCCGCCCGCAACGCCTGGACGCGCGGGGTCGTGGGGGCCGACGCCGCGCGAGAGGCGACCGGCGCGGCGGCCACGCCGGACACAGCGTGGACGGGCGGGAACGACGGCCTGACCAAGTGCCCGTAGGCCGGGACCGCCGCGACGAGCAGCAGGGCGCCCAGCAGCGTCGCGCCCACGGCCGCGTCGTCGCGCGCGCCGCGCCGGCGCCGCCGCCAGAGGACGAGGCCGAGCGCGAGGATGCCGCCGCCGAGCAGCGTACCGCTGCCCAGCTCCGGCGTCGCCGCCCCCCCGCCGCCCGGCCCGCCGGGCAGGGGTGTGCCGAGCGCCGGGAAGACAGTCGAGGCGTCGAGGCCCTTCACCCGCACATGGAAGATGTCGCCGGGGGCCGGGGTCTTGTAGCGCGTGTAGGCGGCGCCAGGCTTCACGACGATCTGCGTGTCGGTGTACCGGAGGACGACCAGGCCCACGCCGTTCAGCGACGTCGCGGTGTTGAAGCCCATCGAGAACGTCGGCGTGTAGATGAACAACTGGTCGCCGAAGTCGGCCCCGTTGTCGGGCACGCCCGCGGGGTTGACCACCTGCGCGGCGGGCGCGGCGCCGAAGCCGGTCCCGTCGATCGTGAACGTCGGGTCCGTCACCGTGCCGGCGACATCTATCGAGGTGATCGCGGGCCCGGGGTTCGTCGCCGTCAGCGGCGCCTGGGCCGCCTGCAGGTCGTAGGGCGTCGTGTCGGGTGTGCCCGTGAACGCGCGCCACATCGGCGTGGCGTTGGCGTCGAACTGGCTCATCGGCTGCAGGCCCAGGATCAGCTCGATCGTGCGCACCATCGACGCGGTGTCGTAGAGCGCGTGGTCGACGCGCGGGGCCGCCTGCGCGGTGTAGGGGCTGATCACCAGCGACTCGGTGCGGTGGGCGTCGACGTGGTCGGGGCCGTCTTGCGCGTCGTCCTCGGTCACGAAGATTGCCGTGTCCTTCCAGTACGGGCTGTGACTGACCGAGTCGGCGATGGCGCCGACGGCCTGGTCGTTGGTGGCGACGTACGATTGGGGGGTCAACTGCCCCGGCTGTAGCCCCGACGTGTGGTCGTTGGGCACCCACAGGACCTCGAGGTTCGGCAAGTTGTTGTCCCGGACGAAGCCGGCGAACTCGCTCCGCCACGCGGCCACGCGGTCGGCCTCGGGGTAGTTGAGGTCGAAGGGCTGGTAGTGTGGGGCGACGTGGCCGGCCAGGTTCGGGAACCCACCGACCACGGCCGGCAGGCAGAGCACGTCGCCCGCCGGGACCAGCTGGCCGCTGTAGTGCGCCGTTACCGGTCCCGCGCAGGTATCCGCCCGCGCGGCCGGCAACACGGAGGAGCTCCCCGAGCCGCCGGAGAACTCGCCGTAGTAGCGGTAGCTGATCCCGGCCTTGGCGGCCATGTCCCACAGGTAGCCGCCCGGCGAGAGGCTAATGTTGCCCCCGTAGCCGAGTTGGCGCCCTGAGTAATCCTCCACCCACGACTTCTCGTTGTAGTCGCTGGCGTTGGCCGAGTCGGTCCAGTTGTGCCCGTCGGCGCTGACCTCGCCGTTGGCGTAGAAGTTGTCGAGCAGCCCGAAGCGCTCGGCCAGCGCGTGGATGTTCGGCGTCACCCGCCGCCCGAACAGGGTCAGGTCGGCCCGGTTGTTGCCGATCGACTCGTCGCCGAAGACCTGGTCGTAGGTGCGATTCTCCTTGATGATGTAGATGACGTGCTTGAGCGGCGACGCGCCGCCGGGCAGCGGGATGGGGTTGCCCGCGTCGCGCTGGTCGATGGCCGTGTCGCCCTCCTTGTTGTTCGTCGCCACCTGGGCGCTGTACGCCTGTAATTGCGCGGCGTCGGGGACAGGAATCATGGAAAGCGTCCCGACGATCATGCTGCCGGTGTACTGGTCTTCGTCTCTCGGGATGGGGCTCGTGGGGTTGGGGTAATGACCCGTGTCATTCGGTCCGGCGCCCAGCCCCTTGGCGTTGAGCACGAACAGCCGCCCGTCGGCGCTCGCGCGCACGTCGGAGGGGTACCACGCCACCGGGATGCGCCCCATGACCGTCTCGGGCCCGCGCGCCCCGTTGAGACCAATCATGGCCACGGCGTCCTCGCCGGCAAGGGCCACGTAAAGCCGCGCGCCGTCGGGGCTCACCGAAAGCCCCTGGGGGCTGCTGGAGAGCGGCGCGCCGGCGTAGGGCCGCAGGTCGATGGTGCGCAACCGCGCGCCGGTCGCCGTGTCGATCACCGCGATGGCGTCGCTGTTGGAGAGCGAGACGAACAGCAGCCCGGCGGCCGGCGTACCGGCGGGGCCGAAGGCCATAGCCGTGGGGTGGCTGTTGGCCAGCGGCGTCACGACGTTCGGGACGCCGACGGTGATCGTCGCGGCCACGGTGGCGCTCGTCGTGGAGATGACCGAGAGCGTGTCGTCGCCCCAGTTGGAGACGTAGACGCCCTTGCCGTCCGGACTGACCAGGGTTGTGTAGGGCCTGCCCCCGACCCGGATGGTCTTGGTGACCGTTAGCGCCCCCGTGTCGACCACGGAAACGGTATTGGCGAGGTCGTTGGCCACGTAGAGGGACCGGCCATCCGGGCTCACGCTCAGGCCAGCCGGGTAGGGGTTCTTCTGGGCGGCCGTCGCGAGCGGGACGGTACCCGCGGGCGTGAGCGCGCCGTCCGCGCCGACGGTGTAGGCGCGCACGACGTTGTTGTAGCCGCCCGCAGCGTAGGCGCGCGTGCCGTCGGGGCTGTAGGCGACGCCGATGTAGACGCTCTGCGGGGAGGGGAAGGGGATCGTCTGGACGACATGGCTGTCGGCCGTCGCCACGACCTGGAGCGATTCGGTGCCGCCCCCGCTGTTGGCCACGAGCAGGTACTTGCCGTCGGGGGAGAAAACCGCGCCGAGCGGCAGCTTGCCCAGGTTGGTCTGCTGCCCGGCCGGCGTGATGGTGCGCTGGTCGATGAGCGTGGTGCTGCCGTCGGGTTGCCGTCCTGGGGTCGGGTCGGCGGCGTGGGCGAGCCGCGGCGCCCCGCCGACGAGCAGCAGGAGTGCGAGCACGGCGAGGGACACGGCCGCCCGTGCGGCGGGACAACGCCGCGCACGGGCGGCCGGGGCGTCCGCCGCGCGGACAGGGGAGGCATGAGGCCGCCGCTGGTGTGGCCGCCGGGGGTCGCGTGAGGGCTGTCGGTCCGGGCTGTACATGCGCGGCTCCTTCCGTATGCGCCCCTCACGGGGCGTGCAGTTCTACGGGGGCGATGCGGGACGCCACAAAGCGCGGTCCCGTCGTGCCGCCTTCACTCTACCCCCATCGGATTAAGGGCGCGTTAAGGCACGGTTAAAACGCGGTTAACATACAACGTTTGCTACATAGAACGCGAGGAGCGCGCAGCGCTATAGGTTGTCAGATAATGTTTGAGAGAGTTGGGCAATCGGTTGAGCGTCGAAATCGCCCGTAGACTCTCATTCTTTATCTGAACGTCTATAGGAAGCCGCTGATTTCATCGGCACAGGCAGCGCCGACACAAGCGCGAACCGCTGCTGAAGGACGGACAACAGGGTGCGGATCGCCTGAAGCGCCTCCGTCAGAGCCCGATGGAGGGCTGCGGCGTGCGTCGCAGTAGCCGCTGCCAGGGCCAGCGACCCCGTGGCCGTTCGCTACAGTCGGGAGTTGCTGGCGGAGGAGGGAGAGGGCGCGCGGCGTCGCCGCGATCGAGGCCGACCTGCGCGACCCGGCGACGATCCTGGGACACCCCACGACCCGCCGCCTGCTCGATGCCCGGCGGTCGCTGGGCCTCCTGCTCATGGCAGTGCCGCATTTCGTCCTCGACGACGACGAGGTGCGCCGCGCGCTCCGTACATTCCGAGAGGCGCTGGCGCCGGGGAACTATATCGTCCTCTCGCACGTAACGCTCGACGGGCTGCCGGCCGACGTGATCGCGCGCTTCGAGGCGATCTACCGTCGTTCCAGCAACCCGACAATCGCGCGGCCGCGCGCGCGGATCGAGGCGCTGTTCGAGGGCCTGGCTGTCGTGGAGCCAGGCATCGTCCCGACGCCCCTGTGGCGACCGGATGCCGCGTACGACCCGCTCACGGACGAGCCCGTCCGTGCGGGCATCCTCGCTGGCGTCGGGCGCAAGCCATGAGCCGTGAGGGGGCGCATGCCGGAGGAGGGATGCAGGGACACTCGCCCATCCGAGGCACCGACCAGCAGCGCGGCTTCACGCGGGGCGAAAAGTAGGACATCATCCCCGGCACCCCGCTCGATGCGGACGACCCGACCACGCCGGCGGGATAAGGCCGCCGGCTGCGATACTGGATGGGTGGACGTCGGGGCAGCTGTGGAGGAGAAGGGACACAGGGATGAGGGAGCCGACGCGTCGGCCGCCGGTCAGCGGGCCGGGCTGGAACGAGCGCGCCGCCGTGGCGCTCCTCGTCCTCGTCGCCGGGCATCTGCTCGCCGTCGAGCCCCCAGCGGTGGCCGGCCCCCTCACCCCCGACCGCCTGGCCCGCGTCGTCGCCGCCCACGACCTCCCCGCGCTCGTGGCCGTCTGCGAGGGGAGCCCGAGCGATCAGGTGCGCCACGGCGCCCACCAGTTGCGCCGCCTCATCCGCGCCGGCCAGGCCCAGGTCTACCAGCGCGTCCTCCCCGGCCTCCCCGTCGCCCTCGTCGACCCCTATTTTCGCCTCGACCTCGCGCGCGCCGCCGCCCGCGCCGGCCTCGACCTCTTCCCGCCGCCCAGACCAGGCGGGTGAGCGCGGGGCCACGATCGCCGCCTCGGCCCCGTCGGCGTGGTGAGGAGAGGGGAGCATCGTCGCGCGGTGCCGGACCGTGCCCCCTTATCCCCATACGACCACCAGGCACGCGGGCCGGCCTGGTACGCTCTGTGTAGAGACCCTGGACCACACAGGAGCCCGCATGATCCCGCCACCCGCGCCCGCCACCGCCCCCGCCGTGCTCACCGCCGCTCAAGAGCGCGACTTAGCCCAGGTGATCCGCGCCGGCCGCCGCGCCCGCCTGCTGGCCCAGCGCCACCTCGCCGCGCGCCTGCGCCGTGACCTCCCTCCCGCCGTCTCCGCGCGCGCCGCCGCCGGCGCCGTCCTCGTCGCCCTCCTCCCGCGCCTGCCCCTCGCCCCGGCCGCCCTCCCCGCCGCCGTCGGCCCCCTCCTGCCCCAGGCCCTCGCCGCCGACGCCCGCGCGCGCATCCTCGCCGACCTGGCCGCCTGGCCCCTCGACCAGGAGGCCCTCCGCGCCGGCGACGCCGCTCGCGCCGCCTTCGTCGCCGCCAACGGGCGCCTCGTCGTCGCCGTCGCCCGGCGCTACCAGCACCGTGGCCTCCCCTTCGACGACCTCGTGCAGGAGGGCGCCCTCGGCCTCCTGCGCGCCGTCGATCTCTTCGACCCCGCCCGTGGCTACAAGTTCTCCACCTACGCCGTGTGGTGGATCAAGCAAGCCCTCCGCCGTGCGCTGGCCCTCCAGGTCCCCCTCGTCCACGTCCCGATTAACGTGCAGGACGAGCGCGCCCGCCTCGCCCGCCAGGCCCATGCCCTCCATGCCGCCCTGGGTCATCCACCCTCCCCCGGCGACCTTGCCGCCGCGACGGGCCTCCCCCGCGCCCGCGTGGACGCGCTCACCGCGCCCCTGCCCGCCCCCGTCCCCCTCGACCAGCGCATGGGCGAGGGCGAGACCACGACCCTGGGCGACCTCCTCCCCGACCCCGCCGCCGACCGGCCCGACGCCGCCGCCGAGGCGCACGCGTTGACCGCCGCCCTGCGCGCCGCCCTGGCCACCCTGCCCCCGCGTCAGCGCGTCATCCTCGCCGCCCACCACGGCCTCGACGGCGCGCCCCCACGCACCTTGCAGGAGATCGGCCGCAGTCTCGGGCTCACACGCCAGGCCGTGCAGCAGGCCGAGGCCCGCGCCCTCCGGCAGTTACGCCGCCCCGCCCTGCGCCACTGGCTCGCCGACGACGCCACCCCCGCCGCCTCCTGACACATCCCTACCTGACACGCTTTCACCTGCGATACGGGGGGCGCGGCCCTGCGCCGCCAGGGGGACGCGTGGGACGCGCGGCGCCGCGTGGGGGACACACAGGCCAGGGGAGGTGACACATGACCGACACTCACGCCCGCTCCCACGTCTGGACGCTCTGCCTCTGCGCCCTCGTGCTCGCGGCCCTCACCGGCCCCATCGCCGGCCTTCTCACCCCGCTGGCCCATGCCTCCGCGCCCGCCCTTCCCATCCTGGCCGCGCTCCTCGCCGCCGCCCTCGTCGGCGCGTACGTGGCCCTCGCCGTCCTGCTCATCGTCGCCGTCCTGCGCGTCGTGCGGCCGCGTCTGGACGGCCCCCGCTAGCCCGTGTGGGAGCGCCGCCGCCGCCCTCTGGCATGGTGCGAGCGGCCTTCCCCCACCCTCAGATCGTAGCGCTACAGTAGCGCTATTAGGGCTCCAACGGGCCGCACATCATGGCGCTATTCGTAGCGCTAGCACTAAAGCCATGGCGCTACGATAGCGCTACGTTTTGAGCGTGAAAACGGGGGTTTGGCGCTACGATGGCGCTACTCTTTATCCTGGGCGCTACACCACCCGTAGCGCTAGCGCCATCGTCGTTCTAGCACTATCGTCGCGCTAGGCGCCCGCGCAGATCGGGCGTGAGACCGGCCCCGCGCGCAGCGACGGGGCGGAGGGTATGGGGCAGGCGTCCGGGCTCAGGAGCGATCACGGACGGCGGCAAGGGCCGCGTCGCGGCGCACGACAGACCGTCAGGCCGCTAGCAGTGCCGGCGCCTGCGATACTGCGAGGGGGAGGGGCGGCGCGGCGCCACCCGAGGCCACGGCGAGGGCAAGAAGCGAGAGCAGGGCGAGGAGCATGGCACGGACGACGGTCGCGTATTGGCAGCACGTCGGCACCGGCGAGGTGTTCGCCGTGCGGGTGGACGCCGGCGGCCAGCTCGTGAGCGCCCGCGGCCCTCTCTCCGCCGCCGACATCGGCGCCGCCCTCTTCGGCGATCCCGCGCGCGGCCCCGCGTTATGCGACCTGCCCACGCTCGCCAACGCGCCCGCCGACGAGGAGACCGGCGCCACCTCCCTGGACCATGTGCATGGTGCCATCCTCGACCGGGAGGCGGACTACATCATCCTCCCGCCCCGGCGCGCCGCCCGCCCGGCCACCGCACCCCACGACGACGACGGGGACGGCGCCTGATGGAGCCGCCGCGACCCGCCCTTTGTCCTGGGTGAGTCCCCACCCGTGGGCCTAGACCCAACGCGTGGCCGGCCCGCGCGACGCGCCGGGGCCGCAAGGGAGAGCACAGCGTGACGGGGGCGTGGGGACCGCCCTGCGGCGTGCAGGCTGTCGCCGGGCCAGGGACGGTACAATGCGTGAGACGAGAGGACATGAGCGCGCGGGAGATAAGGACCATGGACACAGGCACGGAGAGGGAGAGGGAGAGGGATGCACCTCCCGTGTCAGCCAGCGATATCGAGTCGTACGTGTATTGCCACCGACAGTGGTGGTACAACGCCCAGGATCTCCCCTCGCTCTCGGCGCCGGCCCTGCGCCGCGGCAGCGCGGAGCACGAGCGCATCCAGCGCCAGGTCACAGTCGCGCGGCAGACCGCCCGCGCGCCACGCGGACTCGGCTGCGCCACGGCGCTCCTCGTCGCCGTCGCCCTCGTCGCCCTCGTCGCCGCCGTCCTGGTGTTCCCGTGGTGACCATCCTCCTCGTCCTCCTGGCCGTGGCCCTCGTCGTCGCGGCGCACGCGGCCCTCGCCCGGCGGCGCCGCCACCGACGGCTACCGCCCCTACCCCTCACGGGCGTCCCCTATCACCGCGCGATCTATCAGGATACGCGCGAGGCGCCCGGCGCCCTCCTGTCGGCCCGGTCCCTCCCCCTGCGCGGGAAGCCGGACATCCTCATCGACGAGGGTCACGCGATCATCCCCGTCGAGATCAAGACGGGGCGGACGCCCGCCACCCCGTACCCCGGCCATGTCCTGCAAGTGCTCGCCTACTGCCTGCTCGTCGAGGAGCACTATCGTGTGCGTCCGCCCCACGGGATCATCCGCTACCCCGCGCGGGACGTCACCATCCCCTACACCGCCGGGGAGGAACAGCGGCTCCGCGCCCTCGTGTGGGAGATGCGCGACGCGCAACGGGCCGGGGCGGAGCAGCATCGCAGCCATCGACAGCCGGGGCGCTGCATCGCCTGTGGTTTCCGCGATCGTTGCCGCGAAGCCCTGCGGCCACCGGGATCATAGACGCGCTATCATGGGGGGAACGGGAGACAGACATATGGCTAACGGGAGACAGACATATGGCTAACGGAGAGAGACGATGCCCACGCGCACCTTGCCCACGCGCGACGTGACACTCGCCGATGGGCGCCGCCTATACCACCAACAAGGGGAGAGCCGCCAGTACGCCGCGTCCGGGAAGCATGCGTCCGTCTACATGACCAAGCGCGGCCCGGACGGCGCTTTGCGCATCCTCATCACGGTGGACGACGAGCCCGAACGCGGCGAACATTACCACCTCTCCGCGAGCTACCCAGATTTCACGCCGACGCCCGACGAGATGCTGGCGGTCGTGGCTGCATTGCTCCCCGGCGGCCAGTACGGGGCTATGACGCCTGAGAGCCACCCCACGCAGGCGTTGCACGGCCACGTCGTCCACCTGGTCGAGGAGCCTCCCGCCTACCTGGCCGGGCGCGCGGAGGGTCCCCCCACGCCAGCTGAGGTGTACATCGACTCCGGCGCGCGGCCGGGAGCCCACGCCCTGCGCGGCCCCACGCCCCAACACACCGACCACGCCACGCTCGTGCGCGCCGTCCGTGAGGAGTTGGGCCTCATCCCGCCCTTCACCACGGCCGCGTTCCGCGCGGCCCTCGACCGCCTGCGCGGGCGGCGCGGCCTGGCCCCCGGCGCCCTGCCGCCCTACGACTGCACCCGCAAGGACGAGGCGGGCCAGCGCTACGTGATCCCCGTCCCCGCGTATGCCGCCGTTGTGGAGCGCGAGCACGCCACGGCGCATGGCTTGGCGCACCTCATCGCCACGCACGCGCCGCTCGCCGCTGGCATCTACACCTCCGACCAAGAGCGCGAGGCCGAGGGCCTCGCCGACGCGCTGTGTACCCTCATGGTCTGTGGTGTCGACCAGGAGGGCACGGGTAGCACAGCCGCGGACGACCCTGTACCCTAAAAGCGGCGTCGTGCGGCCCTGCGCGCCCGGTCATCGCTAGCCCTCGTGGGAACGCCGCCGCAGCCCTCTGGCATGGTGCGAGCGGCCTTCCCACACCCTCAGATCGTAGCGCTACAGTAGCGCTATTAGGGCTCCAACGGGCCGCACAGCATGGTGCTACTCGTCGCTCTAGCGCTACAGGCATGGCGCTACGATAGCGCTACGTTTTGAGCGTGAAAACGAGGGATTGGCGCTACCATGGCGCTACTCTTTATCCTGGGTGAGTGCCGACCTATGGCGCTAGCGCTATCATCGCTTTAGCGCTAGAGTGGTGCCAGACGCCCGTGATCGGCCGTGCGTGAGGTCGGCCCCGCGCGTAGCGACGGGGCACAGGGTAGGGGCAAGAGCATGGCTCGGGCAAGAGCATGGCTGGGGCAGGGAGCACTGCGACATTGAGGCCGGTCTGCCAACTCCGGTAGTTGCGGACCGAGTTCTGATAGTCTAAGGGCGTGACAGTGCGACGTGCGAGGATGGGATAGGATGATGGCGCAGGTGCAAAATGAACTCGTACAGGAGCTGAGCGACACGATCGCTCCTGGAGCGGCGATCTACACACCGCGTCTGTTGGCGGTGTATGATACGGTCGTCCTGGGGTTCTCGAATCTGTGTGTGTGGCGTTGCCCATCGCATCTGACGGTGAGCTTCTATAATCGCCACATCTCAGCACGCCATCTGGACGTGGGCGTGGGAACGGGCTACTTCCTAAACCGGTGCCGCTTTCCGACGAGTCGCCCGACACTGGCCATCCTGGATGCGAACCCACATTGCTTGCGCGTGGCCGGCAGCCGCTTACGGCGGTACAAGCCCACCACCTACCTAGCCGATGTATTGCGGCCGCTCGACGTTGCAAACGCTCCATTCGACTCGATTGGCCTCAACTACGTGTTGCATTGCCTTCCCGTTTCCCTGGCACGCAAAGGAGCAGTGTTCGAGCACCTGTCCGCTCTACTCGCGCCGGGGGGCGTACTCTTTGGCACGACCATCGTAGGGCGTGGTGTGCGCCACGGGCTCCTGGCCCGTGCCCTCCTGTACATGTATAACGCGCACGGCATATTCACGAACGGGGGGATAACTGCGCCGACATAGAAACCCTGCTGCGCGCGTCTTTCAGCGATGTTGTCATGCACGTCGTCGGGGATGTCGTATTCTTCGTTGCGGTGAAATAAGCGTAGTTTATTAGTGCGGAGAGGTATATGACCACACCAACATCCGAACGCGTAGCTCTTGTTACTGGCGCATCGCGCGGCATTGGCCGTGGTATCGCGTTGCGGCTCGGACGGGAAGGTTATCCCGTCGCGGTGAACTATAACACTCAGGATGCCGCCGCAGTCGAGGTCGTCGCAGCTATCGAGCAGGGGGGCGGCCGAGCTGTGGCGGTGCAGGCCAACGTCACCCAAGCCGCCGCTGTCGAGCGCATGATCGTCGAGGTCACAAGTGGCTTGGGGCCGATCAGCATCCTTGTGAACAACGCGGGCATCGTGCGTAACGGCCTCATGATGCGCTTGAGCGAGGACGACTGGGACGCGGTCCTGGACACCGACCTTAAGAGCATGTTCCTGTGTACAAAGGCCGTGACGCGCGCGATGGTCAAGTCTCGCTGGGGGCGCATCATCAACATGTCGTCCGTCGTCGGCCTGGGCGGGAACGCCGGCCAGACCAATTATGCAGCGGCTAAGGCCGGGATCATTGGCTTCACCCGCGCGGCAGCCAAGGAACTCGGCTCGCGTGGCATCACCGTCAACGCGATTGCGCCCGGTCTCGTCCTGACCGACATGAACGAGGGGATGACTGAGGAATACATCCATAAGGTGACGGCCGAGCAGATCCCCCTACAGACGGTTGGCGATGTTGCTGATATCGCGGCAACCGTCGCGTTTCTGGCGTCCGACGACGCCCGCTATATCACCGGCCAGGTCCTCGCCGTCGACGGCGGACTGACCATGCAATAGGGCACGGCACCTTTCGAGTCGGCTGGCATGGCCTGGAAGATAAGTAACTTTGTAGTACTAATCTAACCGCGAGGAACATCTAATGCCCACCCCCCCCACCGTTAGTGTGCCCCCCGGCGTCCCCACCGATAGCTGGTTACAAGACATCTACGCTGCTATTGCCGGCGCGATCATCGTGGTCAATCCCAGCGGCACCGTTGTATGGGCCAACGCCGCCGCCGGCGATATCGCCGGTGTCCCAGGCGGCGCCTTGGTCGGCGTGCGTTTGGTCGATCAACCCTGGCTCATCCACGATGCGGGCGATCAGGATTTGCCGTCCACGGAGCGCCCCATCCCACGTGCGATCTCGACAGGCCAGCCTCAACGGCGCTTCATGATGCGCCTAATCCGCAATGTCGATAAACAGACGCGTTGGTTACTCATGGATGCTGTTCCATTGCTTGACGTGCAGGGGAGGGTGCAGCAAGTGGTCGTGAGCGGCATTGAGATGACGGCGCAACGCCAGGCGGAGGATGAGCTGCGCACCAGTGAGGAACGCTTCCGCGCGCTCACCGAGCACTCAACAGACCTCGTCAGCATCATCGACGAAAACGGAGTGTTTACCTATGTCAGCCCGTCGTTCGCCAGCCTGGGCGTCGAACCTGCCGCGCTGATCGGGGTGAGCAGTTTCGAGGCTATCCATCTGGATGATCGCCCGCAGCTGTACGCCGCGCTGGAGGCCGCTCGCGCGCACGGAGGGCTGGCCCCTATGGTCACGTTCCGCCGCCGCCATGCCGTCACGGGGGTGTGGCATGACCTGGAGACGGTTGGCAATAATCAAATGGACAACCCAGCGATCCGCGGCATCGTCCTAAATAGTCGAGACGTCACTGAGCGCAAAGAGATGGAACAACGCTTGCTCACCGACCGGCGCTTGGAGCGTGAGGAGATGGCGCAGGCCGTCCATGACGGGCCGGTATGGTTGGTGAACGATCTTGTACGCCTGCTGGGTCCAGGCGGGATGATCGACATGGCCGCCGTGCGCACCAAAGTGCGTGAATTGGAGGAGTCCCTGCGCACCACGATCCTCTCCGGGGCGGCATCCTCCGTCCTCTCGCATTGGGGACTACCCGATGCGCTACGGGACCTGGGTACGCAACTCGCCCCCACTGCGGCGCGCGAGGGCTGCACGATCATCGTGGATGTGGATGACGCCGCCGGCGCATTGGCCAAGAACGAGGGTTTTGTCCTGCATCATATCGCGCGCCAAGCCCTCATGAATGCGATCCAGCATAGCCGGGCGCAGCAGATACTGGTCCGCCTATGGGTTGATAGTGAGAGCGTGGCGTTGGAGGTACAGGATGACGGCATCGGTATGCCGGCCGATTGGAATGCGACAGTACAGCCGGGGCACCGTGGGCTACGTAACGCCTTCGATTTGGTGACGTCGCTCAGCGGCGCGTCCCTAGCCCTCAAAATTGGCCCAACTGGTACAGGGACCGTCATCCAGGCGCGCGTGCCGTTTCGGCGGGAAGCTGGCCCTGACAAGACAACGCCAGACCCCGAAGCGGCCGATGGCGGGATCGCACGCACAGGGGACGCGACCGTGCCGATCCGCGTGCTCATCGTCGACGATCAGTCTATCGTGCGCGATGGGGTGCGACGTCTGTTAGAAGAGGATGCCTGTATTACCGTTGTAGGAGAGGCCGCGACAGGGCCAGAGATGCTTCGCCTAGCGGAGGAGCATCTCCCCAACATCGTGCTCCTCGACATCCAGATGCCCGGATTGAATGGACTCAAAGCGGGCATGGCGCTACGTGAACGCGTCAGGCCGTCCCCGCGTCTCTTAGTCTTGTCTGGTTATTGGGACGAAGTCTGTGTCCGGCATGCACGCGAGGCAGGGGTTGAGGGCTATTTGCTGAAGACGGCGACTGGCGTGTATCTCCGCCAAGCGGTCCATGACGTGATGATCGGGGTACAGGTCATTGATCCCGAGGTACAGCGCATCATGGACCGACAGGTTTACGATGCGCGCGGGCGGTTCGCGCAATACGCGAATGGCGCAACCGAACTGACCGCAGCCGAGCAAGAGATGCTGGAATGGATGATGCGCGGTGGAACGTACTCCGACATTGCGACGGCGACGCAGCACAGCCTCGGCACGGTCAACTCTCATGCACAACACATTTGCGATAAATTGGGTGTCAGGACGCGTGTAGAGGCTGTGCAGAAGGCTTTAGTAATGGGGCTACTGCGCTTGCCCGAATCCACGGAGCCGTCGTATGGGGGTCCCACGACATAGCATGCGTGCTGCTATCTCAGTGTATTTACTGAGACGGTTAAGTGGCGGCTGTGGCAAAAATCACTATTTTAACTGATGTGGCGAGCCAAGCGCGCTGATACGATGGGGCAAGTAATCGTGTTTATCCCTATGGATGCCACATCATGCCTCCTAATTTATGTTGGTCCCTCCGTCAACCCTGCGGCTGCTCGGAGGGCAGCGGCTCGTTGCTCATAGACCTGGGCCAGAGCCTCCATCACCTCCGTGGCTGTCACGCGATACTCGCCCGGACCCGTCGGCAGCACGTCGCCTACCACGTCGAGCGTCGGCACGATCTTGGCGATAGCCGCGCGGATGACCGTATTTGGCGACTCATTGAGCTTGGCACAAGCCCGTTCCAACCCGCGGTACTCGTCCTCTGGCATGCGCACCGTGAAGCGAAACCAACCTTGACGGTCCGACGTCACCGGCATACTCCCATCCTTTGCTACACTCTCTCCGCGCTCCCCGTATTACTGGTCCCGGAGCACCATTCCCACTTAGACATGGTTCAAACGGACTTGACAGTGTTGCGCCTGTCAAAGGCTTAAAGTGTCAAGCTCCGTCACGCGTGCGCTGAACCATGTCTTAGGCTATTGTACCCATGAACGCGCGCCGCCCGTTCTCGCCATAGTGACGCGCATTAACTAATGCGCGTCACTGGACAAGCAGACGCGCGTAGTGGTACGATGACGGGCAAGGCCGCCGCTCATGAACGTAAAGGCAGCGATAGGTGCGGCCCAAGGAGAAGTAAGGGGGTGAGAATACCCATGGATGAGGAGCAGGCGTATGCCCTGGCGACGCGCATAGTACGCACATCAGGGTACAACGTCCGTGAGGTGCGTCGGGCGTGGTCTGCCGCCGTTGCATGGCACGTCGAGGCCGAGGATCGCCGCACGGGCGAGCGCCTGCTGTTCCTCGCGGAAGACCAGTTCGATAGCCGCCTCACCGAGGCGGGACAGCCCGCTACAGGGGAGATCACCACAGCCCAGACAAACGAGCGCGCGGCCACCCTTCTCACAAGCTAGCCGCGCGCCTGAGTCCACGCTTTACACGTCAGACCCGGTTCCTAACCGGGGCAAGAACCGCACCAGTGCCTGCGTGCGGGACCGGAGGACAGTTCACCATGTTGCACGAAACAGTCGCCGTCGTCACGTCCGCCTACTTTGCCCTGACCCATCCCGCGGTCATCGCCGCCTTCCAGCCGGTCCTCGCAGCCGGCACCGACCCCTTCGCCGGGCTCGCCCAGGCGCTGCTCGATGTCGCCAACACCATTAAAGTGCCCTTCGCGGCCATCGCGTTCATCATTGCGGGCGCCATGCAGGCTTTTCACAACCCACGAGCGTCGGGTGCCTGGATAACAGCCACGCTCGCCAGCGTGTTCATGTTCGGGGCCACCGGCGCCGCTACTTACCTCCAGGCTAACATCCACTAGTCGTTTGTCGATCACGCAGCGAGGGGGAGCGGTACCCGCACACCGGGAGCGTCGCCCTCCCCTCGCTCGTGTCCTGTCTATCGCTGGGAGCAGTATCATGGCCCACGCTACCCATCCCGCACCGCCCGTCGCGGCCTCCACCCCCGCGCGCCCGCACGCTCTCGTCGGTCTGGTGGCTCGCGTGACCTACCCGTCCCTGCGCGGCGGCACCCTCGCCTATCTGGCGCTCACCGTCGTCAGCCGCGACATCGCCCTGATGTGCGTCGGCGCGGCCCTCTCCACGGCCATGCATGGGCGCGCGGGGAAGAGGGGGACTGATGGCGCGCAATAGTCAGACGGCGCTCTACATCAACGACCCCGTCAAGATCGTCGCCGGCGTCTTCACCGTCCGGCAGGCCATCTACGTCGCCGGGATCGTCGTGCTCACCTATGGACTCATCACCGCGACGAGCCGCCTCCCCTACGGCCAGTCGGGGCTCGGCCAGATCCACCTGCTGCTCATCGTGGGCGTCCCCGCGCTGCTGGCCCTCCTGGTCGTAACCTTCGCCGGCAGCGGCACCGTCGAGCCCTACGCGCGCCAGTTCACCGGCTACCTGTGGCGCACCATCCTGGCCCTCCCGCGCCACCTGGCCTATCGCGCCGCCCGACTCGTTCGCCGCCCGCGCACGGCCCGTGTCTACGGCCCGGTCCTCGTCGCCGAGGCGACAGCCGCCGCTCCCGTCGCGGAGCGCACGCCCGTGGCCACGGCGATCCGCGCCGTCCCCGCGCCCTACGTCGCGCCGGTGCTCATGACCACGCCCGTCGCGCAGACGCAGCGCGCGCGCCTCCTGGCCTGGTTGACCGCCCATCCCTGTGTGACGGATGAGCAGATCGCCGAGGGCGCCGGCATGAACCCGTCGGCCGCGCGCCCGCGCCGGCGCGAGTTGGTCGAGGCCGGCGTGGTCCGCAAGGTGGACATAGACGGCCGCACCCGCGCCGGTCGGCGTGCGGCCCGCTGGGAGGTGACCGCCCATGGCGCCGACTAAGCTGCCGCGCGCGTCCCGGAACCTGTGGACGCACGAGGACCGCGGCGCCAGCCCGGTCCACCCCGCGCGCCCGCACGAGCCGTCACGGCGGGAGCGCGGTTCTCGCCTGGAGCGCGTCACGATCGCGGACGACGGGACGCGCACCGAGAAGGGCAAGGACGCGTGCATCTGGCTCGAGCTCGACGGCCTGCAACTGTTCAGCCTGCCCGGCGAGCTGCTCGACGCGTTCACCGACGGCGCGGCCGGCGCCTTCACGCCCCCGGTCCCCTATAAGGTCCAGTTCACCGTGCTCTCCACGCCGACCGCCGCCGAGACCGCCGTGGCCCGCGCCTTCGCCGACGTGGACCCGCCCACGGCCGCGCTGCGGGACCTGGCCGGGCGGCTGCGCGCCTGGTGGGAGGACTACCTGAGCGGGGAGTACGTCCCGACGCATCGCTTCCTGCTGGCGATCTCCGGCCCGGCCCGCGCGCCGCAGGGGACCACCCTGACCCGCGTCGTGGGCGAGATCGAGCGCACCCTGCACCGCCTGGGCGTCGCCGCCCGCCGCCTCGACGGCGCCGCCGTGCGCGCCCTGGTGGAGGAGTTCCCCGATCCGCTCGCCGACCCCGCGCACCGGGAACCCCTCGACGCGGTGTACACGCCCGGGCAGGGCGCGCGCTCCTGGGCCTGCACGTTCTACATCCGCGTCCCCGCCATCCCCACGCAGCCCGGCTGGCCGGCCCCCCTGCTCGCCTTCCCCGCGCCCCTGCGCCTCTCCCTCCATGTGACCGGCCTCGACCAGGACAAGGAGCGCACGACGGCCAAGAAGCGCGGGCGCTCCCTGGGCGACCTGGTGGTGGGCGCGGGCGCGCAGGGCCGCGAGGCCGACGGGGACATCGGCGACGCGCGAGCCGAGGCGCGCGCCCAGGCGCGCAAGATGCGCACGGGCGGCCTGGCCGTGGTCCGCGCCGGCATCTACGTGACCGTGTTCGCCCCCGACAAGGACAGCCTGGCCGTGCGCGCCGACGCGCTGTGGGGCCTGCTCACCGGCACGGGCGCGGGCGCGTTGGACACGCGGGGCGCGCGCGCCCGCGGCGTCCAGGGGCCGCTCCTGCGCGCGACGCGCCCGCTGGGCCGCAACGACGCGCCGCGCTACACGACCTACAAGATGTACGCCGAGACGGTGGGCAACGCCTGGGCCGCCATCGTGCGCTCGCCCGGCACCGCCGGCGGCGTGCTGATCGGCCGCGCCGAGGGCGACGGCGCGCTCGTCTACCTCAACATCGCCGACCGCGCCTTCAAGAACCGCCTCATCGACGTGTTCGGCGGGAGCGGCCAGGGCAAGAGCTTCTTCGTGCAGAAGTTCATGCTGCCCTTCCTGCTGCGCGACGGTTGGGCCACGGCGGTCGATACGGTGGGCGGCTACGAGACCCTGTGCGCCATCGCCGGCGGCAAGACCGTGCGCCTGGGCGGCCCGCGCACCGCCGCGATCAACATCTGGGACGGCCCCCGCGCCACGGAGGAGGAGCGCGCCGCGCGCCTCTACTTCGTCGGCAAGGCCCACGAGGTGCTGCTGGCCGAGAGCGGCAAGGCCATCACCGGGCGCGTGCGTGGGCTCATCGACGCGGGCGTGGCCGCCGTCTACGCCGGCCACCGCGATGAGACCGACGCGGGGCGCAACCCCGACGGCACGCGCCGCACGGCGGCCGACCCGCCGCTGGAGCGCGACCTGCTGGCCTGGTTGGAGGTACAAGCCCGCCAGCCCGAGCAGGACCACGAGGACCGCCGGCTGTACAAGGACGTGGCCGCCGAGCTGGCCCCCTACGCGCGCGGCGGCCGCTACGCCCCCCTGGTGGACCGGCCCACCAGCTTCGACGTCGACACGCGCCTGCTGGCCTTCCACATCGACCCCCGGGACCTGGGGACCACCACGCCCGTCTACGCCTTCGTGATGTTCGCCATGACCGACATCGCCGACCGTCGCGACGCGCTGGCGCAGGCGTGGGGGCGGCGCTCCGGGCGCGGCACGGTGCAGCACCTGTTGGCGATAGATGAGGGGTGGAGCATCCTGCGCCACCAGGCCGGCCAGGAGTGGGTCGCGGGCATCGGACGCACCGGCCGGCACTCGGGCATGGTCCCCATGTTCGTCAGCCAGAAGCTCTCCGACCTGACCAGCAACGCCGCCGCCGCCGGCTACTTCGACCAGACCAGTTTGCACTTCATCTTCAACATGCACGACACCAACGACGAGAGCGGCGTCGATCCGCGGCAGTGGATCGCAGGCAAGCTGCGCCTGACCGAGGGCGAGGCCGCGCGGATCGGCACGCTGGCCGGCAAGGAGGCCGCCGACAAGAAGCGCCTGGAGTACGCGCAGATGTTCATGATCCGCACCACCAAGACGGCCTCCCGACCGGCGCGCGGGGTGGTCAACGTGCCCTCGTCGCCGGAGGAGGCGTGGCTGTTCGCCAGCGACCCCGACGACAAGGAGTACCGCGCGCGCATGGTCCGCGCCGTCGCCGCCGACCCCGAGCACCCGACCGGCGAGGAGGTGTATCAGGCGGTGTGCCTGCTCGCCGAGGGCTCCACCCCCGAGGAGGTCGACGCCGCGCGCGTGGCCCCCGCCCTTGCCCCCACCCCCGCCGGCGACGCCGACGGGGACACCGCGCTAGCCGGGGTAGGAGGTGCGGCATGGACTGCGGCGCGCTAATCGAGAGAAAAGGAGGCCCCCTGCGCCGATTGATCGCACCCCTCGCCGCGCTCGTGCTGCTCGCCCTGGGGATGGGCGTGGGGAGCGCCCGCGCCGCGTCTGCCCCCACGCCCACGCAGACGCCCCCGGCGACGCAGACGCCGTACCCGACGTACACGCCGGCCCCGACCGCGACGCACCACCCCACGCTCGCGCTCTCGGCGAGCCAGGGGATGCCCGACACCAGCCTCGTCGTCGTCGGCGCCGACTTCCCCGATGGAGAGGTCACGCTGTACTGGGACGGGGCCTATCTGGCGCGCGGCACGAGCACGGACAGCTACGTACACATCGACACGCGGGTCCCCGCCACGGGCGGCGCCGCCGCGTTGGGACCGCACGAGGTCCGCGCCGTCGGCCCCAACCGCACCTCGGCCAGCGCCTTCTTCACCATCGCGCGGACCTATCAGCCCAAGGTCACGCTGATGCCCACGCATGCCGTGGCCGCGCCCGGCACGGTGGTCCGGGTGGACGTGTCCGGCTTCGCGCCCAACCAGACCGTCAATTTCTCCTGGGATCGCGCCGGCGGCGCGCCCAACTTCGCGCACGGGAGCGTCGCCGACGACAATGGGGACACCAGCGCCGATATCATCCTGGGGACCGACCCCACGCCGGGCGTCGGCACGCATCGCCTGTACGCGTCGGGGACCGGCCCGACGCTCTCCGCGTCCGCGTCGTTCACGGTGGACCCACCCCCGCCTGCCTGCGGCGGCATCCTGAACTTCACCGTCCCCTGGATCAATTGGACCGTCTGCTACGACCCCTTCGGCCAGCTCGGCTCCTGGCTCGGCCACGGGGCCACCGCCGGGGCCAACGCCATCGGCGCGCTCGTCGCCAAGGATTTGACCACGCAGCAGGACTACACCCAGATCGACAAGCTCAAGCAACCCTTCGCGACGATGCAGGATCTCGCGCGCGACCTGTTCGGGGTGCTGTTCCTGGCCGGGGCGCTCACCTGGTACGCGCGCCGCCTGGGCCTGGGGCCGGGCGGCGAGGCGGCCACGCAGATGGTCGAGGGCGGGCTGGGCCTGGCCGTCACTACCGCGCTGCCCTGGCTGATGCACCTCTATATCGTGGCGGTCAACGGCGCCTCGACGATGATCCTGGCCGACCCGAACAACCAGGGCGGGGTCGCCATCGGCGCGCTGGCGGGTCACCTCGTCAATGCCGCCCTGCTCTCGGCCCTCACCGGCGATCCCATCTTCCTGGTGGTCGTCGTCGGCTTCATCGTCCTCTTCTTCGTGCTGCTCGTGCTCATCGCCATCACGCGCACCATCGGCACCCTCTACGGCGCGGCGGTGTACCTGGCCGCCCCCGTGGCCTCGATCTGCATGGTCACGCCGCTGACGCGCTCGGTGGCGGCGGCGTGGGCGCGGCTGTGGTTCAGCCTGACGCTGTGGGGGGTGTCCTACGCCGTCGCGCTGGTGGCCGTGCGGGCGATGGTGGCCGCGTTCGGGAGCGATGGGCTGCAATCGCTGGCCCTGGCCCTGGCCGGCGCGCTCGTCCTCTACGGCGCCCCGCGCCTGGGCGACGCGTTGCTCGGCGGCGGGGCCTCGCGCGCCCTGGGCATCGGCAACGTGCCCTTCCTCGGCACCGCCGCCCGCATGGGCCTGGCGGCCGCCACAGGTGGGGCCGCCGGCGGGGCCGTCGCGGCGGGTGGTGAAGCGACCGCTGCGAGTGGAGGGACACCCTCCATGCCATCGGTGACGGAGATGCCCACCGCCAGCGTGTCCGAGATCGCATCGATCGCGTCGCCCATTAACGCCGAGTGGGGGGTCATCGAATGAGCGTTAAGAACGGGATCAAGAGGGCCGCGCGCGCGACGGGGCGGGGCGTGTACATCCTGGCCGTCCCCAAGACGGTGCGCCGCTCGACGGAGGAATTGCGCGGGGTGGAGATGTCGCCGGCGCTAGGGCTCGTGCTGCGGCTCGCCGCGCTCCTCGTGCTCGCGGGGACGGTCCTGGCGGTCCATGCCGTCGGGCATCCCCTCCTGGGCCTCGCCCGCGCCGCCCTGCTGCTCGTGGGGGCCGTCGTGATGCTGGCCCTCTCGGGCGCGCTCGCGCCGCAAGGGCGCTTGATGGGGCGGCTCTTGCTGTCCTATGCCAAACGGGAGAGCGCGCGCAGAGGATTGACGTGGCGGGGCCGGCTCTTCCGCACTCTCGCCCGGCGCTTAGAACCCGCCACGTCAGAGAAAGGAAAGACCAATGTCCGCTAACCAGCCCGACGCACAACGCCCGCGCATCTCGATGGTCGTGGAAGCTCCGCAGAAGTGGGCGTATTGGCAGGAGTTCAATTGCCAGCCACCACGTCTGAACGAGTTGGGCCAGGAGGGGTGGCGTCTGATTGGGCCACCCGTCATCGCCAAGATATCACTCGGGACGTCTGGACGGTTGCTGTACGTGTTCGAGCGGCCCATACAAACGCCGCAACGCTGACGAGAGAGGAGCACCGGCCGGGATCGAAGACCCCGGCCGGACTCCCACACGCAAGAAAGGGAAGGAGAGAGACATGTCCATGACGGATCGCCACCACGACATCTTGCGGCTGCTCGCCGACGGAGAGGAGCGCCACGGCTACGCTATCATGGAGGCCGTCGAGACTGCCACGGGCGGCAAGGTGATCCTGGCGCCCGGCACGCTCTATCGTGCCATCAAGCACCTGTTGGAGGACGGACTGATCGTGCAGACTGACCGGCGGCCTGATCCCCTGGTGGAGGACACGCGCCGGCGCTACTATCGTATCACCGCGCGTGGTCAGGCGCTGCTCGCCCGGCCGGGCACGCCGCTCCCCCCGCTCGCCCCGCCCGATCCCGGCCCCGCCTACCGGCAGTACGACGTGCTGCGCGTGCTCGCGGACGGCCAGGAGCGCCACGGGCACGCCCTCATGCAGGCTGTGCGGGCTGTCCCTGGCGCGTCCCCCCTCGGCCCGACGGGGCTCTACCGCACGATCCGCTCCCTGCTGACGACCGGCCTGATCGTCCAGACCGCCGCGCGGCCCGACCGCGCGCTGGACGACGAGCCGCGCGATTACTACCGCATCACGCCCCAGGGGGAGGAGGCCCTGTGCACGCCGGGGCTGCTGCCCTTGCCCCGGCGCACCGCCGCCCAGCAGCACCAATACGACGTGCTGTGCGCCCTCGCCGACGGCGCGGAGCACCACGCCTACGGCCTCATCACGGCCCTGCGCGCGGTCCCCGACGGCGCGGCGCGCGTCGGGAGCGGCACGGTCTACCGCACCCTCGACGGGCTAGTGGCGGACGGCCTGGTGGTCGAGGCCGGGGCACGGCCCGATCCCACCGTCAACCCCGCCGTGTCCCGCCCGCACTTTCACATCACGGCGCGCGGGGAGGAGGCCCGCCTAGCCCTCGTCGCGTTGCCTCCGCACCAGCCCCACGGCGCGGTCCCCTGGCGCGGCGCGGTGTCGTTCGGGGTCGCGTGGGGTACGGCGACGGGCGGCCTGCTCCTCCTGCTGGGGGCGGGCGGCGCGGGCTGGGCGACGGGTGCGGTCGCCACGGTCGTCACGACGGGCGCGGGGTTGCTGCGCCGCGACGAGGCGGCGTAGCGCGCCGCCTCGCGGGAGCACGACGCGGACGACAAGACGAGGACGAGAGGACCGGAGGAGGCCACATGGCGGACGAGAAGAACGAGAAGAAGCGGACGGGGTACTACCTCGCCGATGAGACGGTGCAGGTCGTCGCGGAGTACGCCAAGCGCGCGGGCCTCTCCGTGTCAGCGGCGGCGGACGACCTGATCCAGCGCGGCGCGGGCGCCGCGGCGGCGCAGAGCGCGGGCGCGCCGGCGGTCCCGGCCATCGCGGCGGCTGTGGGTCAGACGGTGGAGGACCTGCTGCGCGCCGTGGTCGTGGGGCCGTTGCGCGCGGAACTGGCGGCGATCCACCACGAGGCGACGGTGGCCCGCCTGGAAGGCTATGCCCACATCTACAACGACTACGGCGCCGCGGTCGCCGAACAGCTCGAAGCGGTGGCCGAGGAGCGTGCCACGGCGGCGCGCGCGGCGGGCGAACGGGCGCGGCTGCACCGGCGCGTGGCCGAGGACCAGGTGGCGTGATGACGACGACGACGCGGACGTTCGTGGAGGGCCGCTATGTGCCGGCCGGGCCGTGGGCGGAGGCCAAGATCAAGAGTCAGGTCCAGCACCTCAAGTCCAGTTTCCGCACCGGGGAGAGAAGGGAGGAGGAGCGGACGCTGTTCGACGCCCACGGCCCGGTCGCCGATGTGGCGGCGGCGCGGGCTATTGTGACGGCCGCGATCGGCCCCAAAGTCGTCTTCCACCGGCTCGTCCTCTCGCCGGGGCGACGCGCCGGTGTGGTCCGCCTGATCGACCTGCATACCTGGACGCGGCTGCTCCTGATGGACCTGGGCCACAGGCTGGGCCAGCGGCTGGTGTGGGTCGCCGCCGTCCATCGCAACACCGACGAGCCGCACGTCCATGTGCTGCTCGCCGGCGCGGCCGCGCGGACCCGCTGGCCCCACGAGGGGACGGTACGGGGCGTGGAGCTGCGGACGCCGCACTACGCCCTCGTGCGGGAGCGCGGGGACGTGCGCGCGGCCGAGATTCGCGCGTTGAATGGGGAAGGAGTAGCGTGATGGACCTAGCGTTACCCGTCCACCTGACCACCGCCCAACTCGTCACCCTGGCGGTGGGCCTCGCCGTCGGGATCGCCCTGGGCGCCATCACCGGTGTCCTCATGGTCGTGGAGAACCGCGACCGGGCGCTGGCCCGCCGGTTCGACCTGTTCGAGCGCCTGCTGCCCGGCTCGCCCCGGACGGCCGAGGTGTCCGCCGTCGCCTGGGACTGGTACCGCGCGCTCCAGGAGGAGAAGGGGCGCGCCGACCGGGCCGAGCGGCACGTCGCCGCCCTTGCGGCGCGCCACGGTGACGACGCGACGGGGACGAACGGCAGGGAGGAGTGTGTCGGATGAACACAGCGACCGCGGGGCGCGGCGGACCAGCGGCGGGCGCGCTCGCCTACACCGTCGACGGCCAGGGCCGCGTGCTCTCCGTGCGGGAAGCGACGCCCCCTGACCCGGCCATAGCGCGCGCGGACGCCGTGCCGCCCGTCGCGCTGTGGACCCTGGTGGCCCCGCTGACCTGGGAGCCGGTGCAGCGCCTGCTCGCCTGGGGCGCGCGGGAAGGCATGACCGCAGCTGAGTTGCTCGACACCTGCCGGGCGACGACACACCCGACGACACGACGACGAAGGAGCGCACGATGACCAACGCAGCCCGCGACGAGAGGGCCATGGCCCCCTATGATTGGACGCACACCAGCGGCCCCGAGGGTCCGGTGTTCACCGACGAGGCACCACCCCTGGACCCGGCCCTCGACCAAAAGGTGACGTACTACACGCGGGAGCCGGACAGCTTCATGCCCGATGACCTCCGCTGGCAGCCGATCACCGACCCGGCCGAGATCGCCACTATCGAGGCGGCGTTAGCGCGGGGCATCGACCCGCCCTACGAGGTGTGGGTGGACCAGGCACCCGCCGCGCGCGACCCCGACCGGCTGACCCCCATCGAGGAGGCACCGACGGTGTACGCCTGGGAGCAGACCGGCCCCGCCGTGGGCGACGGTCAGCTCTACGAGATCACCGATCCGGTCGTACGCGCCGCGTACGATGAGGCGCATCCCGCGCAGGGCGGCATCGAGATCATCAACCCGGCCGACTTTTATGATGCGGCGTGGGCGGCCGACGCGGCGGGAGCGACGGACCCCGGCGCGGCCCTCGACCGAGACCGGGACCTGACGCCGGCCCTCGATCTGTAGGAGCCAGGAGACACAGACCATGAGCACACCCGCTAGCCCACCTATCACCGGCCGTCCCTGGGCACGCGCCGGCCATCTCGCCCGTCGCCTACCCTCCCGCACCAAGGCGGGGATCGTCGCCCTGCTGCGCGTCGCGCGTCACCTGCTCGCCCGCGTGTTCTGGTTGCTGCGCGGCTGGGCCGGCCTCATCGCCGGCCTCATCGCCGTGCTGGCGCTCTGGCTCGGGCCGCTTGCCGGCGTACATTGGATCACCGCCCAGGCCACGGCCCTCTATCGTCACGGCGTCGCGGCGGTGACGCTGTGGTATCAGACGGCCTACGACGCCGTGGCCTGGCCGGCGGCTACGGGGGTGGCGGCCGTGCGCGCGACGCAGGCGTGGGCGCACCACGGCTACCACGGGCTCGCCCCGACGATCCACACGAGCACCTGGGCGTTCTGGATGCGCCACGGCGCGGCCTGGCGCTACACCACCCTCCACAGCCCGAGCGGGGCGCCCGTGCGTGCGGCGATCCCGCTTGAACTGGGCGGCGTCCTCGCGCTGCTGGCCCTGTTCGCCGTGTTCATCCTCATTGGCCGGAGGAAGCGCGCCCTCGACCCCACGCGGGCCAACACCTACGGCGGCGCGCGCTGGCAAACCTGGGACGAGCTGAAGCGGCGGCGGGCCAAGCCCGGCGACATGGTACTGGGGACGGCGCGGCGCGGGCTCAGACGGATCACGATTGGTGTGCGGTCGGCGCTGCTCCTGGAAGGCGTGGCCATCGACGCGCCGACCGGCCTGGGCAAGTCGAATGCCTTCTTTAAGACGCAATTGCTAGAACCTGACCCAGGGGTGGATTACGTGGCCACCGACAACAAGGGCGACGGGTGGACACAAACGGCCGCCGCGCTCTCGCGCACGCACGATGTCTACCGGCTGGACATGCAGAACCCCGCCGACAGCGTGACGTGGGCGCCGCTCGCCCTGGTACGCACACCGGCGAAGGCCGAGGACTGGGCACGCGCCTGGCTACACAACTCCAAGCCCGCCGACAGCGCCCCGCCGCAGCCCTACTTCGAGCAGGCCGTCTTGCTGCTCATGGCGGCGGGCGTGATGCACGTCCACGCCGTTGCCGCCGCGGCCGGCCGGCCCTCCGGCACGCTCGACGAGCTGCTGGCCCTGCTGCTACAGCCGAACGTGGAGGCCATCGAGAAGGCGTTGAAGAACGGGCCATCGGGCGCGGAGACGGGGCCGGCGGCGCAGTTCCTCGGGCTCATCGCCGAGCACCGCGACCTGCGCTCCTCCATCCCCTCGGGGCTGGCCCCACGCCTCTCCGCGCTCGCCGACCCCGCCATCAAGGCCGTCGTCGGCGGCCAGGGCACGCTCGACCTCGACCGCCTCGGGCGCACAGGGCGGCGGCCCGTGGCGCTCTACATCGTGATCCCGGCCGGGGATGACACGCTGCGGCCCCTCGTCGCGGCGCTGTTCACGACGATGTTCACCGTGCTGCTGGACCGGGCGCGGACACTCCCTAATGGGGAGTTGGCGCGCGAGGTGCGGATGCTGCTGGACGAATTCGGCACGATGGGGGCGATCCCCCACGCGCCCAAGTGGTTCAACATCTGCCGGCAGCCGCGCATCTCCCGCGTCATCAGCTTCCAGTCGTTCTCGCAGCTCGTGGACGACTACGGGGAGCTGGGGGCCAAGGCCATCATCGACTCGTGCAACGTGCTCGGGTGGCTGGGCGGGACGCGCGGGGACGATGCGAAATGGGCGAGCGACGCGCTGGGCAACCGCACCGTGCTGGCCCACGGGGAGGGCGACTCGGCCGCGCCGGGCGGCTTGTTCGGCCGCCGCCCCGATC
>JAABVA010000523.1_pt1 | contig 48363 bp, 50 predicted proteins | sample 5560331 | NCBI WGS metagenome assembly JAABVA01 (sample SAMN12812661, study PRJNA571458) | rock metagenome | isolation source: Antarctica rocks | place: Antarctica: Victoria Land, Mt New Zealand sud | collected 2016-01-07 | reverse complement strand
GAGGCTGTTGGTCACGACGACCGGGAAGACGCCGGTGCCGCTGGACAGCGAGACGGTGTCGGGGAGCACCAGGGACACCCCGCTCCGGATGCCGTCCACGGTCTGCGCGACGGCTGCCGCGAGGCGGGTCCAGCGCAGCGGCCGCGGGACGAGGGCGACCGACGCCAGTTGCAGCCGCTGGGCCCGCAGGCCGTCGTCCACGAGTCCCGGTTCGGTGAGCAGCGCGTCCAGCCCGGCGGCCGACCGAGCGAGGCCGCGCAGGTCGAGGAGCCGGGCGGCGCTGACGGCGGGCGCGGACGCTGCCGGGTCCTGCGCTGCGAGGCGCGCGACGGCAGCCGGGTCGGCGACCAGCGTGACGGTCGGGAGGCCGGCCGCGGTACCTGCTGCCGGTTCCGACGTGCGCGCCGGTCCTGCCGCGGGTGGCGCCGACGGAGGTGGCGCCGACGGGTGTGGTGTGGGCGCGGTGGTCGGTCCCGTTCCCGGCCCGGGTCCGGCTGGGACGGTTGCCGCCGGGACGGTTGCCGCCGGGACGGACGCGGCCGGGACGACCGGCGCCCGGACGAGCCAGCTCGCCCGCGCGATCGGCGCGAGCAGCCCGCCGACCGGGGTGGTGCGGGGGTCCCACTCCCGTGGCAGCACCGCGAGGACGGTGTGCGGTGCCGCGGGGTCGATCGCGAGCAGCGCGGTCTCGGCGAGGTAGGCCTGCCGGCCCGGTACGCCTCCGGCCGCGGTCGCGAGCACCGTGTCGAGCGCGGTGTCCGCCGCCAGCACCGTCGTCACGGGACCGCTGCGCGCCCCGGGCGCACCACTCACGCCGGGCGGACCACTCACGCCGGGCGCACCGCCCACGCCGGGCACGAGCACCGCGGTCGGCGACGTCGGCAGCCCGCCTCCCGCGACCGGCGCCGCGGCGGGGCCCAGCGCCGCCGAGGGGAGCAGCACGGTCGGGGAGCCCGAGGCGCGGGCGAGATCGATCGCGGCCGTGGTCCCGGGGCCGAGAGCGGGCCAGGCGACGGGGACCGCTGTCGCGCCGAGTGCCCGGACGAGGTCCAGGCCGTGGCTCCACAGCGGCGCGACGGCCGCTCGGCCGAGGCCCGTCGTCGGGTCGGCCACCGCGCCGAGGTCGGGATCGGCCCACGGCAGCACCAGGACGGTGCGCCCGGCCAGCACCCGCCGGAGCCCCGCGAGCCAGGCGCGGGCGAGCGCCGCGGCGGTGCCGGGTCTGGTGTGGACCGCGCGCAGGTCGACGTCGGGCAGCGCGGTGAGCACGGCGGCCGGCCGCACCGGGACGGGGGTCGGGCCCGGGGTGGGGGTGGCCACCGCCGAAGCGCCCGGTGGGCGCCCGGTCGCCAGCGCCCGGGGCGTCGCCGGCACCCCCGTCGCCGACCCGCCCACCCGGTGGCCCGTCGGCCCCGGCGGCGTTCCGGTCCGGCCGGTGCCCGCAGCGTCGGGGGCCGTCGACGAGGCCGCTGCCGTCACCGCCGTCCGTCGTCCCCGCGCCGGACCGGGCGGGCTGGTCGCAGGCGGACTGGGCGGGCTGCTGGCAGGAGCGCTGGGCGGGCCGGTCCGGTGCGCCCTCGCGGGTGTGGTGGGAGGCGCCCCCGTCGACCTCGCGGTGCTCGACGGGGTCACGCTCGGCTGTGCGGCGCTGCTGCCGGTCGTCGGGCCCGAGGAGGCCAGCACCCGGTAGCCGCCCGCCATCGTCTCGACCTCCGCCACGAGGAGGGGGTCGACGAGCACCTGCACGGTGGGACCGGCGCCGCCGCCGGAGCCGACCACGCCGGGCGCGGTCAGCGCTTCCAGCTGGGCGAGGACCCGGCCGAGACGACCGCCCGGCGCCAGGGAGGTCGCGAGGGTGTCGTCGACCAGGACGGTGGCGCTGATCCGGACTGCCGGGCTGGTCAGCGGCACGATCAGCCCGACCCCGACGGTCGCCGCCGCCGGGCCGGTCGCCGCTGAGGTGCCGGACGGTGCTGAGGTGCCGGACGGTGCTGAGGTGCCGGACGGTGCTGAGGTGCCGGACGGTGCTGAGGTGCCGGACGGTCCGACCGCCGCCTGCCCGGCCGGTGACGTGCCCGAGCTCCCCGCGGGCGCGCGGGCGTCGGCCATCCAGGGGAGGAAGGTGTCCAGGTCCGCGGCCGCGACCCGGGAGCCGTCGGGGAGGGTGCCCCGCAGCTCGACCGCCAGCGGGTAGACCCCGGGTCCGGTCAGGCCGAGCGCGGAGACGTCCACTGCGAGATGGAAGGAGGCGGTCGCGCCCGCCGCCAGCGGCGCGAGCTGGGCGTAGCCGCCGAGGTAGAGGTTGCCCGTGACGCCGGCGGCCGGGCCACCGGTACTGTCCGCCCCGCCCCCGCTCCCGCCGGTCTCGCCGCTACCGGACCCGGAGCCAGCACCGGCCGTCCGCGCGGCGAGCAGGGCCGTCAGCGCGGAGCGGGTGCCCAGGGCGTGCTGGTCGACGCGGAGGTACACCTGCGGGTCGGCGAGGCCGACCGTCCCGGAGTTGGCGACGGTCCCGTCGACGACGAGGCGCTCGCCGGCAACGGGGACCGCTGGATCGAAGGTGGTGACCTGCACCGAGAAGGAGCCAGCAGCGCCAGGGCCACCGGGAGCGGCGCTGGCGGCCGCACTCGCCGGCGCGGCGCCGCGCGCGCCGTCGCCGGTCCCCCGGAGCACCGCACCGTCCGCGGCGAGCACCCGACCCGGAGCCGCCCCGGCCGCCGGAGAAGGCCACGGCGCCGCGCTCGCCGGCGCGACCGGTGCGGCGAGCACGGTGCCCGCGAGCACGGTGGCGGCCAGCACGGTGCCGGCAACGAGCTGGCCGACGAGCGGGCCGACGACCGCCACCAGCGTGGCGGGCAGCTGGCCGCGGCCGTCGGGGGCGGGCCGTCCGACCGGCACCTGCACGCAGCCCACGCCCTTCCGTGCCGTCCCGGTCGGAGGCTGTCCGTCCCACCCGGGACGGCGGGGTCCGCGAGCCCGCGCCCGGCGGCGCCGGCGCCTCGTGGTCTGCGACGGCGCCGCGATGGTAGCGAGGTGGGCTGCGGCAAGGGTCCGCGCGAGCCTCCGCCCTACGCTGACCGCGTGCCGCGCCCGTCCCGTCCGCTCGCGCGACGGCTGTGCTGACGGCTGTGCTCACGGCTGTGGTGGCGGTCGACCCGGTCGCGACCGAGCTCGGCGAGCGGTTCGCGGCGGCCGGGCACGCGCTCGCGCTGGTCGGTGGCAGCGTCCGCGACGCCCTCCTCGGACGGCCGGCGACGGACCTGGACTTCGCGACGTCGGCGCGGCCGGCGCAGACCGAGTCGGTCCTGCGCGGCTGGGCCGACGCCGTGTGGGACGTCGGCCGCGCGTTCGGCACGATCGGCGCCCGCCGGGGCGGCCGGGACGTCGAGATCACCACCTACCGCTCCGACACCTACGACCCGGCCAGCCGCAAACCGGTCGTGGCGTTCGGCGACACCCTCGCCGGTGACCTCGCACGCCGGGACTTCACGGTCAACGCGATGGCCGTCGAGCTGCCCGGCGGACACTTCGTCGACCCGCATCACGGCAGCGCCGACCTGGACGCGCGGGCGCTGCGGACCCCGGGAGCGCCGGCGGACAGCTTCGCCGACGACCCGCTGCGGATGATGCGGGCCGCGCGGTTCGTGTCGACCCTCGGCCTCGTCGTCGACCCGGCCGTCCGGGCAGCCGCGACGGCCATGGCCGACCGCATCACCATCGTGTCCGCGGAGCGGGTCCGCGCCGAGCTCGAGAAGCTGCTGCTGGGCGCCGACCCCGTCGGCGGGCTCGAGGTGCTGGTCGACACCGGCCTGGCCGCCTACGTCCTGCCCGAGCTCCCGGCGCTGCGTCTGGAGATCGACGAGCACCACCGCCACAAGGACGTCTACGACCACTCCCTCACGGTGCTGTCCCAGGCGATCGACCTGGAGCCGCGACTCCCCGGCGGCGGCCCGGACCTGCTCAACCGGCTGGCCGCGCTGCTGCACGACATCGGGAAGCCGAAGACCCGCCGCCTCGAGGCGGGGAACACGGTGACCTTCCACCACCACGACGAGGAGGGCGCCCGCCTCGTCCGCCGCCGGCTCGGCGCGCTGACCTTCCCGGCGCAGCTGGTGCACGACGTCGCCACCCTCACCGCGCTGCACCTGCGATTCCACGGCTACGGCGACGGGGCCTGGACGGACTCCGCGGTCCGGCGCTACGTCCGCGACGCGGGGCCGCTGCTCCCGTGGCTGCACGCGCTCACCCGCGCCGACTGCACCACCCGCAACGCCCGGCGGGCCCTGCGGCTGAGCCGGGCCTACGACGACCTCGAGGCCCGCATCGCGGTCCTGTCCGAGCAGGAGGACCTGGCCAGCATCCGGCCCGCCCTGGACGGCGACCAGATCATGGCGCTGCTCGGGGTCGGCCCCGGGCGCCTGGTGGGTCGGGCGCGGGAGCACCTGCTGCGCCTGCGCCTGGACGACGGGCTGACCGACCGGGCGGCCGCCGAGCTGGCGCTGCGCGCCTGGTGGGCCGACCAGCCGGAGAACCAGCCCGAGGACCAGTCGGAGGACACCGGTCCGGGCACGCCCTGACGGCCCTGGCGGGCCCCCCTTACGATCGACGAGGTCGGTGGTCGGCACGTCGGAGCAGCGGGGGGACCCATGGCGAGGGTTCCGAGTCCGGCCGCGGTCCGGGCGGACGACGCTGCTCACCTCGAGCGCGAGGACCTCGACACTGATCACCTCGACCGGGACGACGTCGACCGGGACGACGTCGACCCTGCCGACGTCGAGGGTGACGACCTCGAGGGTGACGATCGGCTCGCCGGGCTCCCGGCCGACCGCCCCGGCGCGGCGACTCGCGCGCTGGCCGTGTGGCTCGTCGTCGCCGGCGCGGTCGGAGGGCTCGCGGCCTTCGTCCTCAGCTGGGACAAGGTCAAGCTGCTGGAGAACCCCGACACCCACCTGGCCTGCAACATCAGCCCGTTCATCAGCTGCGGCAGCGTCATGGTCAGCCGCCAGGCCGCGGCCTTCGGGTTCCCCAACTCCTTCCTCGGCGTCGCCGGCTTCGCGATGCTGCTGGCGATCGGGGTGGCGCTGCTCGCCGGCGGGGCGTTCCGCCGGTGGTTCTGGGTCGGGCTGCAGGTCGGCGTCGTCGCCGGGCTGGCTCTGGTCGCGTGGCTGGTCGACCAGTCGGTGTTCCACATCCACGCGCTGTGCCCGTGGTGCATGGTCGTCTGGTCGGTGATGATCCCGACCTTCGTGGTGGTCACCGCGTACAACCTGCGCGCGGGCCACCTGGGTCGGTCCGGCGTCACGGCCGGGCGGGTCCTCACCCGTCATCTCGGGGAGGTCGTCGTGGCGGCCTTCGCGGTGGTGGTCGCTCTCGCCGGGGTCGAGTTCTGGCCCTACTGGCAGAGCCTGCTCTGAGCCGTGCGGCCCGCTGCCCAGCCCCGGCGGCCGCCGGACGACCGCCCGTCCCGGCCGCCGATCGTGCACCAGCGCAACGTCGTCGACCACGCGCTGCGGCGGCGCGCCCTCCTGCTCGACCTGGCCCGCGGGGCGGTCGCCGCCGCCGAGGTCTGTGACGCCGACCCATACCTGGTCCGGTCGGCGAGGTTCCACGGGGAACACACAGGGCGCGACTGCCCGGTCTGTCGGCGGTGTGGGCTGGACCTGGTGACGTTCGTGTTCGGCGACGAGCTCGGGCAGTACTCGGACGGATCCGCAGCCGCGACGAGGTGGCCGAGATGTCCGCGGCGGTCGGCGCCGTCGACGTCCACGTCGTGGAGGTCTGCCAGGGCTGCGGCTGGAACCTGCTCGACCTGTCCTTCACCATCGGCGACGGGGCCGCGCGCCGCCCGCCGCGCCACCGGCACACCGTGGAGGACGACGACTGAGCCGGCCGCCGGCCCGGCCCGCGTCGGGCTCCCATCTCGGACGACACAGTGGGCGACGCGGCGGCGTGGGGTTGGATGCCCCGGTGACGAGCGGGCGCGGGTGCTGAGCCCGAGCACCGACCCCGTCGTCGGGTGGTCGCTGGAGCGGGTCGGTGGCACCCTCGGCCGGCACGCCGTGCGTTTCGCCGGCTGGTGGACACCGGGCCGCATCCTCGTCGGGCTGACCGCGGCGTCGTTCCTGGCCGGCCTCGCCCAGAAGGAGCCGTGTCTGGCGGCCGGCTACGACCGCGGCAGCAGCACGCTGTACTCCCGCCTCTGCTACTCCGACGTTCCGCTGCTCTACCGCGAGCGCGGGCTGGCCGCGGGACACGTGCCCTACCTGCAGAGCGGGGACTACCCGGCCCTGGAGTACCCGGTCCTGACGGGGATGCTCATGGAGGCCGGGTCGCTGATCACCCACGCCCTGCCCGGGACCGCCACCGCCGGGCCGAACGCCGCGAGCGTGCGGTTCTTCGGGGTGACCGTGGTTCTGCTGTTCGTCCTGGCCGTCGTCACGGTGCTCGCCACCGCCGGGGCCGCCGGCCCGCGGGGTCGGACGGTCGGGGCGATGGTGGCGCTGTCCCCCGTGCTCGCGCTGGCCGGGACCATCAACTGGGACCTGCTGCCGGTGGCGCTCACGTCGCTGGCGATCCTCGCCTGGGCCCGCTCGCGGCCGGAGCTCGCCGGCGTGCTGCTCGGGCTCGGTGGCTCGGCGAAGCTGTACCCGCTGTTCCTGCTGGGCCCGCTGCTGGTGCTGTGCCTGCGGGCCGGGCGGTGGCGGCGCTGGCTGTCGACCGCCGGGTTCGCCGCCGCGGCCTGGCTGGTCGTCAACCTGCCGTTCGTGCTTGCCGGCGCCGCCGTCCGGCACGCCTGGGCGACCTTCTGGGTGTTCAACCGCGACCGCGCCGTGGACTTCGGCTCCGCCTTCTACCTGCCGCTGCTCGCCGGGCACCCGCTGCCCCACGTGAACGTGTGGACGAACGGGCTGTTCGCCCTCGGCTGCGCCGGTGTGGCCGCGCTGACGTGGTTCGCGCCGGTCCGCCCGCGGCTGGCGCAGGTGGCCTTCCTCACCGTCGTCGCCTTCACCCTCACCGGGAAGGTCTACTCCCCGCAGTACGTGCTGTGGCTGCTCCCGCTGGCCGTGCTCGCCCGGCCCCGGTGGCGCGATCTGCTGGTCTGGCAGGCGGCGGAGGTCTTCTACTGGATGGCCGTGTGGTGGTTCCTCGGCGGCTACGAGAACCCCGGCGCGGGCGGCGTCGTCAGTCTCTACTGGGTCGCCGTCATCGTCCGGCTCGCCGGCCAGCTGTACCTGAGCGTGCTGATCGTCCGCGACGTCCTGCGCCCGGAGCTGGACCCGGTCCGCGGACCCGACCAGGCCCGGACGGCCACCAGCGGGGACGCACCCGGTCCCGGGAGCCCGCTCGCCCGGCCGCCCGCCGGAGCCGACGGGGTCGGGCGGGGCGTGCCGGCGGTCGGTCCGTGAGCCGGTTCGACCCGGCCGGGGGCGTCCTGGACGATCCGGAGCCCGATCCGGTGGTGCCGGCTGCTGGCCCGTCGACTGCCGGCCCGTCCGCTGCTGTCCCGCCCACTGCAGCACAGCCGACACCTGGCGCGGTGGCGCGGGACGCGGTCCCGGCTGGCGCGGTCCTGGCGGACGGGGTGCCGGCGGTCCGGGCGGGGCGCCGGGGGGCGGCCCGTGGCGGATCGCTGCTCCCGAGGCGCTGGTGGTCGCGGCTGGACGACGGCGACCGCGAGGTCCTGGGGTGGTGGGGTCTGACCCGACTCGCCTTCCTCACCGTGCTCCTGACGGCGCCGGCGGTCTTCGCCGGGCTGACCGACAAGCCGGGCAGCACCCCCGGGCTGTCGACGTCGCTGATCCGCTGGGACGCCGTGCACTTCGTGGCGATCGCCGGCGGCGGCTACCACCCGGGGGTGCCCGCCGCCCAGCAGCCCACGGGCGTGCCGCTCGAGGCGTTCTTCCCCGGCTTCCCGGCACTGCTCGCGGCAGCGCACCTGGTCGGGATCCCCTACGCACTCGCCGGCGTGGTGTGGGGGGCGCTGTTCGGTGCCCTGGCCGTGCTGGCGCTGGGTCGCCTCGTCCGCCTCGAGACCGGCGCCGACCCGGCCGACACCGGACTGGCGGGACGGGCGGCGCTGCTGTGGTCGATCGCGCCGGTGGCGGTGTTCGTCGCGGTCCCGTACAGCGAGGCGCCGTTCCTCGGCCTCGCCTTCGCGTCCTGGCTGGCGGCCCGACGGCGCGCCTGGCTGCCCGCGGTGCTGCTGGGCGCCGGCGCGTCCTGCTTCCGCATCACCGGGGTGTTCCTCGCCCTCGCCCTCGGCGTGCAGTACCTGCTCACCCAGCACGGGGACCGGGGGTCGGCGCGCACCCGACGCGACCGACGCCTGCTCCCGTTGTTCGCGGTGCCCGTCCTCCCGGTCGTGGTGTTCTTCGGCTACCTGTGGCGGGCCTCCGGGGACCCGCTGCTCTGGTTCCACGTCCAGGCGTCGCAGTGGTACCGGACCGCGACACCGCCGTGGACGGACCTCCGGCACACGGTCGCCGCGGCCGTCGAGCACCGCTACGCACCGGACTACGCCTGGATGTTCGGCGCGGAGCTGGTGGCCTTCGCCGTCGGGATCGCCCTCGTCGTGGCCCTGGTACGCCGCCGCCGGGTCGCTGAGGCGGTCTACGTCGGCGCCCAGCTCGTCAGCTACGTCACGTCCTACTGGCTGATGTCGGTGCCCCGGGCTGCACTCACGTGGTGGCCGCTGTGGACGATGGCGGCGGTCGCGACGGCGCGACGCCCGTGGCTGCTGCGGGGGTGGGTGATGGTGTCCGGCGCGCTGGCCGTCGTCTGGACAGCGGCCTACCTGCGCAGCCAGTGGGCGGGCTGAGCGCCGGACGCCCCCTCCGACGCCGGGCGCTGCGGCGACAGCGGCGGCCGGTCCTGGTCACCCGCCCGTGACGACGACCCGGTCGAAGGTCGTCGTCGTGTAGCGCACCCGCACCATGAGCTCCGTCCTGCGAGGCGGCGGCGCGGGTGGCTCGGGCGGGCGGGATGGACGGTGGCGCCCGCCGGCTGCGGGCAGCCAGAGCAGGCTCACCTGCATGTGCGGCGGCTCGAAGAAGTCCAGGGCGACGCCGTCAAAGATGAACGGGGACCGCGCCCGGCCGGTGGAGTCCCCGACCGCGGTCCGCAGTGCACCCAGGCGCCGTCGCGTCGTCGGCGGCGGTGGGGCGGTCAGCCCGATGCCGTGGGCGGTGCCGCCGGCCGCGACGACGACCCACCCCGGGCCGGGGGCGTGTCGCTGCCAGTAGCCCGCCGGCGCCCCGCGTGGCAGGCGGTGCACGTCGAGCACGGTCGCCGTCGGGACGAGTGCCGCGCGGTCGCCGAGCCACAGGTCGGTGCCGACCCGGGGCCGCAGCCGGGTGCCGGCGAGGGACGTGGCCAGGACGGCGAGCTCGGTGACGCTGAGGTGCGACACGTGGACGGTGGCGGGGTCCAGCCCGGCCGCGCGCAGCGCGCCGACCCGCTGCTCGACGACGCCGGACCAGGTCCAGGGCCGGGCGAGCGGCAGGTGCAGTCCCCAGCCCTCCAGCAGCCCGCCGCGGTCGGGGTACCGGGACAGCACCGCGGCGAGCTCGCGCAGGTCCTCGACGGCCACCCCGTGGCGCTGCAGGTCCGTCCGACACTCGACCACGAAGCGGTGGCCCCCGGCGAGGGCGACCTCGACGTCGCCGACGGTGGAGGCCGTCCGCACGACCCGCTCCGCGCAAGGGCCGCCGGTCGGGACCTCCGCCGCCGGGTCGGGCGTGAGCACGAGGACGTCACAGTCGGACGCGAGGCCGGACGCGGGGACGGCCGCCAGCTCGGACATCGTGCCCACCGCGACGGTGTCGACGCCGGGCAGGCGGGCGGCCCGCTCCAGGACGCGGGGGAGCCCGAACCCGTAGCCGTTGCCCTTGCAGACCGGGATGATCCCGGGTCGGGCGGCGGCGAACCGGTCGAGGTGGGAGTCCCAGGCCGGGCCGTCCACGGTCAGGGTCAGCGGCACCCAGGCCCCCCGCCCCCACGGGCTCTCACCCGCGCCGGTCCAGGTACGCGCGGAAGGCCCGGTCGAGGACCCGGTTGAGCGGCAGGTCCCACTCCCCGAGGGTGGCCACCGCCTCGCCGCCGGTGCCGACCTTGAACCGGAGCAGCCCGACGTAGGGGTCCGCCGGGTCGAGGGTGTCGGTGATCCCGCGCAGGTCGTAGACCGCCGCCCCGTCGGCGAGGGCGTCGCGCAGCATCCGCCACTGCGCCGCCTGGGAGGCCCGGGTGTCGCGCAGGCGCGTCGAGGAGGCGCCGTAGGAGTACCAGGCGTGCTCCCCGACGCGGACGTAGAGGGTGGCGGCCGCGAGGTCGGCACCGCTGCGCGCCAGGTACAGCCGGATCCGATCGGCGTCGTCGCTCGCCAGACCCGACCACATCCGGTCGAAGTAGCCGGCCGGCCGCGGGGTGAACCCGTCGCGGGCGGCGGTCTCGGCGTAGAGCGCGTGGAACGCGGGGAGGTCCGCGCGCCCGCCCCGGTCCACCCGGACCCCGGCCCGGTCGGCGGCCTTGACGCTGCGCCGCCACAGCTGGTTGAAGCCGGCCAGCAGGTCCGACTCCGACCTGCCCGCCAGCGGGACCCGGAAGGTGTGGCGCGGCTGGCCCGCACCGAACCCGGCGACGTCGGGCGGTGGCCGCCAGCCGAGCTCGGTGAGGTCCGCGGCCACGGCCGCAGCCGCCGCGGACTCGGTGTCGGGGGGGACCAGTCCGAGGCGGCCGGGGGCTGCCGGGTCCGCCGCCCGGTCGGCCAGCGCCCGCTTGACGGTCGCCGCGGACCAGGTGTGCGCGACCGGCTGAGGGCCGATCCGGACGGTGAACGCACCGGCCGCGCGGAGGGTGTCCACCAGCGGGCGCAGGTGCTCACCGAGACGGCCGGCGAGGGACAGGGACTCCCAGTCGAGGTCCGGGCCCTCGGGCAGGTAGGCGAGGGCACGGGTCGTGCGCGGGATGGCCCGGAGCAGGACCAGTGCGGTCCCGACCACGGTGTCGTCGTCGACGAACGCCAGCGAGCGCGCCGACCAGCCGGGCTTCGCCGCCGCCCACCCGGGGGTCTGCAGGAAGCTGACGCCCGGGCGGTGCGCGACCAGCTCCCGGTGCTCGGCGGCGGGGATCGCCCGGACGGTCACTGGCACCCGGCGAGGCTAGCGACCGTCCGGCCACCCGCCCGGCCCGCCCGGCCCGGCCCCGCCCTGCCGGCCCGGCTCAGCCAAGCCCCGCCCAACCCTGCCGGCAGTCGGCGGGAGCGGGTCGCCACCGCCCAGCCGGTACGCTGGGCTGCGCAACCCGCTGTCCGGTGGCCCGTCAGGGCCTGGACCGGCACGGTGCTCCGCTCGCGGGGCCCGTCGGCGGGTGGCGCTGCAGCCCTCCTGCCACGGATCGACCGTGGCCGTCCAGTCCAGAGGAGGTGGGGTTCCCGCATGCGTCACTACGAGCTGATGCTCATCCTCGACCCGGAGGTGGAGGAGCGCTCGGTCGCTCCCAGCCTCGAGTCGTTCCTGTCCGTGGTCCGTACCGGCGGTGGCACCGTCGAGAAGGTCGACGTGTGGGGCCGGCGCCGACTGGCCTACCAGATCAACAAGAAGTCCGAGGGCATCTACGCCGTCCTCGACCTGTCCTGCACGCCGGCGACGGTGGCGGAACTGGACCGGCAGCTGGGGCTCAACGAGTCCGTGCTGCGCACGAAGGTCCTCCGCCCCGAGATCCACTGAGGCGGCGGCCATGGCCGGTGACACCCCGATCACCCTGATCGGCAACCTCGTCGACGACCCCGAGCTGCGGTTCACGCCGAGCGGCGCGGCCGTCGCCAACTTCCGTCTCGCGTCGACACCGCGGTCCTTCGACCGCCAGACGAACGAGTGGAAGGACGGCGAGACCCTCTTCGTCAGCTGCGCGGTCTGGCGGCAGGCCGCGGAGAACGTCGCCGAGTCGCTGTCCCGCGGTACCCGGGTCATCGTCAACGGGCGCCTGAAGTCCCGGACGTACGAGACCCGCGAGGGCGAGAAGCGCACCGTGTTCGAGGTCGAGGTCGAGGAGATCGGCCCGAGCCTGCGCAGCGCGACCGCGAAGGTGAACAAGGTGCAGCGGTCGGGCTCGGGCGGGTTCGGCGGCGAGGACCCCTGGTCGGGCGGCGGCCAGGGCGGCGGCCAGGGTGGCGGCGGCCAGGGCGGCTCGAGTGGGGGCCAGGCTGGTTCCCGCGGCGGCCAGGGCTCATCGGGCGGTTCGGGCGGCGGCGGCCGCTCGCAGGGCGGCGGCCAGGGTCCGGCTGCGGATCCCTGGGCCGGCTCCGCGAGCGACGACCCGCCGTTCTAAGGACCTGACCGCCCTCCTGGTAGGTCCGTGTCGTGAGGGTCCGACCGCCGTCCGGGCGGGTCGGACCCGCCCGCGGTCCGCGTCCCGCGCGGCTCCGCCCCCGTCGCGCCCGGTGCCCACCGGGCCGGCGCCCCTGCTCCCGCACACTTCTCTCAGCACCTGAGTGGTTCTCGGAAGGACCTTTGTCATGGCGAAGTCCCGTTCTCGGCGGCCTGTCCCGCCGGCCAAGCCGGTCAAGCAGGCGCGGCGCAAGGCCCGTGCCCAGTTCGGCAAGAAGCTCGACCACATCGACTACAAGGACACCGACCTGCTGCGCGCATTCATGTCCGAGCGAGGGAAGATCCGCGCCCGGCGCGTGACCGGTGTGACACCGAAGCAGCAGCGGCAGCTGACCACCGCGATCAAGAACGCGCGTGAGATGGCCCTGCTCCCCTACGCGACCACCGCGCGCTGAGACGGCTGAGGAGCACCTGGTGAAACTGATCCTGACGCACGAGGTGACCGGACTCGGCGAGCCCGGCGACATCGTCGAGGTGAAGGACGGCTACGGCCGCAACTACCTGCTGCCGCGCAAGCTGGCGACGGGCTGGACGAAGGGCGCCCAGCGCCAGATCGACTCGATCCGCGCCGGACGCGCCAGCCGGGCCGTCCACGACCTGGACGACGCCCAGGCCATCCGGGGCCGGCTCGCGGAGCTGGTCGTGACCGTGGCCACCCAGGCCGGTGACACCGGCCGCCTGTTCGGGTCGCTGTCGGCAGCGGACATCGCGACCGCTGTCACGGCCGCCGGCGGTCCGGCCTTGGACAAGCGCAAGATCGAGATTGCGGCGCCCATCCGGGTGCTCGGGTCCCATGCGGTGTCGGTGCGGCTGCACCCGGAGGTCGTCGGCACCGTCACCCTGGACGTTGTCGCCAGCTGACGGGCCGCCACCGTCGACCAGGACGGTGGCGGAGCCCGCCGTCATCAGGCATGAGCCGGGTCGCACCTGGATCCATCAGACGTGGCCCGGATCAACGTGACTGCGTGGTCGTGGGACGGTCTGCCGGCGCAGTCGGTCAGGCGTCACGGGGTGTCCGCCGAGCGCGCTACAGGCGTGAGCCGCGGCTCGCCCGTCGGTACAGCCGGGTGAGGATCACGAACAGAACGATCACGCCGACGATCGCGACCCCGCCGAGCAGCAGACGGAGCGCTCCGGCGAGGGCTGCGCTGAGCACGGCGGCGACCACCGTGCCCACGGCGGCCAGCACGGCACGTCTCAGCAGCACGGTCAGGGACATCCCCAGCACGTCTCGCCATCCCTCTGCTGAGCCGGCCTGGACGGCCGTGCGCTGGGCCCAGTGTGCGCCCGCGTCGAGGCCGGTCCGGTGGTAGTCGGGACCGGTGTCCCGGTCGACTGCCCGCGGAGATCGGCCGGTCTGATCCGTCCACCGGTGGTGCACGGTGTCGCTGCTGGTCAGCGGGCTCCGATCGAAGAAGTCCACACGCTGCCCACAGGTGGACCGGTCCTCCGCCCACAGGTCGTCCGCAGCTGTGCACAGGACGGCGGCCCTTCTCCACAGCCCCGTCCGGCAGCTGAGACGGAGCCTCTGCGAGGGCCTCGCCCGGCGGTCTACGGTCACCTGATCCGACGCCCACACAGGGTTTCCGACGTCGCTTCGCCCATCGGCTGGCCCGGTCGACCACGCCGGTCGCAGGGTCCGCGGAGCAGCAGCGCCCGGTGTCCGGGGTCGTGTCGGTGGGTCGTCCTAGCGTTCGGATGACCGATGCGGCCGCTGGGGTCGAAGCGGCGCGACACGTCCGTCCGGGCCCGCACCGGGTCGGCGGCAGGGACCACGACGGGAGGGGCGGCGGCGGTGAGCGTCACTGAACTGCCGATGACCGGCCGTGGTCAGCGGAGTGCGCTGCGCCCGGCCGCCGTCGACTCTGCTGGTGGTCGCGACGTCCTGCGGGTCCCGCCGCAGAACGTCGAGGCCGAGCAGTCGGTCCTGGGCTCGATGCTGCTGAGCAAGGACGCGATCGCGGACGCGGTGGAGATCCTGACCGGCGCCGACTTCTACCGGCCCGCCCACTCCCTCGTCTTCGACGCGGTGCTGGAGCTGTACGGGCGGGGCGAGCCGGCCGACGCGATCACCGTCGGCAACGAGCTCGAGCGGACCGGGACGCTGGCACGGGTCGGCGGCAACCCCTACCTGCACACCCTCATCGAGGTCGTGCCGACCCCCGCCCACGCCGCGGACTACGCCGGGATCGTCCGGGAGAGCTCCGTGCTCCGACGGCTGGTGGAGGCGGGCACCCGCATCACCCAGATGGCCTATGCCGGGGCCGGGGAGGTCGACGAGATCGTCGACCAGGCCCAGGCCGAGGTGTACCAGGTGACCGAGAAGCGCCGCAGCGAGGACTACCTGCCGCTCTCGGAGATCCTCGACGCGACCTACGACGAGATCGAGGCGATCCACGGACACGGCGGTCGCCTCGTCGGGGTGCCCACCGGCTTCGCGGACTTCGACGACCTGACCAACGGCCTGCACCCGGGTCAGCTCATCGTCCTGGCCGCCCGGCCCGCGATGGGCAAGTCGACGCTCGGGCTGGACTTCGCGCGGGCGGCGGCCATCCGCAACGGCCTCACCACGGCGATCTTCTCCCTCGAGATGAGTCGCAACGAGATCGCCATGCGGCTGCTGTCCGCTGAGGCGCGCATCACCCTGAACGCGATCCGCCAGGGGAAGATGACCGACGAGGACTGGACCCGCCTGTCCTCGCACATGGGCTCTCTCGCCGACGCACCGCTGTTCATCGACGACAGCCCCAACATGGCGATGGCCGAGATCCGCTCGAAGTGCCGTCGGCTCAAGCAGCGGCACGACCTGCGGCTGGTGCTCCTGGACTACCTGCAGCTGATGAGCTCGGGCAAGAAGGTCGAGTCGCGCCAGGTGGAGGTGTCGGAGTTCTCCCGCTCGCTGAAGCTGCTCGCGAAGGAGCTCGACGTGCCGGTGGTCGCCATCAGCCAGCTCAACCGCGGCCCCGAGCAGCGCACCGACCGTCGCCCGATGCTGGCCGACCTGCGGGAGTCCGGCTCGATCGAGCAGGACGCGGACATGGTCCTGCTGCTGCACCGCGACGACTACTACACGAAAGACGCCTCCGAGCGTCCCGGTGAGGCCGACATCATGGTCGCCAAGCACCGCAACGGCCCCACCAAGGACATCCCGGTCGCCTTCCAGGGGCACTACTCCCGCTTCGTCGACATCGCCCGGTTCTGACGGCACGGGGCGGTCCGGCGGACGCTGACCGGCGAGGATGCGGTCGGCGCCCCCGCGGAGACATTCGGCGAATCGCGGGAACGGCTCAGTCGCCGTGGTCGGAGCCGACCGGGTCGGGGTGGCGCAGCACCTCGATGACCGAGGAGTCGTCGCGGCGGCCGAGCCCGCGGTCGTGGCCGGCTCGGAACACGGTCTCCGCCGCCGACGCGAGGGGTACCGAGGCGCCGTGGGCAGCGGCTTCCCCAGTGACGAGCCCGAGGTCCTTGACGAAAAGGTCGAGTGCGCTGCGGACGTCGTCGACCTGCCCGGCGACCATCCGGGCGCCACGGTCGGTGAACATGAAGGAGGCCGCCGCACCCCGTCCGAGAACGTCGTGACAGGTCGCCGGGTCGAGGCCGAGGCGCTCGACGAAGGCGAGTGCCTCCCCCGCTGCGGCGATGTGGACCCCGGCCAGGAGCTGGTTGACCAGTTTCAGCCGCTGCCCGTCGCCGGCGACGGGCCCGACGACGACGACGCTGCTCGCCAGCGCGTCGAGCAGGGGCCGGACCGCATCGAGCGCTGACGGTTCGGCGCCGACCATGACGAGCAGGTCACCGGTCGCCGCCCGGGTGGTCCCGCCCGACACGGGGGCATCGACCGTCACGGCCCCGGCGTCCCGGATCGCCGCGGCGAGTGAGCCCATCGCCCGCGGGCCGACCGTCGCGGTGACCACGACCGGAACCGGAACCGGCACCCGCGCCGGGTCGGGGACGCCGGGCCGGGGGCTGGGGCTGAGGGTGCCCGGGTCGCGACCTGGCTGTCCGGGTGCGGCGCCGTCCCGGCGGCCGGCGACGATCGCGGGCAGGACGCCGTCCGGCCCGAGGAGCACCGCCTCGGCCTGGGCGGCGGTCGCGACCATCACGACCACCGCCTCGGCACCGGCAGCGGCCTCGGCAGGAGTGGCGACCACCTCGACGCCGTCGCCTCGGGCGGTGATCTTCGGGTCGGCGTCGCACGCGCGGACCTGGTGTCCGGCGGCCGCGGCCCGGGCCGCCATCGGTCGACCCATCGCGCCGAGCCCGATCCAGCCGACCCTCACGGCCGTCGCCCGGACCGTCGCCCGGGCCACCGACCGGGCAACCGTTCGGGCCACTGACCGACGCTGCTGTCCACCGTCACCCGCTCATCCTCCCGGTCCCGACCCACCGGTCGCGCTGCTCGTGGCGGCTGCCCACCCGGTCGTCGTCCGGGTCAGGCGGGAGCGCGCAGCAGGTGCAGGACGTCGAGCAGCGCCCCCGGGCCGCCGACGTTGCCGGCGAACACCACCCAGGGCATGCCGAGGACCTCCGGCGGGGCCGCGACCGGCTCGAGGACGCTGATCAGCCCGGGCAGCACCTGGCCGAGGACCCGCGCCCGGGTGATGCCGAGGCCGGACAGGGCCACGTCGTGGGAGGTGATCCCACCCTTGGTGACCACCCACGCCGGGCGCAGCGGTCGCAGGCCGGCGACGACGGCACTCAGCGCGGCCGAGACCGACCGTGCCACCGCGAGGCTCGTGCTCCCCGCGGGGTCGGTGACGACCAGGCGGCTGGTGGCGACCGCGACGTCGCACCGGCCCAGCGCGGCCGCCGCCGCCGCGGTGACCGCGTCGAGGTGCGCGGTGCGTCGGCGGCGTTCCAGGACACGCGCCACGTCCAGCTCGACCAGCTCCAGGCCGCCGGCGGCCACGGCTGCGTCCAGCTGGGCGGTGCTGGTCGCGGTGTGCGAGCCGACCGCCACCAGCCCGTGGCCGGTCCGCCGCCCGTGCGGCCACACCCGCGCCGGGTCCAGCGGCGCGACCACGTCGATCCCGGCCAGCGCCCGGACGAAGGACGGACCACAGCGCATCCACACGCTCCGACCGCGCCGCTCGACCGCCGCGACCCCCAGGGCGACGACGTCGAGGTCGGCGTCGGTGAGGGCGTCGACCACGACGAACGCCCCCGCCGGGGCTCGGGACAGCACCGCCTCGACCCGGTCCGGGCCGCCCGTGCGGAGATCGCGCAGGTCGAGCGCGCGGACGTCGGCGAGGCGCGCGGCCCCGAGCCCGCGCTCGGCGAGGAACGACCGCAGGTCCGAGCTCCGGTAGCCGAACGCCGCGTCGCGGGCGAACTCGGTGGCGGCGACCGGGAGGACGCCGGAGCCGACCCGTGCCCAGTGGACCCCGTCGACCGTGAAGCGCCCGGCCTCCAGGAAGGCGGGGCAGAACAGGACGACGTCGGGCCCGCGACCCGTCACCCGCCGCCGCGCCGCCGACAGGGCGTCGACCTCGGCGAGCACATGGCCCCGGAGGGTCGAGTCGCTGCGGCTGACGACCGTCGTCCGCCGGCCCGGCACGCGGTCGGCGCGCGCGAGGTGGGTGCCCAGCCGGCCGTTCACGGCGACCGCGTCGGTGACCGCCATGCTCCGGGTGTTGGTCAGGACGAAGCACACCGAACCGGGTGCGGCCAGCGCCGCGTCGATGTCGTCCAGCGACGCTGGATCGGTGACCACGTCGACCCCGTGGACCGACTGCGAGCCGGTGGGGTCGTCGTCCAGGACCGCGACCCGCAGACCGGCACCCGCGCGCAGCTCGCGCACCCGGCGGGTCGCGTCGGGCACCACGAGCGGCAATGGCAGCCCGCGGACGGCCTCCTCGAAGCCCGGGTCGACGACCCCGGACGCGCCGGTCACCGCCGGACGGTGACCAGCGCGCGCGAGACCGCGTCGACCGCCTCGGGGGCCAGGCGGTAGTACACGTTCATCCCGTCGCGTCGCTTGGTCACCAGCCCGGCGGCCAGCAGCTGCTTGAGGTGGTGGCTGGTCGTCGGCTCGGACAGCCCGACGACCGGTGCCAGCGCGTGCGTGCAGGCCTCGAACGAGGGGCTGTCGAGGAGGTGGTCGACCAGCTGCAGGCGGGCCGGGTCGGCCAGTGCCTTGAGCCGGATCGCGAGCCCGGTGGCATCGGCGACGGACAGCCGGGCGGTCGGCGAGCCGAGCGGCGCGCAGTCGATCGGGGAGGAGTCGATGAGCGACCGCAGCGTCTTCGGCATCTCCCCACTGTGCACCGTCTTCGATCCACGTCACGAGGCCTGTGGTAGCCTTGCATGCAACACACCATCGGAGAGGAACCACCATGTACCCCACGAGCAGGTCTCTCACCGAGGCCCTCGGCCAGTCCCGCATCGACCAGCTGCGCAGCGAGGCCCGTCAGTACTCGCGTGTCCGCGAGCTGCGCGCCGCCCGCCGGTCGAACGGCAAGGGCGCCTCGGGTCGCTGACGACTCAACGGGCCGGCTGCTGACGCCGTCGGCCCCTTCCCTCCGACCCCTCGCGGCGGCTCACCTTCCAGGCGGGCCGCCGTGAGTCGCCTCAGGTCCGGTGCGGTGGTCGAGGTGGCGGGTGGGCCGCTCAGCGGGTCGAGTCGAGCACCAGCGCCAGATCGGCGACGGTCGTCGCAGGGTTGACGATCGCGAACCGGGTGCAGACCCGGCCGGCGTGGCGCGTCGGGGTGACGAAGGCCACGTGCGCGTCGAGCAGGCGCTGGGTCCAGGTCGTGTAGTCCCCGACCTCCCAGCCGATCCGCTCGAACACCAGCACGCTGAGGTCGGGCTCGACGAGCAGCCGCAGCTGCGGCGCGGCCCGGATGAGGTCGGCGCCGGCCCGGGCGACGTCGAGGGTCCGCTCGACCGCCGCGGCGTAGGCGCGGGTGCCGTGGACCGCGAGGGAGAACCAGAACGGCAGCCCGCGAGCCCGCCGGGTCAGCTGGATCGCCAGGTCGGAGGGGTTCCACTCACCCTCGACGGTGAGCGGGTCCAGATAGGCGGCGTGCTGGGTGTGCGCCGCCCGGCCGAGGGCCGGGTCCCGGTAGAGCAGCGCGCAGCAGTCGTACGGCGCGAACAGCCACTTGTGCGGGTCGACGATGAAGGAGTCGGCTCCCTCGACACCGTCGAAGAGGCTGCGCACCGAGGCGGCTGCGAGCCCGGCCCCGCCGTAGGCGCCGTCCACGTGGAACCACCAGCCGCGCTCCCGGGCCAGCGCGCCGACCCCGGCCAGGTCGTCGACCACGCCGAGGTTCGTGCTGCCCGCCGTCGCCACCACCGCGAAGATCCCCTCCCGCACGGTGTCGGGGAGCGCGTCGACGGTGGCCCGCAGCGTCGAGGCGACCAGGCGGCCGCGGGCGTCGCCGGGGACGTCGACCACGTCGACGTCCATGACCACGGTGAGGGCGTGGCGGACCGAGGAGTGCGTCTCGGCGGTCACGCAGACCGCCCACCGCGACGGGGGCGCCGCCCGCGCCGCCCGGGCTGCTTCTCTGGCGGCCACCAGGGCGGACAGGTTGCCGACGGTCCCGCCCTGCACGAACGTCCCGCCGGCGTCGGGCGGCATCCCGGCCAGGTCCGCGAGCCAGCGCAGGGCCTGGTTCTCCGCGTGCACGGCGCCGGAGCCCTCGAGCCAGGACCCGCCGTAGATGCTGGACGCCCCGACCAGCATGTCGAACGCGGCCGCGGCCTTGGTGGGTGCGTTGGGGATGAAGGCCAGGTAGCGGGGGTGGTCCACCGACAGACACGCGGGTGCGAGCACGTCGCGCCAGAGGTCGACGGCGCCCGCGCCGAGCCCGTCGGGGGTGACGGTCGCCGGGGCCGCCGCGGTGAGCTGCTCGGGGGTCAGCGCATGGTCGAGGGGGGCGAGCATCGCCAGGCGTCCCACCGACTCCGCGGCCAGGCTGTCGGCGATCCGGCGCAGCTCCGGTGTCAGCTCGTGCACTGCCCCGACGCTAACCGGCCGGGGGAGTCTGTGGGCCCGGGCCGGTCACCGCGGGAGAGGGGGCACCGGGCTCGCCGGCGACGGCTCCGACGGCCTCGGCCGCCCCGGCCGCCTCGATCTGGTCGGCTGCGCCGGCGATCCCGGGCTCGTCTTCCGCCACCGCGTCCTCGGCCGGCGCGGGGCCGACGGCGGCGGCCAGCAGGACCGCGTTCGGGATGCTCATCGGCCCGTCCGCCGTCAGGAGCTTCGTGTAGAGGAGGTCCATCGACACCACGACCCCGTCGTGCGGCCCGTTGATCGCTCCGGCCCGCACCCGGATGCGTTCACCGGGGGCGTAGGGCCGGGCGAAGAGCAGCACCAGCCCGGCGAAGAGGTTGCCCAGCACCTGCTGCGCAGCAATCCCGATGACGGCGGCCAGCAGCGCCCCGCCGGCGAGGAGGTGGCCGAGGGCGATGCCGGCGAGGTCGAGCGCCGCCAGCATGACGAGCAGGTAGCCGACGATCAGGCAGGCCAGGCGGAGCGCCGTGCCGGCTGTGGGTCCGGCCCGCACGTCGGCCCGGCGGCCGGCGCTGCGCGCGGCGCTGCGGGTCGCCAGCACCCCTGCCACCCCGAACACCACCGCACAGGCGACCGTCAGCGCCCGGTCCCGCCCGCCACGGGCGTCGACCCCGCCGAGGCGGTACCCGACGACCAGCGCCGCGACGGCGACGAAGGCCGCGAGCAGTGCCCGCCGGAAGGTGCCCGGGTCGGCGGCCGGACCTGCCGCCGGCGGCGGTGGTTGCGGCGGTGGCGGGGTGTCGCTCATCCACGGCCCCCGGGACCCGTCGCCGACATCGGGGGCGACTCGAGTCCGCGACCGGGCTGTGACGCCGTGGCCACCGCGGGCAGGACCCCGCGCTCGGCCAGGACCGCGCGGCAGTCCGCCGGACCGGCCCACAGCCGAGCGTCCCAGCCGGCGCGCCGGGCGCCGTCGACGTTCTCGGTCCGGTCGTCGAAGAACAGGACGCGGGCGGGGTCGACCGCGAACAGCCCGGCGGTCAGCCCGTACACGACCGGGTCGGGCTTGAGGCAGCCCTGTTCACCGGACACGACGAGGTGCTCGAAGGGGTGCGCCCAGTCCGCCCCGCGGACCCAGCGGGCCATCGCGACGGGCGCGTTGGACAGCAGCCCCAGCCGCGTCCCGGCTGCGGCCAGCTCCGCCAGCAGCAGCCGCGACACCCTCGGGAGGTCACCCCACCCCTCGCAGTCGGCCGCGGTGAGCGTCCGGGTCAGGGCATCGGTGGGGGTGCCGCCGCCGGCGGCGACGACCGCGTCCCAGTACGCGGCGTCCAGACCGCCGGCGTCGTAGGCGGCCCGGTGCGCCCAGTAGGCCGTCTCGAACGGGCCGACCGGGACCCGCGCCAGCCGGGCGAGGTGGGGGACCAGCTCGACCGGGGTCGCCAGCACGCCGCCGAGGTCGAAGACGACGACCGCGGGTGGCTGGTCGGGAGCGGGTGACACCGGCGGAGGCTAGCCGGGCCGCCCACCGAGCCGACCGCGGCGCGAGGCAGCGCCGCACCGGCCAGCTGCCGTGCTCGAGTGGTCGGCTGCCGGAACCGCTGGGGCGGGGAGCGGCGAACTCCCTTGCCACCCGACGCCGGCCAGTGTCAACTCAGCATCGATCGCCGTTGATCGCCGCCCCCCCAGGGCGCCTGCGGCGGCGTCCGGAGGCATCATGAGACGTCTCAACCCGATCGCGGCAGCTGCTGCCGCTGCCGGTGCACTCGCTCTCGGCGCACTGCCCACCGCGGCGGCCCGACCACTCGGGTCCTCGCCGATCACGCCGAGAGCCAGGTCGCCGCTGTCCTCGGTGGCCATCCGGTCGGCTGCCGGCGCCGGACTCCTGGCGCCGGCACCGGCGACGGCCGCGGCGGGCCGGGCGCCGCGGCTCACCACGCTCACCACGGCCGTCGTGGCCCCGTTCCAGCTCGCGTTCGCCGGCCACCGTCTGTTCATCGCCGACGGGGGCACCGCGAAGGTCTCCCGGCTGAACGGCCGCACGCTCGGGACAGTGGTGGCCGGTGCTCCGGGGGTCGAGGGGATCGGTGTCAACGGCCGGGGCGAGATCGCCTACACCCAGGCCAACGACAACACGGGCACCGCGTCACTGACGATCGTGCACCCGGGCGGCCGTCGCGTCGTGGCCGGGCTCGCCGCGTTCGAGAAGGCACACAACCCCAACGGGAAGGTCACCTACGGGGTGCTGCACCCCAGCGCGTGCGTCGCGGCCTACCTCACGAGCCAGCACATCCCCCCGAACCACACCGGTGACGTCCACTCCAACCCCTACTCGGTCATCCCGTTCCCGGCCGGCTGGTGGCTGGTGGCCGACGCGGGCGGGAACGACATCCTGAAGGTCAGCCCGACCGGAGCGGTCTCGGTGGTGACGGTGCTCCCACGGCAGGCCACGGTGATCACCGCGGCGATGGCCGCGTCGCTGCACGCTCCGGCCTGCGTCGTCGGGGTGACGTTCTACTCCGAGCCGACCCCCACCGACCTCCAGTTCGGTCCGAGCGGGAAGCTGTACGTGAGCACGCTGTCCGGTGGGATCGCGGCCGGCACCGTCTACACCGTCGACGTGCGCCGGCACACCAGCAGGCTGCTGGCACGGGGCTTCGCCGGTGCGACCAACCTGGCGGTGACGCCGCGCGAGGTGGTCTACGTGGCCAATGCCATGGCAGGCACCATCTCGCGCATCTACCGCGGTCGGACGACCACGGTCGCCCGACTGGCCAACGTCCTGTCGCTGCAGTTCGACGCCGGGGTCCTCTACGCGGGGACCGCCGCGCCGGGGATCCTCCAGGGGGGGCCCCCACCGGCCCCGGTTCCCTGGTCCGCATCACCTTCTGACGCGGGGCACCCGGATCCAGGGCCGTGCGGTCGCGGACCCGGGTGCCTACAGGTAGCGGAGCGGGTCGAACTCGTCGAGCGGGATGATCCGGACCCGCGGCAGGACCACGTTGAAGGCGCGGACGTCGTGCTCGAGGTCATGCACCGTCAGGCCCTGGTGCACGAGCTCGGCGAAGCCGCTGTTGACGAACTCCCGGAAGGCGAGCAGCCCGACGCGGCGCGAGCCGTCGAGCAGGGTGCGCATCTCGGGCAGGAAGTCACCGTCGTGGCTGGCGAGCAGGACGTCCCCACGGGTCGCCGCGAGCGCGTCGAGCATCCGTTTGATGCCGATGTCGACGACCTTCTCCGAGCTCGACCCGGCCAGCGGGATCGGCACGTAGTCCATCGCCATCAGCGCCTGCACGAAGCTCATGGGCAGCGACCCCGAGCTGGCGTTGAGGAAGAACAGTGCCCGGACCGGCTGCGCCCACGTCGTGTGGGCGAAGGTGCGGACCTTCTCCCAGCGCGGGCGCTGCTCCGGGCCCGGGCGGCCGGACAGGATCGACGCGCCAAGCGTGGCGTCGATGTTCTCCCCGTCCACCAGGAGGTACGTGGTGGACCCCGGGTCGGAGCCCGGCGCCGCCGTCACAGCACCTTCGAGAGGAAGGCCCGGGTCCGCTCGTGGCGGGGGTGGGCGATCACCTCATGCGGGTCGCCGGACTCGACGACGACCCCGTCGTCCATGAACACCAGCTGGTCGCCGACCTCGCGCGCGAAGCCGATCTCGTGGGTCACGACGACCATCGTCATGCCGTCCCGGGCGAGGGCGCGCATGACGTCGAGCACCTCCCCGACCAGCTCCGGGTCGAGGGCGGAGGTCGGCTCGTCGAACAGCATGAGCTTCGGGCGCATCGCCAGGGCGCGGGCGATGGCGACCCGCTGCTGCTGGCCGCCGGAGAGCTGCGCGGGGTAGGACGCCGCCTTGTCGGCCAGGCCTACGCGGTCGAGCAGCTCCTTCGCGGCGGCCGTCGCGACCGACCTCGGGTCCCGGTGGACCTTGCACGGGGCCTCGGTGATGTTGGCGAGCACGGTCATGTGCGGGAAGAGGTTGAAACGCTGGAACACCATGCCGATCTCGGACCGCTTGCGGACGACGTCGCGCTCGGGCAGCTCGTGCAGCCGGTCGCCGACCTGCCGGTAGCCCACCAGCTCGCCGTCCACCCACAGGCGTCCCGCGTTGATCTGCTCGAGGTGGTTGATGCAGCGCAGGAAGGTGCTCTTGCCGGAGCCGGACGGCCCGAGCAGGCACATCACCTGACCCGGCAGGACGCTCAGGCTGATGCCCTTGAGCACCTCGAGGCGGCCGAAGCGCTTGTGCACCGACTCGGCGCGGACCATCTCGGCCGCCGCGGCGACGGTCACGCGGGCAGCCTCCGCTCGCCCGTCCGTCTGGCGAGCAGGCCGGCCAGGACACCCTGTCGGCGCTGCCGTGCGGTACCGCGGCCGAAACGCTGCTCCAGGAAGTACTGCCCGATGGTCAGCACCGTCGTCACGAGGAGGTACCAGATGCTGGCGACCAGCAGCAGCGGGATCTGCTGGAAAGTCCGGGAGTAGACGGCCTGGACGGCGAACAGCAGGTCCGGGATCGCGATCACGCTGACCAGCGAGGTCGTCTTCAGCATCGAGATGGTCTCGTTGCCGGTCGGCGGGATGATCACGCGCATCGCCTGGGGGAGCACGATCCGCCGGATAGTCTGCAGCCGGGTCAGCCCGAGTGCGTGTGCGGCCTCGGTCTGGCCGTCGTCCACCGACAGCAGCCCGGCCCGGACGATCTCCGCCATGTAGGCGGCCTCGTTCAGACCGAGCCCGAGGATCGCCGCGGTGAACGGGGTGATCAGGTTGTTGGCGCTGCCGTGCACGAACTCGGGCCCGAACGGGATGCCGAGGGACAGTCGCGGGTACAGCGCGGAGATGAAGTACCAGAACAGCAGCTGGACGAGGACGGGCGTGCCCCGGAAGAACCACACGTACAGCCAGCCGGCACCGGAGACGAGCGGGTTCGCCGACAGCCGCATGACGGCCAGCACGATGCCCAGGGCGACGCCGATGACCATCGCGATCACGGTCAGCTCGATCGTCAGTCGGAGGCCGGCGAGCACCTGATGCGTGGTCAGGTACTGCCGCACGACGGCCCACTCGAACCGGGGGTTCGTGACGAGGGAGTGCACGAGCATCGCCGCCAGCACCCCGATCGCCGCGGCGGCAATCCAGCGGCCGGGGTGGCGGACGCCGACAGCCCGGATGTCGGCGGGCCGGATGTCGGCGGGCCGGATGTCGACGGGCCGGACGCCGGCGGCGGCTGGTCCCGACCCGCCGGGGTCCGCCATCCTCAGCTCCGGGCGCCGTTGACCACCGGCGTCGCCAGGGCGCCCGCGGTGACGTCCCACTTCGCGAGGATCTTCGCGTAGGCGCCCTGCTTCATGACCGCCTTCAGCGCGACGAGCACCGCCTGGGTCAGCTTCTGCGACTTCGGCACGGCGATCCCGTACGGCGCCGTGCCGTACACCTTCCCGGAGAGTGCGAACTGGCCCTTCGACGTTTGGACCTCGTACGCGGCCACCGGCGAGTCGGCCATCCCGACGTCCGCCCGGCCGCTGGACAGTGCGAGGTTGGCACCGTTCTGGTCCTGGTAGGTCTGCAGCTCGACGCCGGACTTCCCGGCCTTCTTGCACAGCGCGTCCTGCGCGGTGGCGTCGTCGGCCTGCGTGGTGCCCTTCTCAGCGGCGACCTTGTGCCCGCACAGGTCTGCCAGCGTCTCGATCTTCGGTCCGGCGGTCTTGACGTAGAAGCCGGTGCCCGCATTGAAGTAGGTGACGAAGTCGGTGACCTTCTCCCGCACCTTGGTGTCGGTGATCGACGACATCCCGAGGTCGTCCTTCCCGGCGACCAGCCCGGGGAGGATGCCGTCGAAGGTCGCGTTGACGACGGTCACCTTCAGACCCAGAGCGCCACCGAGGGCTTTCGCGAGGTCGGCGTCCATCCCGATCACGGTCTTCCCGTCGGCGTCGAAGAACTCGTTCGGGGCGTAGGCCGCGTCGGCGGCGACCGTCAGCGTCCCCTTGGACTTGACCGCGGCCGGGAGCGCGGCCGCCGCTGCGGCGTCGACGGTGACGGTGGCCCCGTCCACGGTGACCGACCCGCCGCCGCCGGCGGGTGCCGACATGCCCGGCGACATGCCACCCGACATGCTCGGTGACGACATCGAGGTCGGCGACATGCCCGACGACATCGACGTCGAGGGGCTCATGGCCGACATCCCCGACGACGACGGCGTCGCCGAGGAGGCCATGGCGACCGCGGACCCCGACGCGGAGGAGTCCCCCGGGGACGGTGACGACCCGCCGGCGCCGCTGCTGCTGCCGCAGCCGGCGACGACGCCGAGCACGGCGACCCCCGCGACGGCCAGCGCGCGTCGCCGACGGGCTGGCGGGGTGGTGGCGAGGACGCTCATCTGAGGTGCCTTCCTGGCGGCGCGGGCGGCGCGGGCGGGTCTGGCCGGGCAGGTCGAGTCGGTGGTCGGACACCCCGCCTGCATCGCTGCGGTCACGGCGTGTCAGTGCTCGCATGAGTGCTCCGGCAGACCGGGCCCCGCACTGCAGCAGCATCCCCCACCGGGAGGCGTCGACCTCGCAGTCCCCCGGTCACGATTTCGCCGTGTCAGCTCCCGCGACCGTCGGTGTGCCGTCGGTCACTCACTGGCTCACTGGCTCACTGGCTCACTGACTGACTGACTGCCCGCTTCCCATGCCCGGCGCGCTCGGACGGTGAGCGGGAGGGTCAGGACCGCCGCGACGGCGAAGGACAGCACGGACGCGCTCATCCAGGGCTGCGCGGTGAAGCCGACGCCGTGGGCGATGCGCAGCCAGGTGGCGGCCCACCACCCGACCCCGCCGGGGTTGACGAGCTGGTACGCGACGAACCCCGCGAGCCAGGGCGCCAGCATGAGGGGGCGGGCCGCAGCGGCGGTGGTCAGGTCCCAGCGGACCCGACCGCGCCCGAGGTAGTAGTCGACCAGCAGGACCCCGGCCAGCGGCACGAAGACCGACCCGATGAGGTACAGGAACGACTGGTAGCGGGTGATGTCGAGCAGCAGCGCCAGCACGGTGCTGACCGCCCCGACGAGCCCGGCGAGCACCCGCCGGTCGCCGAGGGGGCGGATGTTCTGCAGGGACACCGCCGTGGAGTAGACGGTGGTGAACGTCTGGTCGACCTCGCGGACCACGAGGACCGCGAAGAAGAGCGCGCCCGCGGGGACCGCGACGAATGCGGCGAAGATCCGGGTCGGGTCGTCCGCGACCAGGCTGAGGGTGACCAGGCCGAGGGCGAAGCAGGCGACCTGGGTGACGGAGAACCCGAGGAAGGTGCCCCAGAAGGCGGCTCGGGGCGTCCGCGAGTGGCGCGCGTAGTCACCGACCATCGGCACCCAGGACACCGCCGTGGCGATCGCGACGTCCGCGGCCACCCAGAAGCCGCGCCACGAGGTGCCGCCACCGGCTGCCGCGGTGTGCATCTGCGGGACCAGCCGGACCGCCAGGTAGGCGACCGCGACGACCAGGGCGACGGTGAGGTAGCGCCGCAGCACCCGGATCATGCCCAGCGGGCGCACCGTCAGGACCGTGGTGAGCACGCCGGCCCCGAGCACGTAGACCCAGCGGGGGCCGGCGCCGTGGGTGACCGTGCGGGCACCGTCGGCGATGACGACCAGCTCGAAGGTCGCCCAGCCGAGACACTGCGCGATGTTGAGGGCCGTCGGCAGGAACGAGAGGCGGGTCCCGAAGACCCCGCGCAGCAGGACCATCGCCGGCGCCCCGGTCCGGGCACCCGGCACGGCCGCCGCCGCCACCGCGAGGGTCCCCGCGACGGTGCCGACGACCGTCGCGGTCAGCGCGGCCGCGAAGGACAGCCGCGGCAGCCCGAACGGCGCCACGATCGCCAGAGCCGCGCCGAAGCCCAGCAGGCTGACGCCGAGGTTGGCCCACTGGCCGGCCTGGTCGCGCCACCCCAGCGGCTGGGGGGTCGGCTCGGCGAGCGTGCGGGGGACCTCGACCCGGCGGTCGGGCGTGGCCGGGGTGGGACGGTGCTCGAGCAGGGTCATCGGTCTCAGGTGTCCTCGTCGGTGGTGGTGTTCGCGGTGACCAGCTGTCCGAGGCAGTGCTGGCGCAGCGGCTCGGGGAAGTCCGGGGAGAGGCGGTTGAAGACCACCCGGCCCTCCTTCCGGGCCCGGACGAGCCCCGAGCTGCGGAGCAGCTTCAGGGCGTAGCCGGTCTGGTCCTCGTTCACGTCGAGGGCCAGGGCGAGGTCACCGACACACAGCTCCTCGACGGTGTCCAGGGCGTACAGGATCCGGAGGCGGACCGGGTCGGCCATCAGGCTCAGCAGGCTCGTGAGGCGGGCGGCGTCGTCCGCGCTGGGCAGGCGTGAGCGCGCGTGGGCGACCCGCTCGGCGTCGATCGGGTGGGCATGCGGCTGGACGGACAGGTCGGTCATCAGCCCCCCGGCTCACTCGAGCAGGCGGTCCCACCCCCGACGCCACCGCGGCCCCGGACTCCCAGTGTCCCCTGTCCGCCGAGGAGCCCCTGGTCCGCCCGGGACTGCCGGGCGCCGACGGCGCCCCCGGCAGTGGCGCGGCAGCCGGACGGTGGTCCTCGACAGCGCTCCCGGACAGCGTCCTACGCCGCCGCTACGGCGCTCGTCCCGAAGGCGGCGACCGCGTCGACCCAGTGGCCCGGCAGGTCGCGGTGGACCGCGTGGCCGGCCGGGAGGTCGACGACCCGGGGCGGCGGGACCAGGGCCGCGACCGCCGCCCGCTCGGGCGCGTGCAGCGCCGACCGGGCAGGCTCCGACAGCAGCAGCAGCACCGGGACGGTCACCTGCCGCAAGGCCGACAGCAGGTCCCCGCACAGCTGCACCTCGGCTCCGCCGGCCACCGCGGCCACGTCGGTCGCGGCCTTGCCGGCGACGTCCGCGGCCACGTCCTGGTCGGCCCAGGTCGGGTTCGCGGCGCGGCTGCGCGCGGTGGCCGCGGACGGGTCGACCCGCGCAGCCGCACAGTCCTCCCGGATGCGCGCCGCGAGCTCGCGGTCGGGCTCACCGCGCCAGCCCGCCGGGTCCTCCAGCGCGAGGGCCCGGACGAGGTCCGGGCGGGCGGCGGCGACCCCCGCGGCGACCACCCCGCCCATCGAGTGCCCGACGAGGAGGTCGGTGCCCATCTCCGGCAGCCGCCCGGCGACGTCCTGCACCATCACGGACTGGGTCAGGGGGTCCAGGCCGGCGGCGCGGTCGCCGTGTCCGGGCAGGTCGAGCGCGCTCACGTCCCAGCCGGCGGCCGCGAGTCCCGGGCCGACCTGCCACCAGGTGTCGGCCAAGCCCGTCACCCCGTGCAGCAGGGTCGCCGTCCCCCGGAACGGGCCCTCGGCCTTCCAGTGCAGGTCCACGTCGTCATCCAATCCGGTCACGGTCGACGGGGCCAGCGGTCGGACACTGCCAGCCCGCTGTCCGGGACCGCCCGCGCTGTCCCGGATCGACAGCCGACGGGCCGATCGGTGGCGTTCGCGTCGGCGGAGCGTCGTCCGCTGTCGATCCGGGACACCGGCGGCCGTGCCCGCCCGCCGCGCCGACCCCCGGGTCAGGCGCTGGCGCCGACAGGGTCCCCGGTCCGCGCGAGGTCGGTCTCCATCTCGCGGACGATGGGAAGCACCTTCTCGCCGAAGTACGCGACCTCCTCCAGGTAGTGCAGGAAGCCCAGCAGCACGAGATCCAAGCCCCGCTGCTTGTACGCGATGATCCGCTCGGCGACCTGCTCCGGGGTGCCCACCAGCCCGGTGCGGAAGCCGGAGTTGTACTGCACGAGGTCGGAGAAGTCCGAGTCGGCCCACATGCCCTTGTGGTCGGCGGTCGACGCGCCCGCCTGGCGCACCGCCGAGCCGAACCCCTCGACGGCCTCGACGTCGGCGCGGTCGATGATCTCCCGGAGGGTGTCGTGCGCCTCGGCGGCGGAGTCCCGCCACCATGAAGCCGTTGAGCCCGAACTTCACCGTCCGCCCCAGCGGGGCCGCGGTGGCGGCCACCTCCTCGATCTGCGCGGTGAGCCCGTCCAGGCTGGTCCCGTTGGAGAAGTACCAGTCCGACACCCGCCCGGCCATCGCCCGGGCCGCGGTCGAGTTCCCGCCCTGGAAGATGTCCGGGTGCGGCCGGCCGGGCACGTCCACCGGCTTCGGCTTGAGGGAGAACCCGCGGAACCGGTAGAAGTCGCCGGCGAAGTCGAAGGTGTCCTCGGTCCAGATCCCGCGCAGGCAGCGGATGAACTCCTCCGAGCGGCGGTACCGCTCGTCGTGCTCCAACCAGGCCTCGCCCATCGCCGTGAACTCGCCCTTGAACCAGCCGGACACGACGTTGGTGGCGAAGCGCCCGCCGGACATGATGTCCGCGGTCGCCCCCATCTTCGCGAGCACGCCGGGATGCCACAGGCCCGGGTGGACGGCCGCGATCACCTTCAGCCGCTGGGTGGCGAGCAGGAGCCCGAGGCTGAACGCCGTCGACTCGTGCTGGTTGTCCGCGCCGTAGCTGGCCATGTACCGGACCTGGCTGAGCGCGTACTCGAACCCGTTCTCCTCGGCGAGCACCGCGAGCCGACGGTTGTAGTCGAACTCCCAGCTGGTGCGCTGCTCGATCTTCGAGACGACGAGACCGCCGGAGACGTTGGGCACCCAGTAGGCGAACCGGAGCGGGTCCGCAGGGGCGTCGACGGACCGGGGAGAGGTGTCGGACATGTCAGCGATGCTCGGCGCTGTCCGCCGACCGGTCCAATCGCCGTCCGCTGTACGGACGGTGACACGCGCACAGCGCGCTGCTCGCGGACGGGGAACGACCGCGCACGCCGTCGCCGGCCCGGTCGTCTCGCCGGCCGGGAGCCGGGTCCGGACGGAGGCACGCTGCGGTGGCTCGTAGTCTCGGGCCCCCGTCCCGCCCACCGAGGAGACACCCGTGGCCGTTCCTGCCGATCTCGCCAAGCTGCTCGACAAGTCCTACGAGGACGAGACGCTGACCGCCGTGCTCGCTGCGCCGGTGAGCGCGCTCGCGGGTGTCAGCGAGGGTGACGCCGAGGCGCTGCTGAAGGCGTTCGGGGTCAAGACGGTGGCCGACCTCGGCGCCAACAAGTACTTCCGCGCGGCGCACGCGCTGGGTGCACTGGCCGAGCTCGGCGCGAAGTAGCGCCCGTCGCCGCGACCGGCCGCCTGCCCGGCGCAGGCGGCCGGTCCGCCGGGCCGCCCGCCGGGCGGGCTCGCTCTCGGCGTCGCCGTTCGCGCCGTCGGCCGGGCACCCTGGTGCTCGTGCTGTCGGTGGCCAGTCCGACGTGATCACTCGTCGATCTGACCACTCAAGGAACTGGTCACTCATCGTCCAACTGCTATAGACATTCGGTCATAATCCACGGTTCCTCCCGTCCATGGTGCCGACGACGCCGAATCAACCCACAATTCCGGTTGCGAGCGTCGCCACACCCTGGTGCAGCCGTCGCGATCTTTCGTCGCGGCGCGTGCGCAGGACCATTCGAGAGGACCCCTCATGAGCGCCCACCGCGCCACCACCCGGACGGCGGCAGCTGCCGGCGTCGTCGCTGTGACCGCACTGCTCTCGGTCGGCGCACCGGCAGTCGCCCAGGCCGCCGGCACCCCGGGGACGTCGGCGAGCGGCACGTCCCTGACGACCGCACCGACCGGCTGGCTCCGGGTCACCCACCTGGCGCCCCAGGTGGGGTCGGTCAACGTCTTCATCACCCCCCTCGACGGGTCGAAGGCGCTCGTGCTCCACGACATCGCCTACGGCGCGTTCTCCAGCTATCAGACCGTGAAGCCGGGCCGGTACGCCGTGGCCATGCGCCCGGTCGGCGCGGGTGCGAACAGCGCGGCGATCGCGTCCTGGCAGGTCGCGATCAAGGCCGGCACCGCCTACACGGTCGCCGCGGTCGGCACCCCCGGTCACCTCCAGAGCGAGGTCTTCACCGACGCCCTCGTCCAGCCCGCCGCCGGCTCCGCGCGGGTCCGCCTGATCCAGGGCGCACCTGCCGCCGCAGCGGTGTCCGTGACGGCCGTGGGCGGTCCGCTGCTCGCCCAGGGGCTGACCTACGGCTCGATCACCGGCTACGCCGACGTGCCGCAGGGCCACTGGGACCTGAAGGTCACCGAGAACGGCAAGCAGGTGGCCACCGCGGTCGACGTCCGGTCCGGCGGTGTCTACAGCCTGGTCGTGGTGCAGAAGGCGAACGGTGCGCTGACCCTCGACACCGGCGTCGACGTGAACGGGAAGCCGGTCGCCGCGACGGGCAAGGGCGGCAAGCCGGTCTCGATGGCGGTGCACACCGACGCTGCGGACTCCACGACGAAGCCGGCCGGCTCGGTCAACACCGGCGAGGGTGGCACCGCGGGGTCGGCGACGGACGCCGGCGGTCCGCTGGCGATGGCCGTGCGCACCGGAGTCGCCGGCGCTGGTGTCGCCGCCCTCGGCGTGACCGCACTGGGCTTCGCCGCCGCCCGGCGCCGCCGGGTACCGACGCCGCGATGAGCCGCCCGGCCGCGGCCCTCGCTGCGGCCGTGCTCGCCTCGGCCGCCGCACTCGGCCTCGCCGGGTGCGGCGGCAGCGGGTCAGCGGACACCGCGACGGCTGCGACGACGTCCGCGGGCTCCATGGCTGCCGCGCCGGGCGTGCCCGTTGCGCCGGCCACGCCGGCCGCGTCGGCCTCCCCGGTCGCGGCTGCGCCCGGGTCGTCCTCCGCGCCGTCGTCGCGCCCGGCGGTGACGACGCACCGTTCGCTGCAGCTCAGCGGCCCCCGGCCGCTGCGCTCGACCCGCGCGGTGGTGCCGTCGCGGTTGCAGATCCCCTCGATCGGCGTCGACTCGACCTTCGAGCACCTGGCCCTGCGCGACGGGGTGCTGCAGCCGCCCACCGACCCGCTGCGCGCGGGGTGGTGGGCCGGCGGGCCGGTGCCGGGCGACCCGGGACCAGCGGTCATCGCCGGGCACCTCGACTCCTACACCGGGCCGGCGGTGTTCATCCACCTCCTGGACCTGCGGGTCGGGGACCGGGTCTACGTGACCCGCAGCGACGGGCCCCGGGCGGCCTTCGTCGTGGACAGCGTGCAGACCTACGCGAAGTCCGCATTCCCGACCCGCGCCGTCTACGGGACCACACCGGGATCGGCGCTGCGCCTCATCACCTGCGGCGGCACGTTCGACCGGCAGCGTCAGCTGTACCTGTCCAACGTCGTCGCCTACGCCTCGCTGGTGTCCTGAGCCGCCCGCGACCCTCCTGGCGCTGAGTCCCGGGCGCAAACCCGACCCGCCAGTTCGGGGTCGGTCAGAGTGGCCGGGTGAGCGCGCTGCTGACAGCACTCGCACTCGTCGGAGTCGGGGTGGCTGCCGGGCTGTGCGCCACCGTCGCCGGGCTGGCGTCGCTGGTGTCCTACCCGGCGCTGCTCGCCTTCGGGCTGTCACCGGTGGCCGCGAACGTCACGAACACCGTCGCGCTCGTCGCCACCGGCATCGGCGCGGTGACCGGGTCCCGCCCGGAGCTGGCCGGGCAACGGCGCCGACTGATCCGGTTCGGGGCGGCGGCCGCCGTCGGCGGGGCAGTCGGCGCAGGGGTCCTCCTGGTCACTCCCGCCGGCGCCTTCGAGGCGGTGGTGCCCTACCTGGTGGCCGGCGCGTGCGTGCTGGTGCTCGTCCAGCCGTCCCTGGCGGCCCGCCGCGCTCGCCGGGACCACGCGGTGCCCGCCCGGGATGCTCACCGCCACCCCCGCCGCCCGGAGGACCGGCCGGGGGCCCTCGGCGCGGTCGCGGCGGTGGCCTCCTACGGCGGCTACTTCGGGGCCGCGTCCGGGATCGCCACCCTCGCGGTGCTGGGCACGGTGGTCGGTGAGTCACTCCCGCGGGTCAACGCGCTGAAGAACGCCCTGTCGATCGTGGCCAACGCCACGGCAGCCATCGCCTTCGCCTTCGCGGGCCCGGTCGACTGGCCGGTCGTGGCGCCGCTCGCCCTCGGGTTCTTCGCGGGCGGCCGCCTCGGCCCGCGACTGGTCCGGCGGCTGCCGGCGGGTCCGCTGCGGGTCGCGATCGCGATCGCCGGTCTCGCGCTGGCGGCCCGACTGGCCTGGACCGCTCACCGCTGAGCAGCGGTGGGCGCCGGGCTGTGCGTCCAATCGGTTCCTGGCACCCCGGACGTCAGGGGCCGTCCGCTGAGCCCTCCCGCAACGCCTGGCATCTCACCTCCGCAGGCGCGGACCAGCACGGCCGATCGACCCGCACGTGCGGTCGGCGTCGCTAGTGTCGGCGCGGTGACGACCCTCCGCCTGGCCGACGCCGCCCGGCTCTTCGGTGTCAGCGACGACACCGTGCGCCGCTGGGCCGACGCCGGCCGCATCACGACCGTCCTCGACGGCGACGGCCGCCGGGTCGTCGACGGCACCGAGCTGGCGCGGTTCGCCCGGGAGCAGCACGACCGGTCGGTCGGCCTGGACGCCGGCCCGATCGTCGCGGAGTCGGCTCGCAACCGGTTCACCGGGGTGGTCACCAGGGTCGTCCGCGACACCGTCATGGCGCAGGTCGAGATCCAGGCCGGCCCCTTCCGGGTGGTCTCCCTGATGAGCGCGGAGGCGGCGGTGGAGCTCGGCCTCGAGCCCGGGGTGATCGCGGTCGCGAGTGTCAAGAGCACCAACGTCGTGGTCGAGGTCCCGCAGCTGCCCTGACCGGTCCGTCTCTCATCCGTCCCGCGACCTCTGGAGCCCCCGTGTCCCGTCGACCCGTCCCCGTTGGGCGCGCGCTCGCCGCGATCACGACGGCCGCGCTGGCGGCTGCGTGCGCGTCGTCGGGCGGCACGCCGGCCTCGTCGTCCTCGCCGTCGTCGTCCTCGGTGTCCTCGCCGTCCTCCCTGTCCCCGCCGTCCTCCCTGTCCCCGTCGTCTCCGCCGGCTCCGTCGGTCTCGGGCACGGTCACGGTGTTCGCGGCGGCATCGCTGACCAGGGTGTTCACCGTCCTCGGTGAGCGGTTCCACGCCGCGCACCCGGCCGCCACCGTCCGTTTCAGCTTCGGCGCGAGCTCGGCCCTCGCCCAGCAGGTCATCGCCGGCGCCCCAGCCGACGTCTTCGCCTCGGCGAGCACGAAGAACATGACCCAGGTGACCGCTGCCGGCGACGCGAGCGACCCCCGGACGTTCGCGACGAACGTCGCCGAGATCGCCGTCGCGCCGGCCAGCTCGGGCCGGGTCCGCACGCTCGCCGACCTCGCAGCGCCCGGGGTGAAGGTGGCGCTGTGCCAGCCGCAGGTGCCGTGCGGCGCGCTCGCCCAGAAGGTGCTGGCGAAGGCCGGGGTGCGGGTCCGACCAGTCACCCAGGGACTCGACGTGAAGAGCACCCTCGCGTACGTGACCAGCGGCGAGGTGGACGCGGCGGTGGTCTACGTCACCGACGTCCGGGCAGCGGGCACGGCGGTCCGCGGCGTCCCGATCCCCGCTGCGGACAACGCCAGCACCGCCTACCCGATCGCGACGGTGAAGGGCAGCAGGCAGCCCGCTGCCGCGGCGGCGTTCGAGGCGCTGGTCCTGTCCCCCGAGGGGCAGGCCGTCCTGGCGGCGGCGGGCTTCCGCAAGCCGTGAGCCGCGGGCCGTCCGGGCGCGCGCTGTGAGGGCCGGGCCCGGGGGCCGCGGCCTGCCGGTCGCACTCGCCGTCCCGGCCGCCCTCGCGCTGGTGTTCCTGCTGCTGCCGCTGGTGGGGCTGCTCGCCCGGGCACCGTGGCGGGCACTGCCCCGACTGCTCGCCGCGCCCGCCGTCCGGGAAGCCCTGTGGCTGTCTCTCGGGTCGGCCGCGTCGGCGACGGTGCTGTCCCTGCTGCTCGGCGTCCCGCTGGCCTGGGTGCTCGCCCGCCTGGACTTCCCCGGCCGGCGGGCGGTCCGCGCGCTGGTCACCCTCCCCCTCGTGCTGCCGCCGGTCGTCGGTGGGGTCGCGCTGCTGTCGGTGTTCGGTCGGCGCGGGCTGCTCGGGCCGGCACTGGCCCGGGTCGGGATCGGGCTGCCCTTCTCGACCGCAGCGGTGGTGGTCGCCGAGACCTTCGTCGCGATGCCGTTCCTGGTGGTCACGGTCGAGGGCGCGCTGGCCGGCTCCGACCTGCGCTACGAGCAGGTCGCCGCCACCCTCGGCGCGAGTGACTGGACGACGTTCTGGCGGGTCACGCTGCCGCTGGTGGGGCCGTCGGTCGCCGCCGGGGCGGTGCTGTGCCTGGCCCGGGCCCTCGGCGAGTTCGGCGCGACGATCACCTTCGCCGGCAACCTGCCGGGGAGCACCCAGACCCTGCCGCTGGCGGTGTACATCGCCCTGGAGACCGACCCCGACGCAGCAGTGGCGCTCGCGGTGGTGCTGCTCGCGATCAGCGTGACCATCCTGCTGGTGCTGCGGGAGCGCTGGCTCCGCCCCGGCCCGACGCTGTGACCAGGTGCGCTGTGACCAGGTGCGGTGTGACCAGGCGCGCTGTGATCTGGTGCCCCGTGGCCTGCGGTGACGCGTGACCCTGGACGCCGCTGTCCGGGTCGAGCGGCCGGGCTTCGTCCTCGACGTCGACCTCTCCGTCGCGGCCGGTGAGACCGTCGCGGTCCTCGGCCCGAACGGGGCTGGGAAGACGACGCTGCTCCAGGCCCTCGCCGGACTCGTCCTCCTCGACGCCGGCCGGGTCCGCCTCGACGGCGAGGTCCTGGAGGACACCGGTGGCCGCCTCCGGCGCAGCGCCCGCCACCGGCGCGTCGGCCTCGTCTTCCAGGACCACCGGCTGTTCCCGCACCTGACCGCCCGGGAGAACGTGGCGTTCGGGCTGCGGGTCACGGGCACGCCGAGGGCGGCGGCCCGGCGGGCGGCCGAGGACTGGCTCGAGCACCTGGGCGTCGGCGAGCTGGCCGGGCGCCGACCGGCGCAGCTGTCGGGCGGGCAGGCGCAGCGGGTCGCCCTCGCCCGGACCCTGTGTCCGGGGCCGCGGCTGCTGCTCCTCGACGAACCCCTGGCCGCCCTGGACGTCGGCACCCGGGACGACGTGCGCGCGGCGCTGCGCCGCCAGCTCGCGGCCTTCCCCGGACCGACGCTGCTGGTGACCCACGATGCCGGGGAGGCGCGCGCCCTCGCCGATCGGATCGTCGTCCTGGAGGACGGGCGGGTCGTGCAGGACGGCTCGGCGGCCGAGCTCGCGCGGCACCCGGCGACCCCGTGGATCGCCCGGGCCCTCGGGCCGCCCGGTGCGCCGGCAGGGTGAGGATGGGCCGGTGAGCACCTCGCCCGAGCCCCCTCCCCGGGCCGTCGACGACCAGCTCGGGCAGGTCCGCTCCTTCCTGGCCACCCACCACCGGGCCGTCCTCGTGACCCGACGCCGCGACGACGGGCTGCAGACGTCCCCGGTCGCGGCCGGCGTCGACAGCGCCGGGCGCGTGGTGATCTCGACGCGGTCGCGCTCGGCGAAGTGCCGCAACCTGCGGCGGGACCCGCGCGCCAGCCTGTGCGTGGTGTCCGACTCGTGGTTCGGCCCGTGGCTGCACCTCGACGCCGTCACCGAGGTGATCCCGATGCCCGACGCGCTGGCGCTGCTGGAGGACTACTACCGCTCGATCGTCGGTGAGCACCCGGACTGGGCGGAGTACCGGCGGGTCATGGTGGCCGAGGACCGGGTGCTGCTGCGGCTCACGCTCCGCCACGCCGCCGGCCCGGCGGCCGGCCCGGCTGTCGGTCCGGCGGCCGGCCCGGGTGTCGGCCCGGGTGCCGCATGACCCGCGAGCCGACGATCCTGGCCACCTCGGGCGGCATGCGGGATGACCCCCGCCACGAGCTCGTCTTCGCACCGCTCGTCCGGCACGCCGTGGACCTGTCGGGCGCGGCCGGCACCCCACGTCTCTGTCACCTGGGCACGGCCTCGGGTGACCAGCGGCACTGGGCGGCCGCCGTCGACGAGGCCGGCCGGGCCGCGGGCATCGAGGTCAGCCACCTGCACCTGTTCCCGATGCCCAACCAGGCTGACGTCCTCGGGCACCTGCTCGCCCAGGACGTCGTCTGGGTCAACGGCGGCAGCGTCGCCAACCTGCTCGCAGTCTGGCGGGTGCACCGCCTCGACGAGGTGTTCCGCCAGGTGTGGGAGGCCGGGGTCGTCCTCGGCGGGGTGTCGGCCGGGTCGATCTGCTGGCACGTCGGGGGCACCACGGACTCCTTCGGTCCCGACCTGCGCGCCGTGACCGACGGCCTGGGGTTCCTCCCGTACAGCAACGGGGTCCACCACGACGGCGAACCGAGGCGGCGACCGCTGTTCGCCCGGCTCGTGGGTGACGGCACGCTGCCCGCCGGCTACGCGACCGACGACGGGGTCGGGCTGCACTACCGCGGGACCGAGCTGGTCGAGGCGGTCACCGAGCAGCGGGGGAAGCACGCCTGGCAGGTGACGCGCAGCGGTCCGGGCGTCGTCCACGAGGTCGCGCTGGCCACCCGGGAGCTGCGCGGCGCCGTCTGAGCCGGTCCTGCCCGACCGGACGCGGTCGGCGGGGTCAGGGACTGGCGAGTGTGGGCCGCGACGCGGCCCGGATCGCGTCGAGGGTGCCCCTTCGGGGGACCTGAGGACGACTCGTCGAGGTCGCGAGACGGAACACGGTGCGGCAGCCTTTCCGCTGTCGAGGGCTCCGACGGAGGGCACCGACGCAGAGCATCGGCGGGGGCACCGGCGGGGTCCGACGTCGGGTGCTCGTCCAGCGAGCCGGTGGAGCCCGGTGACCGGTGTCGCCGAGTTTCGCCCTGCCCCCGCTGGGCCTTCGGCGTTCGCGCCGCCGCTGTCCGGGCCCACAGCACGGACTCCCTCAGGCAGCACCCAGGTACACCTGTCACTCTGAGCGTGCGCCCAGTGACCGTGCGCACCCAACGCGATCACTCATGCGGGGAGACGACTGTGCCGCCCACGACTGGACCAGCCACCACAGCCAGGTACGGCCGGAGGCCTCGGCGGACGCCGTCCGCCCGCGCCCGAGCCCGCACCTGCACGGCTGCCGCCCTCGCGGTCGTCGCAGCCGGGTCGGTCCTCGCCCCCACCGCGTCGGCCACCCCCGCCGCTGGCAGGGCGCCCGCGTCGGCCGCTGCGCCCGCGTCGGTCCTGCCCGCGGGCGGCACCCTGACGGCCGGCGCCCGGCTCACGACCACGACCGGGTTCGTGCTCGTAATGCAGACCGACGGCAACCTCGTCGAGTACGGCCTCGGGCGGGCGCTGTGGGGTAGTCGCAGCCACGTGCGCGGCAGCTCGGTCAGCCTGCAGACCGACGGGAACCTGGTCGTCCGCTCGCCCCTCGGCAAGCCCGTCTGGGCGACTCACACCGCCGGTCACCCGGGGTCCAGCCTCTCCCTCGAGTCGGCCGGGGACACCGTCCTGCGCGGTGCCGACGCCACGGCGCTGTGGGACGACCAGGTCGGCGCCTCCTACCTCGCCCCGACCGGTCGGCTCACCACCGGCCAGTCGATCGCGTCCCCGGACGGCGGGACGAGGCTGACGATGGGCACCGACGGCAACCTCGTCGTGCGGACGATGGTGGGCGGCGCCTGGGTCGCGGTGTGGGCCTCGCACACCTCCCGGCACCCCGGCGCCTACGTCCGGATGCGCGCCGACGGCGACCTCGTCGTCTTCAGTCCGGCCAACATGACGCTGTGGAACAGCACGACCCCGACGGCCTCGCCGATCCACCTCTCCGTGGAGGACGGCGGCGACGTCCGGCTCCGCGACCCGACGGGGACGACGATCGCGTCGATCGGCGACGACTACCCGCTGTCCCTGCGGGCACCGGCCCAGGACAGCGTCGTGGACCCGTGGGGCTACTACAACCGGGAGTGCGTCAGCTTCGTCGCCGCCCGGGTGCTCAACCAGGACCGCGTCGCGGTGCTCTACGCCGGCAGCGCGCACACCTGGCTGGCCTACGCCCGCGCGCACGGGTACACCGCGGACTCCCAGCCGGCCAGGGGCTCGGTCGGCTGGACCGATGCCGGCACCTACGGCCACGTCGCCGTGGTCGAGGAGGTCGCCGGGCCGCTGCTGGTCGTCGAGGAGTACAACTACGCCGTCCGCGGCGGGTACTCCCACCGGGTGGTCCCGGCCACGGCGTTCAAGGCCTTCCTGCACTTCGAGCTGCCGGCGGTCACGCCGCCGGCGCCGGCAGGGGCGGGCGCCGCACGACGGGCCCCGGCCGGGTACCTGCCGGGACGGTGACAGCGCGTTGCGGGCAGCTGCTCAGCGCAGGGGGGAGGTGAGCACGCCGGGCGTCAGCGCGCGGGAGCCGTCAGCGGGCGGCGGCCGTCAGGACGCCGGGGGCCGTCAGCGCGCCGGGGGCCGTCAGGACGCGGGCAGCTCGACCCGGCTGAAGCGGAGGTCGGGGGTCTGCAACGACGTCTGCGATGTCGCCCCGACGACCTCGACGAAGTCCCCGCGGTTGAGCCCGGCCTGCAGTGCGCGTCGGACGAAGGCCTCGAGCTCGCCGAGGTTGACGTGGGAGTCCAGGTCGAGTCGCAGCTTGGCGGACATCGCGGTCCTTCTCTCGGAGGGACCAGCCCGTCGGTATCGATCGGCCGCCACCGTCGCACGGTGCCCACGGCGAGGGTAGCCGGCAGCCGGCCGCGACCGCTGGTGCTGCGTGGCGGACCGGGCTGACGGCCGCCGGGTGACTCGTCCGCCTGCTCGCCGAGGACGGTCGGTACCGTGGTCACGCACCCGACCCGCTGTCCGCCATGGAAGGCCCGCCCGTGTCCGGAACCACGCCGACCGGCCCGGACGTCCAGGACGTCCAGGACGTCCAGGACCGGCCCCTGCACGAGGTCGACCCCGACGTCGCGGCCGCCCTCGCCGGGGAGCTGACCCGCCAGCGCGACACCCTGGAGATGATCGCCTCGGAGAACTTCGCGCCGCTGGCGGTCCTGCAGGCGCAGGGGTCGGTGGCGACGAACAAGTACGCCGAGGGCTACCCGGGCAAGCGCTACTACGGCGGCTGCGAGTGGGTCGACATCGTCGAGGACCTCGCCATCGACCGGGCGAAGTCCCTCTTCGGGGCCGAGTACGCCAACGTCCAGCCGCACTCCGGCGCGCAGGCCAACGCGGCGGTCATGGCGGCGCTGCTCACCCCCGGTGACACGATCCTCGGCCTGGACCTCGCGCACGGCGGGCACCTCACGCACGGGATGAAGCTCAACTATTCCGGCCGCCTGTACCACCCCGTCGCCTACCACGTCCGCGAGTCCGACCACCTGGTCGACATGGACGAGGTGGCCGCCCTCGCCCGCGAGCACCGGCCCCGGTTGATCATCGCCGGCTGGTCGGCGTACCCCCGGCACCTGGACTTCGCCGCGTTCCGGGCGATCGCCGATGAGGTGGGCGCGTACCTGCTCGTCGACATGGCGCACTTCGCGGGCCTGGTCGCCGCCGGGGTGCATCCCTCGCCGGTCCCGCACGCGCACGTCGTGACGACGACCACCCACAAGACGCTCTGCGGGCCTCGCGGCGGGCTGATCCTGGCTCGTCAGGAGCTTGCGAAGAAACTCAACTCAGCGGTCTTCCCCGGCCAGCAGGGCGGCCCGCTCGAGCACGTCATCGCCGGCAAGGCGGTCGCGCTGAAGCTCGCGGGCACACCGGGGTTCGCCGAGCGCCAGGCCCGAACGCTGGCCGGGGCCGCGATCATCGGTCGGCGGCTGCTGGCCGAGGACACCGCGGCCGCGGGGGTGTCGGTCCTGACCGGCGGCACGGACGTGCACCTGGTGTTGGCCGACCTGCGGCGCAGCGAGCTGACCGGGAAGCAGGCCGAGGACCTGCTGCACGACATCGGGATCACCGTGAACCGCAACGCCGTCCCGTTCGACCCGCGGCCGCCGATGGTCACGTCCGGACTGCGGATCGGCACGCCCGCGCTGGCGACCCGGGGGTTCGGCGCGTCGGAGTTCACCGAGGTCGCCGACATCCTCGCGACCGCGCTCACCCCCGGCCTGGACGAGGCGGCGGCCGCGTCGCTGCGGGACCGGGTGGCGATCCTGACGACCAAGTTCCCGCTGTACCCGACCCTGAGCGCGGACTGACCCGAGCGCCGACCGACCCGAGCGTTTCCCGACCCCGAGCGCCCCGACCCGGGTGTTCCGGGGAGCCCGCGCGTCCCTGCCCGCCACCGCGGACGGGCCAGGATGAGCGGGTGACCACCGCCGATCGCACACCGTCAGCCGCCCGCTCGTTCCCCGCCGGCTTCGTCTGGGGCACCGCGACCGCCAGCTACCAGATCGAGGGGGCGGTCGCCGAGGACGGCCGGCTGCCGTCGATCTGGGACACGTTCGCCCGGACACCGGGCAAGGTCTCCCGGGGCGACACCGGGGACGTCGCGGACGACCACTACCACCGGGTCGCCGCCGACGTCGCGCTGATGCGGTCCCTCGGGGTGGGTGCCTACCGGTTCTCGGTGGCGTGGCCCCGGGTCGCACCCGACGGGCGGACCCTCAACCGGGCGGGGCTGGACTTCTACGACGGGCTCGTCGACACCCTGCTCGGTGCCGGGATCGACCCGCTGGTCACCCTCTACCACTGGGACCTGCCGCAGACGCTCGAAGACGCGGGCGGCTGGCGCAACCGTGACAGCGCGGCCCTGTTCGCCGACTACAGCACCGCCGTCGTCGCCCGGGTCGGTGACCGGGTCCGAAGCTGGGTCACCCTCAACGAGCCGTTCTGCTCGTCCTACCTCGGACACCTCGACGGGCGCCACGCCCCCGGGCTGACCGACCCGGACGCCACCCTCGCGGCCATCCACCACCTGCTCCTCGCCCACGGCCTCGGGGCCGACGCCATCCGCGCGGCGGCGCCGAGCGCACCGCAGCCGCTGACCGTCGGGATCGTCCTCAACCTCGCCCATGTCCGCGGTGAGCAGGACACCGGGCCCGACGCTGACGCGGCCCGGCCGCTCGCCGAGCGGCTCCCGACCATCGCCGACGAGGCACTGCGGGCGGCGGTCCGCTCCGCCGACGGGCTGGCCAACCGGGTGTTCACCGAGCCGCTGTTCGACGGCCGGTACCCCGCCGACATCGTCGCCGACCTCGGCGGGGAGGCCGCGTTCCCCTTCGTGCAGCCGGGGGACCTCCCGCAGATCGCGCGGCCGCTGGACTTCCTCGGGGTCAACTACTACTCCCCGGCTCGGGTGCGCCCGGCGACGCCGGGGGAGCTGGCGTCGCGGCACCCGATCCGCGGGCTGGGCACCCCGACCGCGCCCCGGCCACCGCTGACGGCGATGGGCTGGGAGCAGGACCCGACCGCGTTCACCGAGCTGCTGCTGCGGGTCGCCCGGGAGCACCCGGGGCTGCCGCTCTACATCAGCGAGAACGGCTCGGCCTGGGACGACGCCGTCGACGCCGACGGCGCGGTCCACGACCCGCAGCGGGTCGCCTACCTTCGCGCCCACCTCGGCGCCGTCCACGACGCGATCGAGGCCGGCGCGGACGTCCGCGGCTACTTCGCGTGGTCGCTGATGGACAACTTCGAGTGGGCCGAGGGCTACTCCAAGCGCTTCGGGATCGTCCGCGTCGACTACGACACCCAGCAGCGGACGGTCAAGGACTCCGGCCGCTTCTACGCCGCCGTCGCCGCCGCGAACGGTCTGCCCGCCTGACCCGGTAGCGGCGGGCGGGGCCCGGCGTGCGGCCGCGGCCGCGGGGCGTGCACTCGAGTACTCGCACGGGCCGCGGCCGTCCGATCGGGACGCCAGGGCGGCTCCGGAGTACTCCACTGCACTCCCGCGCAGTGCTGGTCAGGTGGTGCGGGCAGGCGCGGGCGTTGTGCGCGGCGCGGACGACACCTGCGGGCCGGGCGTGCGGTGCCGCGCAGGCGGGGTCCGGCCCGGGTCGGGTGCGGGGCGGACCGCAGGGCGTACGCCCGGTGTCAGCCGGGTGATCCCGTAGCCCCGCGCCGACAGCAGCGACAGCACCCGCGGGAGTGCCTGGAGGGTCTGCTCGCGGTCCCCGCCGCCGTCGTGGAAGAGCAGCACCGACCCGGGCCGGACCTCCGAGGTCACGTTCGCGACGATGCCGGCGACCCCGGGCCGCGACCAGTCCCGGCTGTCGACGTCCCAGCCGAGCGGGATCAGCCCGGCGTCGGCGCACACGTCGAGCACGGTGTGGCTCCAGCTCCCGCCCGGTGCGCGGAAGAACCCCGGTGCGACGCCGGTGCGGGCACCGATGACGGACTGCGCCCGCTCGACGTCCTGCTCGATCGCCGCGCGCGGGCGGCTCGCGAGGGCCAAGTCGTGGTCCCAGGTGTGGTTGCACAGCGACATCCCGGCGGCGGCCACGCTGCGGGCGAGACCCGGGTACCGCTCGACCTGCCGGCCGATCAGGGAGAAGGTCGCGTGCAGGTGGTGCTCGGCGAGGAACGCGAGCACCGCGGGGGTCGACCGCTCCTCCGGCCCGTCGTCGAAGGTCAGCGAGACGGCGCCGGTGCCGTTCGACTCGACCACCCGCCCGCGGTGGCCGGACACCACGGTGGCCGCCACCGCCAGGTCGACGAGTGGGTCCGGCTCCGGTGCCGGAGTGGAGCGGCCGGGGTCCGGGGACCGGGTGGCGCCGGGCACGCCCGCGCCCCGCGGGCGGCCGTCGGCGAGGGAGACCCCGGCGACTGCGGCGCCACCCACGAGCCCGCCGAGCGCCCCGAGCCGCAGCAGCCCCCGGCGGCGCGCTGCGGACATCGGGTCGTGTCCGGTCCGGCTCACCGAGACGCTCCCCCCGCCGAGAGGCGGCAGCGGCCGACCGCTGCTCCCCGCGGTCCAGCGTCGCCCATCGTCGATCGATCGAGCCGCACCGACGAGCCGTGTCGAGAAGCGCAGCCACCGCACGCCGGACACACCCCCGGGCGGTCGGCGGTGGCGGTAGTGCGGGCGGTGGGTGGTGGGTAGTGGGTGGTGGGCGGAGGCGGTGGCCGGCGGGTCAGGACACCTGCAGCCCGCCGTTGACGTCGTAGGTCGCGGCGGTGATCCAGCCGGACTCCGGACCCAGCAGGAAGGCCATCAGGGCGGCGACGTCCTCGACGGTGCCGACGCGGCCGAGCATGGTGTCCCGGCTGAGCGCGGCCCGACGCTCCTCGTCGAGCGCGCCGCCCATGATGTCGGTGTCCACCGGGCCGGGCGCCACGCAGTTCACGGTGACGCCGGAAGGACCCACCTCCCGTGCCAGCGCCCGGGTGAAACCGATCACCCCGGCCTTCGCGGCGCTGTACGCGACCTTCGAGTAGGTCCCGCCGCCGCGCTGGGCGGACACCGAGGACACACTGACGACCCGCCCGAGCCGCCGCTCGACCATCCCGGCGAGCACCCGCTGGGTCACGAGGAAGACCCCGCGCAGGTTGACCGCGAGGACCCGGTCCCAGCCCTCGTCGGTCTCCTCGAGCAACGGCGTCGGGGACGCGATGCCGGCGACGTTGGCCAGTCCGACGACCGGCGGGAGACCGGCCTCGACGGCCCGCAGCGCGGCGTCCACCGAGGCCCGGTCGGTGACGTCGGCGGCGACCCCGAGCGCCGGAACCCCGTGGCGGGTGGTCAGCTCGGCCGCCAGGGATTCGCACGCGCCGGAGTCGAGGTCGAGGACGGCGACCGCCCAACCGGCCGCGGCCAGCCGGGACGCCAGCGCCCGCCCGATCCCGCGCGTCGACGCGGCGCCGGTGACCACCGCCGTGCGCTCGACCGGGAACTCCACCCGTCCGCCTTCTGTCCGCCCACGTGGCCATCACGCCGGCCTCACCCGCCACTGCCCGCCGGCCTCGCCCGCCGCCGTTCGCCGCTGCCCGCTGCATCCTGCTCCGCCGCGCGGCGCGGCTGCTCCGGGCGGCGGCCGCACCCGATTGGGCCCGGCGCCTCAGAGATCGCGGAGGAAGCCGCGCTCGAAGGGCACCGCCGGGTCGCCGTCGGGGTCGAACAGCGGGCGGTAGCCCGCTCGCAGGTAGAGCGCGACCGCCTCGGTCTGGCGCCACCCCGTCGACACGTACACCGCGGTGTAGCCCGCGGCCCGGGCGGCGTCCTCGAGCTCGGCCAGCACGCGGCGGGCGAGGCCGCGGCGGCGGTGGCCGGATGCCGTCCACATCCGCTTGACCTCTGCGACCGGGCCGCCGGCCCCGGTCCCAGCGCCGGCTCCAGTCCCAGCGCCGGCCCCGGTCCCAGCGCCGGCTCCGGGCGCGATGGCCGGCTCGCCGCCGAGGGCCGGCCCGCGGGCGCGCAGCGCCCCGGCTGCGACGGCCACGCCGTCCTCGACGAGGACCAGCACGCCACCACCGGGCGGGCTGAACGCCTCGGCGGGGTGGCGGGACATCTCCAGGCGGGCGCCCGGCCCGTAGAGGGTCACGTAGGTCTCGGTCAGCTCCGCCAGCACCGGATCCATCAGCGGGTCGGCCATGCTCACCCACCGGCTCGACGGCCGGCCGGCCCCTGCCCCGGCCGTCCCGGGCGCAGTCGCCGGGGTCGCAGCGGTGACTGCGGTCGCCGCCGCCGGTCCGTCGGGGCGCGTCCCGCCCGTCGTCATGCGAGCACCGCGGCCAGTGCCGGCACCAGCCCGTCGACGGAGTCCGACACCAGCCCGAACACGGTCTCGAAGGCGTCGTCGGGCCGTCCCCACGGGTCGTCGATGCCCTCCTCGGCCAGCTCTGCCGCCGGGCCGGTGACGGCGAACGACGTGAGGAGGCGGACCCGGTCGGGGTCGGCGCCGCCGTCGCGCGCGTGGCGGCGCAGCGTCCGGGCGTGGCCGTCGTCCATCGCCAGCAGCAGGTCGTAGCGCCGCACCCAGCCCGCCTCGAACTCCCGGGCCACGTGCCCGTCGGCGTCCAGCCCGTGGTGGCGCACCACCCGCCGGGTGGCCGGGTGGGCGGGCCGGCCGACCTCCTCGTCCGACGTCCCGGCGGAGTCCACCACGACCCGCCCGCCGAGCCCGGCGACCTCGAGCCGGTCGCGCAGCACCACCTCGGCCATCGGCGAGCGGCAGATGTTCCCCCAGCAGACGCAGCAGACGCGGTAGCGGCCACCCGGCGCGAGTGGCGCCGACGCCACCGCCGGCGGGGTGCTCGGGGCCGGTGCGGCGAGCCCGCCGCGGCTGCTCACGGCAGCTCCGCGACCAGGTCCCCGACGGCCACTCGGGTCCCCGTGAAGAACGGCAGCTCGTCGCGGACGTGCAGCCGCGCGTCGGTGGCGCGCAGATCGCGCATCAGGTCGACGATCCGGTGCAACTCCGCCGCCTCGAAAGCGAGCAGCCACTCGTAGTCACCCAGGGCGAACGCGGAGATGGTGTTGGCGAGGACATCGGAATAGGGCGACGCGGCACTGCCGTGCTCGGCCAGCATCCGGCGCCGCTCCTCCGCGGGCAGGACGTACCACGCGTAGGAGCGGGTGAACGGGTACACGCAGAGAAATCGACCTGGCGGGACGCCGCGCATGAAGGCCGGGGAGTGGCTGCGGTTGAACTCCGCCGCCCGGTGCAGGCCGGTGGCACTCCAGACCGGCTCGCTGGCCCGTCCGAGTGCCGTCCGCCGCAGCCCGGAGTAGGCGTGCTGCAGGCTCTCGACGTCGCCGGCGTGCCACCACACCATCCAGTCCGCGTCGGCGCGCATGCCTGCCAGGTCGTAGACCCCGCGGACGGTGACGTCGAGGCCTGCGAGCTCCTCGAGGTACTGCGCGGCCGCTGCCGCCACCGGGCCACGGTCGGCGGGCAGTCGCCCAGCCGGCACCCGGAACACCGAGTACATGGCGTAGCGGATGGTCTCGTTGAGGGTCTCCGCGCGCGTCCCGCCGCGGGTCCCCGTGGCTGCGACCCGGTCCGGGTGCGACGGATCGGTCGACCCGGCTGGGGGGGCCGGGTCCGGCCCGACCGTCGATGGGGTCTGCTCGCTCATCTGCCCATGGTCCCATCGGGGTCGACGCCGCCCCGGCCGCCTCAGCCTGGATGCACCGCTGAGGTGGGCGGGTGAGCGGCGTGTGAACGTAGTAGATGCCCTCTGACCTGGGATGATGGTTCTTGCGAGGAAAGCCATCACGCCGGACCGAAGGGCATCTACGA
>JAABVA010000522.1_pt1 | contig 48391 bp, 51 predicted proteins | sample 5560331 | NCBI WGS metagenome assembly JAABVA01 (sample SAMN12812661, study PRJNA571458) | rock metagenome | isolation source: Antarctica rocks | place: Antarctica: Victoria Land, Mt New Zealand sud | collected 2016-01-07 | reverse complement strand
CTCCTCCTCCTCCTTCTTCTTCTTCTCCTTCCCCTTCCCCTCCCCCCACTGCCTTTTCCACCCCACCCCAGCCACACTCACACCCACACCCACACCCCACCAAAAGAAAAAAAAAAAGCTTCTATATAGGGGCCCCTCTCTCAATCCGGCTTTCATGCATCTCTCTCTGTTGCGTAGAGTGGTTTTTCTTGTATGCCATGTAACATGTATGTATGCTATACCCAACAACGACGACGACGACGACGACAACGACGACAACAACGACACCTTTTAACCGAATCCTAGCTACATATGTATCGCGGGAATTAAGAGGTTCTTAATTGCGTGAGGGGGGGTGGTCGATTAGCAGGTGAAGGATGATGGGATTGATGCTGTAGACAGGTTCTAAACGCAATCACGAAAGAACGCTGCGACTGTTCAAAGTTTTTTTTTCTTTTTAAAATATCTCCCCCTGATTTGACATATATCTACGCCCCTTCACACCCTATCTATCTACTTATGCTGTCCTATCTGACAACCCTCATCCTCCCCTCGCATGTAACATTTTCCTCACTGGCCCCAGAAAGCCTTTTCATGGGTAAGGTGGGCGGAAATCGCGCAGACAGTTTATCGTACACTCCCATTGCTTTTTTCTTTAATAATTGAAGGAAGATCGGAAATAAAAAAGGCTGATAAGCCCAACCAACAAAAAGCATCCATCATGGTATCGTGACAATTACATCTAAACGCGACTTGCGAGAAAATCAAAACGCGTCGTAAACATATGATTCGCTAAAAAGCACTTTCGGTCTCTTTTCGGTGTTGCAAGTTCGTACTCCTCTCACTCCATCCTATGCATAATTCATCGCTTACGTGCACGCAGTTGCGGTGCGTTTTCCCTCTCATCCTTGACATTAGACGGCCATAGCCATCCCATAAGACCCCCTGGGCCGCTGATTGTTTTCTTCTGGTGTCCTTCCCGGGCGCACCTCTTAGTGCTTAGACCACATCTCACGTGTATATCCATCAAGGCGCCCTCCTCTTCGTCTTCCCGGGAAAATCCACATCCGGGTGCACGACCCTCATATGCCTGGTCAGCGCATCGTTTCTCGAAAACGTCTTCTCCTCCGTGCACAAGTGACACCTCACTTTCTGCTTCCTTGCATTGTGTATCGTGTCCTCGTGTCTTGTGAGATCATAACTCCGCGAGAACACCGTATTGCACGGCTTGCCCGTTGAGGGGTTGATGCGCTCACATTTGTGAGGGCCGGCTTGGTTGTTGCGGTTGGCGTTGGAAATGTTATCAGCGGTATTGCTGGCGGTGGTTGTAGAGGAGATGGTGGGCGTGGAAGGACCGGCTGCGCGTTGGGGCGTGGATTGCCGGTGGGCTTCGCGGCGGTGTTTTTGGAGTTTGGCTGCCGTGTCGAAGCGAAGCGCGCAGCCGGGACCTGTGCACGTGTAGGAGCCTGAATCCGCGGTCGTGTTGGAGGGACGACGTAAGCCGGGTGAAGATGGGGAACGCATGTTTGTCGAGTCTGCGTCTGACATGTATTGACGCGAATTGCTGTTCTGCTCAGGGCCACTGTCGCTTTTGCTGGATTCCATTGAGGTCAGATGAGCTGGAAATTCGGGGATTTGGTCGGATGTGCCCCGCAAGCCACTGCTTTGGCGCCGCAATTGCGAGATAAATGGATATTGCTGGGGCATTTGGGGCACTTGAACGTTTCCTGGAATTGATGGAGGCATGAATGTGAAGTTCGATGAGGAAGGAGTGGCAGTACCTGCGGAGAAGTTCTCCGAGCTCTGCCGTCTGTTCGATGCAAAACTGTCGAAGCTTCGTTCGGTGTTGTTATCCCCATCGTTCTGAGCCAATTGTTGATTATTGGAGTTATTGGTCGAGAACCGATTGCCGCGCTTGTGCATATTTTCTCGAGGAAAGAGGGGCGTCTTGGCGTCCTCTTCAGTCGCAACGTAATCCAGTTGAGCCTCCTTTGGCGATATGGTTTGGGGTCTCCCTAAATCATTGTTCCTGCCTGGTTGGTGATCCAATTGTGCACGCGCATCGGCCTCTGCTTTTTGCTGTTCCCTCATGTGCGCGGCCGAGTTTAAGCGAGGAACCGGCGAATGTGGATTTGTAAATCCCTCGGATGCATAGCCCGAGGTCGGCTGGAATGGCGAACGCTCGCGGTTGATGTCGATTGCTGATGGAGAAGACCTCGCCGACAAATGTTTCTCGTTCACCTCTTGTAATCGTTCCCTGATGTACCGTGGCGGGAGATTCGCCTGGTTTTGTGATGGGCGTGTCTGGGACGTCAACGCAGAGGCAGCCAAACTTGGGTTGTATAGCTCGTCCTGGTAGATGTCCGACATCGTACGGTCTAGCTTGGGAACGGTGCTACGACCATCCACAGAACCCCTTGAATCTCTATCGTAGCTCTCCCCATACGACCTCCTTGGGCTAGGAAGCCCATGATTGCTGATATCTGTTACTCTTTCCTCCATCAAGGCCTCTCTCATTGCTGTTTGTACGGCCATCAAAGACTCCTCATTATAGCTTGCCGGATTGTAGTTGTCAAAAGCTGGTGCGAGGAATGACTCGTGGAGACCAGAACTTGAAGGCGAGAACAGCGGTTTGGAGGATAGAGTAAGTACCGGGTATTCGCCGTCGTAAGACTCGAGCGGAGGAGACGAAAAGTGTGTCGAATCCAAATCGACGATTTGCGGGTATGCAGAAGTCGAGGTATAAGGAGAGTCGGGTCCAGCAGATGCGGTTGATGACCCCGAAGAGACTCTCTTATGCGATCGGTAGTGTAGGCTGTTTGAGGGTCGCTGTGCCGTCTGCGGACTCAGGTGGTTCGGGCTGGAATTATCGAATTGATTCCACGTAGTCCGAGGAAGTGCGCTCTCTTCGAGCATCGGCGATGGAGTACTCTCAGATGTTGCGATGCCTTCCAAGATGGACTGTTGGAACCGACCGAATGGGTTTGGCGATGGACTCTTAGTCATGTATCGTAGGTCTGACGCAGGATGGCTGAAATCAGAAGAAACGTCGCCGGGTGGATGCGTATATGCTAGATTCGGTGTTGATAGATCCAACGAGGAGAAGTCTGGTGCGAGGAGGTGGGTGTAGTTGAAGTTGGATGATGGTTGAAGTTGAATTGAGGATTTGGTGAGATCATTGACTTGTCTGCTGTTGTAATAATAATAATAGTCGTCTGCTAACATGGTAGAGCTCGGCAGTCGGAAAAACAAGGAACGAGTCGGCAATAATATCGTGTTTTACCGATTCGTAAGGGAGATTGTGTGTGTGTCGTGTGTGGCAAGCAAGATGATAATATACGCAGAAAAATCAACAATAAATACGTATGACTGTAAGCTTAGCAATTACTCATCGGTACTAATCGAATCAATTGGAATCCGGATGAAGAGGAGACGAGCAGTAGTGCCGAGTACGTTGAGGACGATCGGGGATATTGAATCAATTGAAAGCGGTTATGGCTCATGAAAGAAAATGCATTCGGGACTCTTGATATTGGCCTACGTGCGAAAATTCTTTGATAGGAAAAAGACATAATGCACAGTGACGTCGCTGCCTCTGCTCCGCGCAGGTCTAAAGCGCAAAGCGCAAAGCGCAAATCGGAGTGGATTCTTAGGTTGACTTTACCTTCCCTGCGCAAGGTGCGTTAGGTGTACTACCAAGTACGTACCTAGCACCCTAGGTAGGTATTAGGTGCATCACAAATGGAACCCTATACTCTAAAGTAGCGTCCATCCGCACACTGTACCCATTCGTCAGCGCAATAGGTGATATGTACTCTAAACCTTAAGCCATTTTTAGCAATCCCCACCGAATCTCAAGTTTTCAAAACACCAGAACATTAAATGGGCTGCTGAGCCACAGCAACTCGTGTTGTGTTGTTGATCAATGTGGCTGCTGGGGCTTTGTGTGCAGTGCGTTATCCGGCTTCAAGGACCGGCAGTCGCCGACACGTAGGCAATTGTTGAGTTGTCGACTGGTCGACTGCTCGCACTCGACAACACACTCAGCGTCACATGCACATGTGTCTTTGATCGACTACGACTACCTACCTGCCTCGGTACATACCGTCTCCATGTGCCACGTGATGACAAGTCATCTGATGCCAAATGCGACAACTGTAGGAGCCTGCTCTCGCAGTCGTTGCTTCTTGTTATCTAACTAACTGGATATCTGAGTCACGGAACACATAAGTGAGTGACTGTGTGTGTGTAAGGGGTAAGTCTTGTAGGACCAATTGTCCGTTCAGTCACGAGGCCTTGAAAAGCCCTAGAAGTCCCGAGCCCGAGGGACGCCGGACGTGACCGCTTCATGCTCCTTCGTTACCATCATACCGGTGTGGCCGATGGCAGTAGCGCAGTCTTGGACACAGCTGGAAAACACTGGTGGTGAGCATGCAACAGCGCTGTGTCGTCTGCAACGCGGTCTGCCACGTTCCAGATGCCTCGCGACCCAGCTGCAAGGTACTGGCGGACTCGGAAAGGCCGAGCTGAAAGCCCTTTTCCCCAGATTCTCACGAATTGCCGGGGAGATCTGTCAGAACTTTGCTCTTAGCTGCATGACCCGACGACGGCAGATCATGTGGCACAGGGGCGGTGCACGGGGACCCTTTCCCTTATACGGGCAGTCCATGCGGATCGCGGTCGGAGCCGCCAGCTTCCGACTTCTGGGAGTTTTCGCAGATCGCTTCGAGATCTTTCTGCGACGGTGTGCAATGCAACAGAACAGAACAGTCGGATCCGACTACACAGCCCAGCAGCAGCAGCAGCATGTAAGGCATGTAAGGGTAGTAGAACTCAATAGAGACACTGCCTCAAGCACAATCTGTACGCGTGGCTGGAATGTCACTGTCACCCTTGTGCCTTGATTACCTATCAATTACCCCAACGGAAGTGATCAGACCTCGTACTCGTGTATTCCGTAAGCAAACGATGATCCTCCCCCAAAGCGCCATGTGGTTTGTGTCTTGCATCTTCAACGACCCATGGTCAGCCTCAATCTTTGCATGCATGATTGGACACTGGCTGAGCATCCACGGAGCAATCGAGACTGCTCAGCTATAATCTGCACTCCACGTAAGCTTTATTTCAGCTACCACATGAGAGATTGACTTCTCGTATGCTTATTGAGACCTCATACGGTGCATTACATCGCGTGCCTTTCCCTAGTTAGTATATGTTATGTTGCGCCGTATTACCTGATGCAGCGTTTTTCTCTCATCAGAAGCATATCCCTTTCTCGACTGGCTGAGTGGTGCTGCAAGATGCGAGTAAGAAAGCTGAAGGCTATGTTCTGAAAGCGGAAAAATCGATGTAACTCGGGGACCAACTCTACAACGTTTCTTGCCGCAGCTGATATCAATCCTTGATGAATCGAAGAGCGAGTCAAATGCCGAGGGTGCATGATTTCACCGCTCGACAGAGCTTGTTTGCAAATACGGTCGGTCAGATTGGTCCATTGAGGCCGCCGAGTAAACAATTGTCAACCGGTCGTAAGGTTGACTCGCAAGGTAGACAAGGCCTTAGGTAATTGCTCCTTTCATACCATCAAGTTGCTACCGTTTGTTTTTTGGTGATCAGGCTTTTCTTCCTAAGTTGTCCCTGCTCCGATCTTATCCGACTCGAAGAAGAAAGAATTCCTGAGTTTAGAGTGCACCGGTATACGTGGCTTATAGCCATAGGACTTCTGTTTTGTGGGAGGTTACGGAACAGCTATGCAGAGCTTATGTTGGACTAGGAGTACCAGTATCCCTACAGCATTCAGAACATAGATTATTCACGTGGTCAGCCCATAATTATAAAGAGATACTAGTGTGAGGACCGTGATTACAACTATATCCGAGCTTTGACGAAAAGGCATTTTAAAATCGCCATTCTAGGGTTAGGATTGTAGCCAACCTCTAAGCACATTACCAACTTGGAGCACTTCTCAGCTTCTTACCTTGACTTAACCGACCTTCCATTTACACATATGATTTCCTTAGTTTATGAGATACTGTAAAGAGTTTATTCCACTCGGTTTTCTGGTGTTGTTACTGTCGAGTCTGATTAGGATAGTGGAATTGGCTTTTCGTTTAGGAAAATCGAATAATACTCAAAACCCACTTCTCACCACCACAAGAACATTATAATGGTTACCGTGTCCTGTATCCGAGTGCACACCCTTCAGGTTCTAACTCTCATCTCATTTCACTACAAACTTCGCACTTTCTCCTGCGATGACGAAGACTCTTGAGCAGTATTTAGATATTTGGATTACTTTCTATTTTTAGCTCACCACTAGAATTCCATTTAGAACCAAGTCCGCTGCTCATCCAAGTTGCCTTCCTACAGAGTTCTATCACTACTGTACAGGTTCAATAAACATGGAGAAGAACATCTCATTGATTTACATTCGGAGAAGCCACGTGGTACAACCCGCATTTCCGTAGAGAGATATTAAAACACCATCCTAACATAAGGTATCTACGCCTCAATATCTCAGCCATTTCCCATAGCAGAAAAGGCTCTACCTTCTTCTTTGTCTGTCTTTCATCTCCCAAACCCACCTGTCGTGCAGATGACTTTCACATGCTAAAGGCAACCTTCCCTGCATAGCCCAATACACCGAGAGTAGCTTCCACAATACCAGACACGTCTCGCCGGAAGCCTGATTGTTGTTTCTATCGATAGCATATTCGCTGCATATCCCTGGAAGCGCTCGCCGAGGATCGGTAAAGTCCACTTTTAATGGGCAAGTCTGGCGATAGGTTGGTTGACCGATGCCTGCAACGTCCAGCATGATGGCTCGGATGGGCAAACGTTAGTAACGCGTACCTGCCCGGGTATGCCCGTCGCCACCATGGTGTTCTCGGATGGTTCGAAAGCTTTCAAGTCGTTGACGGGTATGGAAGGAAAAGGATAGGGACTCTACGGACGAAGGGATCGGACAATACCGAAGGAAAAATGCATGTAAAGTACGCGCATAAGAATCTCGGAAGCAGACAAAACAAAAGTTGCACGAGTCAATGAGTCACAAGCATCACGAGCACAATAAGAGATATTTGGATCAAAGCTGGAATTATCTGGTATCATTCCATGCAAGCCAATGACTCCCCGGTACCCTATGATACAAAGCAATAATAACACCGTTAACTACCCATGTCGATATCCCATCGAGTCATCCGTCAAGCAGCAAGCAATCCACCAATGCTTCCAAGTAATCTGTAGAAATGGTGGCAAGCAAAGAAGTCGTAAGAGTATGTGATGCCAAGCTTAACCACCGAAACCGTAAAGGGTACCTTGAATATTATTAGCAAGAAAAAACAGTAGGGTGAGAATTTAGGGTGCTCACGTCCTTGTCTCTTGAGAGCATAGACGACATCGAGCGAGGTAACGGTCTTACGCTTCGCATGCTCAGTGTATGTGACAGCGTCACGGATGACACCTTCAAGGAAGGTCTTTAGGACACCACGGGTCTCTTCGTAAATCACTGGCAGAACGCATTAGAATAGTCGGGATAAAGCCAGGAGCAGTGGAACATACTGGCTGAGATACGTTTGACACCACCACGACGCGCAAGACGACGGATGGCAGGCTTAGTTATGCCTTGGATGTTGTCCCGAAGGATCTTTCGGTGACGCTTCGCGCCACCCTTGCCGAGGCCCTTGCCACCTTTTCCACCTGCAGAGAAGACGCGTCAGTATGCTTGAAAGTGAAGAAGGGTATCATCAAAGCTCGAAGCACTTGATGAGGTGGGGCAGTAGTGACTTACGTCCAGTCATGTTGAGAGTAGTAGGGTAATGTGGTAAGCTTTAGAAAGCTGTGGAGGGATAAGATAGAAAGGTGGTTGAAGACTTCGTCGATGGTTGGTTCGATGAGATGGATGTGGTTGGAATAGTGTATATGGTATGGCGATGGAAGGTATTTGAAGTAGAGCCTGCTGGCAAGCGTATCACACGTCGCTTAGACTAGACCTGAAATGGACGACAACAGTTGAAATTAGGTGTTTTTCCCGCGAACGCAGGAAAGAGGAACCTCAGAATAACGGCATGCAGCTCTCAGAGATTCCGAACAATTTGCAACAAGGTAATGTAATTGCGCATGAGATGAATCAATTGTGACTCTACCCTCATAGCCGCATCAAATGGGAATGTGTAACGGCTCATAAAAGCATCATCTGATTTATCAACTCGTTGCTCATCTGGTGCACACACAATACACACAATATCCAGGTCTCGCCTAAGATTAATCTCGCTTCTGATTGGCCCACAAGTTTATTGTTCTGATGTTCTCCCACCTATTTTTCGCCTAACAAAAAGTCGCGAAACAGCGTCTGCTTTCCAACACATCGAAACCGTGAATTATCGCTAGCGTCCTTTTGCTCGCGCCTGCCTGGAATCAACGCTTTCTTCGATAAACTACTTATTCCCACCTCGCTTCCCTCTTCCACTTCACATCCGCATCTACTTCCACCAACCATCCACATCATCTACATTTCCATCAACCGCAACTCCATTTCATCAAATACAAATCCATAAATTCATCCAAAGATCCATACAAGCCATCAACAATGGCTCGTACCAAACAGACAGCCCGTAAGTCATCACCATTGCCATCATCGTCGCAATCTCGCACCCTACTGCCGCCCGAACCTTACATCCAACCTCACCTCAACCATCACTACTTCACTCTAGCAAAGTAACACTACTAACATCACTCCATAGGTAAATCTACGGGAGGCAAAGCTCCTCGTAAGCAGCTCGCCTCAAAGGCCGCGCGTAAAGCCGCTCCCTCTACCGGTGGTGTCAAGAAGCCCCATCGTTACAAGCCTGGTATGTCCTAGACTCACCCCATTGCCACACAGACAACATACTAACAACGCGTCTCAACAGGAACCGTCGCTCTCCGTGAGATACGTCGCTACCAGAAATCGACTGAGCTCCTCATCCGCAAACTCCCCTTCCAGCGTCTAGTCCGCGAAATCGCTCAAGATTTCAAATCCGACCTCCGCTTCCAGTCCTCCGCTATTGGTGCTCTCCAGGAGTCTGTGGAGGCCTACCTTGTCTCGCTCTTCGAAGACACCAACCTCTGCGCCATCCACGCCAAGCGTGTCACCATTCGTAAGTTATTCTTTGCGCGTCTTTTGTTTACTCGGGCTTCCGCTAACATGTTATTACAGAATCCAAGGACATCCAACTTGCCCGTCGTCTCCGTGGCGAGCGTTCTTAGGTGCAGTTCTCTGGGGTATTTGACCATACTTGTTGCTATGGTATGGACACCTAAATCGCCTTGGTGGATATGGTATCATGCTTGAGAACAATGGTGGCTAGTACTTTGGCGGTTTTGCGAATTTCTTATGGCATAAGGGATGGGGACTCGGATGTTATTCAACGGGGTTTGCTCAGGGAAGAGCACGGCTTTGATTTGTACATTAATCAGCAACGGCGGTTTGCTGTACGAAAGTGACGGCTAGAACATGATTCTTTCGTCTTGATCCGACTGCTCTTAATGACTTGGCATAGTGACTTACTGCTGTCGTGTTTATTCTTAGTACGGCTGCAACTTCCAATCTGGAATCTTTCGTAGCGCTTCGATACTGTCCATTTATTTTGCTCAGTCAAATGTATCTGCTCCCTCCCTTGCCCACTTCCCATTCCCACCACTCTTTCCCGAGTCATACCCTCAACACCTGTCTTGTCCCCGGACCTTTTCATCGTGCAAAGCGCTTCATAGTCCAAACAAGCCCTTCACTCCTTTACGGTCCCTGTGACTATTCCATGTCCTGTTACTTTTACAATTGGCCACCGAGCCGTGCGGTCTTGATGTGGGTTGAGAGGGAGTGGTGGGGTGTGATTTGGGGGATGATGGGAAAGAGATGTTGGAGAGGTGGGGTGTGGAATGGAGTGGGAAGGGGTGGAATGGGGTGGAATGGGGTGGAAATGGGTGTGAAGGGGGAAGCGGGGGGGGTGATGGAAAACTACTTACGGCAAGTTGCTGAAGGGGGGGATCAGATTTATGAATATTAAATAAAAGCTACGTAATGAGATGATATTCGAGCGTTTGTTTTTCCAGATGTGGTGGTTTTGGTAATCTGGATAGTTTTTTGGTGGGGAAGGGGTGAGAGGTGATGGGGTGTGCCGAAGGTTTTGGGAGATGTTGAGACGATCGAACCTATTTTTCTTCTATTTCTGGGAGAAGGGGGTGAATCTGGTTCTACTATGGCAATATTTTGGGCGGCAGGGGTGGAAAAGAGATGGGAAAGGCGATATGGAGTAGACAGCTTGGAATACGAAGTGGAATACTTGGAAAGAAATGAAACGAATTCGGAATTGTAAAGTTGAGTGGTGCGTGTAGGCAGAAGGAAGAAAGAAAGAAAGAAAGCTTAGCTGGAGCTTTGAGTTTACATCGAAATCCATCAAGAAAGAGAACTGTACAGTATCATGTTCTCATTTAAATAGTCTACACAACCTCAGGAATCTTCAAATATTATGCTTCTCAATTTTTAAGACCCATAAAACCATCCGATCAAAGAACCTAGGTGGCAAGCGTTTCTCGTCGCTGTTCGCGGTATCGGAAGCAAGCGCGACTCGGAGAGCTGGGTTGTAGATGTAATGGAAATGAGTTAGGTTGGAGAAAGGGGGAAGAGAAGAAGGAGAAGGGGAAAGGTGATGGGGGGATGAGGGGATAGGAGAGGGCGAGTGGTAGGGCATTGTATATCTGCAAAGATGGATTTGGGCTAGAGAAGGGGGGTGGGGTTATTAGCCTGTCTGAGTCTGAGAGAGAAGAAGAAGGGACAGTGGTGCAGTTGGGCAATTGAGGTATTTGTCCTTGATTTTCTGCATTTCAAAATGATCAACTAAAAGCATGAGAAATGCACCAGCGAATGGGGGACTCAAATCGAAAATGCCTCTTGGACTCCTATATATATATCGACTTGTACCACATCGAGATGCAGAAGAACAAAAACCGTTTTAAATCTATCGGCTAATCTGAATGCTTGAGAGTTTGCCCTTAGTAGCTATTGTGTTGTAAGGGCATGTGCGTAGGTTCGACCTCAAAAACCGAGTAGCATGCATGTTTTCTTTGACGTCCGTCTGCTATAAGACTGAGAGATTTACTCTGCCATGGTCGAGAAAAGAATCGATGTCATGTCAATGTTTCACTATGGTATTTAGAGATGTAGCAAGATTTGGTTATGAAAGGAAAAGTTTTGGGGATGTGTCTTTGGTCTAGCGATGAACCGTTTGCTGCGCGCTCTGATTTATGTTACCTTGCCATCTATATACCTCCTCTTGCAGTTCATCGTCAAGTAACGAGGATTTTCATATGTTCAACGGCCTGGGCATATTGATGGCTGCGAGGTGTGATGTGGTGGAAGCAGGGAGGTGCATTGGGGTGTTTGGAAGAATGAAGGTCAGGGCTAGGGAGTGAGGGTTTGATGGAGGGGAGAAGTGCTTGAGTAGTATGATGATGTGTGGATGTGGTTTCCTGTCGTAGGTAAAGAGCCTGGATTCTAAAAGTAGATTGAATAGTTCGAAGAAATGATTCTGCAAACGAAATGTACAAATAACCATACATCCTAGACCACGCCTCTTCACTTTCATAGTCATCACTTTTCCTGTTGTACTCCTCTCTCCACCAGGTAAGAAGGTGCGGAGAAACAGTGCTAGCATAAGCTACACCATCAGAGTCTGATGGTGCAATGATGTTTCCAGGCCTGTGACGCTGGGTTAGCAGAAGATATTTAGCAAAATTGGAATCACGTAAATGTTATTAGTTGACAGAGGTTCTAGAAGTCAACCGGGGTGGTTGGATCAACGGGGAAGTAAAGCATCAACCACGATGGGGCCACCTGTGGAAGATGCAAGCAGGACTCGAGCGCGGCTTGCATCAGGATGTCGTTTCCGGGAGATCCTGTTCGGCGTTTGGTCTGCTGAACCTCCTCTTGCAGCGGATACGACTTTAGCATTGCAGCCGCATGAGGATCTGTTTGGAACTTTAAATTGCTGGTGATTATGGTAAGAATTCGTGAACGCCTTCGGAACGAGGTTGGAGTGACGGAAAATTGGCAGTGCCGGAAGGACTCCTCGACTGGCACCTGGTTCTTCGACAGTAGTGATATATGGGGCTCCATTGGCGCCGATGTCATCGCTAGAGGGATCATGCAGGTGACTGGGCAGACTTGTGACCAGTTCGGAGACGTGGGCTGCGGTGATTAGGATGTGGATGTGTTTGGTTGTAATTTCCTAACACCGTATTTCAACTCGTTTCATATCGCCACTGTTGTAATACATCGTCCCGGCTTGTGGAGAAATATACCTTGATGCATCTTTTCCTGTAATTCATCCATCCGAGTTGACGGCCGTCCCATTGGTTGTATGCACGTTGAGCTTAATTTCGGCCTTAACGAGCGGATTTAGCTTCACTTGCAGATGCAGGCAAGACAAAGCAGATGCTTGTGAGTAGATATAATATGGAATCCTTAGGACCCTCGGAGCGTGTTCACTTCCGTAGATACTGTGCTTGCAGGAATTGCACGGTATTGCCTGTCAGTTGCCAACGGTAGAACGTTCGTTTGCACCCTTGATTCAAGAAAGCCAAGTTTGTCACTAAAAAAACCCTCTCGGTACAGATACCTTTCATCTCTTAGACTACTATGGGTTCTATTCTCAGTTCCATCGAGTACGGCCTCGGCCGACTACTCTTCAACTTCAAAGCTCACGACGACAAGCTCTTTACCAAAGGTCCCGCCTTCACCTCGTTCAGTGAGCCAACCTTCGAAGTCGATTCCCCAGACTGTGGGGCCTCAAATTCCACAATGAAGCTCGAATACACACAGCTCAGCGAAGACCACTTCCCGGAGCTTGTGTGGTCGACTCCATCACCAGGCGTCAGGGAATATCTCCTTGTCGTCGAAGACGCAGATGCGCCTTTGCCTTTCACGCCCACACACGGGTTGTATTATTCGATTCCTGCAACCAAAACCACGATTACTGATAACGACGTGAGGGCGGTAGACGGGGCGGGGAAAGATAAGACGTTGAAGGGTGGATTTAGGCTTGGGAAGAATATAAGAGGGACGGTCTATAGTGGACCTAGACCAGTGATGGGACATGGAGCACACCGATATTACTATCAGTTGATAGCGCTGAAGGAGCCCGTGGATGTTGAGAACATGAGCGCGATGGCGACGAAGAAGGAGTTGTCAGAGGAGATCGTGGGCAAGGTGGCTGGTTGGGGAGTTTGGATCGGGATCTTTGAGAGGAAGTGGGAGTGATGCAGTAGTGGCCTAGGTTGATGCTTGAGCGGATGCTGTTGTTCTGAGGCTGTCAGTCTCTCCGAATAACAGGCACCATAGTGACGAAGGGAGATGCTGCATTCCAGTAGCTGGATTAACAAATTTTGATGGAGATGTCCGAAAAAGCAAATGAGTCGTCAGTATAATGTAAGCATAGTAAAAGCATAGCTAGTCAACCCGTGCCCAAACAAAAAATACCTATCGCGACTCGATGTTGTGTGCAAGGGAGCGAGGCTTCAATAGAGCCAAACCCAAACCGGTCACGATGCCTAGCCGCTACTGTAGGCCTCGGAACGCGATTGGTGTGAGAGATGCTCAACTCGACATGTTGAAATGGCCAAATCATCGGTGCGGTAACGCTTGCTAATCACTAGATATCTATTCATATCTAATGAGTTGTTACGCTCTTCCGATAAATCTATGGCGTATGTGAAATAGAGTCGATCGTTGCCTTCAATGACATGTAGAGAAATTATGGAGCATTGCCCTTATATTACTTCTTTTGTTCTGGTGTCCCTTCCTCGAGACTCATTGTCAATTGTCTAGCAGCTTCCTTTTTCGTCTTCTTCGCCTCCTCCTTCGCCGCCTTCTCCTTTCGCCATCGAGGCCCATGCTTCATTACTACCAAAATTGTTGGACTTAGTAAAGCAAAGCAGCCCGCAACCAGCACAGAAGTCCAACCTATGCCGATCTTGGTTTGCAGGGGGACAACTGCTGCCACGGCTCCCGCTCCCAGCCAGCACCTCGCTAGGTTCATCGCAGCTGTCGCTGTGCCCGGACTGCTGCGGTTCAGGTCCACGATTAAGGTACTCAAACCTTGGAAAGCTCCCGATATGGAGAATGTGGCGATGAACAAAAGAATGATAGGCCCTGCAAGAGATGTGTGGGCTTCCATGACCCAACCGTAAGTGATGATAGAAATCCCAGAGATAAATACCAAGGGCAAAACCACCTGAAGTCGAGCAGCTTCAATCGGAAAGTCTGTGAGGTCCTGCTGGCGCTGGCTAGATAGCTCAATACCCAGTCTTTGAGCACGTCGACGGAAATTCCAGTCAAGAAACTTCCCAACCACCAGAGCGGCCGCCATACTTCCAAAACCGGTTGGGAAATAACAAAGGCCGATTTGCAAAGTGTTGAAATGATATTTCTCCGCAAGCTGTGAGGGTAGACCAGTGAGGACCATGTAATATCCAGCAAAGAGGGTACCAGCGTAAAGAAGAATGATACTCGACTCCTTTTCGCAGATGATGTACACCGAATTCAGAGGGTTAGGGCGACTCTTGAAACTTAGTCTCGTGTTTGACTCGCCTTCCAGCCCAGCTTTGCGCTGCTTCCTAAGATGATAGTAGGTTAAGAGTGACATGTTCCACTTTTGAGCACGCAAAGACCCGTTGCCAACAACCTTGCGACACGTCTCAGGAAAGAGAAGAATGATAATTGTAACGGTGACTCCTGCGAATATTGTGAGGAACCAGAAAATAGCCCTCCATCCAAGGAATTGACTCAAGATTCCTCCAATAAGGGGACCAATCGCAGGACCGACCAATGCGCCCATGCTCGCATATCCTATATATGTACCTCGTTCTGCTGAGGTGACAATGTCCGCGATAACAGCGTTGGCCAAGGCGACGGTACCGCTGCTTCCTGAGCTCTGCAAACAACGAAGAACGAATAATGCCGCATAGTTGTTCTGCAGTGCGAGACCGACACAAGCGCCAATATAGATAACAAAGCATATCAGATATGATGGTCTCCGACCTGTCTCGTCTGATAAGCTTCCGATGAACGTGGGCGCAAGTCCTTGGAATATCTATGTGTCTATCAGCGTTGCCTCTGTATCAGTATATTTTTTTTATATTTTTTACCAGGTACGACGTAACGGTTAGATTGATCAAGGAATTCGAGACTTTGAGATCCTTAGCTAGAACATTCAAAGCTGGATAATAGATATTGGCAGAAAGAGGAGAGAACAATGCAGCTAGAGATGCAACTACAACGATGAAGGTCTTCTCCCTACGGCTAAATATCGAAAATGGCGGCTCTGGCTCAGTAGCGCCAGCTCCGGCCGCATTCTCATTCTGGGACACTTGCTTCTGCTTAGGTGATCCTATGATGCCTCCCTTGGGGACGAATTCTTCCGGTTCTATCTTTGTTTTCTCGAGCAATTCGATGTTATTTCCTTCTGGGACATTCGATGCTGGCGCTTGGGTTTTGTCCGCGAGTTGGGGGTCCATACCGTTAAGTTTGAAAACGCGGGTTGCGCCAGGTGATTTCTGGTGCTCATGTTTTGAAAGAGATCGAAGAAGACTTATAAGCTATGGCGAGAATGGGGCTAAGGGCGACTCCATGCAAGATGCAAGAAACGCCGGCTAAATCCCCGGTAACTCCGCAGGGCTGCATGTGTTCAGATTTTGCTGAGCCAAATCCGGCGGTCACCTTTGTTTGAGAAAGACGAATAAAAGGAAAGCAAGAGTCTATCAATCAATAGAAAGGTATCCAACCTTTGAAATTACCCTAATGAGGTTTCTGGGCAGCTTAATTGAAGGAACGCAATGATTTGGCTAATACCGTATTGGTTTGATCTCGTTACATCTGTTCATTTCGTCGACAGTTTGCAGTATTCATGATGTCGGTCGGAGGATTGTTACCATTGCAGGAGACATCTTCTTTCTACTTGTCTCTCCATGCTGAGCTAGAATCTAAGGGCTATCCGAGCATGTCGAGGTCTTCATACCGAGGAAAATAGACTGGGAATTACAGCAGGAGCGACCTGCCACGAATCGATCAACAAAGCCGCAGACTGCCCGTCGACTCTGCCGGCAGCTGTGTTGAGATCATATCTTCACCGGTGTTCCTCTTCCAGAGTGATCGCATTGTAGAATTATCGAAGTGGAAGTATAGATGAATGATGTACACCAGAGTAGAGTCAAACAGTCTTGTTGTGCATTGACCAGATTGAGTGGCATTGATGTGGTAAGTCTAGTAAAACTGTGCAATCATTTCCTTGACAGGCGGCTTACCATTAGATGTCGAGACAGCTCCATAGCGATTTTAGCTTATGACTTCTCCGATTTAAGTCCTCGTACCACAACTGTATGCTCCTTTGGAAGATTGTAAAGGCGCATGTGTAAAAGTCGAAAAGCCATTGCTGTTCAGCTATTGGGGCATGAAAAAGATGCAGATTCGTAATTTCGCGGGCAAACTCGTACCTGTGCTTGGAAGGGTATCAGTAAGCCTGGTAATCGACAGCCAGAACTAATATTGTAAGACCTAGAGCCTCGGAAGGCGCTCTAATAGCATCGATGCCCCTATGCGAGTTTGTAATGAAAGACGTTTCTGTAATCCGAAGGCCGGATGATTAGGACTCAGCTGAGATCATACTTAACACTTGTTGGACTTAATTGCTTTGGTAGAAACTGTCAAGTCTTCCCGATTTCTTTCCGCATTCACTGCCCGCTGGTTTAGCCATGATAAATAGGATTGCCAACCTATTGCAATGAATCCTGCCCATACATTAGCAATGTGGAAGAAGCCCGTTACTAGGACGGCTGACCTGCAAAAAGGGCACGATACTGAGGTTGGACGTAAGTGAAGTTGAAAGCAGTCACAGCGGGCCACAGCTTCAGAGAATTGAAAACGCTGATAGGGACCGTATCCTTGATGCGCCCCCAGACTTTGGCTAAAGTATCACCTGCTAGTATCGATGACATTCCGAAGAAGTAAGTGTTGAAAATAGGCGCAAACACAATCTGGTTTACAACGACCTTTAGTCCCAAGGATAGAGCCTTGGAGGAGTAGTTGAAAGATTGCCCAAGGTACATGAACCTGCTTTGAGATAAGCATTGAAAGATGATACTACAATATCTCGCTTCCTACCATCTATAAGAGGGAATTGAGGATATACACCCTACAGTCATGTTTCTCAGAGTCCTCCAAGGATCATATTCTTCTCCTCCTAATTTCTGTGCAGAAAGATCTCCACATAGATATATTACCAGTGAGCTGGCCACTTGAGTTGTGTAGGGTCTCTTCTTCTGTGCTTGAACATATGCATTAAAGCCTTCTGATAGTAGGCCAAGACGCCGCCAAAGTGGAAGAAGTGCGACAGTATCGGCCTTTGCTATTGGCTTGCCGTCTTCTCTCGTCGCTTGCACCGGAGACTTGTTAACCGCACTTGACTTTTGACGTTTCGCGACAGGTGATAAAACTTTCTGCTGATAGTGATTTGTTCTTCTCACGAAAGCCCGAAGAGTATGTCCCACCACCGCTCCCATTGTTAATTTTGAGGTTTGATCAGGGTCCAATGTCGGTACTAGAAAGAAAGATTGATGCAATACCAGAATTATATCTGGCTTCTGCTTCCGAAGATGGATAGCGTGTCGCTTAACGTAGAAAGCTATCCTTAGCGTAAGGTACCTTATGTACTCGGTTGTTAATAAGTCATGATTCATGATGAGGCTATCTCACTTCGACTGTTGCAGCATCGTCCAGGAGCCTATGAGGACATTTTTACCTTGATAGCATGGAGGGTGCTATCGTTGAGCAACAGGATGGTATCAGCGACTACGGATCTGATTTCACGCCAGACGAAGAGGAGATCCTCAAAGTTCTTCTGCAACAAGCGCCAGCAGGGTTGACAACGGACTTCGATTTACTACTGAACGATATTGAGGATGATGAAGGCCATCGTGACGCGAGATTGTCTCGTACGCTGGGGCGTGAGCGACGGCATTCATCGCTGCGTATTCAGGCAGCGGAGAAAAGCCTGCCAATTGAGGTGGAATGGGACAACAGCAGCACCACGATTGGTAGGTTGATCCTTATTTATCATGGCAGTACTAACTGACGATCAAGCGACTAGTTGAGACTTCTAAAAGTCGCGAAAGCAGACAGCAAACTCCTTCCATCGAAGCTCCGCTCAATCCTGAGCCTGAGGTGCCAGATCTAAGGTCGCCGTTGGAACGCTTCCGCACCAAGCCGAAGAAGGCCCTTTCTGTTACGGACCTGATTTCACCGTCTTGGTGTGAGCTTCAGTACTGGTATACCCTTACGAAGCACGGGAAAAAACGGCGGACTCCAGCGATGCGGCAGGGCTCCATAGTACATAAGACATTGGAGGATCAAGTACATACAATGGTGGAAGTAGAAGTTCTTACAAAAGAAGATGCCTGGGGCTTGAGAATATGGAACATTATTCAAGGTCTAATAACGTTAAGGGATACTGGAATGACTAGAGAAATAGAGGTCTGGGGGGTTGTTGACGGATTAGTGGTCAACGGGGTCCTTGATGAGCTCTCATATATCTGCCCTGACCGTGAGCTCGAGAAAGCTACTGCTAAGTCGAACAAAGATACGCCATCGGCAGATCAAACCTCTATCACGAATTTCCTGGACCAGGATAGTGGCGTAATAAAGAATTTGCGTGATATAATCGAGAAGACCTCTAGGATCTATTTGACAGATGTCAAGACTCGTGGCGCAAAGTCAATACCTAAGGGAGCTTCATTTCGACCAACGTTGATGCAGCTAATGCTCTACCATCGCCTCCTTTCAGACCTAGCAACTAACAAGGTGGACTCAAGTATTATCTTTAATCGTTACGACTTAGATCCTGCAGCACCATTCAGCGACAGTTTCATTGCTCAGATCGGAAACCTTAATGAAGTCTTCGTCGACGCTTCAACAGACCCGAAGCAAGACCCAGATATTCCATCCCCAGCCCAAGATTCCATGCAGATTCTCTTAGAGCATAACTCCCTTCAGAGTCTGTGGAGTCTCATGATCCTAGAATTCAAACGCACCATGCCCGCGGGCGTCAAAAGTATAGGAAATGTGCTGAAAGTCGAATACAGAGGTCAAGTCGATGGAGCTATATTGGGTATCAAGACCTTTCTGTATGATAACAAAGTAATGCAGACATATCTTGATGACGAGATGAGGTGGTGGAAGGGTGAGCGGGAGGCTCAGGGGGTGTGTATGGAAGAAGCATACAAGTGTGGGTTCTGCGAATTTGCGGACGAATGCTCGTGGAGGAAGGATAGGATCGAAGAAGCAACAGTGGCACACAGAGCAAGGACGAGGAGCGTGGTTTAGACCTTGCGCCCCTGCATGTGGTATTCCGGTAGCCTATGTGATATTTCCCGAAACCGGTAACCAAGCTTTACTCCTCCCAGACTTTCTACTCCAAAACATTCACCGAAAGCGAACAATGCAGACAAAGAATTTGCTGGGATGGAGCGGTCGAAAAAAGCCTCTACTGTCTGAAAGGGGTGGAATAATCGAAGCAAAAGGCGGAGGATGGAAAAGAAGTACCGAAGTTGCAAGGTCAAAGTGGTGGTGAAGAACTCCTGCTGTTTAGGAGCAATGCGAAAGAGGCACAGTGTAAAGACGAATGACGAAAAAGAAATACTGAGGGCGGGGAAGCGTCTGCATTCGTGTCTCCATACCCACAGGATCATATTACCTGAGCCCACGCCACATTCGCTTGCACCGTAGAGACCATCACGAAGATACAGATGCACATACTGATCCCAGTATCAATCTTCTTTGTGTACCATGCAGTGACGACTGCTGCAGCTGGGGCCATGGCCAAGGCAAAGACCAACATATACCAGACACGAGTCTTATCAAGTGCAGGCCGAAGGACAAGCGCCTTTGCAGTACCTTCAAGCAATGGAGTTGGTGGGAGTGAATGCTGGTGGAAGGCCGAAGTGAGGTGTCTACTAGGTCTGCTTGTAGGGAGAGTGATGGTGATCGGATATATCTGTCGCCTCTGTTTTGTGGTGAGCTTCAAGATTTTCAGGTATTGTGCATATCCTATATAGAATGCAAAGGCTTGCGAGGATATATACCACAGTGGCTGAATCATTTATCTCTAGGGCGGCAGTCTCGATGGTGATCTTCCTACACAAGAGCGTGCATTGCCAGAATTTTCTCCAACGAGTGGTCATACTCTTGTTATAAAAGAGGCGCAACTTTCGTAAGACTGTTTCGCTAGAATCCGAGACTTCATGCTCTAGGTGGTGTAGGGAACCGGTGAAGTGGCCTGTGGGGACAATAACGTTGAGCTTTGCAGTGTGGGGTCCTGGTCTCTGTCTATCTTCTCTGGTTGGGAGGACATCATCTTGCATAGCAGATGTTCGAGGATAGGGTCTCTCGTTCATGTCAAAGGAGACGCTGTGGCAGTCTCGACGCAATTGGTTTAAAGATACACTTCAATTGGAGAGAAGAGAACCGGAGGTAGAAGTTGGAATTATAGAAGGGGAAGGGCGTAAAGATGCGCCTTATATAATGGGAAGGTCGAGAGGACCAAGTAGACATGTTGACCCCCTACATTGATTGGAGTTCCGCAAAGCGTACGCAGTGGTATAAATCAAATGCGAAGAACAGGCTGATACATGCGTTCAATTGCGAAAGTGGGCCTGCGGTGAACACGGATGGCCGAGCCTGTAAGGCTATAGGAGAAGCAGGACGTATCCTGACGAATGTCTTTTAGCTTAACGTGATAGATGATTGAGCAGTACTTGTCCGTTTTGAGATTGTCCGTTTTGGGATTGCTCTTGTCTGCCTGCTGGGCGGATAGTACCAGACATACGATGGTGGAATGGATGATCCCTTCAAGCCATATGCGAAGTTTTCAGCGTCCCACCTTGTTCGCATCTCTATTCTTCGCATATTTAGGTTTGTCTCATCCAACCCTGCACTTAGCTGCAGGTCGGTTCATCCCGTTCATCAACCTATGGGTGATTGGCTCTTGAGGCGCGGGCAACCACGAGGCTGTGAGCGCCATTTGCGAAGACTTTGAGACGTTTGCGAAGGCTGATGACTATTTGCGAACAGCATCTACTTGAATGGAGAGCTGTCAAGTCATGCCGGGTGATGAAACAGGGTGCCATGAACATGGGCTTGCGTGTCTGTTCTAAGTCTTCTCTATCTCTTTCTCTTCTGATCGCCGTTACATTTCGCCGGGATGGACAGCTTTCTTCATTCGATTCTCTTGTCAGGTTCTGCTCATCTGATAATTAATCCATAAGAAGATCAACTATTTAACGTTGCTCACTGATTCAGCTATCGCAAAGCTATGCCACGCGAAGCTTTGCGATGTGCTCGTTGTAGGGCAGATAAAGCTAGGGTCCTTGAACGTAACCATTGCGTACAATTCTCCACCGCTAACAGCACCAGTGTGAAACTGGGAACTTTCCCTGGCCTGAGGAGCGATGTGTTCGTTGCAGCAAATACAACTACACGTGTTCTGCTCGGTCTTTCAAGCACACGGCTGAGATAGAGATCTTGGTCCAAAATGCCGATTTTACAGTACCCACCGATCTGCCTCCGATACCTGGGTCGGTAGAAGTTGTCAGTTGTACCCAAAATTTCGATTATACGGTACCGGTCACGGTTTCTGCACCAGAGTCAGCATGGACACCTCCCCCCAACCTGCTTTCAATATTTGAATCATCTACGACTGTTCCTGTTTCAGCCTCTGGAATCCGGACGGAAATCGGTACAGGGAATGTTATCACTATTGGTAACTATCCTGGTAGAGTCTACCTGATCAATGAACACGCCAACCAGATGTGAGTTAAGCTATGTTCGTTTACCTGATTTCACTGCTTATCGCCCTTTCAAAGGCTTGAGAATCTTACATGTTTACAAGTCTTATGGCATGATCTGGAAGAATTTCGGAACCTATACTCCCAAGAAAAGAATTCACTTCTTTGGATTAAGCTTGAGTATTTAGGGAAATTTGTACAAAGATTTGATGAAATCTGCGACTCTACTGTTGTTGAAGCCCTTGCAGATGGGCCTCAGAGCGGTGAAGAAACATGGCACACGATCATTTTGAAGAATCAAATAAGACACGCAGCGTACGCGCTTGGAAGACTCAGAAACGGATCACTAGAATCCGAACTTCTAACGAATAATAATGGGAAGAACGAAGAACTTTTCAGCACCCTGATTCCACAGGAGCGCCTCCTTTCGAAAGACTTGGCCCAAGGGAATACTGTTAAAGCAGAAGAAAACAGAAGAAAGCTCATAGAGCTATACAACGCCTTCCCGATAGCTTTGAAGAAGGTGTTACATCGCCTCGGCCTAGATGAAGCCATTGGAATCTTGGTCACATTACCTTTGCACCGTGCAGTACGGCTAAAGGACGCGCAAACTCTGAAAGATTTCTTGCGTTGTGGAGGATCTTCATACTCGGTTGACTACATAGGCCGTACTGCTCTACATGTTGCAGCAGAGAATAATGCTATTCAAATAGTCAACGTAATACATTCTCCGTCCCCAGAAATGTCAGACATTGACCAATTAGACATTTTTGGGAGATCACCTCTCTATTTAAGTATCCAGGCTGGACATACTGAGCTGGTAAGGAGATTGCTTTCCCTTGGAGGAAAGGACCAGAGGGAAGACATGGAATTGCGGGGACTATATACTCTGGCTGCGGAAAGCGGCAACGTTGCCTTAGTCCGCACATTAATTCTGGCATTTGGAGGTCTCGGTATGGCACCAGATAGTGTCAAAAGCGCTGGGCTCATTGCAGCAGCCTCAAGTGGCGATTTGGAGACTGTTCAGCTCTTTGTAGCCGCTAATGCGGATCTCGACAGCACGGCGGGCGGGGATTTGGGCGCACTTGATGTGGCTATCAAGGCCGGCCACTACGAGATAGCCTCGTTCCTCCTGAGCGTCAATACCAAAATCGACGCTCCTCGAGATCGTAGGGTCATGGCGCCAATTCATCACGCTATTGAACGAGGGAACAGGGAAATTTTTGACCTCTTGCTGAAAGCAGGTGCGGACATCAACGCGTCGTTTGAACGTGCTGTGGAGGAAGATGTTGGCTACCGCACTCCTAGAATGACTACAGCGGTTGAGTTTGCTTCTGAGATCGGGAACCTTCATGCGCTTCGGCAGTTGTTGAAACTCCCAGAGCTGGCTGTAAATCGTGAATTAAGGGCTCACGAACGGTCGCCGCTAGAACTGGCTGCGAAAAAAGGCCACGGAAGTGCGGTTGATCTGTTACTGAGCCACGGCGCCGACGTCAACATCTCCTACCGAAGACCCAGAAATACAACACCATTACTAGAGGCCGTATCTGGTGGCTATCTTTCAATAACTAAAGCGCTAATCGAGGCAGGTGCTGAAGTTAATGCGTTGTATAGCCAGGATGAGGGTTATTATAAGGCAATGTCACGAGCTTCAGCACTGGCAGGTACGGCTGCGCAATCAAGACTATCAAACTGCACTGAAGCAATTGAAGAACAGGTTGAGAGTAAGAGCGGGGATGAAGGAGAAGAAAGCGACGAGGAAGAACTGGAAGATGGGGGCGAATTTCTCGAGAGGTCCGTTGAGGACACTGCATTGCAGCTGGCTGCAAGACTAGGGAATATCGAAATTATACAGATATTACTTGAAACTGGTGCCAATGTCGATGCTCCTCCACAGCGTTACGGTGGTACCGCGCTACAGTATGCAGCCTCCAGAGGACACACAGAGATTGTGCAATTACTGCTCGACGCGGGTGCGGCCGTCGAGGTGGAACGTGGCAGGATGACAGCACTTCAACGCGCAGCAAAAGGTGGGCATTGTTGGATCGTAGAGTTGTTGCTAAAACGAAAGGCGGAAGTGGATGCCAGATCAATGAGTACCGCGGAAAAAACACCCCTTCAGCTTGCTGCTAAAGGAGGACATTTGCGCACTGTCCGGCTGCTGCTAGATTGGCACGCTGAGATCAATTGCCAGTCCCCGGGCCTCTATGCCACACCTCTTCAGGCTGCTGCATACCAAGGTAGCTTAGAGGTCGTGCGATTGCTCTTGGAGACTGGAGCGACTGTTGATGCGCATCCTGGAAAGGTTTCCTGGTGGGAAGAACTAACGGCACTCCAGGCTGCTGTACGTCGACAGCACATCGACGTGGTACGAATATTGCTCGTTGCCGGTGCCGATCCTAATGCTCCACCAGGGACATATGGTTCCACGGCACTGGGTTGCGCTGTAGCGAACGGTAATCTAGAGATAACAAGGAGGCTACTTATCGCGGGTGCCAGAGCTGATCTAGTATGCCGCTCTGGACCAAGTCAGCATACTGCTCTTCAAAAAGCATCACGGCGCGGACATATTGATATTGCATGCTTATTGCTCCAAAGTGGCGCAGACCCAAATGTTCCTGTACTAAATGACACTGGCCTGACAACACTGCAAAGTGCTGCGCAGTTTGGGAGTCTGGAGCTGACATCCATCCTGCTAGAAGCGGTAGCAGACGTTAATGGCCAGCCGTCGCCAAATGGGATGAGCGCGCTCAGCTATTCCTTGCAGAAAAGCCATCAAAACATTGCTAGACTCCTCATAGATGCTGGTGCAGATGTCAATGCAACTTCAGAGTCCCACCATTATTATGCCACAGCCCTACAGATAGCAGCAAAGAATGGGCTCTGTGAGAGCGTCGATCGGCTTGTATATGCGGGTGCAAATGTCAACGCAATCACTGAGGACGGAGAAACAGCTCTCTATATAGCTACTCAGAACAATCGATCGGACATAGTGTACCTACTCCTCAAGGCAAATGCAAATGTCAACATTGGTCATCCTCTAGAGAGAGCAGTCCAGACAAACCAGACAGCGATAGTCAAATTGCTTCTTGGCAAGGGGGCAGATGTCAATTCCGTCAGTGATTTAGGTTTTGACATAAATGGCTATTCGTCACCTATGGAGAGTGCGGTATTGCATGGGTCGTTGGATGTGATGCAGCTATTGCTTGATGCAGGAACCGACTCTGAGATTCTTGGATACTCGCTATCAATTGCCGCGGGAAACAACTACCTGGAGAAGCTTAGATGCTTGTTAGCTGCCAGAGCAGACCCAAATGTCGTAAATCGAGGTGGTAAAGGCGCTCTCCATGAAGCGGCATCCCGTGGACATCTAGAGGTCATCCGCTTTTTGTTAGGTGTAGGAGCAGACCCAAATATCGTACATCGAGGTGGTGAAGGCGCTCTCCATGAAGCGGCATCCCGTGGACATCTAGAGGTCATCCGCTCTTTGTTAGGTGCAGGAGCAGACCCAAATATCGTACATCCAGGTAACAAAGGCGCTCTCCATGAAGCGGCATGGAGTGGACATCTCAAGATCGTCCGCCTTTTGTTAGGTGCAGGAGCAGACCCAAATTTGACAACCATCTATGGAGAAAACGCTCTTGTCGGCGCAGTACAAGGAGGCAAACTAGATATTGTGCGCAGCCTTCTACTCGCTGGTGCGGACGCCAACTCTAAACTTACATTCATAATGTCTGCACATACCGCTTTACACCTCGCGGCTAAGAAAGGTCGATCAGAAATGGTACAGCTCCTTTTGATTGCAGGCGCAGACAGGCATGCCACGACCTTATGGGGTCGATGGGCCACGGCGCACAGTGCACTGGACCTTGCGATATTAAGCGGCAGCTCAGAGACGATACAAATACTTCGCGATGCAGACCGTACAATGCCCCAGGGCCCATCACACAAAAGAAAAAGAGTCGAGACGCAAGACTGAACGCGCAGAACACTCGAAAGCATACTCTTATCTCGTTCTCGCATATCTCATCTGTAACACACTATTGGCGAAATCGGCTTTGGAATGACCAGATGCCCAGCAAACTCCAAACCCTAACGAACGCGAGAGGAAACCCGATTACGCTACATCTACGACTAATCATCCACCAACCCGCCACCAACCACAATTCCAGCCCTCTCACTCCCCTTCATCCCCTATCCCTCACCTCATACCACCTTTATGACCCAGCACCGCTCCAAAGTCCCACCCTAATCCTCGAAAAGCCTACCATCAACTTCAACGACGATGTTTTGATAGTCTGTGGCTCATGAACCCATCGTATTCCGATGTACATTACCGACATTGCCCGGTTTTCGTTGGACGAATTGCACGATGATTTGTGGAGTTCTAGACTCCGTTCTGTAGAGGGAGAGGACGGGTGGGTGGGTGGGTGCATGGTGTGTGTGTGTGTGTGCGTGTGCAATTGACGATTTGGCAAGGTGGAGGTTGTGATGGCTGGTCTGCTCGTTTATGACGGAATAATCATGGGTTGGTTGGTTAGAGAGATGGGTAGAGAGACTAGGTAGAAAATTTGATGTTGGTGAGAGTTAGGCTCAGGTTGATACGGCGGCTGTAGGGATTGAGTTGAGCGCTAGGTTGAATGAGGTAGATTGCCTCCGATTTAATTGGGCCGCGCATGCGATTGACTCTTAGAAGGAGAGTCACGTAGATAACAGTACGAGGCTAGGCTCTCAATGTAATGGAACAGCTACCTGAATACAAATCCACTCTGGTCTTCTGGGAGAGGGCCATGCTATGTAGTATAAACCGCCATTTATCTACAAAATGCTGGACAATCACAATATCCTCACACTTCCACATTCCACCCTTCCAACATCCCCTGATTCCTTGCACCTTCCCAACATGCCTCACCTCTCACCGTGACCCTTCCGGCCCCCTTCCAGCAGATCCAAAAGCATTAGCACCAGCAAAGAACGCCGGATTGACATACGCTCCAGGAGGAATATTCGACGGCGTCGGAGGCGCCGCGGGGTGGTTGTATTGCTGGGGTGACGAGTACTGTAGTTGAGGTTGGTTGGTGGGATAGTAGTGTTGTGGTGGTGGTTGTTGCTGGTGTTGTGGCGGAAAGATTTGGGGAGGCTGGTATTGGGGCTGGGGATAGCCTTGGGTGTAGGCGTGAGTGTATTGGGATGGGGGGTTGGGGGCTTGGGAGTAGAATTGGCTGGTTGGTTGGTAGGGAAGGGCAGGTTGCTGCGGGTAAGGAGCTGGGGGTGCGAAGGTGTTGTTCTGCGGTGGGGAGTGCGGGCGGTAGCCATTATATTGGGGATAGGACGAATGCTCGGTGTTGGCCTGTGATGGGGAGTGGAAGCCGTTGCCGAGACCGGGAGGTGAATAGCTGCGCTGAGGCTGTCGATCGCTGCTTCCGTTCCTGCCAAAGCTGCCTCGATCTCTCCCATCACCACGCCCTCCCCGACCTCTGCCACGATCCCCACGTCCTCTTCCGCGGTCTCCTCTGCCTCGGTTTCCGCGGGCGCCTCGGAAGTTGTTCTCGGTTACGGTAGTGCTTTCTAAGGGTGCTTCTCTAAGGCCCATCATTTCATGGAGGTTGGAAGGCCGCGCCAGGGGAGTGTATAGGTCGTCGCCATCTGATTTGTCGTCGTAGTTTATGCCGCCCGCGTCTTGGTGTTGTATATTGAAGTCCCTCACTCGGTCCTGGATATCTCTATCCCGGAACCCATTACCACCTCGACCACCTCGACCACCTCGACTTCCTCGCCCACGTTGTTGTGGGCCTCTCGTAAAGCCATCCCTGTCCCCCGTCCTGGTGTCCCTCTTCGACTGCCTTTGCATCTTGACTCTCCGCTTATGCTCAGCTTCAGCCTCGTCATCAGAGAACTCCAGCTCGTCATCTCCGACTTCTTCGTCATGCAGATTTGAAGCATCGGAGCCCTTGATGGCTTTGATAGCCTGCGTGAATACATATGTAGAGTGCTGCTGCACATAGAATATCTTCGTGCCTTTGAATATGCCGATTTCGATTATGGCAGCTGCATTAGTGAAACAAACGGAGTAGAAGGGCTGCTGAACACGACCTAGGGTTTCTGCGATGACACCGATCACGGCTCTATCTCCAAGGCAGAGCACCGAACCAGTCTCTAGGACTTGATATTCGCCAGATATCTTTGCCTTGATAAGAGCGAGATTATCCACCAGGTTTTCAACGTTGCCGAGCTCTTCGATCTTCATATCCGCGGTGACTATTACATTTGGCCTCTCCACTATAGCATCGGGTTTCTCGTTAAGGGTTCGAACGTGGCCAATGCCAGTACCCTTGACTCCTTTGCCTGCGCCTTCGCCATCTGAACCCATGTCTTCTTGCATTAGTCGACGGGCTTCCTCCTCGGGGTCGAGCATCTGGTAGTCATCGTCGCTGTCATCTGATGACGAAGAATCGGTGGATGTGTCTGATGACGATGATTCAATAGGGGACGAGTCGATCTCGAACTCTGGTTCTCCATCCATACCATCGGCTTCGGGGAGCTCTTTCAGGGTTGTGCTTGGGTCTGCTTCTGCCTTCAATGGCTGTTCACCGTCATCAGGTCCTTTACCGGTATTGGGAGCCAACGGTTCTGTTGTAAGGGATGCGATTGGTGGCACATCGTGAGCAAGATCAGCCTTTGGTGGCATATCATCTATGCCGTTTATATTGTACGAATCGTCTACTCGCTCATGATGGGTCTTCGATGTCTCTGGAATTCCTGATGTCGGCTCTTGCTTTGGCGAAATACCGTTCGCTTCGCTACCCTCTTGAAGTCGAGATCCTAGGGGCTGCGATAGAAAAGGGGCGTTGCTCTTGGATTCAGCTGTCCGTAGTCCTACCTCGCTTGACTCTCCGACCTTGGGAGACCCTGGCATCAGTCCCATGTGATGACTGAAAACTTCAGGTATCAGAACATTGCTAGCGTTTGGAATATTCCTCTGAGCCTCTGACATTGCGGTATCTGTGCCCTGTACAATTGCCGCTAACGTTCCCATTTCTCCTCCTTCCGTAAGTGCCTGCTCTTGTTGAGCACCATCAAAGTCACTCGACTGTTTCTGGCCATTGGTTACTTCTCCATGATTCGTTTCTAGTAACGGCGTTTTGAACGTGTTTGTGTCATTACTGACCGGATATTGCGTGAGATTGCCGTTCAACCCTAGCCCTGGTAAATGATGGGCCAGTGTAGGAGCTGTTGATATGACCTCTTTTGGCGCATTTCGGATAGGGCTTCCTGGGATTGCAGGCGGTGTGCCGTACAAATCATCCATATCATCGACCGCGTTATCAGGGTCCGCAAGAAGAGTTTGGCATTGTGGAGTTTCCAACCGGGGTTTTTTAGGCGGAGGACCGTCTAAGTCTGCCATCGTATCGAAATCCATTTCAGGAGGATATGCAGCAGTGTCTTTGCCACTGAGGTAGCAGAATCTGGTAGATTCTAAGGAAGAAACATTAAGTTTACTCTACGGATTAGCAAACGCGAAGATTTGGGATCTGAAAATTTTAAGGTTGTGCAATTAGGTTTTTAATAAAGTTGCATTAGCGTACGGGATGCCGTCCACGCTAAAGAGTAAATTAATCTCACTCTTGAAGCTCTGACTTCCGAGGGTTCGCACCCTATTCTTACATTTTCAATAGAGAGTAACATCTGGACGATGCCTGCGATGCAAGAATCGGCCACCCAAGCCGAAGGCTCAGCCCCAGGCTCTGCAAGTAGCAGAGAGGTTGGCTCCGCGCCAATTAAAGCTCAGCCTCGAGGGAAGCCCAATGGGCGTTCAAACAAAAAGTTACCTCCATCAGACCAATATCTGCAAACGATCTCTGCGTTCTATATATATCTCGTTGCTAATACACTCGCCGCCTTGTATGCACCTATACAGGATTGCGACGAGGTCTTTAATTATTGGGAACCGACACACTACCTCAACCATGCCTTTGGCCTACAAACCTGGGAGTACTCTCCTGAGTATTCAATTCGTAGCTGGCTCTACATTGTCATACATGCGATTGTTGGCAAGTTCGGATCCTTTTTCTCGTCTGAAAGGACGTTCGAATTCTACTTTATCCGAGTAGCACTCGCATTTGCTTGTGCAGTGTGCCAATCGCGCCTCTTCTCCACCATCTCCAGAACGTTGAATCCAAGGATCGGAGTAATGTTTATCCTCGCAACGCTTTTCAGTCCTGGGATGTTTCATGCGTCGGTAGCATTCCTACCGTCAAGCTTCTCCATGTATACCACAATGTTAGGCATGGCCGCCTTTATGGACTGGAAAGGTGGATTGAAGTCCGCGCAGGGCATTATGTGGTTTGGCATCGGAGCCGTCGTTGGCTGGCCATTCTCGGGTGCTCTAATCGCCCCTTTCGTCCTGGAAGACATCGTTCTTGCGTCAATGATGGGAGAAGCTAGCGAAATCGCATGGAGATACATAGATGGGACTGTGAGGTCATTGATTGTTCTGGTAATTGAATTTAGCTGAGCAGTTATGAAAAGTCATGCTAAAGTTATCTAGGCTCTACAAATTGCGATCGATACATTCTTCTACCACGAAGTGGTCGTAGTTCCTTGGCGCATTGTGTTCTATAACGTATTCAGTGGCTCCTCGCGTGGGCCAAATATATTCGGTACCGAACCCTGGGACTTCTATATTCGCAATCTACTGCTTAATTTTAATATTTGGTTCCTACTCGCCCTGGCTGCTGCACCGGTCCTAGCGTTACAGTTCATATTCGGGGGTCGAACCAGGACAAGCCAAAATTGGATAAGAAATGTGGTATTTGTCACCCCGTTCTATCTCTGGCTTGTCATATTCTCCTCACAAGCACACAAAGAAGAGCGATTTATGTATCCGGCATATCCATGCCTTGGTCTGAATGCGGCCATCGCTCTGCATACTATGCTTGGCTATCTCGGATCGTCGGATCCGAAGAAACTCGTTGGCAAGATACCGCCGATTTTAAGGCTGGCGTTTGTGAGCGCAATCGTTCTTCTATCAGTTGATTTGGGAGTCTTTCGAACTTATGGTTTGGTCAGTGCCTATCGCGCGCCACTGCAGATATATGCACCACTGCAACGGCCAGAATTTGCCGGATTAGAAGAGACGGTCTGCATCGCCAAGGAATGGTACCGGTTTCCATCTTCATATTTCTTACCCAGCAATATGAGAGCCAAGTTCGTCAAGAGTGCTTTCAACGGATTGCTTCCTGGAGAATTCAACGAGGCTAAGATCGGTTTCGGCCTTTTTCCTGGCACATGGCTAATACCACCTGGGATGAATGATCAGAACCTAGAAGATCCCGGGAAATATGTACGGCCCTCTAGACTTCGTGTGCCATTCTCTGCTGACAATATATAGTTCGAAGTCGACCATTGCTCGTTTCTAGTGGACTCGTACTTTCCCGGAACAGAGCCATCGACCATAGAGCCCATCTATGTACAAGACACCGAGAAGTGGGAGGAACTACAGTGCGCCAGCTTCCTCGATACATCACGAACGCATCCCCTAGCCAGAATCCTATGGGTGCCAGACCTCGAAATCATTCCAGCCCGGTACCGGAGAAGATGGGGTCGCCATTGTCTACTTCGACGTAGACGCGCCTAGAAGCTAATCTGGTTTCATTGGCTGTATACAATATACTAATCAATATATACACTAAAAGTACGAATCCTGGATATACAATGAATTGGGAAAAGGAGTCCTTAGGGAAATGTGGTGAAAGTTGTACGATTAAGGCTGGTCTTCGGTGATGGAATATTGTTTTTCCATAAAGAAGCTAACCCCGATAGGCTCAGAAGTCCTGCCGAGCGATAACTGCCTTGACGCCATTGAGGGCACGACATGACAAGGGTCTGAGATATGAATGGATAACAATGATTTCCCCACATCTTATTTCTATCTACCTTAGATCTATCCATACCTTAATGGGAATCTCTTCTTCTAATAAATTTTCGTTTCTTCTCAAGCTTGGCTCTTCAACAATTAATTCTTTGAAAGTCTTCAATTCCAATTTTGCGGTCCCACCTCTCCAATTGCCCCTCTAGCAATGACATCGACATATCTCCAGTCCGCACATGTCGGCATCGAAACTTCCATTCGCACCCTCGCAGACCACTCCAAACCAATCTTCTACGGCCTCCTAACCACCTCCCTCCTTATCTACCTCCTCACTACCGCCCTCCACCGCATTAAAAACCTCCGCCCCCGCCCCCGCCCCCGCCCAAATACCCCCAACCTCGAAAAACCCACCATCTCCCACAAACCACCAGCTTCCCTCAAAACCCCCCCACGCCCCCAAGGAACATGGCCTCCTGTCCCCTTCACGCGCCCCGCCGCCTCCCCTTACCCGAAATTCGACGTGCACAAAACCGAGCCAATCCCCTACCGCCCATTCAGATACGGACCGTACCACATCACGATGGGCCTGCGCACGATGAAGTGGGACGAGTGGATCGAGCTGGATAACCAGTATCTGAAGTTCCATGCGGATAAGGCGAGGAGGATTAGGGAGAGGGGGGAGCGGTGCTGTAGGACGGCGCCGGAGGCGTATGAGGGGGCGGTGGAGTTGCTGGAGGAGTTGTGAGGATGGCGTTTTCTTTCTCCTTGGCCTTTTCGATCTTTTATGGGCCTTGGCTGATGATCGTTTGTATAAGATGCTCCTACCTCCCCCAACGGTACCCCACGCTCTTCACCCCGACCGAAACAGGTATCCACAACCTCGTTACCGGAGAGACCCTCGACATCAGCACGCGGCCCCTGCCCGAAGATCCCATGACCATGTGCGCGCGACTCGTGCAGGACGACCTCGCCATCATGTTCGAGCGCCCCGACGGCCAGTACTACCTTCTCGCCGGCAGCATCCTACTCGCCGGGTTCTGGCGCCTGCAGGACAAGTTCGGCATGCCCCTGTCCGAGATCCACACCAGCGGCGACGTGCCTGGGTTTAGGGAGAAACTGGAAAAGGGCATGTGTAACTTTTTCCGCAGGGTGCAGCCAGGGAACCCGGTACTGCGGAATAATTATTTCCTGCAGGTAGACGATAACCTCGCCTGGTCCTCCTCCATCGGCGACGAAGACTCGTTCGATCACAGCGAAACCAACACCACGAAAATCGGCTGGGCCACCGCCGAGAAAAACAAAGCCATCGAGCACCACTGGTTCCGATCCGAGCGGCAGTCGCTGCGGCGCTTGCCGCGCAGTGGGGGCGTCGTGTTTACGATCCGGACGTATTTTGAGCCGATTACGAAGGTGGCGGAGGAGCCGGGAGTGCCGCGGAGGTTGGCGAGTGCGGTGAGGAGTTGGGGGGAGGATGTTGTAAGGTACAAGGGGAGGGAGAGGTATGGGGAGGTGTTGTTGGAGTTTTTGGATCGGAAGGCGGAGGAGCAGAGGGAGAGGGGGGTGGATTTGGGGGAGGGGGAGGAATCGAGTTATCCTTTCTGAAATTCTGATTGCAGATCGTTGACGATAGGGAACTGGGGTTGGGGTGGGTGATTGGGGTGCGGAGGTGAGATATAGGATGCTGGGTCGGGAACTGCCGTGGATTACTTTTGTGCGCATTTGGTAGTTAGACGGTCTGCATTCTGTGCTGTTCGCTCCCGTTCGTGTTCATCTGGGAGACAGAACCTCGTAGGAAACCGCCGAAAGTTCTCCGGAACTTGTCCGAGGTCACATCGTGGCTGCAGCGAGGTTTTTCTCTTCCGAATTTAGCTGCCCTTCTGGACTATATCGCCGTCGTTTTGCCTGATGACTCTGAGAAAATCTATTGAAAACCAAAAGTCCAGCATTGAGCTTTCTTCATGCTATTGGATTGTCGATTTTTTGACCCGCTGATATAGTAAGTTATTCGAACGGAGATCCGATAGTTACCGTCTCCGAATATAGCTTGATGGGTCTTTGGGCTACCATTCCATGAGGTTTACGGACGCAGTCTAGATCGGAGCCGCTGCTGTTCCATAGATTATCCAGTTCTAAAATCTCAGCCACTAGTCTGCTCGAAAAAAAGGATGATTTAAAGCCTGACACCAGATCAGCAAAAGCCCAGCACATTACCCAATCAAGCGACCTTTCCTCGCAGATACTCACTTCAGCAGCCGTCAATCTTTGACTACTCTGATATCTTACCAGCCTCCCTACAAAGTCGCGCGCAACCTCATCAGCACCAGGCAGTATCTCCTCCCAAGTCCTCCCTGGGAATTCCACAAATTGCATCTTCCCCCAATCCGAGAACCCTCTCGCCTCGGGCCACGTGTCGTCATTGGGCGTCCCCAATGTCTTAAAGATGCTCTGAATCAATGCCAACTCGCTCCCCAACGCCCCAGCGTCGAATAGCGTCATCCGCGTGATACATTCAGCTACCACGCACCCCGCCGCCCATAGATCAAGCGAGGAGTCGTACGCGGTGTGCCCAAACAACAGTTCAGGGGGTCGATAGCAAGTCGTACCAACATCGGTGATTTTCTTACTCGGAGGTTCGGAAGCGGCATCTCCAGGCATCCAGGCGATGCCAAAGTCGGCGACGTAGACGGGGCCGGATGGGGAGGCGAGGAGGATATTGGAGGGCTTAATGTCGCGGTGAATAATGCCCAGGGAATGAAGATGTGCTAGAGCGCAGAAGATGGCATGTAAATGAGTGCGAATTTGAGGGTTGTCGATGCCGTGGTGGTGGGAAGGAATGAGAGTTTGCAGGTCTATGGGGAGGAAGGGGAAGACGAGGAGGAAATGGCCGCCAGGAGCATGATGGGTTGAGAGGAGAGGGATGATACAGGGGTGGATGGCGGCTTTGAGGATGCGGGCTTCGCGGACAGGATTGTGCGGGGGTTGACTTTGGGAGGGGGTGGTGAGTTTAAGGGCGACGAGCTGATTGTTGGAGGGGTCATAGGCTTTGTAGACGGTGGAGAAGAGTCCGGATTGGTGGTATGTAGCGTTTGGGTAGGGGCCAACTTGCTTGGTTGGTAGGGGGGTTTCTGCAGATTCTGGGGGCTGGCTGGCCTCATTGAAGGTTTCGCTGTTCTGAACACCATTTTGATGCTCTATATTCTCATTACATCGTCGGCCATAATCTTCCTTTGAAAGTGGTCAGTCAGCTACCGAGTTCGTCGCCTGTTTTATAATTGGGCTTATTGGGGGGATGTACTTCAGAAGAGGCATGCTTGAAGATATCAGCCTCTAATTGCCTGACATTATTCTGAATCCGAACCGGCTGTAAATCTGAGTGAGCGGCTTTATAGACCGTCATCCTTGGTAAGAGGTTAGAGGTAGGTCGACACTAAGTAGAATAATACTTGCATCTGCATGATGAAATTGAGGCGCTCAGAAAAGTTGATCTCGGATCGCCAATCCTCGGCGGCTTCCGAGGAACTCATAACGAGTGATTCTACCTCTCAAAAAACGACTTTGTATCGGATTGTTCTAGGTAATGAGATGGATCTAAATAGATTTCTCTATTCCCGAGTGGACAATGAGATCCGCTGGAGCATGTATCTAAGACGAACCATGTAGCAACATGATGACAACACCCTGAAGACAACAAGGTGAAGGAGTCTGAGCGAATGCTTCAAGCAAACATGCTAAGAAAGTGAGTGGCCAAGAGACCGTGTTAATGAACAGGTTTACAAAGAATCAGAAAAGAAATGATTTGCATGATAGTGTCCGTTGAATGATCGAATATAGGTGAGACGCTGACGGGGACTTCTCGTGAATAGACAGTACAGTAACCAATCTGTATGATACGAGTATTCCGTAGGGCGTAGTATGTAAACGATGTTGAACTGCGTATCCCTGCTGCCTGCATGTGCCCTGGTGGTATCGCTGCCATGGGAAGTAAAGTACGCTAAAAGCGGCATGCAGGGAAGACCGTTTAGACCCGACTCTGAGGCGCAATGTCCTCACGCTTGGCCTCGGATGTCGGCATCTGCGGCGACAGCGATATTCAACGTCTTTGTCTAGTAGTTTGTTTAGAGATTAAGCAGTAAGTGACCAGCATGGAGCTGTCACGTCAAGAGTATCCCGCGCTGCTGGTAAGTAATCCCTACCGTGATGGGTTCATATACTGAACGTTTGTAGAATGGCCTTCAGCCCAGCCAAGCTGTTGCCATCCTCGAAGAGCGTGTTAAGCTGATTGGGAAAGTCAATTCTGACATAGCAGACTACCTTTCGGCAAGCTTTCGCAACCCGATCTTCTCGATATGTGAACTCATAGTCTAAGTAGGAGCGACGGCGCGTTGAGGAAGCTTATGTGCAGGGCCTAAAAAAGATTATTGCCAGACAGCCGCAAAATACATCTTCTGAACTTGGGTACGAAGTTAAGTGCTACTGATAATCTGAATCAAAGTCTAAATCCAATCAGGATCTTCAAAGCACCATGGCAGAGCATTGTCAGATCCACGGAAACTCTCGCCCAATCCCACAGTACTTTCGCGCAAAGACTGGAAGCAGACGTAGAACGGCCATTGCGAGATTATCAGAGCAAGAGCAGGGAAATGCAGGCTATGAGTACTATACAAGGCAATTTAGCTGCGGTGTCGAGGGAAGTCGAGGCGACACAGAAGCGAGCGGACAAAGTCCATGGTGGTAAATCAGGAGCGAATAAAGCCACCAATGCAAGCCTTGATCTCGAAAACGCAAACCAACAATGGGCGACTCAGGCACCCTATGTTTTTGAGCAGCTGCAGGCTCTAGACGAAAGCCGGGTCAATCATCTACGTGACGTGCTTACTCAGTTCGAGACCCACGAGGTCGACCGGATTGAGAGAAATCGGATTGCCGCCGAAACTTGCTTGAACGTGATACTAAATCTGAATACCGCTGATGAGATATCCACATTTGTTGCGCGGTCATCTTCTGGTGCGCCAATTGTACCTGCGAGGCAGACAAGCAGAATCACATCGGGAAATACATTAGTAGCTCCTTCGCCTTCTAGAGGTGGAGATGATGGCGCAAGTGAAAGGTCAGCAAGTTCAGGAGGCGCTCTGAGATTAGGGTCTGGGTCTGGTATGTGATCCTTTCACATAAGTAATCAACCAAACTTACATCCAGTAGCTCAAGAGAAGCGTACCGGGTTTGGAGGGCTGCGACGATTGGGCACTGTCATGGGTCGAAGACAGAAAGATCCGAAGCCGACACAACCTGCGGCATCCCCAGAGAAGAGAAATCGACCCAGTCGCAACCCCCTACGACGGGGCCCTAGCTCAAGAGACATGCAAACCATTCCTTCGCCAGAAGATTCAACAATACATCTACCCTCTCCGCCGCTGCGTCAGGAACCAGCAATGCCACGTCCTACTACAGCACCACCTGTAGAGCGCCCTCAGCCACCTCCGGAACCACAACGCGCCAACGAGCGGTCCAATGGAGATACGATTTTGCCTCCACCATTGACGCCTTCAGCCTTACCTCAGACGAATGGAGTCCGGGCGAGTGGTGATGCGATTCCACGACAGCCTGAGCAACCCTTACCTCCCCCACCAATCCCGGCCGAGGTCAGTACTGTGAGAATCAACTGCCCTTTTTTACATTACTCATTGGTTTGTAGCGAGACAATGATGGTTTTAGCGTACCAGCAGCTGCTACCGATGAGATATCCCGCGCCCAGCAAGAAGCCGCAGCAGTGTAAGCAAGTTCTGTTTTCACTTTGTGGGATAGAAGCCCCCACTGATATTTATAGTGATGCTGAATCGCCTGCTATTAAACTGGATATTCGGGACGAACCTATTCAAGAAGAGGATGGCGATGCCCAATCAGCATTGTCAAGTGTCGCCAGTAGATTGAGAGCAGTTCGTTCTCCCAGCGGTCTTTACCGCGAAGTAATATTGACGTTGTCATAGCAAGCACAGCAGGTGGCTACACCACGTAAGCCAACCCCAAATCGGGGTCGCAGAGATGTAAGGAACACGATTTTCGTACCCACGCCCCAAACGACAGAACCGCCTATCACGGCAGATCCTCTGGCTCAGCCTGCGTCTTCTCTCAGTATTGCTAGATCGCCACCTCTGCCGTCGGAGGCTCATCGTGGTTCGGATGCGCAGTCTATTCGGTCCCAGAACTCCCTTAGCAGTATGGCGAATAGTACTCCTATAAGGCATCCAGAAATGCACCAGCCTGGTTTGAACGCCTCGGTTGTTGAAACCGTCAGTGCATGGTTCGCACAAGGCCGAGTATCCAAAGCCATAGTCATAGGCGAGCTTGCACTCTCATATACCGCAAGCGAGACCTCCACCCACGCTTCACAGAGCATAAGACTAGAGAATTTCCCCGTTCTCGAGAAAGTGGCACCAAACCCTAATTTCATCACTCAGATCCCTTCCAAAGCTGGGGAATACTCTATCAACATATCGTTGATTCCTCGCACTACTGTGGCGTTCAAGTATCAAGTCCATGTCGACGAAGGCAACTTGGCCGCGCACGCACCGATGGTGCTCACACCAACCTGGAAGGTCGAGTCGGCGCAGACATCAGTAATGTTAAATTATGCATTCAATCCCGCCTTCGCTTCTCCGACCGGCAGAAGCGTATCGTTGAAGAATGTCGTAATCTTGATCACCCTCGAGAACTCCAAAGCTTCGGCCTGCCAGTCGAGACCAGTCGGTACATTCTCGAAGGAAAAGTCTATGATCTACTGGAAGGTCGGCGACATCACTCTTGACGGATACGCCGAAGCACCTCATAAGCTACTTGCGCGCTTCAGTACCGAATCCGAGGCAAAACCGGGTAATGTGGAGGTGAGATGGGAGATCAGCGGGGACAGCGCGGCAGGTCTTGGAAGCGGATTGGGCCTCAGTCAGGTGGCCGCTGCTAAAGAGGAAGGAGGCTCTGATCCTTTTGCTGATGAAGGTACGATGACAACCCCTGCCGGAGCTTGGAAAGAGGTGCCGCTGTTGCGGAAGGTGGTGAGTGGGAAGTATATTGCAAATTGAGCGTTTTGATGTGATTTAGCTTGTCAATACTGTCGACCGTTGTATTTCCGGCTATGCATGGCTTTTTTACTGTCTATATGGGACATTTCGATGGTGGTTCTTGAGGGCGGGGGGAAATACTTCGTGTCTAGGACGCTAGGTTACGAAGATTACAGCATTTCACATGCATATGCAGAAACAAATACGCATCAAGACTCTTCAGGACGATGAAGGAGATGTTTGATTGTCTTTCTGCCAAGCTGAGCGGCGGACTTCCTCGGCCACGCTACGACCATATGGGTTCACTCCGCATAGATACCCCAGTTGAAGAAGCCCATGATCGATAGAATACTTCTGTTATGCTTCTCGGCTCTATCCCTAAACGGGTGCCATCTGACGAGGTCACTGTCGTGCCTGCTGCGCACACCTAGGTACTGTAGATACTTTATCCCAACCTCCTCTAACGACTGCCCTGATTAGCGTCACCACTAGCGCCTTCTCCGGACTTTTACCCCGTCTTGTCTCTCGATATCAATTGCGGAGGTTGGAATTGCACAGATTCGATAACTATGATGAACATACATGACAATGAGAGAGCAACCAACACAATGACACTATCAACAGGTGTCGCGATCAAAACCTGCATACTTCCAACGTCGTACATCGGATGTCATCAACATACTTCTCTACCTCCACGCAGAAGTACAATAAACTGTTGCTTCTGGGAGACTGTGGAGTACAGCTGAATTCCATGTAACCCGTCCTGTCAATTATCAGCCATCCACACAATGCTCCTCAGGACTGGCACCCTTGTAACATCAGCGCGGACGCAAGTTCAAACAACTTTGCACATCCATCTCTGTTCGACTTTGGACCTACAAGTTGTGGGTAGGTGCTTTCTTACTCGACGGATTTTCCTTTCTGGGCCCGACTTGTGCTACTTTTCGTACCCGCATTGGATCGTACTATGCATTGGGTCAACCCACCGTACATGGCTGTTACGAATTTCATTGCTACGGGAATCTGTGATGCTTGTGCATTTGGAACTGCAGCTGCAGGAGCAGAAGCAGAAGCAGTACAGATGCAGAAGTGGAAGCAGAGTATCTACGTTCAAGAGCACAAATGAATCATGCCGGCTTTTTAACGCGAAATCGGGTCGTGGGACTGCTTGGGTTTTCTTTTTGTACGGCCTCGAAGTATAAAGAAGCTCAGCTACTCTATTTCCTTCTCAAAAAATCAAATTTCTCTCACCACGCCAGAGATATTCAATCGTGTTAGATCATCCCAAGAATCTTTGATAGGCTTCTTCCCGTTCACTGCTAGAAACATGAATACCCCTAACCCGCAGAGTCAGCCATACGTGGATGGATTGGTAATCGTGCGTCGAAGATGTTGTATTGTCAGAATAGGTCAGCTTAAAGGATTTGACACGTTCACCGTCGGCATATATTGTCAAGGTTTTGACCATTTTACCCTCTCCAGCTTTACAGTCCAAGAAGTCCGCACTGCCGGACTGGCCCACGATTCTTTGAGGAGTGCAAGGACCGGGACTATTCACGAAATCCGTTTTGAGCCGGGCGCGAGAGTTACTTGGGTAACCTTGTGGACTGATGACAGATACAAGGACCTGGCCCGGATCTAACTATCAACAACCTACAACAAGCATATTGATGGCGGTGGCTATTGGAAAGGATATACCCCATACTCCACCGACGTAAGATCTGGCTATCTCGTAGGTGCTACCGGTAATGCAAAGTCCGCTTACGTCAAAGCCCTTGGGCTTATATTTCTTATCGAGGTCACCAAGACTACTATCTCAAACGTTGTCTATGATCCTCCACAAGCCAATCTAATTAGCAGAACCACCCTGGATTCTGCGACTTTTGATGACCGGGGAAGCACAAGCGTCCTTAACTGGGAATTCACTGATTCTCAAGAGCGAACCAACTCGACCAGCTTCCCCTCGTCAACCACCCAAACATTCACTGCTAATGTGAGCGTTGAGACCAGCATTCCTGAGATCCCCAAGGTCGGCGAAAGCTATCAGTGGCAAACTGGTAAAACCCCAGACAATGGGAACAGTTGAAACATGAGTTGGAGTCTCTCAGGCTCTCTGGGTCCAGGATTAGAGTACCGATGCTAATTCCTATTGTCAACAGGGACAGGCGGACATCAACTACACCGCAGACGTCAAAAGCGACTTCCAGAGCGGAGAGTCATTACGCTATAAGGACAAAGGGGATCTTATCCAGTACTCAGTTTGCCTACGCCAATGCTTACGGAGAAAAGATGTAACGGATATCGCAGACAGTGAATACGAATCGGATGACGAAATCCCGGTAATGGAGACTCAAAAAGGGAAGGAGATTATCTACTATACGTAGAACCACTCCGTCCCATCTGGCGCCGCTTCCTGGTGTGTGATTCGGTCTAGGGGGAACATGGACTCTTCGATGGGGGTTTGCTGGTATGGACAAGGAGCGTTATGACGACCAAAGGAATCAACCGTACATCACAGACTACGTTCATTAGTGCCACGCTCTAATATTGATATCATCACCCTTGACTTATGGGTTACAATGATTAAAGTAACCATTTAAACCACCTATCCAAAGATAACTACATCCCTGCAGCCCACCCTCAAGCACTTGATTGATTCAGTGTTTTTTGGCTTTGAGTATCTCATGCTTGCTTCCATGTTCTCCCAGGCGTGCGCTCCTGCAAAGTTGCTTTTGTAAACGACCGCTACCAGATCTCGCAACCAGGAGTCAAAAACAAAAGCTTCTTCAGCCCTGGCATTGTAAGACTGAAAAGGCAACGCTTGCATATAACCAGTATGGTTATGTGATCGTAGGGATATTGTTACCGCTATCCAAAGCAAAGATGGAACTACAATGGATGGAGGGAAAGGGGAACCGTTTCTTTTTCGTAGAAAGCCATTCATATCCTTTGCTCGCGCTGGCTTGGAGGACGCACCTGGAAATACTGATGCCAGCGGAGTGGTGCACCTGAGCTAGCTGAGGGTTTGGTGTCTAGAAGGGTAGGTCACAGAATCCTGCATGCATGTATATGCAGGAAGAGAGATTTGTATCTGCAGTATCTGCAAGCTGAGCAGTAAGAATATTCTCGGTCGCGAAACGGCGATAAGGGGGTTGTTTCTGCGTCGTTGATTGAACATTGTTGCTGATGTTTCTGTTGTAGGTTTCTAGGTCGGGTCATTGGGGGAATCTGTCGTCGCGGGTGCTGCGCACGTTGGATCACTATATTAATTATCGCGAATATGTACTTGTTTGACAGAAACGACGTGGGAAGGCAGTCTTCTCGAAGGTACGGGAGGCGTGTGACGTTTACTAGATAGTTCTGTAGTTCTGATAGTGATTTATTCTTCGATGCTGATATCAAAGGATTCGAGAGTGCATGATGAATTCGCGTTGTGTCGTGAAACCCTAGTGTCGGCTGTTTGTTGATTGGTTGATTGGTTGATTTTGATTGGATTGTTGAAATTGATTTGCTTGCTTGGCGCGGCGGGAAATTGCACAACGAAATTAACGAAACTAATTGCGCCGTTCCAGGTACCCGCTGCTCCGCACCACCACATCTCTCTCCCTTCTTTTCACCCTCGTCCTCACCTTCTCTTCGACCCTCTCACCACTTTTGCCTCCTCCATACGCTTGATGCTCTGTCGCTCTTTACCTTAGCATACCTTACTGTCGCGGACCTGCTGTGCTCGTCGCCCTTCTTTTATCGACGACCAGTAGACGCGCTCATTTGCTTCAAACTAATCCTTTCCTTCAGTACACACCTTCGTGACGTGAAACAACGGGCAGTTTGAACCCCAATAGCCACAGGATCTTAATTCACCATAATACCGCTTCAATCTACCTCGGATACCTCGCGTCACTAAGAACGCCGAGCTTCATAATAGACCCATCCGGCGACCATTGCGCCAGCAACTCGCTGTTTGCATAGCTCAAAATGCATCAACACCATGCGAAGCACCATGTTCATGAGAGGGCCGCGATTCTCGAGGCTCGGAACCCAGATGCTACTGTTGTACAAGTAGTCTACGAGACGGCGGCGAAGACATTCGACGGTCCAGTTGGGGGGTACAGCACTTTCAATGCACCGCCTGCTGCTCCAACCACCCATTCCAGCAAGCATGTGCAACCCGCTCCGTTAACTCAAGATACACCATCGCCAACGCCTGTGCAGCCTTCGACATCTGCGCAAATCCAGCCTTCAACGTCTGCACCACCCCAGCCCAGCACGAGTGTTGACTCGACGCCAACGCCAATCGCTCAAACCACCCCCACCCAGCAAACTTCGAGTCAGCAGCCGACAACACAATCTCCTAGTCCTTTAACAAGTGCACAGCCTGAGTCTTCCTCCGCGGCGAGTTCTTCCACACCGAGTCCATCGACGCAAAGCAAGTCTAGTTCATCCGGCCAATCGTTAAGTGAATCTATCGTGCCAACACCACCCTCGAGCTCGGTACTTTCAACATCGAATACTCCTACGCCGACTTCCTCTTTTATCGCGCAATCGGCAACAAGTTCTGCCTCGAGTACACCAACTGCAGCTGCAACGACACAGTCCAATGGCATGTCTGGTGGAGCAAAGGCAGGATTAGCCATTGGTATACTCCTTGGTATTGGTGCTTTACTAGCGTTGGTTTTCTTCTGCTACCGCCGCAAGAAGCAGAACGGCGATAGGGCCTACGAGAAGCATGATGATGAAAAGGCCCAGACTTCATTTGCCAACGAGGGTGGTGTCGTCGGGGTTAACCGCACCCCCAGCGCTCGGTCAGCCAGAGGAACCTCGACCGCTCCACAATTGAGCTTGCGTCCTCTGACGGAATTTTCTCCAGATCTTGCAGCGCAGAAGGCAAGAATCAACGCATTAGCTGCAGCTGGTGGTCCAGCCCGAACCCAGGTTAACAACCCGGCTAATCCATTCGGAAACCACGCAGAGATGTCCGAGAAGTCTGCTCCTATGACCCAACCCACAAGCCTGACAAACCCGTTCGGTAACCACGCAGAGACGGAGGCGAGCGCGGCCAATGGGCCAATGACACCCTCAGCTCAGGTCCCTGCACCCCTACGTGTCAGAACTCCTACTCCTGAAGGTGCCGCTGCCGTTCTTGGTGGTGCTGCTGGTGCCGGACTCGCCGCTGCTGGTGCTGGAACGCGGCGTCCAAATGCTCCTAAGCCGCTCAATCTCAATCCGAGTCGCCCTACAACTAATGGTTCAGAACGGCCCATACCAAGTCCTGCCGGTACTGAGTTCAGCATGACATCTGTTACCCCATCAGCCGTCGCCAATGGCCCCCCTCCTAGCAATGTCCACCGCATCCAGCTCGACTTCAAACCATCTATGGAAGACGAATTAGAACTCCGCGCTGGTTTACTTGTCCGGCTCTTGCACGAATACGACGATGGATGGGTAAGCATCGCCTTTGCATTTTTGTTCTGTATTGCTAATCGGTTCAATAGGCGCTTTGCATACGTCTCGACCGCTCTCAGCAAGGTGTCGCGCCCCGCACTTGCCTCTCCGCTCGACCTGTCAAGCCTCGTCCCCCACCAGGTGCACGCGGACCTGCTCAAGGACCCAGAGGACCACCCCCAGGAATGATGGGCCCAGGACAGCAACGACCGTCCTCACCAGCCGGCGGTCGTGGCCCACCAAGCCCTCACAATCGAGCCCCTAGATCAGCTTCCCCAGGTCCAGCTCAACAGCAGCGATCCATGTCACCTGGACCTTACGGCGGTGGGCCTCAGCGTCCCGCCATTCCAGTTCCTGGACAAAAGAGACGTAGCAACTCGGCCAGCGATGTCCGAGAGCGAAGAAACAGCCCTCCTGGACCGAGTCCCATGAACCCAAATGCCAACATCATTCCCCAGACTAGTCCAAAAGTCCCGATGCAAATCCAAGCAGTCACGCCGCCGGAATCTTTGCGCACGGCGACGCCTCCTCAGCGTAAACCGGTTCCCGGACAGGCAATGTGACCGGCTCACTTGGCTGTACATATTTGTCGGACAACAACCAACGCTCTATCCAGACCAGTCTCAATGGAGCGACGAAGTGCTAGGATGATGCCAGTTCCTCTAATGTCATCTCAGTTTTTTCCAATTCTAACATCGACGGGTCCCTTTGGTGTGGGCCCTGATTTTTTTTATTTCTACGAGGAGGAGATTTGATTTCCCAGGACGGGGTTTTCATAGATATCAGCTTTTTTCTGTGCCTTGGAGATAGGGCTTGCTGGTGTTCTGCCTATTGAGGCAATCTGTGTCCTTTTTTAGATGAGGACGTATGTACGCTAGCTAGGTAGGTATTCATACAAATGACATATTGGCACTGGTGCCCTAGAAAGTGGGATCTGTCAAAACGACGATTTCTGTGAAGTTACGAAGTGCTTGCTTCCTTGCGCGCGCTTCAACCTCCTCCATCGTTCCTAAAGTCCCCGCTCCTTTCCCCCCTTCAACAGCAGAAGCGGAACACGCAATACTATTAACTAAGTACCTACACAACGACGAAGACCAAACCCCCCCCCCCCACCGGAGCACCCTTTCCCTGCCTGCCCCACAGCACAGCGCTCCCATCCAGATCCAGCCCTTGTCGATTACAGCCCCGTGCGTCTCAAATTCAACCTGTCGGTGGCGGTTTCAAACCTCCGCCGAGTAGTACTTCGACTCGAAACGTGCGGGATCGATGCTTTTCTTTTTGGTACGGTTTGTGTAAGTAAACAGTGATCACGTGATGTATAACCGAATATTAGATTTGGAGCCTTTCCACATCCGGACCAACTGAGTATCAGGGCACCATCTTGTCGCGTCGATTGTGCAGCATGAGCTCTCCCATGCGTCAGGCCCGACGGCGCAGTCAATTCGAAGAAGAAGCATCGCGTGCCCTCGGCACAAGTATCCGCGATACGCCATCAGCAACATCAATGGCAAACTCGAGGGTGGGTTGCAATCCGAGCTTCCTCATCTAAAGTCTTGCTGATTTGCCATAGATTGCTGCCGGCAGGATAGCCAATACACAACCTACGTATGACTTTCTGACTGGCGCTTCCAGTCCTCCGCGTACCCGGCCATTGCAGCAAAGTCTACGACAGTCACAGGCGGAACTACGACAGTCACAAGCATCCAAATCTGGTCAGTAGAGAGCTCACATACGAAATGCCGCCTGGGCTAATTGGCAGCAGATATTGGCAATGAAGATCTTCGCGCCCTGATCAAGACTCTTCAATACGAGTTGGAGTCGTTCAAGCAAGAGCGGGAGTTTACCAATTTAAGGCATGAGAAAGAGCTTCGCGATGCGCAAGTCCAAGCAGAGGCGGACTTTAGAAAGGCACAGGTGCGTTGCGAGTACTGCCGTCTGGGCCTCAACGGCTAACAGAGTTGCCTCAGGCTTCAGAGAGCAGCAAGCACGTCGCAAGTCACAAGTACGAGGCTCTTTGCAAAGAACTCAAGGTGGTCCAGGATCAGGCGACCAACCAGCAGCACGATCTTGAGAAGAAGGTACGAGCATTACAGGAGGAGAATAAGTCTTTGAAGGAAGATGTCGAGGAAGCACAGGTGGAACTCTCTTCCCTTGATCGTCAGCATCAACATCAGCTGCAAGAGATAGACTCAAAACATGCTACATTAAAAAAGACGCTGAGCGATCTACGGGGCGATCTTGATGCCAAGACCAGTGTGCTTGCCGTTACGCAGCGGAAGTTGGCTGAAAGGGAGGCAGATGCTGGACATCTCGAAAGCGAAGTTTTGAGGCTGAAAGCGCAAACCGGTGATGTGGAGACTCTTGCAGTGATCAAGAGGGAACTTTCGGAACAAGTGGCGCATATCAGAAGGCTTGAGACAGCGAACCGGGAGCAAATTGCAGAGCTCAAGCAATATCGGCGAAATCATAAAGCCGTAGAAGTAGTAGAGGAAGAGAAAAGAGCACTTGAAAGCAAGGTCAATTTAATGGAGGATCTACGGAAGGAGCTTAGGGAAGCTCAGCTCCAGCGCCAGATACTCGAGGATGAAAGGCAGTCGTGGACTTCATACCTGCAAAACGAGGCTGGGCCAGACGGGAATGTTGAATTTAGTTCTCCAGAAGACCTGGCGAGGGCTTTAGTAAAGGAGCGCTTGGAAACTGCTTCTCTTCTTGAAAGACTCGGGGCGATACACCCAGAGTTGCTAGAAAAGGAGGAGATCATTAGAAGCCTAGAGGAAGACAGAAATAAGATCCATTCCGAACTCGATAAACTACGAACAAGCGGCGGAGGTGGCGACCATCGTGTCAAAGCACGTCTCGAGCGGCAAAGAGCACTTGCGGTCAAAGAGGTCGAGTATCTTCGGGAACAGCTGCGCACTTTTGACAGCGAAGAAACCACCTACCATTCCGAAAACCAATTCGACTTGCAAAAAACCAAGCGAATCCAAGACCTCGAGTCCATCGTCGACCAATACCGCCTCGAGCTTCAGAACCTCTCTGACGAACTCTCCCAACGCGAAGACAACACTCCCAGCACGATTCCCTTAGAAACGCTCAAACGCCCTCGCGAAGACGAAACTGACGACCGCCTCGGCCAGCTCTCCCGCAAAAACCGCAAACTCCAAGACACCCTATCCACCCTGCAACACGACCATGCTCTCCTCCAATCCGACCTCTCCGCTACAAAATCCCAGCTTTCCTCCCTCCAGAAATCCTCTCAAACCCGCATCCTAGCTCTCCGCTCAAACCCCACCTCCGACGCCGAAGCCATCAAACTCAGCACGCTAACCTCCCTGCGCGACGAGAACAAAGCCCTCCTCGCCCAGCTCGAGTCCCCCCAAAATACATCCCCCGCCCCCTTCGTCCCCCTCGCCACACTCGCCAACGCACGCGCCGAAATCCTCGCCCTCGAAGCCTCGGTCGCCAGCAAAGAGAAAATGCTCCTCCGCCTCAAAGAATCCTTCTCCCGCAAAGCGCTCGAGTTCCGCGAAGCCGTCGCCTCCCTGCTCGGCTGGCAGATGAACTTCCTCCCCAACGGCCGCGTCCGCATGACGTCCATTTTCTACTCGCCCAATGACGACGATGACGAGGGGGGAAACAGTCTCGTCTTTGATGGCGAGAGCGGCAGCATGCAGATTAGTGGGGGGCCGAAGAGCGAGTTCGGAAGGGAGGTGAGAGGACTGATTGCGTTTTGGGTGGATCAGCGGAAGGAAGTTCCGGGGTTTTTGGCGGCCGCGACGTTGGAGTTTTATGAGCGGACGACAAGGGCGGCAAGGGCGTGAGAGGGGGGCTTGTAGGGGCGTGCTGGATAAGGCAAGGGTGGGGTTTGACTGGAAAATTGCGGGGGGTTTCGTCGAGGGAGAATTTGCGAGCGGGTTTTCGGAATGTGTTCCTGTCCTCGCGGCTGGGTGATTCGTGCAGCAGGCGCATCTAACCATTCCCTAACGCAAAGCCATCGCACATCTCATGCAGTCCCGCCCAGTCCCTTTTGCGCCCCTACCTCAACACCATCACCATCACCCCCGTCTTCGGCCCTTTATTCATTCCCCCTGATCCACAACCCCCTTCTCCCCCTCAAACCTACACACCCACACCCACACCCACACCCACACCCACACTCCACACCCACACCCCTATCCCC
>JAABVA010000520.1_pt1 | contig 48459 bp, 61 predicted proteins | sample 5560331 | NCBI WGS metagenome assembly JAABVA01 (sample SAMN12812661, study PRJNA571458) | rock metagenome | isolation source: Antarctica rocks | place: Antarctica: Victoria Land, Mt New Zealand sud | collected 2016-01-07 | reverse complement strand
GGTTAGGGGGGAGGGGAGGAGGGAGAGGGTGGAGAGGGGGAAGAGGGATGCGAGGAAGCAGAGGGCAAACGAGAGTAAGGCGAGGAAGGCTGGGGGTGGGGGATGAAGGGGTGAAAGAGAGGGATGGGGGGAAGGTGGAAGGGGTCGAGGCTTACAATGGGTTGAATTGCATTGCAGGTGCTTGGGGGAGGGCAATTACGGACTGGCTGGAGGTGAATATATGTGAACTTTTCTATATGGTCGAAACGAGGCAATATCTATACCCATCGACAATATTCCCCTTCCCTCTTCGCCACTGCCCCATAACTCTCGACTCGCCCATTCTGCCCTTCCCCACCAACCCTGTCCTCCCTATGCGCTTCCCCACTCTCGCTCCCACCCTCATCCCCATAAATCGTCCTCTCCCCATCCCCAAACAACCTTTTGAAGAAGTAATCATAACTCGCCCATACGCCCCCAAACACCGCCCCCGTCAAGGCAGCCAGCCACTTCGGGCTTCTACCCTTTTTATCCGCAAACATGCGCGTCAGCGAAAACATAAACGTAATGATGGGCAACCATGTCATAACAAAAATCCACTGCCCAAGTCGTTGTTTTTGGGTCGTTATGGTGTAGGGTTGCAGCTCGTGGAGGTAAGTTTTGTATTCTGAGGGAATGACGTGCTCGTCGGCGCCATCGGTGATGAGTTTGAGATAGCGGGCAGAGGGTTGTGCGTAATCCGGGTCAGGGCGGGAGTTGTACGTGCTGCCGCCGGGTAGTGCGGGCGAGAATAGCGTGTGCGCTTTGAAGGGGGTGCTCGTGGGATGGGCAGGGACGGTGGAGATGCCCGCAGGGAGCTCGTGGCAGGAGATGAGGATATCATGGTAGGAAGCACCGCCGCCTTCAGTGGCTATGATGTGGGCGTAGTCCGCTTTGGTGACTTCGTAGACGACGCCGACGAGGCCTTTGGGCCAGCGGGCTTTGTGGTATTTGGGGTGTTTACTGAACGAGAGGGAAGGGAGAAGAGGGGATTGCGAGCCTTTTTCTTCTTCTTCGGGGGTGTTGCTGGAGGGTGGCTGAGTGCGGTATTTAGTGTTGGCAAAGCAGGGCTCCACGTAGGGGATTCCGGCAAGGTCAAAAGTCATTACTAGGTCTGGGACAACGACGTTGAGTTGAGATATGGGGCGGATGCCACGTTTACCTTGAAAGGTTTCAGCGGAGAGGTTGGAGCCATAAGCCAGGTAGAGAACTGTGTCTGGGTTTTCGGGGCCGCCGCCGAGGGCTTGAAGGGTCTCGTTGGGGGAGGTATGGAGGTCGAAGGGGGATTCTTGGAGGGAGGCGAGCAGGCGCTGTTCTGAGGTACGGGGAAGGTGTCGTTTCACGGAACTCGGGCGAGAGGGTTCGGAAGTGATATCGAGAGTCTTTATTCGCTTGAGGGCAGCAATGGCATGATCTCCATTGTAGGAGTCAGCTTGTGGTGATGCAGTAATTTGCGATGTCATGTTTCACTGTCTTTGTTACTGAAATCAGCTTTTCTAGAGTCGGTAAGTGCTCAACGACATCAAACACGCGACGTCCTGCCTTTAAACTTCTCTAAAGATATAGATATTCCCACAAGCACGAGGGCGCTCTCGAACAGATTGATTATTGATGCAACAAAGCCGGAGCGTCGATTAAGCCGAGAGCCGTCTGCATTTCCCGAGCCGGGAGCTAATGAGTGACTATTAAGCGTGCTGAAGTACCTTACCTTAGAGAGTACGAGTACCTGACTGTAAAGTAATCAATCTACCTTAATTATTGAGACAATGACGGGGAGACCTGAGGTTTTCCGCTGGCTTCTTAACGTGGAAGAGAGATGGCCGGCATTAGATGCTTCGGGCAAAGTCACAAAATCCACCAAAGAATGGGGATCAAGCAAGGATGTAGAGCCAACTCTCGACCGGCTTCCACCTGAAGAAAAAGCAAAGGTACTCCGCTTCCATTTCATTCGCGACGCGAAGCTCTGTCTGGGCTCGTTCCTACTAAAGCACCACGCCATCGCCTTTGTGTGTAATCTGTCGTGGGCCGAAACGGTTATCAGCGAGGATGAAAACCGCAAGCCCTGCTACAAAGCCACCGATCCCAACGGCCAGACATTGGAGTTCAATGTCTCCCATCATGGCACTCTCGTTGCAATGGCAGGCTGCACAGGTCATAAGACCAAAATGGGAGTGGATGTTGTGCAAATGAATTTCGAAAAAGACTTTGCCGCAGTCGAATTAGATAAAGGAGGTTTCTCAGGTTGGGTTAAAACGTATGAGCTGGTGTTTTCAGACAGGGAGATTGCTGAGATTAGCGGGTACACAACACCCGCGGCCTCTGACTTCCGCGTTGAGATCAAGGCCAAGCTCTGCCACTTCTATGCGCACTGGTGCCTTAAAGAAGCTTACGTGAAGATGACTGGCGAAGCTTTACTGGCCTCATGGCTGAAAGATCTGGAATTCCGAAATGTGCAGGTTCCATTGCCCTCCAGCCAGCTGCAGTCGAAAGAGAATCCTGGAGATTGGGGCCAAATATCTACAGATACCGAGATATGGTTCCGAGGTTCGCGAGTGACAGATGTCAAAATGGAATTGCAAGCATATGGGGAGAACTACATGATCGCTACTGCAATTTCAGATCCTTCTGTCCCACTTCCTTGTTTCCAGCCGTTCATTATCAAGATTTGAACTGGCCCAGGAAGCGGCCACTCTATAAGATACGCTTTCTTAACATTCGCGATGATTCTTTCAACACATCTAAGCATGAAAATTCCATTTCACGAGGACCACGTATCGTCTTACCTACTGTTCTAGGTGGTTTGATAGAGCCTCGACAATGATTATGTTTGATACTTAGATGAAGCACCTTAGACGACGATCTAAGTGCGGAAATCCCATATGTCTTTGTACAGACCTAACTATTTCGAATGGCGAGGCGTATCTAACTAAAATGGGAAAGCTTCGTTCAACGGAGAAAACACCGTGGTCTTACCCAGGATAATATATTTCTCGTGTGTGGCTAACCTTAATAGGTCTCGAATTGACTGTTGCAGGTGCACGGCAGTAGGTACTTGGTGTTGCTCCCAGAACGTCACGCGAAGAAGCGACAGCTGCTCCAACCACGGTTCAGTGAGTTTGTACTCAGGATGAGACGGTTGGTGCTATGGCTTATGGAGTTTGTGAATCTTTGCAGGTTGGTATTTGAACTTCTAGAGTGTAGTATCCCCACTGATGACATCCTTCCCATCTGAGAGCTTACAAAAGCATTACCATGTTTCGGTTGTTGCTCCTTTCTCTTAGATGTTCTAGCAGCATGTGGCAGGTTAGTAGAACGTCTTTCATACCAAAGTAAATGTTCCTGTTTATCGTCTTTGCAAAAGCCCTAAGATGACTCGCCAAGACTTCGCGTAAATTAGCTTCGGCCATCCATTTGCTTTGATGCGCCGTCGGACTGTGAATGCAAAGTGCCATGGTCTAAACGCGATAATCTGATTTCACCTTGTTCCAAGCTCACATTTTCTTTTCATACCATTATTATCCACAGGTCCTAAGTTGAACCATCAAACCCTAATCACTCGTACTGGACCAACAGGTGTTTACGCCAATGGCAGGAGCATTGTCCAATCCTTTGCTGCGATTGGCACGATTCTTTGAGGAAGCACGTGAACACGCAGGCATTGTCGTGTAAGTCTTTTGAGATCTCGAGGATGCTGCAACGGGACTGATGCTTCCGTGGCCAGTGTTCCAGAATCATTGAGAAAGGAAATCGAAGCCTACCTACATCTGCCACAGCATACTGCTTTAAGTGACGTGAAAGCTATTGTGGAAGCCATTGACCATGTCCCAGCCGCCGGTAGAGAGGCTCTATGCCACCGTCTTGACACGTGGTCGAGTGCAATTCTGTGTGGGATCCTCAAGCGTTCCGAAGATTGCCTAGCATATCAAAGAGGCCTGTGCCTGTTGACGGTAAGGTCACTTGGAAGAAAACTGAGGTCTGGCCAACTGAACCTATTTAGGAATCTATATACGAGAATGCCTTGTCTTCGCAAAGCCAACGAGCTTTGCGCTCAAAGAAGAAGATGGCATTGGGAAGTATAGTTTTGTCCTCGCTGCTTCGGAGCTTCACGAATAGAGAGAAATCTGAAAACGCGAGAAGATGGGTATGAATCTTTGTCCTAGAAAAGAAACTAAGTACTCATTGATTGTCAGGTGGGATCCCTCGCGCTGGAACTTCTAAAAGACTGCGAGGAGAATAAGGCGAGGTTACGCCATGACGCAGAAACATCTTGGTATGTCTACACTATCAGACACGCCTATGGTTACCATTAAGCCCTAATCCAGCAAACATTAGGCGCGCTCTCGGCGGACTCCTTGCCCATGGCAAGAGCCAAGTGCTCCGACTCATTGCTGGTAGTATGATCCGCGAAATGTTGGCCTCCGGTCTTGCCGTCAAGGACTTCTGGCCAGAACCGGCAGAGATGGACATGTTTGCGGGCTTCCCCAAAAGCCAACACCACACTGCTGCATGGGTTACTAACTTTGAGATTTTCATCGACGACCTCAACTCGCAGCACGTTCTTACTCAAGGGTAAGTCGCTCTTGCCGGGAGCCTGGCCCATTATCTGACCTAGCTGCAGAAGATCCGACGTACTATTTGCGCACGCTGTACTTGTCCAGGAAGCGGACGGGAAGGCAGTCAGATACAGCACGGACAACGAGTCAGCCATTTTAGTCGCAAAGTCCGAAGATCTCGTCATCCTCTTGCCCGCGTCAGAAAATGGACCAGCCATATACATCGATGTCCCAATCAAATATATCAGCCATGTTACTGTTGCTACGTTGGAAGAGTCGTCTCAACTCAGCCCGGTAATGGATCGGACGGTAGTAGCTCTTTCGATTCGGATGTCTCACATTCCAGAAAGCTCTTGTTATATTAACACTGTCCAACGGCGTACTAAGTCAATCGAAATTGCCTTTGATAACCTGGAAGCTGCACAAAGCGTCAAAAGGTTATTAGCAGCTGATACAGATCGTGATATCGAGCATCTGCGAGCAAGTCAATCGGTATATGACATTGATGTGTCACAACCGAATGATGATCGGATGGACGATTCGGATATGCCTGATCCAATTATGGCAGATATTGAGCATCTGAGAAAACCTGTCCCACCCGCCGATGCTTTAAATCCAAAAGATCAGTCGTTTAAATATCCTTCGATCAGTCAATCAGAAAAGAGGATTGACATCTCGCAACTCCAGATGAACGGCGTCAGTATGAGTAATTGCTTTCTCGAAGGACCAGAACATCTAATAGCCACGGCGTCACAAGCCAATGCGTTACTTCCTCTAGAAACGCCGCTCGAGCTATCAAATCTAAGGCAGCTTGGTGCTATTGACGCCCAACATCCAGAATTGCTACATAGGAGAGAAACCCACGTTGAAGTGACCAACGGGCCCTTATCAACGCTGCAAATGGCGAGCGTGTGTCCCGGCATTCCTGTCCATATAGTAGAAGAAAAGTTCTACCAATCAGGGGAACAGCTTGAAGACGCTTCTGAAGCTGGGCTGAGGAGTTCTGCACAGTGGCGAAATGGTAAGCGACTAATTGAACGTGCCCCAGAATTCGAAAATCTTCCTAAAGAGCCGGACAATCAAAAGAGCATACTGGAAGAGCAACGACGTAAAGTCGGTGATTCATTTCCACTGCAGGATGAGGACCATAATAGCTTGTACGATGCCAGCCAGAAGACTCCTCAAGGCGAGCCTCAACCGGCAGAGCATTCTGTTGAGCAGATCTCAACGAATGTCAACCAAGAAATTCTAGCGAGAGAAAGCCCAAAGTCAAACCAGCGCAGCAAACCTGGCAAATCCTTGTCTAAGAAATTAACGAAACGTATGCGGAACGATGATGGTGAAGTAGCTACCAAAACACCAACAAAAAACGCGACAAAACCCCGGACCTTGAAGAAGCCGAGCTCTAAGGGAAAGAATGCAAATTTTGGTAATGGTAATACAGGAGGACGTGTTCAATCTAAGCGTCGTCAAGGCAAACAGCAAACTAAGACGTCCAAAAGTACTACGGATGACAATCGTACGATTGAGGCTATTGACGAGTTCGAAATCCCGGACTCGCCAGCACGGCCGGAGGGTCATCGGAAACCCGTTTCGAAGGCTTCCCCTAGGACGCAAAATACCACAGAAACCCATACCCAAACTGAGAAGAGAGATGTCCCTTCTAAATTTGCTATGCTATCCACATCATCTGAAAACACCCGAAAAGCACAACTGAACGACAAAGCTAAAAGTGCGGACGCGGTGAACTGGGATGAAGACCTGAACGTCGATGAAACGGAGATTGAGATTTCTTCTCGTCCTGGGAAACGGAAAGCTGCGAAAAGCATGAGAGCGTCTGTCGCCAAAGGTTGCACAGGCTAATTCAGCCAAAAAGCTGGCAGCGACGGGAAAAGCCAGCACGGCGCCTTTGACTAGACCAAGGACTAGACGCGCAGCAGCTCTGACTGCAAACAAGAAGATTCAAGGCATTGCCGAATCGGATGCTAGTGAGAAGGAAGAGGCACTCGGTGTTCAGTCTTCGAAGCCGAACGGAAGGATCAGTATGGCCCAGGACAAAAAAAATCTGAAAACAAGCCAATCACCGGGGGATCATGGAAATTCTGGCAGTGTCGCACAGAAGATCGCTTCAATTGTCACTCCGGATATCTCTTTGAATAACCAGCAACGCCATAACCAAAGTAAATCCCCTTCACAGCCACAAGCTCAAGCGGAACCGCTAGCACCCAAGACAGATCCAAAGACCAGCCCATCTGACGAAACCGTTCTTGTCGATCACAACGAGACGTTCCAGAAAGCGGTAGAAATGAAGCAGGGTACTTTACAACGGGATAAATTGGGCACGACAAGCTACGTGGAGAAAGATGTACCCGTTCTAGCCATGGATGAGGATATTGATACTGGAGACCTTGGCTTCTCTGCTATGGAGGATAGCCACTTCCAAGATGCCATGGCATTCTCTACTGGAAATCATTTTCATGGCTCAAAGTCACCAAAATCTGAAGGCAACGGCCCGAACATAGCTATTGATTATACTATTAAGGGGACTCAAGCTTCCGAGTTGAGCCATGTTAGAATTCACGATCAAAAAAACACTGACAAGATCATTGAAACGTCTATTTCTAACAGTAGGGAACCTTGGGCCAGCAAGCTCATCGGTGCTCTGAAGACTGCTCCAAGGGTACTAGAAGTGAAAACCCCACAAAGTCCCGAGAAAATAGCAAAACAGACCCCAACACAGCATGTGTCTTACAATATCGCTAAGGCTGGGGAATCAAGACTGACAAGTAAGGCTGTCCAGTCTGGGGGATGTACGAGAGGAGTTTCTCCAACTTCTTTGCCTCATCGCGTGGGTTATCAGAAGCGCGATGAAGAGCCAACTCGTGAGACGATAGTAGACGGGACTGAAGCGCAGGAACATGAGCACCAGTACCATGGACAACTCCCGACCAGCGCTCAAGCTCCTGCGACAGATGCGGCCTATGCTAGCCCTGCCGTCAGTCCTGCCTTGAAACCTTCGATGACCCAACCTTTGGAAGTAGTTCAAGTCTCTTCTGGAGTAGAAGATAGTTCTGATGAAAGTGTTGTGGACAACCCCGACGTAAGGAACGATACGGCAATTGATCCGATTCAGACCGCTGCATGGGCCGCCCAGGATGGATTAGATATGTCACGAGCAGCGGATACAATGCCCCAGGTGCTCGCTACAAAAGTGGTTGAAGAAGTAGCAGCCTCTGAGTCAGTTACGAAAGTAAGGTCTAAGCAGCGTAAGAGGAGGGGAGCAGAGATTGTGAGACCAAGTTCCAGTAAACCTATCACAAACGCTTCGCCGAAGACCAGCTCCGGAGGCATTGAGACGTATGGACGTACTCCGGATCCAAAGCGGAAATCCAATTTGATCAGCTTCAGTGCAAAAGGGCCGCGCAATCAAGGTGTAGCTTCAAGCCAGAGGCCTGAGACACTTATAAGTAACGAGCATCAAGCCCCTCATGCCGTATACCCCCAAAAGCGTCAGGTCTACAAGCTTGAGCACGGAAATAACGACATCGGCGAGGTTCCTCCTGAAGACCGTTCACCCATTGAGACGCGTATAATAGCCCCCGCTAGTGATCATCGGGCACAAGGAACAGCACCGAGACATGGCGAAAGGCGTGTAGGCAAGCTTACATCGAAGCTGCGAAAAGCGATGCCATCCACAACGCGCGATGATGTCGCTATTACTTCGCCCCACCGGGAAGCCGCTCTTTCAAAAGGACTTGACATAGACGATAATGCGCTTGTTGCAGGAATCCCGAATACTGTGCCTGTAGCGGCTGCGCCTACTTTAGCAGCACAACCATTTGTTCCGGTTGCTGACATGGGATCGAATTCTGGAGCGAAATCGAGAAGGCGCGCAGTGCCCTTCGGATTGCCAAATACCGCTTCAGTTGGATTAGACCGCAGGCCGTCTCTACTTACCCCTCGTCTCATCTATGCTGCCCCAAGGGAAAACAAAAGGCAGGCAGATGAGTTTGGTGTTAGGGAGTTGAACGAGATTGCTCTGGGAAAACGCCGAAAATTGTCTTCCAAGGTCCCTGTCGCAGAAATGATCGTACCAGAATTAGTATCAAAACGGAGCAGGTCAATAGAACAAAACCTTTCACAGAGAACAGGTTCACAGAGTGTAAGGGTAAACGAGAAGGGCAGCCCATTGCCTTTCGCTCGCGAAAATGACATTGCGGGAAGTCAGCCTCGTCTCACACAAGACATAGTGAGGCTTCCAGCAAAAGCCAGACTTAACAGAGCTGAACGAAATGAGCCTACACTACCATTTGATGAGATTGAACTGGATGAAACTAAGATAACGTTTCGTCAAGTCTCTAGGGCAGCACATTCGAAAAAATGGCCCCTAGGCTCATCGGGAAACAGCAAGTTACAGCCAAGCTCACCAAACGCTTCCTCGAGCATTGTTGACGAAATGGAGCCTCACCATATTCATCCAAGCGGCCAGTTCATTAACGTCGAGACGGAAAATGTCATCACCGCCCATGAACCTCCAGACCCTTTCGTCGGAGCGGCCAAAGGACAGTCGAATACATTCATAGATGCCCTTCAGAGAACAAATGATCGCCCTCATAAGCTTCCTAGAATGTCGATTATGGGTGTTCATAAAGCCTCACGTGTGGTTACCTATGATGAAGACCTGGATAGGGGTGATGGAGATCTAAATGAGGGTGATGAAGACGTGAATGAGGGTGATCAAGATCTGGAGAAAACGTTAGTCGAACCAGACGCACCGGAGGAGCATTCCGAAACCGCCTCGCAGACCAGCTCAACCTCCCAGAGCTTTCATTCCGAAGACAAATCGCCGTCTCGAAATCGCTCTGGCAGCGCTCATGCCAACGGAGACGATAAGTGGCAAGGAGCTCTCCAACCCCACCAACATGATACACTCAACGTTCTCCACGATGTCTCCCATGTAAGCTTTCCATCTCGATTCCCATATGCAATCACAAACGTTGACCCCAACTCTAGCACCTCTTACGCCACCTTGTCTCCAAAGAAACCGCAGTCCAAGATCTCGTCAACGACTACAAACGTGGCGGTGAGCGTCTTCTCAGTAAATTCAAGAATGCCCGTCAAGAGGAACTCGATATCTATCAGGGTCGAAATAGTGAATCGAAGAGGAAGTTGGCGACGTTATACAAAGGGGCTGAAGAAGAGATGGTTAGGGAGCTCAAGGAGGTCAAAAGAAGGCCTGTGAGGGAGTACGAGAAGAGCTGGCAAGAGCATCGAAAGGCACAGAAAGCTCGGTTGGAGGCGGCGTTGGGGGCTTTTGAGGAGTAGAGCGACCGGGTTTGCGACTGTTGTTTTTTAGGGGGCAATTTTCATGTGTTTAGCTAGCTTGCTTTGTTGGTAGGAACAGTTCAAACGTAGCATCATTTCTGCAAGTCGAGTTTTTCTTGAGAGCTGAGAGTACTTCTACTTCATCGGTTAAGTTTGTATTTAACCCCCAAACATCCCACACGTCCCCAATTCCTCCAACCCCACAATCCCCCCATCGGATCATGAACACAAACCCTCCCTCCAAGAATAAACCACCCTTTTTAAAAATCGTCATGTTCCGATGAAACATTATCTATCAGTGATTTGGCGATGGGTTGGTTTGCGAGAAATTGATGGTCGGGCTGTTTGATATGAGCGTTGTGGACAGGGAATCAAGAACACGAGTCCAAGTGCAACAAAATTCTTGCATTTGTACCAGCCTCGGCTTTTTTCAAAACGCACGCGCCAACAAAAGGTAATCTTACTCTACCTACCGTACCTTTTGCAACAGGTTCGGTTTATTTTTTTTATTATTTTTTACTATGTACTGGTGGTTTAGGGCTACCTTACCTTATGATGTACTGTAGAATAGCGGAGGTTCGGCTGGAAAAATAAAATTTTATCTTTTGAGTTCTTGGGGGTTTTGTGTGCTTGAGAGGTGCTTGAGAGGTTTGAGGTGAGATTGGATTATGGGAGGGGTGGGGGGGTGGTGGTGGTGGTGGTGGTGGTGGTGATGTTTGAGTAGATGCTGTATCTTGCTTCGATTAAGATCTACTCGTGATTAAGGTATCTATGTCATGAGATTTTAATTCTCCCGCACGCCTCGACTGCCGCGCCTTGCTACAGTATGTAGTAGCCCGATTTCAGTTCGTTGAATTTGTAGAGCCGTCATGGAAGTCGCCACGGCCTTTTTCTGTTATCGTAACTGTTCGGACTACGCTGGGCAGAAGGAAAGAAGGCGCAAAAAAGTCCTTGTGGGTTTGGCGGAATTGGATCCTGTTTCCGGCATCGAGCTGATTCGGGTGGAGTTGGGAAATGCGGTAGGTAAGGGAGCACGGATGGAAAGGTGGGTCTCGAATTGCATTATAGTCGAGTGGTAATCTCCTAGTAAGTATGTAGTAACCGTGTCCGTGGTTCGTGCAGGTCGAGTATTGTGGAAGTGTAGGTTACCCTTTTGTCTGCAGTCCTTCGCTTTCTCTGTCGCTAGAACTGATTCGACTGGTTTGATTCGAGTAATTCAGTCTGCGTGATAGTAGTCGGGATCGATGTTTATAGGTTCTTCTAATAAGTACAAGGTTCGTAACCAGCACCACGTATAGATGGATTTCGTCGCTGGCACTATTGTGGTCTGGGTTTCGGTTGCTGCGCTGAGGGGTTTGAGTGTTTTATGAACGGTAGCTTTTCGAGTTGGTGGAATAGAGCACTCGTGTTGGTATAAGGTTTGGGCATGTGAGGGTGACGGGTTGGTTGAGAGTTGCTGTGTGGAGGTTTGGAGGTCCGATGTAGGGGTTGAGGATGGAAGGGCTTGAGGGTATTGCAATGGGTTTGGAAGGGTAGGAGTTGTGGTGAGAGAGGGCGATTCTTAAGACGGATCGAGACATAATAAGCCATTAGAAGAGGTAGGCGAAGAATGAGGACTGGAGTGATAGTATCTTTGGTGAAGAAGAAGGGAATGAATGCTTGGGACCTCGTGGGTAGGATTGAGAATATGCACTGTGCAGTTTGCGGCAGAGCATCAAAGGCAATGTTGTGGGCCACAGAAGACTAAGATTCCGAGATAGCTTGACCTTAGAGGTGAATTAGGAGAGGGAGGGTGGAGGCAGGCGCAAGGGATCGCTTCTTGATAGAGAGAAATGGAGGAGTAGGGTATTCGACGCGATACGGATGCTATTAGAGTACCTCGTACTACGACAGCAAAACAGTTGAGCCCTAGGACGCTGGAGATCTTGGTTCGGTATTGGAAGAGGTCGTTCACACATCGATGAACTGCCTTTGGCTGACGTATTCGTGGAGGCGTGAGTACATGCTGTGACGAGAATAATGAACGCGCACGCGACAAGATCGCCAAGGATCAGGCGGACTATTCAAATCGTTTGATGTGGATGGCGTCGCAGCACTTCTCTACTTGGTTGATGCACAAAGAGGGTCTAGAGGCAGAACCGTGGACTCGCCAGACCTAGCCGCGAGCTACCTCACAACTTTTGGCTAACCACACAGCATCGAAAGGCCATCAACATGCAGAGGTTCTGCAGCCCTCGGAGGGAGACTGTCCGGTATCTTTTTTAGCCGTCTAAGATGTATGTCTCCAGTCAAGGGTTGTGCGCGTCGCGTATATGTGAAACGTTGTCTCTGATGGAGATCCGGGACAAGATGTTTCGGATTTGTTCCGTTTAATCTCGCGAGCGATCTCTAAAGAAAAACTCGAGTTTAGTAGTGTTGGAGGCTGAGTTGAAGGACAGAGGCTTATCTGGATATGAGTCTGGACACCAGCAGATCAACACGGAAATTCTGGGATGATTGTTTCGAACTGGTGGAAAATGTTCGATTGTACGAGCGTTTTCCGTGGATAGATGATTCTATCTAGCTTGTTTGAGTCTTTTGTAGTCCACTGGGAGGAGGTGGGTGTTGGTGGCCGGGATTTTCAACCGCTGGCTTCAGCGCAGTGATCCAACCACTGGGAGATCAATCCAGAATATTCCCGATCGTTTAAAGCAAATCCGCTCGTACGAACAACTGGTTCGAGTGGAATGGAACAAGGCAATTAGTCTTGGAGCGGAGATGAGAACTGAGAATGGGATGAAAAAGAGCTTGGATACGCGGTGTGGAGTCGGGGTTCGTTGTGTGGAATATTTGCAGGTTCGTCAGTTTGAAAGGCCCTGAACTTGGCTCGTAAAGTTGGTCCTGTCTGCTTGAGTCGACTTTCCTGGTGGACGATACAATTGATTTCAAGGGCCGAATTTCGAGGTCATTGAACAAGCTGTCAGCGTCAGCAAATCCACCGCCTCCCACACCTGTTAATACTGTTACCCTCATGAGATGAATGGCGCTACCAATATAGATCATACTGATAGCCAAGGGTCGTGGTCTGGTAGATGGAGTATGGCTTATATGAAAATCAGAGCATGTAGGCTGCTGTACAGCTGTTGTCGATGCCATGGCCCTGAACAATGGGCAGCCTCTTTACCAATTTTTGTAGCAATGCTTTTCACACTTTGTGTAGCTGGCCTGTGATGGTGTAGTGGCAACTTAACCCACATTCGGACTCTCGAGTTGTTGAGTTAAGGGAAGAAGTATATTGGTAGCATTGCAGTGGAGAGACAGGTGGTTCGAGTCCAGAGCCCAAATGAACAGAAGCTGGTTCGATGAGGTTGAACACGTCTGACGAGGGAGTAGTTGTTGGGGAACGTGTTCAAGGCCGACAGTCTGCCACTTTGAAGAAAGAGCTTCTAATGCGTAGACAGATGGACTCTTCGTACGGCTTTGCCCATAATCTTGCCGGCGCGTCTGCAGTGCCAACCACATCATGAATCGGTCGGTGATCTTACGGTGGTGGAACCCATAAGTAATAGGCTCGGCCGGTCCACAGTCTGCTATTTAAGCAGAGACAGTCATAGAAATGACTGCGCGCGGAAGTGATTGGAAAAACAAACTTGAACATGCGTTCGATAAGGATAGCCCTCGCTCGTCTCGCTTGTAGCTGTCGGGTTTATCTTGGACGAAAAATAGGCCTAGAAATACTTGGTAGAGAAGGCGCGGCAGAAGGGTCAAAAGAGGAATGTCAACACTCGTACCATTGAGCGTTTGGCGGCTGAAACACACTCGGCAGTGCAACACTCATCAATGTCAAGAAACGTTTCATTACTAAACGCCACCACTCGGTCTTGAAGATGCCAGAGAGACCAGATTCGTTTTTCATCCATGCGCGCGTCCAAAATATCCGTATGGTACGAGTGTTCGTAGCATTTTAGCCTATGGATAACATAGGAGATATACCAGCGAAGGCTTGGTAACACTGCGCTGGAACGCGTTTGCCTTTGTCGGAAACTCGTGTGCTCGCTCAACATAGACAACGGTATTTGATGGGCTCGCAAATCGAGGGACTTGTCGGGTTTGTTTACCAAGTTGCATTACTTGCAGCTCACAAAAGCAGCGTGCTGGGGAGCATAAGAGAGCCGAATCTACGGTGTTGGACACGCTTATGGCAAGGCCAACGTCGGCTATCTTAGAATTGAGCTTGAAGGATGTTCTGGGCATGGAAGCCTTGAGGAGGAGAAAAGCGATAACAATAGGACTTTAGAAGAGCTTATTCTGGGTATTCGGAATCCTGCGCATTGTAGCAATGGAGGTGTCCTTGATATCATTCTTTGCGGTTTGGAAAGGTCAACATGACAAGGGAGCAGGTCGATTGCGACATGGTCGGAGAGTAAAGAAGAGGATTAGGAACGCGAATGAGCAGGGTGAGCCGAGGACGATTCAACACAGCGGTAATGCTGCCCACCTCGACTAAACAATGGTCAGCAACATCAAAGTTCGCCGAGACTACTCATGTATGTTCTGTCGGGTGTCGGCAATAACGCGGCCCATTTGGATAAAGGAGATTGCGCATACGAAAGATGCCTTTAGGGTAAAGTAAAGATGAAAGTATCTCGGAAGCCTGTTATCGAGAGCCTAGCAGGGTATCAACGTCGTAAATGCCAAAGTGGATGATGAAGACACTGGACATTCATGCCCTCGACCATCAAGGGCGGTAGCATGATAATCGTCGTTTCTGGCAGGGCGACCAAGGGTGATAGCCAGTAAATTTTCATTTCTCGCAGGATATATTAAAGCATTCCTTCTGGCATGCGTAATCTCCACTTTAATTCCGTGATCCTGATTGAGCAAAGCATCATCCGTGTGTGAGCCCCGGTGGGAGTCGAATTGATATACCTCTTGCTGCTCACACAGAGTGTTAACCAGGAAACTAGTCGCTGGAGTCATACACTGCATGCAGGACAGCATTATGCAAGGTCGGCGAAGCTTGTACGGCATGCGTCAAGGCAGAGCTGATCCATAATGATCTTGGTGTCGCGATCCTCAGATTGCGCACCCATCAAGCAGTTTGCAATAGCCCGTTGTAAAGGGCTCGCGACGGTAGCTACCCAGTGCAGTGGATCTGGGTCAAGGTCCAGAAAGATGACAAGCGAAGTGGTATCGCATGAATGGCTCGTGCATCGAACCGACTTGAGTATGGATAGCACCTATAGACAAACGAGCCAAAGGTTTCTCAAGAAATTCATACCAGCGTGGTTCTGGGAAGCCCCAAGCAGCTTCGACGTCGTCCGGTAGCGACGTGTCCAAGTGCGCGGAAACCTGTGCCCACCCAGTACGGTCAAGTCGTTTCATGGCGGCGACACGAAGCTGCGACCTAATTGTAATGGATGTGCGAAATACCAAATCCTTTGGACGCTTCACAGAAACGGGGGCAGGGCTTGGCGAACCCCATGCCCCCCACGCTGATTTGGAATCCAGGTTCGTGATTGCGAAGCAGGGGAGAAGGGCCTGGGCAAGTCTACCGAGCATCCCGATATGTGGGATTGCATGCAGGTCAAGTCGATCGAAGCACGGCGGCACTCAAAGCAGCGGAGACCTTGTAGGAATCAAGCCAATGAGAAAGCTTGCAGACATGTCGTTCGGACCACCACTACCCAAGTGCTGATTAATGATGCCAATACCTACAGAGAGAGTCGAGAGAGTCGAGAGAGCAAGTTGTGGCGACGGGCAATCAGACACCGGCATGGGTTGAGCGATGATGTTGAAACTTGCTCGGAGGAAGATGATACGACTAGGCAGGCATAGCCCCAGCCGCTTTGTGAAGGGAGACGCGTGGGGATGGCACACGTGAGCAGCAGAAACCCAACCGAAAAAGCATAAAAGCCTGCCCGAAGTGGAACTGATGCTCTTTTCACTTTTCACACCAACTTCAACGCTACTTTACTTTAAATTTGCATGCTGCAACGACAATGATAATTGGGATAATTGGGATGACGGGATTAATTCCCCTGAGAGGCCGGGAGTAGAGTTGATGATTTGTTATTGGTATCAAATGCGTGGGGGGCCCCGTTAGGGTTTGGATAATAGACAACTTTGTCCTGGAATTTTACCAGAATGCCAGGGTACTAATAAGATCGCATGACCCGCTCACCATTCCATCAATAGTAGACTGTCTCGCCTGAGCTTTCCATGGCTCGCATGATGTCTTGATCGGTCGTGGTGGTAAGCTTTGTCTTTAGAGATGATCGTCATGATGTCAAAGGCTTCTAGAGGCCTTCGAGAAGGCTAGGAGTGGAACCGTCGAAGGCTGGGAAGGCGTAGGTTCGCAGGCCTTGTATGGCACGATACCTTCTGGCTTAACGTTAGTCGTTGTTTGGTGTTGTGGGCGTTTGGACGGCCTGGAAGTTGGTGGGTGTGCGATGACTGGCTAAGAGGGGAGCGAAGGGCGCTAGAAGGTTGATGGAAGAGCACAGAATGCGGAGTCTGGAGATCGACGAGCCAAGAACGCCCCTTCTAGCGTTGTTCTACCGTGTTTCTAGCGTCTTTCTCGAACATTGCCTCTTTGGACCCCCGATGGTGGGGTAAGAGACAGGGGGTTCTGGTGCATTAGGCTGATCCTACCGACGAATGACGATGGGAGGCTTATAGGGTGACAGAGCAGCCCACGAATGCAAATATGCAATCCTCTCTGCGCTTCGAACTAACGCTGCAACCGATAGCCTATGAGAAGTGCAGCCCAAGTTGCTGGACAGGTCTGGAGTTCGAACTGATCAAGGGTGGGATAGGCTGGGACATATGCAGCTATGCGACATGGGTATCCGCGATTAGGCAAACACGCAGCCAGCATGCTTCAGGACTACGATGGCAGAAGTGGCAGACAACTTCCAAAGTGAACAAGGAACAAAGATCCTACTCATGCGACTTGCGAGCTCCCCATGTAGCGCGCCGCTCATGAGTAGGATCTTGCTTGGGATTGCTTTCCAATCTCTTACACCGCCAATAGCTGTCTGGACTGTCATGCACCCCCTGCAATGATTCACCCCATCTCCCGGAACGTGTGATACTCTGCTTCACCCTCGTCTCCACATTACCCCATATGGCTTTCGCTCCTCTGCTAGCCAACGCTGGTCGAGGGCATGGAAATGGGAATATAAGAGTCCCCTCCCATCTCCCATCTCCCCATTACCCTTTCCATTCATCCAAACACTTGCCCCCTTACTACTCCACCTCCTTCCCCCCGTGGTACTCGTTCAGAGTCAAGGGTCTTTCCCTTCTCTTATCCTGTCCGCTTGGCACCGATCAGTCTCATCCCGATCATCGCCACCATGGATACCATCTCAAAATACAACGTAGTGCACAAGCTTGAGAAGCGTGGTCTGCTCATTGCTATCAACTGTGTTGCCGGCTTGTCCATCTTCTTCTTCGGTTATGATCAGGGTATGATGGGTGGTGTCAACGGTGCACCCAATTACTACGAGAAGACCATGAAATTCGGCCATGTGGGGCCCGCTCCAGAGAAAGCGCCCGTCATTGATAACACTCTCCTTCAAGGAGGAATTGTAAGTATTTCCAAAGCCTGGAGATATGCCAGGACATCCTAACAAATGGTAGGTCTCTATCTACTACGTCGGTACCTTGGTCGGCTGTCTCGTTGGTGGTTGGTTCGGTGACAAATATGGCCGCATAAAGACCATCGGGCTTGGTGCGGGTTGGGCTGTCCTCGGTGCTACTCTTCAATGCTCTGCTCAGAACTCCACCTGGATGATCTTCGCTCGCCTCATCAACGGCTGGGGTACTGGTATCCTGAACGCTATTGTTCCTGTCTGGGCTACTGAGACTGCGGAACACAAGTCCCGTGGACAATTCGTCGCCATTGAATTTACCTTGAACATTTTCGGTGTCGTGGTCGCCTATTGGCTTGAATAGTAAGTTATGCGGGACACCCTTCGGTTGATCGGGTAGCTAAGCTGTGAAACAGCGGATGTTCATTCTACACCGGAGGCAACGGGTCTTTTGTCTGGCGATTCCCAATTGCTTTCCAGATTATTCCACTTCTCTTCCTTTTCGCCATTGTGTGGCTCTTCCCTGAGTCTCCCCGTTGGCTCACAAAGGTCGGTCGCGAGGAAGAGGCACGCTACATTCTAGGTCGCCTCCGTGGCGAATCCGGCGAAGACATGGGCAAGGCCGAAGCCGAGTTCCAGGACATCCGCAACATTGCCGAGCTCGAACGCAAGACCACCAAGACACAATCCTACTTCGCCATGTTCTTCGGTATCGGCTCCGGCAAACTTCACACCGGTCGCCGTGTCCAGCTTGTCATCTGGCTCCAGATCATGCAGGAATGGATTGGTATCGCCGGTGTCACCATCTACGCTCCCACCATCTTCCGCACAGCCGGTATCAGCAACAATCAAGTCCAGTGGATCTCCGGTCTCAACACCATCACCTACATGCTCGCCACCCTCATCTGCGTCTTCACCCTCGACAAAATCGGCCGTCGCTGGACCCTCTACTGGGGCTCCGTCGTCCAGGGCATCTCCATGTTCCTCGCCGGTGGTCTCTCCCGCGCGGGTCAAAACCAACCCCCGGGCTCCGCCGCCGCCAGAGGCTACAGCTCCGGCGCCGTCGCCATGATCTTCCTCTTCACCGCCACCTTCGGCGCCACCTGGCTCACCGTCCCCTGGCTCTACCCCGCCGAGATCTTCCCCCTCCAAGTCCGCGCCAAAGGCAACGCCTGGGGTGTGGTCGGCTGGTCCGTCGGAAACGGCTGGCTCACCCTCCTCTTGCCCGTCATGTTCAAGGCCCTCAACGAAAAAACTTACTACATCTTCGCCGCCGCCAACGTCATCACCATCCCCATGGTCTGGGCCCTCTACCCAGAGTCCAGCCAGCGCACCCTCGAGGAAATGGACCTGCTGTTCGCGGCCGACAGCCCCTGGAACTGGGAGGCCGAGAAGAACTTCCGCATCCTCAAGGAGCAGAACCCGGATCTTGTGCAGGCGGCTGGGCGCGGCCACTCGGTCGTGGATCCGGAGACTGGGCTCCCCAGACGCGGCAGCAGGCATATGTCCCTGGATGTCGACGCGATGCAGACGCACCACGATGATGGCGCGCTGGAGGAGAAGCAGACCTTCAAGCACGGTTAGCTGTAGCCCCCTAGCTAGGAGATCTGTCGGATCTGGCATGGGTATCACGGTCTCGCAATTCTAGATTTTTTCAGCAAGGTGTTTTTCTTTTCTTTTCCATCCATTGGATAGAAAACAGGCAGGGGCGGGCGGTGGGTTGGTTGGTCGGTCGATTGGATGGACCTGGAAATCCCGCGACTGCGATACCCAGAGGATCTATATACCTAAAACACCACATTGCTACAAATGACAAAGGATATTCTGCAAACGCACGCTTTTATTTCTCACTTTTTTGCGCTCCATCACCTCCGAACTTTCCTCTTGGAAAAATGACAACACCCCCCACAATCCATCCCCCACACCTACCCAATCAAGGTACAGTAGCTCCCCCACCAGACCACACCTTGCCTCACTACCTACCTAGTGAACCACCTAAGGTATTAAAGTAACCACCGTCTATCCCAACGCGTTCTGGGCGTCGCACTACCTAAAGTACCTACAGTAGTAGTACCCACGTGCTGAACAACACCACCGCCCTACCTACCTAACCAACGATCCGTTAATATCTTACCTTAGCTTCCACCTCCTAAACACACACACTTTCCCTCTCCCTTACCTTAGCCCGCGCACCTAAAGTCTCCCCCTACTAGCCCCCCCTCTCAAATCACGACTTCATTAATCTACCTTACCTACCTTATCTATCCTGCTTCCTTATCCGCACTGGAGGGGGGGTTTTCCAAACTGAACGAAAGCGGTTTTTTGTGGATCGAATGCTAGTAACCTACCTTGGAGGGTGGATTGTGTATGCCGCTTTGCTTCGGCGATGTTTGAGTCTACGGGAAACTGGGGACTTATACCTTATGGGAAACCTTTGGTGAGGTGGTCTCGATTGGGCATGATGAATAGGTAGTTTGGCTGTGCGGGTGGGGGAAATATGTTTTTGCGTGATGGGGGAGCGGTGGATGGTGGGGTGGGGGGTGAGGGAAGGGGGGTGAGGGAGGGGAGGTTTGGGTGGGATGGGATGGGATGGGATGGGATGGGGTATGGTGCTGGGGAATGATGGATGTCTTGCTAATGCTTTGTCGAGGGATGAGTGAGGGTGTTGGGTTTGTGGGTGAGAGATGGATCAAATGACTGTCTGAGATTGAAGCAGTTCACATTTTCTAGTATGACTAATTAACTACCTTGCCTACCTATAACTCGCTCCACTACTCTACCCGTGTCGTAGACGCTTGTTGATCTCTTTTATGGGTCTTGGGGATTGCTGTTGATGACCTTGGTGAGTGCTGATCTTTTATGGACGAGGTGCGAGAACTGTTGGATAGATTGTTTCGATTCTTGCATTCTTGGTCATGACTGCTTTGAAGCAAACACGTCGAGTCCTTTTATCATTACATGCGCAGTGAGCAGACATCGTTTCAGCAGTATTCTTCTGAGCAGCGGCGTAGTGTAGATTGATCTTTCCGGTAGAGACCGACTTCGGTATGCCGAGATCCATGGTTGCTATGATGAAGGAGGTTGGTCCAGCATGCAGGATCCCCTCAGCTTGAACAGAAATGGCGATGGGAAGACCCTAGACGTGGGCATGACTAGGAAATGTGATAGTCAATTGGGTATGTAGGAAAAGATTCCGAGACCAGAAAGATGAGAGGCAGAATTTGACTTTTGGCGAGAAGACAAGGGTTCAATTTATGACAGATACTTCATCATTATATTGTTCAATCCATGAATGAAAGCCTCGTCGGTGGATGGGGACCCCAAAAGATTGGGAGTCACATCATTTGTTGGGTGGGGTTCTCCATTGAATGGGGTTCCAACCCACAAATAAGGTTGTCATATCGATCTTTCTCCTAAGACAGCAAAACAAAGAGGGGGTTGACTGTTTTGGGGCGATTGGGAGTCAATGGACACAGATGCGATAGGTGCAGGCAGATCCTGTGGGAGGCTGGAAGGATATGGAAAGTCTGCACGCACGCCTTTCCAGCAACACGGGCACAGTGGTGATGCTCAGCGGTGTCGCCCTACAGGACATACGCCTCGTCTCTCTTGCGAGGCTGTTTGCCATAATATATACGAAGTCATCGAATTCGAGAATCTTCGAAGGACCCTGCCTCAAGGATAGGGGGGAAACTCTGCGGCGACCAAAAGGAATAGTCACGGATGTCGATGAGCTCCATTAACGTCTGCTGAATGCATGGAGACAGGACAAGTATATCGGACTATGCTTCGACGGACACAGGCCTGGTGATGCTCTGCAATTTCACCCTACGATATAACACTAGTATCTCTCTTTCAGTCCGCTCTGAAAAGGCAGGAAGCCACACGGTCCGAAAAGCCGGAAGGCTTTAGTTTTCCTGCTCATATGTGGGTCTTTCGTATCTGGTTTCGTTGACCGTATTTGGATTGTTGATCGCTTCAAAACCGACTGTGCCAATGCCTTCTACATCAGTGGTGTGGAAGGTAGGAGGTGGAGAAGGTAGGAGGTGAAGAAGGCAAAGGAAGTGATGGGACTTTAGCCACAATAACCACGAATACGCGTCAAAGACAAGCTCATTGTTAGTCGAGTGAAGGAATATCCAACTGGCTACGACCAACCGAATGCAAGTTTTCTCTGCTTTCACCCAACATATGCTATCGATTCCCACTATCAAACTTACAGAACCAAGATGGCCCCGTGCACGCGTGCTAGGATGAAGCTGGCAGGGCCATTCGCACGGTAAGTCATCGAGCTCAAAAAGAAGCTCGACTACTTCCATATACATTTACTGACATCTGTAATAGGCCCCACGAAACGATCGTCATAGTCAAAGTCGGTCCGAAAAAGGAAACGCTCACCATGCACAAGGAAACTCTCTGCAAAAATTCACCATACTTCAAAGCGGCCCTCGAGGGCAACTTCAAAGAGGCCCGAAAGCGCGTAATCGAGATGCCCGAAGATAATGTCGAAGTCTTTCAAGTCTTTCGAACTTGGCTTTATACGGGGGGGTTTCAGCTCGTGGAGGACAGCTGCAATCACACATGGAAAACACTCAGCTGGGAAATTCTGGTCGGTCTTTACATCTTTGGAGAGTGCCGTCTTATCCGCGAACTTCTAAACCCCGTCATGGACCTACTGATTAAGAAACCCGAAGCTCCCATAGAAGTACCGGTCCATCTCGCACCCTACATTTACGAAAACACTTGCGATATCTCAAGACTGCGGCAGTGGATCAGAAACGCAACGGCTTACGCAGCTGCAGTCACGAAATTGGATAAAAATCCTGCAAAGTTCTTCATTGGATTCCCGCTAGAGTTTTGTCGCGATTTGTCTGAAGCCCTCAAGTATGTCGGCAATCATGGCTGTGGAAATGGGCTCATCTCTATTTCCAACAAGTGCAAGTATCATGTTCTGGATCGAGATGGATATTGCCATCGAAGCAAGGTTGTTGGAGATTGTCATCGTTGGACGAGTAAGGAGCAGCTTTCTCTGAATCAACCAGACGGTGGTCCTGTTGGATGATTGTATGCTTGATTCAAGGCGACAAGCATGTGTGAGGGCTTCCTGAACAACCAGGGAATAGATTTGTGGCAACCCTTTTTCTCATACATCGATAGCTGAGGGCATAGGCTTCCGTTTTTCATGATTGATGGCGTCTGTGGTGGCCATGGTTGAACCTAGGGATTGTTCTTGTGATCCTCGAAGCCAATATTCAAGAACCAAACTCACATTTAATCTCGATAGAGTCTCTGCAAGAAGTTCTTCTCCATCATGTACCTTGGATGTTGTAACGATAACGAAGAAGTGTTTTCACAATGGATCAAGTTGTAACAGGCCCCCCACGATTGGTAGTTGAAACCACGCGACGCTAGTCTCGGCTATCTCGGGCCGCTGGCGCTATCGACAAGAACCCTGCAACCTTCACTTCAATTTCACGAAGCAAACGCGCTGGAACTCACCAAGCCTGTTGCTCCTTATCCATGGAAGCTTCAACTCCTTGAGGATCTTATACTCTGGATCACCGTATCATGCTCCGAACGCGCGCCAACAATGGAACGCATACGTGTTAGAGTCGAGGTTCTACCTTGGTCTAATCCTACCGAGTTACTGAGAGATGAAGTGAAATCGCATAAGGATGCGACTAGACCGTATCTTGAACCCTGCGCACAAGAGGTTACTATCAACGAGCTCGCCGAAAGGATAAAGAATCGGTTCATGAACATTCATAGACGGTGAGCGCGTTCCTGTTCTCTTTTGCAAGGGGATTTCGAGAGCATTGAGCTGATACTTCGCTCAATGTCAGCACACTTCACATCAAATGTCTTACAGACTATTGGGGCGATGTGCTCGACGCATCCGACGAAAAGGAATATACCTTAACCGTGGGCCATGTCTTCAAGGAAAGAGGCAATATTTCCGACCGGACTGTCAAGGTCGTCCAATCACCACCAGACCCTAATGAGCTGCGCAACCCGCAGCGTTATGACTCAATCCTGCCAGACTCATCCGCCAGACCTCGAAAGCGCTCTCTTGGTCAATCTCTGCCTGGGCCACGCAGTAGCCTGCGCGATGCGGGCTATGATGGCGTTTGGGGTTCTGAGCCATTTGATAGCAGTGAGAGATCAAGCAAGAGGCAGAAGATGCAGACAAGGCCGTTTGATGAATTCGAGTCTGACCGACCGATTCGCTCTTGTGAGAATTTCGAGGAGGGTTTGTACATCTCATCGCAATCTTCCGCGCGACGCGGTTCCCCCGTGCATCAAGTGGACGACTCTCAGAGATCGCCGAGAAACAAGCGTATGTGACAGCTATCGTGTCCATTGCGTGACACTCTCTGCATTACTGACAGTTTCCTCTAGAACCCAATCCGTATGGTACCCCCACCTCGTTGACCGTCCACAGTCCTCGCAAGCTGGCGACAACCAAGTACCAGCCGTTCTCTATCCCAGACTCACCGCCCAGTAGGCCCACATCATTCTATAACGAGAGTGCCTACAAAGCCGATGACTTCGACCTCCGCAACACGAAATCAGAGTCGCCAGAATTAACTTCAGCCCTTGATTTTCCTCTTGACGATATAGCTGCGATCACGGAAAGAGAATCTGGTTCGAAAATATCTGCAAACAATGGGGAAATAGCGACTCCGGCATTGTTGCTTCAACTGAAAGACCAACGAGCCTTGGAGGCTGAACCAGTAGAGTCTAGGCCTCATTCATCCGCTACCGTATTGGCTGTATCTGATAAAGTGAGTATGGTTGCTCACCCTTATTGACTGTCATTGAAATTTCGTTCGATCGCTTCCTACTTGTTGGTTATTCCTACATCACGACACTACGGAGTCTTTTATCTCTATCCGCTTGTGTAGCTTACTGATCAACCATGGGAACATGTCTACCCTTTTTCTTTTCGCTCATCCGTGCAGCTTTCGAAAAATTTAGTACTGATATGCTACTACTTTACAGCTTGCCAATGAAAGGCCTGGTCTGTTTGCCAAACCAAAACTTCCACTTTCACGAACACCTCGAGCTAAGACACATTGCGTTGCCGATGGCGTGAGAGCGCAGTCCTTGGATACCTTCGACCCTATCGATACAGATGTGGAAAGCTCACAAGAAATACACCACATACGTAGTGCTCAAAGACCTTGTTCTGACCCTTTTTTGTCGGGAGCATCTCCCTCCTTATTACCTTTCGTTGGCAAAGAACAGGATCTTGGCGACACATCTTTTGTTGTAACCCGGTTATCCAAGCCAAAGTCAAATGCCGCTGTATTACCTACCTCGGATGGGAACAACCCCAACGACCCAGGGTCTGGTGCGGAAACACAGCTACAGGCTGAAGTGCCAAGGATCATTAAGCCATTCTTTGAACAACAAGTCTTACCCAAAGCAGTTCGCAAAGCGCCTGTCTGGGGAGTAGGACAAGTAGTAGATGAACTGCTGCCGTGGGAAACTCAAGTGAAAGATAGGCCAGCAGGCGGAGCGGTGCAATATGTGGCTAAGCAGCAAGAGGCTAAGACCGTCGAGAGAGATCCCTCCACTGAGGTAATTCGAAGGGAAAGTACCCGGGTTGAAACAGAGACCGAGAGAAAAGCCGAAGAAGAGAGGGTTAACGAACAGAAAGCAGCACAAGAGCTAACCGCCAAAAAAGTAGACTTGGTAATGGAACGAGCCAGAGATGCGAAGTTAGCATCAGAACAGACTGCTGAGAATAAAATGGTGGAGGATAAAAAAGCCAAGGCGAAGCTCGCTCGGGAGAAAAGGGCGGATGAGGATGAAGAGAATCGCAAAAGGTTAGCAGACCAAAAGGAAAGAGCAGAGAAGGATCTAGCAGAGAAGCTAGTGCAAGAGCGAAAGACAAAGGAGGCAAAGGAGGAAAAGGTTCGAAGAGGCGAAGTAGCAGCAAAGGAAAAGCAGGTACAAGCTGTGATGAATAAAGCCTGGCGAAGGGAATTGGCTGCTCAGAAAAGAGCTAGCAACGCAAAACTTACCAATGATACAGGACCCAACCAACTAAAGCAAGCAGACAGCGCAAAAGCTTGTGAAAACAAGAAAGCTCAAGTAGATCTTGAATCACCCGTGAAAGTTAACGAAAAGGGCGCCGATCTATCACCCGAAGTGTCAATAGGAGCTAAACGGAAAGCCACACCGCAATCATTAGAAGTGAAGCCAGACAAGACACCAAAACTTGGTGAATCTTCGGATGCTAGGCGACGGAAATCTTCTACTCCTTCAAGTATACGTAGCGATCCGGACCGAGTGCGAACATCTATGACACCAGCTGTACCTAGTTCCACCCATAAATTGTTTGGCTCGAGTAATTCCTCGGTAACTGTCAGGTTAAGCGCTCAGCCATCATCATTGCGAAGCGCTCTACGACAGAATTCAGTAGTCTCTAAGAGGTCTGTTTCTTTCATAGACGAGCCGTCAGATCTTGCAAAGCTTGACAGTTCTCCAAGCACGGCAGCGGCATTGAAGTTGAACGGAGCTAGGAACACACAATGTCTGACTGAGGCGACTAAAGAGAGTGCCAAGTCACGGGCGTCTTCTGCCTCTGAGTCATCCGGGTCAGTCTCTAAGGATACATCAAAACAGTTGAAAGACATACGGAAGAAGTCCACCCCCAAGGAAAAGGTGCAAACTAAGCTGAACATTAAGCGCGATAAGAAGATGAAGGGACGTGTGGTTGACCCTCCTCTCAAACTCCCAGGTCCAGCAATACCAGAAAGTAACATCATCTCCTCCGACTCCGAGATATCCATCTTGAGTGTTTCCGAAAATGAAGGAGATAGGCCACGCAATGCTAAAGCTGGTCCGAGTTTCAAGAAGAAGCCGACAAAAGCCGAAGTTGAGCCTGCCGCCAGAGCGAAGGCTTTCCCAATGTCTGCTACACCAGCTGATAAGACCTGGAAGTCAAATATACAAGACCTAGAAATTCCATCCCGTGAATTTGTCCCTAAAGTCATGGTGGAGGTGCCAATCAGAAAGTCGTGTTCGCGTTCGCCAGCTCAATATATGTCTGGACTGAACTTTGAGAGTTCCGGATCTGAATCAGAATCCGGATCCGTGTTCGACTCTGGTTCTGAGTCAGATTCCGGATCTGGTACGGAGTCCGGCTCTGGATCCGATTCCGACGATAAGCTTGCCACGTTGCCTCCGGTGAAGTCAAAGAAAGATGAAGTGAAAACCCTAAATACAAAAAGGGCTGGCAGTGAGGATATCGAGATGGAAGATGCAGCCTCGGTACAGAATCCCAGCTCTGAAGTAGCCTCACATTCTTCACGGACGTCCTCTGTTGGAAGTCAGGAGTTTAAAAGGTTTAGAAATGATGATTCCCGACGCCTTGCGCACGACGCTAGTCAACAACTACAACGCGAATGTCGTCAGTCTTTGATCACTCCGAACCCAGACAAGCTGTCAAAAACTCCTGACCTCACTGACGTCCAAGGGAAATCTTCCAGTTCTGCCATGAACTCGAGGGACTTGGATCATTCCGTCCGCCAGAGGGGAAAAGCGTCCAACAAGCCAAAGCGAGAGTCATCTAAGGAAGCTTCCAGTGCTGCGCCGAAAACCGTACATGGCTCCAATGGCCTTACTGGAAACGTTCTTCGTCCATCAAACCAGCGCTACCCAAGTTTAGCAGTGGTTATGGAGACGCCCAAGATTGAGGCAAAGCCTCGGGGCTTTGGCATGAAACCTGCTGAGCCTCAAGCAACGACGACTTCGGTTGCAGACGATAACCTGAGCTCTTCCAGTGAAAGCGAAAGTGAGAGCTCGAGCGACGAAGATGGTGACGTTACTGTGAATAGTACAACCCACAACAGTGCCGCATCGGAAAACAAGCGCGTGAGACGCCTAAATGGGGTTCTTAAACGTATGTTCTCATGGGTCGCTCCCAGTTAAACTTCACGTACTTATCTCTCCTCAGTCGCCCGCCTATCTCGTGCTCGAGGTTCCCAACAACAATGAAGTGATCCACTGGTGAATTTGTATTCCATGGATGTATTTTCCCTGTTCATTTTCCAACGTATCTTTGTTCTAATACCCAACGTTTCGTATTTATGGTACGCTGCTTGTGTTATGAACCAAGTAAGGGGATAATCAAACCATATCCCGTCATTATCGCACACTATACGCATGGGTCGCCTATTATAGCATCTTCACACAATTTCCAGCAATTCGTTTTCTTCACGGCTCCATGTCTCACTAGCGTTCCACTAGCGTCCCGGCACACTGGCGACAGCGTGCCACATTCAGTGAAGATTCTTATCAGATTCGTCAGCGAAGTAGGAGGATGTTTTGGAAGGAACTTGCAGCTGAAAGCAAGGGACGGTCAACATACGACTAGTAGGCCTAGTCAGTGCAATAGGCTTCAATGTAGTGAGTATGGATAGATACAGTATCTACATGGGTTGACTGAATTGAATACAGGCCAGTCCTTCTACTCTACAAGATGAGAGTTTAGATTTCACGGCTCTATGTCTTATTGGCGTTCCCCTAGCGTTCCATTATTACACTGATGAGCGTCTGCCACATTCCATGAAGATTCCTGTCTCGATAGCGAAGTAGAGAAGTTTCTGAACTTTCTTGAAAGGATCTTGAGACTGACTTCCCAATTCATGGCGATTAACTACTCAATGCCATAGGCCTACTCAGTGCAATGAGCTGCAGTGGGAAGGGCTTGCATGTCCATACAACCCAAATGGTTTGTAAGGAAGGCTACCTTATTTTTTAACTGCTATACCGAGCAGTATGAGGTCGGATAACAGTACAACATAATATCCGGTTGTTTGAGTTCCAGATATACCTCGATCGGACCAATCACAGACTCACCGCTAGCTTTATACAACAACTACTGCTGATGATAAACCCCGTTTCTTATGGCCTCTATTGCTCTTCACGTTCCAGAAATGCCTTTGTTCGACCAATCAAAGATCCACTGCAAGCTTTGACAACAATCGCTGCTTCACATGTACCCTTTTGTTATGACCTCCATCTCTCTCCATTGGCTTCAATCGCTCCTACTCATTCCAATATCTTCAAGTCCAATTTGCTTCCCTTCTGGATAAATGGAGGCAACCCAAGTTGCCCCTGACGCCCATATGTTTGCCCTCACTCTTTCACCCATTCCCGTCTCGTCGTCGTTGACAATATGGCATTCCTCTCGTTACTACTCATTGCTTTTGCAGGTTTAGTCAACGCCCAGTTTTTCACCAGTGTACTTAGCGGGAGCTCATCGGCATCCTCTCCTTCCAGCTCTGTTGCTTTGCCAATAGCGCCATCGACGGGTAGGTAGCCCCTGAGATGCTGCTAGATTTTTTGAGTTTGACCTAATGAGCTTGTAGAAGACTGAGGTAACGTTACCGTCTATATCGCCGTTTATCCGACGTCATCGTCTGCTTCTGTACTGGCTTCGGGTTTCTCGACATTCTCTAGTCTCAGTGACGCCACCTCTGGCACATCATCCAGCCTCAGTGGAACGAGCAGCAGCATAACCAGTACAGCGAGTGACAGTGGGATAAGCAGCAGCACTTTCGGTTCATCATCTAGCATCAGTGTGACTGCTGGAAGCTTCCCCGGTACGCCTCAATCATCTACGTCAAATACTGGTAGTTCGACACCTGGAACTACCAGCTTCATCTCATCGACGATATCTTCTTCAACTCCTACAGCCTCGTCCACGTCTTCATCTCCGAGCCTAGCTCCATCTTCTACCCCAGCGACCGTTCAAGTCGCGGGCAACTACCGGTATGTCGACTGCTATACCTTCCAATATAGCGCGGGAGCAATTACCGCTGGAACCGTGGAAGAGTGTGCTGCTGATTGTGACACTCACGGTATCATGGGGGTGAAAGCTGGTAATCTTTGTAAGTAGAAACCACGAAAATCCCCCGTCCTGCAAACCCTATTGCTAATCTCTTACCGACTATAGGCTTTTGCATGGATGGGCTACCCTCTGATAGCGTTCCTGTCACTTCCAGTGACCCGGACCAGTGTACCACGCCATGCGCCGGGAATGCTAGCGAAGCGTGCGGTGGGAGTGATAGACTTGGCGTGTATAACTTTGTTTCGCCTGTTAGCTCGACCAGTCCTTCGGTCGTTTCGACAGGTTCGAGTAGTGCGGGTTCGTCTTTTTCGCTTTCGCCATCTTCATCGCTATCGTCGAGCTCTGCGTCAATCTCCGCCACTGGGAGCGCAAGCACGCTGCAGACTTCGTATAATGAAGTCTCCGCGTCGGCCATTCCTTCGAGTTCTCCAGCAGGATCTACAAACTCGGTTTCTTACCTGTCAGGATTATCGACCGCGTCCTCTAGCAGCTCTTAGAGCGGTTCTCAAACGTCCATCCAAAGTGCCAGCGGTTCAATACAAAGTACATCAAGTACACCATCTGCTTCTGTGGGGGCTACGTCCTCCCTGTCAGCTTCGGTGTTTATTAGTTCTATATCTTCTCAGTTAGGGCCATCGACCGGATTCTTAAACAGCTCCCAGAGCGGATCGCAAACGTCCATCCAAGGTTCCAGCAACTCATACCAAACATCGTCAATTACGACCCCGTCTTCCACGTCTGCTCCTGGGTCTACGAGTTTCATGTTGTCTCAATTAGGATCATCAACAGGGTCTACGAGCGTTTCCCAAAGCTCCTCAATCCCAGCCGGCAGCAGTGGGATTACGCAAATGTCATCTCCTACCTCGTTGGCTATATCGGCTTCAGGATCAGCCAGTACAAGCTCCACTATCCTTTCAACATCGGTCGCTGTGTACCCGACTACAAGCGCCACGGGGCTGTCGGTAACTGTTTCCGCGTCTGCGAGCCCTAGCTCCACTGCCATTTCAGCCTCAGTATCTTCTTCCGTTACTCCAAGTGCTACTACTTTGTCACCTTCAGTATCTGTATCTGTTACCGGGAGCTCCTCCGCTTCGTCGCCAACCATGTCGCAATCGGTAAGCAGAAGTACCTCAGACACGTCTTCTTCCGGCACAAGTAGCACCTCAGGTGGATCTCCCCCAGGCTCCACTTTCCTCACCATATCTTTATCCCCGTCTGTATCTTCTACGGTATCCTTAAAAATGTCTCCGATATCTACCGTTACGGATGCTCTCCCCTCAACATCGACTACTAGCAACTCCCAGACACTGCCATCTACGGTATCCAGTTCATTGCTTTCTTTATCAATCTCTACCCCAGCCGGAGGCTTTTCGACTATCCTGTCTACTCAGAGCTCAGGCCTTCCAATGACCTCGTTGACATCAGGTGTCTTGTCGTCTTCTTCCGATACTTCAATGTCCGGGACCCCAAGCGTCTCGCCGCCTTCCTCACCATCAATCTCCATCAGTGGGACGTCAATATCCGTAACATCGGCCATCTCAGCTTCCGGCATGACCAGTACCCTCTCTGGCGGTCTAAGCGTGTCTATCAGCGGAACGTCAGTGATTTCGACACCTAGTAGTTCAACTTCAGGTATCACTGGAAACACAAGTGTCTTAGCCAGTGGCACCTCCATTATACCAACGTCGAGCGTGTCAGCACCAAGTACTGCGACTATCTCTGGGAGTTCAACGATCTCGGTCAGTGGAACACTAGTGGTCTCCACACCCGCGACGTCCACTTTTGGTCTAGGGTCTTTGACTGGGAGCGTCAACAGTGCCATTGATGGTACCACAGGGATCTCAACTTCTGGCATCGTAACATCTGTCATTGGATCGGGCAGCTCAAGCGTTCTAGACAGTGGCACGCCAATAATTTCATCATCTGGTGTCGTATCTTCCATCATTGCATCAGTGTCCTCTACTTCTGAAATGGGATCCCTTTTGAGTCTTAGCATATCTACTAGTGGAACTCCCTCGACCTCGAGCCCATGTTTCATTATGTGGAACGTCAGTAATTTCCACACCAAGCATGTCCTCTCTCGGCCTTGGATCCCCATCATCAACGTTGAGCAGTGCAACTGGCGACTCGTCGGTGGCAATGGTGTCATCTACGTCATCTACATTACCGTCTTCGATATCCCCATCCGTCTTCGCAAGCACCAGCGTATCACTTAGCGGAAGCTCGATTATCCTAACATCGAGTATCACACCTTCTCTAAGTACTGGTCCTGCCTTGGGCAGTCCAAGCATCTCAACGTCATTCTTATCAAGTACTACGATCTCAGTTCTTTCAGGGTCTAGTGCATCGTCCATGAGCCAAGTCAGCGGCGGACCAATATCATCTCAATCCTCTACCACTTCATGTACTGGTCTTCTTTGCGTCAGTGCATCGATCCCAGTAGGTGGATCTTCGACTATGACGACTTCGGCCGCCCCTGGTTCTGTTACATCGGGTGCTGTTCCCTCGACATCTGGTGCTACTTCTTCTATCCTTAGTGCTGCGTCTCCAAGTCTATCCAGCACAGGCATGGCTGCGAGCGCCACGGGATCTCCAACCCCTACTACTTCATGTACGGGCCCGCTCTGCGTCAGTGCGTCGATATAGTTGGCTGGATCGTCGATTGCACAACTATCTACGAATTCAGGGTCAGCCACGTCAAGTCTTGGTAGTGCAAGCGGGTCCGGTGCAGGCAGTGTCGGAAGTGCTGTTGGGTCTTCCGCCTCGACTGCTTCATGTTCAGGTCTCTCTGCTCTAGTACCACCACTACGTTAAGCGTCAGTCCGTCGATCAGTACCTCGGTCAGCGTTTCTGGTAGTGTCTCAAGCCAATCGCCGAGTATCTCAGGCAGCATATCAGCAGGCGTTTCTCCCAGTATGTCATCGAGCGTCTCTCCCAGCCCATTGGCCAGTGTGCCGCCTAGTGTCTCCGGCAGTATCCCAGGGACTGCTTCGATCAGCGTTTCGGCCAGCGCCTCTGGTAGTGATTCAAGCCAGTCGCCGAGTATCTTAGGCAGCATATCAGCAGGCGTTTCTCCCAGTATGTCAGCGAGCGTCTCTCCCAGCCCATCGGCCAGTGTGTCGCCTAATATCTCCAGCAGCATCTCAGATACTGCTTCGATCAGCGTTTCGGCCAGCGCCTCTGATAGTGGTTCAAGCCTGTCGCCAAGTATCTCAGCTAGCATATCAGGGAGCGCCTCTCCTACTGTGTCTGCCAGTATTCCAGCTAGTATCTCAAGTATCTCCCCCAGTATCTCTAGTAGCGTTTCAGCCAGCATATCGGCTAGTATCTCAAGTATCTCCCCCAGTGTCTCTAGTAGCATTTCAGGTGGCATATCGGCCAGCGTCTCTCCCAGCATCTCAGCCAGCATTCCTGCTACTGTCTTAAGCGTTACCCCCACTGTCTCTGGCAGTATCTCCGGAAGCACCTCGGTCATACAATCCACTATCTCGATGCTGTCGTATACCTCCACGCAAGTCATTCCAACATCTGTCTCTACAACATGGGTAACAACCACCACAACGGTTTCACCCAGCACATCTGGTCAACCTGTAACTGGAGGCCAATCAATGATGATGCCTTCAGGCTCTGTGGGATCTTCAGGCCCTTCAGCCGCGGCTACCACCTCGCTAGCGACGACTTCACCAAGTGGTTCTGTTTGTCTACTTGGCCTCGCTTGCGCCAGCGCATCTGTAGGCTCCAGCAGCGGAACAACCCTCTCTGCGCTCAGCGCCAGCGCGTCCGTGGGCTCGAGTGGAGGTACTACAATCCCCGGAACAACTATCAGCGGTTCGCCTGCTACTGCCAGCCCGACGAGTCTTTCAGTCAGCGTCAGCGCATCTGCAGGAACCAGCATTGGGACAACTCTCAGCGCCAGCCCCAGTCTAACGATTGCTTCGAGTGGCGGAACAACCATCCTTGGGACTACCGTCACTTTAGCTTCTACCACTCCAAAAAGTTCCTCCACAAGCCCAAGCATGTCAGTCAGCTCGAGCGGCGGAACCGCAGTTCTAGGGACATCAACAACCACCGGCGCCTCCACAAGCCTTACGAGCCCTTACATCTCTCCATCAGTTTCCGTAGGCTCAAGTAGCGGAACAACTATAAAAGGCACCACCGTCATCGTCTCCCTCACCCCCATCCCCTCCTCAAGCCCCCTCCTCACCGCCACCCTCTCCGCTTCCGCCTCCGCCTCCCTCACCGCCTCCCTCTCCGCCTCCGCCTCCCTATCCCTCGGCGCCGCCTCCCTCGGCACAAACGGCCTCAGCGCCTCCCTCGCACCCTCCGCATCGCCAGGTCTGGGCGTCGGAGCAAGTGCTAGCGTGAGCGCCAGCGCCAGCGCCAGCGCGAGTATTGTGGCGACTGTGAGTGGTAGTCTGGGTCTGGCCACTGTTACCTCGTCGACGACCGCGGCGGTTGCGGGGAACGGTGTGAAGAGTTCGACCACGACGGCGGCGGCGGCGGTGGTGGTGGTGGTGGTGGTGCCGGCGACGAGTACGCCTAGCACGTTGGTCACGAAGACGGCGCAGTCCAGTTCGACGACGGGGCTCGTGGGCGGGCTGGTAGGGTCGAGATTCGCGGCGGTGGCGAGTGTGCGCGTTAGGGGGAGGGGGAGCGAGAGGGGGTGGTAGTTTTGGTTCCGTTTCTTGTGGCGAGGTATGCGTAGTGTGCTATTCGTGTGTGCCGCAAAGGGCGGGGTGTCTTCTTCTTTTTTTTTCTTGGGCGGGGGCTATGCCGACCTGGGAAAGGGGGGTTTTAAATGATAGATAAACTCAATCATGCTGGTTCATCGTAAATTATTCCCCCCCTGACCTCGATATGTATGGGAAAGAAGAAGATTTTTTTTTTTAAATACCTCTACAGTAGATCTGGGTGACTTTTGGATTTTGGGCAAGGATGCCAGTTTGAAAAAAAGGAGTGTAGAAAAACCGATCTACTGTAGAGGGGACTCTGTTCTTCTCCTCCTTCTTCTCCTCCTTCTTCTTCTTCTCCTTCTCCTCCTCCTCCTCTACCACTACTCTCTCTGTCCTTGCCAAAACTTGCAAAAAAACCCCCCCCATGCTCTTCTCTCCTCTCCTCTCCTCCCATCACTCACCCGATCCACCTTTTTTTCCAAAACACATACACACACACATACAAGATCACGCTCACATCGTCTTTTCAATTTATAACCGTCACCCTCTCTCTCTTTTTTCATTTACCCCCTTATTACCTCTCTCTCCATTTTCTGAAATCCCGTGCTTGTAGAGTTGGCTCGTTTTCGGTAGGTTTTGGCGGGGTAATGTGGGGATGGAGATGTGGGGGTTTTTTGGGGTGGGGGGGGAGGTGGGTGTGTGAGGGGTGTGAGATGTGAGATGCAGGGGAGATGGGTGTTGGTTGAGTAGGGAAGGTTGTTACTGGGTAGGAAGGTATTACCCGAATCATTATATACACCGCAATCGCCAAATCCTCATTGCCGCCTTCCCCCCCTTTTCCTTCCCCTCCCCTCTTTCCCATTTCCTTCCTTCCCCGTCCATAATCTTCGCAAGTCTGATTCTTCAACGATGTCCAAAAAGATCCCTACTGCGCATGGATGATATGGAATGGGTGGGGGTTGGATGACAGTTTGGCGCTGTGCAGCGGATAGGGGGTGTTTGGGGCGGTTTGTACAGTGGGATGGTAGATTGATTGAGTGTGTACACAGGGGTGGGAATGAATGGCGGTTGGGGGAAGTTGCAGGGGCAGTGAGGTGGTTTGATACGGCAACGACGTCAATATTTATGGGAGAAGTGAATGAGCAAGCACTCTGGTACTGAAAAGTCTTAAATGCCGCCTCCACTAGCCTATATCGTCGTTCATTATTCCAGAACCGCGTGGTCAAGTGATCCTCAAGTTTCGGCACCACTAGCTTGGTTGCTGTATCTGGATATACTGTAGCTAGGGTAGTGGAGTTTTAGGGAGTAGTTAGGCCTTAGTTAAGGCCAGGTGTCTATGTGTCGTGAATGGCGAATCGAAGAAACACAAAGAAAAGGGATGAAGGTGGCAAGGCGAGTCGGAAGTTTATAAGGCTGACGAGATCTGGCCCTGAAGTAATGGGATTACCACTTGCTGCAGTAAAACCTCCTTATATACGACATTCACACTTCTTTCTTGTCCATGCCTTGTCGTTGTTATGGCACTCGTCAGAGGAATTTCAATTATTAAGCTTATTCGATCATTTTCGGCTATCCTCTCCTCCTCCCGTGTTCTCCTTGGACGGCCTATCATACAATGATCAACTGTCGTGACGCCTAAAAACATCGTTACCACTGCGGGCAAGTCATGGAGAGAATATAGGGCCGAAGCCTGAGGCTGTCTGCTGTGCTCATGGCGTTTCAAGTAGTGAAGCGAGGGTGGAGTGCTGTGGTTGTGATTAAGGGGCGGTGAGTTGGTGGGTTCGAATCCGGCGTTTTGGGGATGGAGAGGCCTGAGAGATGAAATGGGGATGCTGAAGTGGTGGTGGTGGTTGATGTGATACTGTTGGCTGGTTTCTGGAGGGTCGATGAAAAAGGAGCATCAGCTAGAAAACATGCAACTGTCCTAATGCTCATCCTGAAAATGCGATTCCAGGACTACCCATACTAGGACTACCGTAGAAGCTGAATGATGAAAAGAGAGCCTGCAGCCGAAAACAGCCGGACAACAAGGACCGATACTACCAGACCTTATCTGGCGAGCGAAGATGGCGCCATACAGAAAGAGCCAAGCGTCTTATTCACAGCGAAATAGATTCCAGTCCTCGGCTGTGCAGGCCACGTGCCTGAGATAAGTCGGACTGGGTTGTTTCATGGCGCCATTGGCATAGATAAGCTGGATCGGGTTGGTCAATGCCGCCATTGATCGGCGGGAGCCTTCACTGGTTGCTGGTTGGGACGGCGGTTGGGCTAGTGCCATTGGGTGACGCCATAAAGGTGCCTAGGTAGGTGAATGGAAGAATTGCACTTGAGGCTGAAGGATATTTGGTCCATGTCGTATGACCGCACAGTGAAATCATGTCGTAACACGTGAGTCTCCAGCTAGCATTCGTGGAGCTGAGTCACTGCAGTCGTTGTCATTCCCTCTGGCTTGTGGCGACTCTTCTTCTGCACATTAACAAGTCCTAACCTGCTCATAAGTACCTCCGATATTTGTATATCTCCCACCATACCTCTGCTCATTCTGACCATGGAGGCCGCCATGGATACAACGAGACAAAACCCAACAGCAGATGCCACCGAATCTGGTAGTCAGACAGACATCCATAGAACGGAAGATGGCTACACAATCGAGCATGTCAACGGAATCACTGTAAAGAAATACGAACCAAACTACCAGCCGGCGGATGTCCCCATGGGGATGAGTCTGGAGTTGGCGCTGTGGAAGTACGATATCTTCAAAAACCGCTGGAAGGAATCGGAGTGTCGTGTAAAGCTCGTTGAGTTTTTCAAGAACACGATATGGAAGCTCCAAAGCCAACAGATTACCTCGTGTCTCGCTGTTGGCCTTGGGACATTTACTAGTAGTAATCCATACGGGTCGCCCGATCCGCGGTCTTCTCTTCATCAACTCGTGGTTTTCGAGACAGTGGTGAAGCTTCTCAGTAAGTCTTTGCAGGCTTTTTTCTCTCCGTAATAGCTGATCGATTCCAGGGCGCAAATTCCCGGGACTGAAAGCCGCGATCCAGGATCCAGTAATGAACTCCCTCGACGAAGGACTTGTGCGCCGCAAAGGGTTCACGGTACTTCGTCACCCTGAAGCTAAAAACATGATAACATCGACCACTTTCCTCTACACACCAGGAGTCCCGTGGACTGTAATCCAGGAGCTTTTGGAGATGGCTTCCCCAGCTCTGTATCTCGGCGATAGACTGGATGATTACCTTGACCAGGTGACATATGAAATGTAAGGCTATCAGCACGAGTGTAGACCTGTTTGGATAAACGGTGCTAATCTTTGGTCCAGCGACTGCTGTGGGAAGACCGGCCATACAGGAAAGATAAGCAAGACTTGGAACGAGGCACTCACCGGTGCGGGAATCAAGATCTGCGAAGAATCCGCAAAACGTCTAGTGAAAGAGGCCAAGGAAGATGAGAAAAGGTTCAATACTGTCTTCGAGCCATACACGTACGGAAAGTTCTCAAGCGATATGGCGGTGCCCTACAAAGGAGAAGAAACCATGACGCTGACGCTGTATTGGGCGAACATCTAAATACAAGGGTAGATGTGTTCTTGCGAAAGGTCTAGCTTGCTTGCTTATCAAAGCACTGTAACACTGTTGTATGAAACGGGCTCGAGCGTTGACTGATATAGATTTGGAATTCTGAGCTGTGGATGTATCTAAAAGTTCGAATAGCCGTGCTGCAACCTTTGAAGATGTTGTTTCCCAGTCGACAATTGAGAAAGGCGCTAACTTGTGAAGCTTACTTACTTTTGACCAGATGGGATTTTCCTCTATACGTCCTTCCTTCCAATTCTCCTTGTTGCACATGCGCTAGAGCTGAAACCGTCTCAAGAATCATACTTTCTTCGTGCATTCAGACTATCGATGATGAGTGTTGGATAATGGGGTTGAAGCCGACACGTTCGATGAACTGAAATATCATCTACATTCAGGTTCTAAGAACGGGCGAAGCACCCCTGGCTAATTCATCGTTGTGTGTTAGTAGCCTTCTGATTGTCTTTCTCCCTAACTAGCTACAATTGTCATTGTCAACTATGTCGGATACTTCGTGTGGACTTCAAAAGCCACTTAAGTTTCGAAGGTGGAGGACACAAACTATAAAGCCATCCAATAGGAGCCTTTGTCAGGTGATAGGATCCGCACCAGCCGTGATCCTGATGGCTGGACGATCAAGTGCGAGTGGGGGAATAAAGAAACGGGAACACATATCAGTGCTACATATTTCAGCTCTGGAATTCCTGTGTGAGGACGACGTCTTACGAACCTACAAGCGCAAAGCCAGTCACTGGAAGATATCTAGGGAATACGATGTGCTCACAGAGTTCTTCGTACAATCAATTTCTGAAAGTTAGAATATCTAGAAGTCAGTTCTCGTATCTCAATGGGACCGAGAGCTTTACCGAAGGGGGACATGTTGAACCTATTGAACATGAAGTTGGCTTGGAACAGCTCCCTGGTCCTGAAACGATGCTGGAAATTATGAGTATGAGAAGCCTTTCGCTGGTGGTGTTTTGCACTTAAAGGCTAACGGTAGCTGGAATGCCGATTCGATGCAGTGGATGCCTCTTCTCCAGGATCTGATGATGACCGATCTCTGTGAAGACTTTTTGGATTCGAGAGGGTATGAAGTGCTTCACCAGCCGGGACCTTTCAACATGATGACACCAAATACCTTCATATTAACGCTAGGGAACCGTTGGCAGGTATTCCGGGGTCTTCTGGAGGTTGCCTCTCCAGTTTTATATCTTGGCAATGATCCGGATGGATACCTTCAGTCCAATGGCTAGGATCCAACTATGTGATTACACCGCTGTCAACCGGGCGAAGATAATTACGCTTTCCTACAATTGTTTAGCCCAAAGTTGATAGGTCCTGGATAGGTGGGATTAGTTGAGTGGTTCCGTCCACATCTGGGTGCTACCTGGTGGGTTTAGTAGATAGTGTGTATACTATCTCCACCACTGATCAGCCTTTTGTGACAGAACGGCAAGACCTTTGGTGTCTATTTTCTGGATTGATGGTATTATACCAGCCAAACAACAGAGAGTCATGCTCGCAAGTCCGAGAACGTTTACTCAAATCTGGAAGGGGAAGCCACAAAGGGCAGCGGAGCGTTTTCTCAAGCAACACTAAGAGAACCATACTACTTGCCAGCCTACACTAACGAACGATATTGCGGAAAGCTCACAATACACGATGTCCGTCCATTTGAAGTTCTAGTGGAAAGAGGAATTCAGTGGAAGTAAAAGAGGAGGTATTCCACTAGAGCGAATTGTTAGTACCTGACCGCTTGCAAGAATACACGATGTGAGGGATTTTTAGCATGTGACTGTTCGTCAGTATCCATGGCACCTGTATCTGTGAAATTTAAGATACCTAGTATATACCTTGGTCATTCGTGTTATCGGGTCATACCCAAAACTCAATACATGAACAGTCATACTCACCGAGATTCTTCTACACGCCCGAGTCTCTCTGAGCCTTCTAGACATACATGATTCTATAGACAACGACACGAGATTTAGCCTCTAGTCTTTGAGGTAGTGATCCTGATCGAAGCGTGTGAGAGCCAAAGAGACTTGTATCTTAGGCCTAGAAAGAGCTGGTACCTTGCTGTAAACCATGACCTCAAGTTACGAATGTGAACCATGTGCTAAAGCAATTATTTAGGTGATGGCTGGAAGATTCAAATATAACAGTGAAGATTTTGCTGAGGCATTTTTGAGGTGTGCGCTCCTCCCTCCTCCTCTTCACGTGAGAGCCTAAAGTATAGGATGAACTCACATGAGGTAGATAGTCCAATGTCACAGTGGCTGAACAAAAGAATCGTTGAGTTTCGATTCGGCGCTAGCATCATAATACCGAAACTACTTTCAAGTCTGATACAAAGCAAGACAGCGGAATGGTTCCAATGCGTATCTTTACCACACTTCATGCCACCATAAGCCTGCGTTCTGAAGTACCACCTCAAGTGAAATGCTATGGCATTCGAGTTTTTTGTTAGGGTACCATCCACAACACCCATTCGACGCTGCCCTCCAAGGCTTCACCTACTAGGTGCCTAAAACCCAATCTTAGTCGGCCAGGATCCGGGATGATCTGAATTTGTGGAGATCTGTTAGAGATGCTTCGGGAGCCGGCTCTTCAAGATAGGCAGCGACCAGAGGGCAGAGCATCTTGACAGTGGTACACTAGGGAGTGTTCCGCCTCGACCAATGAACTTTCTTAGCTACTTTGTCTTTCGATGATGGATTCTTTCTTTCCTCGGTCATCTGAAGATCATAGTAGACCTGTGATGGCCATTGAGCATGAGCCGAACGGCCACACTAATGGGAAGCAAAGGTTGACTCCGCAACAGCTCAGGTCTTTGTTCAATGGTAGCTTTGAACCTTGATGACGCTAACATACATGAACTTGGCGACGATGACTGTCACAGGCGTCAGAAAGTAGCGCACCTTCAAGCCTACCATCGGTGGACACACGCTACTAACTCGGGAGGGAGTGAAAAAAAAATGCTCATCTATACACATTACGGCTGGCAAGACTCTCACCTCCACGTGGTGTCGGCTGGGAACCTGATAACAATTGATTATTCTTATCAGAGCTAAGAAGAGTCACGAACCCGACGACATGCAGCCGAAGACGTCTATTAACGATCTTTATCGAGCGATGTGCGACTGTTACAACGATCATCGAAGCCACCGAGCCAAGGGGCAAGATACTGCGTCCTCACCACACGGCTTATATAACCTCAATGCCGAAGTTCTATCGATAGGGACTCTCAGCGATCTTCGACGGTTAAGCTCTCGAGGCTTATTCGACTGCGTTTCGTTCAAATCACTGTTCTGTTGGGAAAGAGGCTTTGCCAATAAACACACTATATGGGCTATAGGGTGGCCTTCGGTAGGAGTTTGGCTCTTGGATCCAGTGCCCACTACGATGGAAGGTATACAAGTTGATTGGAAAGTTGAAACGCTCAGGAAGAGGGGGAATCAAGACTTAACGACGTGTCGTTTGAGAGTCAGGGACTGTGCAGGACTGGATCCAATTGTCAGTCTCCCTCATACGCCTCTATATCTAGAGACATCGATGCATTTCTACGGTTTGGAGTTTCCACCGGATCCGGTGGTTTTTCGTTTCCGTGGAGCTATTCTACTAAGGCCAGCTATCCTGGAGTACTGAAGGAGGGGGTACGAATAGGAGGAATCTCGTGTATTGAGGACCTGTCTTGAGGATGATACAGTTCGGTGGCGATTGTATAATCTGTGGGTAACCAGGCCTACATATTTAGCGAGTGTCTATTGTAGCGTTAGCTTCGCACTCGAGTCAATAAAACAACTATCACAACTATACACATTACGATAGAAAACGGCAATGGAACTGGCACATGAGGATCTTCAATACTGCTAAAACCTAAAATAGGATGCAATATCGACTATGTTCCATTCAAACTAGTACTGGACAAAATTCTATACTCACGAATACGACCAGTATAGAAACGGAGACGGAAGGGCTACCGTTCTGCCACAAAACGCTGATCATGGGTGAGATAGTACGCAACCTATCTACGGACTCACCAGGAGAACTTGGAGACGGAAGGTCTTACCGTCCTGCCAGAAAACACTGATCAGGGGTGAGGTAGTAAGCAATAGTAAGCAACCTATCGATCAACCCACCAGGTAGCTCCCTGATGTGGGCGGAACCACTCAACTAGTATTGTCAGAAGATCCTCCAGAAGAGCCCCACACCGTTTCCTTGAAAGGCTTGATCCCTCCTTTCAACCCCTGCTGCCTCTCTCTCTAAGTCTAAATCACTACCCCGAACCCTCCACCATCAATAATAAGGAGACTTGCATGCCCATTCGATCGCAGTATCTATAGCCTTGGGGATACCTGTCACGCCAGTGAACCATGGGAGATAAGATGGGTGAGATCATATACTACCTTGCTCTTGGTGCTCCAAGAGCTGGGTATCGGATGCTACTCGACTTATGCTGTCGTTTTCATTAAAGTTATGAGTTACCTCCTACTATATATTTCCCATGTCCTCGAAGGCCAAAGGTTTCTCTTCTGTACATCCCATCTGCCAACGAATCCATGTTCTATTTCCTCAAATAGGTTTCCCTCCCCAACCTCTTTAACCCCATCGCCCTCGCCCATCTCCTCCCATTTTCCAACCCATCCAGCCCACTGTTCCCGAACCACCCCTTCCAATCCTTCACCAACACCATGGACCCCACCTCCATAACCCTCTTCTCCCTCGCCTCCGCCGCAGTCGCCATAGTCCCCACCATCGTCCTCATCGTCCAACATATCCACAAAAAACGGTTCGAGTCCCTCCACACTACCCTTACCTCCCTACCTCTACTAATGCCCCCTGGCAGGAAAAATCAAAGCAATACCTCCACACCAAGCGACTTCATCACTGGCTGTACTGAAGCCAACCACTCTTCCACGTGTTCGGATACCTCCGAAGCTGCCGCCGACGCAAGCCCACGCACCGACAACAAAGCCTTCCATGTCGAAGCTCCAGCGGAGCTAAGCGCCTCGAACAACGACAGCCCGGTGCTAGAAGCTCCTCGGCCTCCCCCACCCACACGTGCATCCTCCCTCCAGCTCTCGTCACCCTCTGGATCGTATCCACTACACCCCGCACTCTTTCCACCCACCTCATCGCCTCACCCTTCCATCCCTCCCCCGCCACCGCCTCCATACCGTCGCCCATCCAGTCATCCAGACTATTCGATCCGTGAGCTGGGCAAGATGAAGACGCGGTCTTAGGGATTGAGTTGCTGGCAAGGGGTGTGGTTTGCAAGGGGGGTGTCTTGCGAGGTTCACAAGTTGAGGTTTATTTGGGAAGGTGTGAGGGGGCTAGATCGGGGATGGGGGTGGGAGGGAGGGGGGAGTTTTGTTAATGGGTGAGGTGGAAAGGGGGGAAGGGGTCTGGTAGGGTTAGGCGTTGGGGTTTCCTGATGATGGAGGTTGTTGCAAGCATCGTCTGCTGCACCTCCCATTTCCCGTTTGACAAAATCCAAAAGCCATCTTTTAGCATCATACTCGAGAACGGGTTTTCCGAAAAGAATTTTCCTCCTGGAATTTGCTCATTGTTCATGAACTTCAGCCAAGTTGATCCAGCTTATCTATGCAAGACCAATTACGGGTTCCCCGACTCAAAAAGCTTCGAAAATGACGCCAAGAGAACACCATCGCTAAAGCCGACCAACCATATGCCCCTAGTATTTAAAAAAAAAAACCCCCTCATCCCTCATCCCGTCCCCCATTCCTCCCGTCCTCCCTCCCGTTTCCACCCCACCGTCACTCATCCACACTCCAAAGACACTGCCCGAGCAGCTTATTCATCGTAAACATATGCACCTTATCCTGGCGAAACACGGCCCGCATCGCATCATCGCAGCGGATCATGCGCTTATCATTTGGGTCCTGCAGGTCGTGTGCGCGCACGTACTCCCAAATTTTCTTGACGGTTTGGGGGCGGGAGAGTGTGGTTTCGCCGGCGAGGAGGGCGGAGAGGGGGGGGGAGAGGGTGTACGGTTTCTGTTGGGGGCGTTAGCTTTTGGAGGGTGGGGGTTTGTTAGGGTTGGGGGGAAGCGGTGGGTAAGTGGGGTTTGGTAGAGCTTACGTGGAAAGCGCCGCTGCGGTTGACGTTTTTCTCTGCGGTTGCGGAGCCTGAGTCGATGTCGCTGTCGTCTTCGTTTTTGACTTTTGCGGCGGTTTTCTTCTTCGGGCGGCTCTTCTTTTTCGCCACGGGTTTCTTATTCACGCCGTTTCTTGTAGGCCGCGCTCGACTGTTCTCCTCTGCTTGGAGCTTTGCGGCGAAGGCGGCGTCCTCGTCGACGAATTTCTCGACTTTCCTCTTTTTCTTTGGAGATGGTTCGCTTGGCGCGGAGGACAGGTCTTCGTCGTCACTTTCGCGTTTGGTTTTGATTTTGGGAGGCGGGGAGGCTGATACTTTGATTGCGTCTTCGGGGGATTCGGAGGGTTCGCTTTTGACCTCAGAGGTGTGGCCGTTGGTTTGAAGGGCGGAGTTTTTCTCTGCCATGAACTTGTCGAACCGGGCCATGATGAGCGCTTTGATTTCCGCCTGCGACTTATGTCAGTTGTTATGCAAAGGGTAAAATTAAAGTGAGGTTCGGACCTTTTGCGGAGTGATATCATATTCAACTGCCTGCTGTAGCCCTTTCCGTATACGCTTCTCGGAGATGGTATTGAGATCGCTGGCTGCTAGAATCGAGTCGATGATAATCGTGAAAGAGCTCTCTAGCTCTGACGATACTGTATGAATGATCAGATTTAGCAACTGTAAGTTACGCGCAGTATCCTTGGAAGTACATACATGACATGATGTAGTCGGTAAGGATAGGAGCAAGGAATAGAATGCCAAAGTGATAGAGCGAAGAACCGCTAGTTCCTTCAGCCTTTAATCCCAATATACGGGCTCAATGGCGTCTATGTTACACTGGGGAATTGATGATCAAGAGTCGGATGCTAGGTTTTAAGTGGTATCAGAGCATGTTTCGCAGACACCAGCTTGCCAGTGGAGATATACTGAATGGGCAAGAAAGTTGTGCGGAAGCTCACATCAATTGAAGCACGAATAAAGGCCAATTGACGGTGGAGTTGATGGTTGTTCAACTATGAAAAAGATGTCTTGAAGATTGACGTTCGGTCTGCGGCTAACCCCGCCGAGGCCCGCATCTCACTGGACCGCTGAGTGGCCGCCACGACTGATTTGAAGCGGGAAACCAATGCCTTAATCTTACTGTCCACACGTTTTCGGCTTGCGTAGAGCAATATGAGTGGCTAGCACGTGATCTTGAACACTCATACTATGTATTAACGGAGATTCCTGTTGCCTCTGCATTTTGTGTATGTTATGCATTCGAAAAAGCTTATGCAAGTATAAATGAATATACACAGGATTTACCTGAGGCAAGATTCCTGGTGTTCTAGAATGTGAATGACTAAGCGAGTCCGGCTACGTTAGCGCGTTGCTTCAATCGATAAACTCCACAAACTTTTTGTGCAGCTGTCAACGTCAAAATACTTGCCTACGCCTAACGCACCGCGTCTCGGAGTTTGAAAGTAGCCCTTTATTATCTGTCGCCATTAGCCGTGATTATGGCGCCAAGTTTCGACAACCTACCCGAAGAGAACGGAGAAGAATCCGAGGAAGAGCTAGATTTCTCAGGTAGATGGACCGCACTAAACCCGACTCGTGGCATGGCTGACAGAGATGCTGGATAGACTTACAAGCACAATATGAAGTCAGATTGGAGCAAGGATTAGATGCCTTCGTTGTTATCGATGGACTACCTATCGTACCAAAAGACAGCAAGCAGAAGCTTGTCAAATTTCTACTGAAGAAGCTGAACACGGTGGGAAGGACAAAGGAGGATGCTATCTTCATGCCACTCGGTGAAAATGACATGTCAGAAGGGTATGGCCTCGAAGATGTATAATGTTGGACGATGCTAAACCCCGCAGCTACGCTTTTGTGGAATACGAAACACCAGAACAAGCTATCGCAGCTACAAAGGCTCTTCATGGCACTGCCCTAGACAAAAAGCATACCATCGCCGTTAATAAACTCACAGACATCGATAGATATGGGCGTGAAGGTAGGATCGACGACGAGTACCACCCTCCGCACATAGACAACTTTGTGGAGAAGGAGCATCTTCGATGGTGGCTTAGCGACCCAAATGGCAGGGACCAGTTCGCCATGTATCGGGCTGACAATGTGGGTGTGTTCTGGAACAAAAAGAAAGATCCTCCTGAGCCTATTGTCGATCGGCAACACTGGACGGAGCTTTTCATCCAATGGTCACCCATGGGCACATACCTTACTACGATGCACGCAAGAGGAGTTCAATTATGGGGCGGTCCATCATGGTCGCGGCAAACGAGATTCCCACATCCTGCATGCAATCTGATTGATTTTTCTCCAAACGAAAAGTACATTACCACGTGGTCATTCAAGCCTATTGAGGTAGCCGAGGATGACCCAATCTTGACGCTAGAAGAGGATGGGAAAAACTACATTATCTGGGATGTGGCGACCTGTAAACCACTAAGATCGTTTCAGACACATGACCTTCCTGGACCTAGCGAAGACGAAAGTGGCCAGCCTGTAAAGAAGAAGATTGCATGGCCAGCTTTCAAATGGTCCGCTGATGACCAATACGTGGCTCGTATGCTGGACGGGCAATCAATCTCTGTATATGAATTACCAAAGATGAATCTTCTGGATAAGACAAGTATAAAGATTGAGGGCATAAGGGAGTTTGAGTGGGCACCAGCGAGACCACAGCGAGATGGGATCAAGGCCAGGGAGCAGCTGTTGTGCTATTGGACTCCGGAAATTGGTAGTAATCCGGCCAAGGTCGGATTGATGAGTCTGCCCTCAAAGGAAATTGTACGAACTCGGAATCTCTTCAATGTCACCGATGCAAGATTGCACTGGCAATCACAAGCAGCATATGTCTGCGTCAAAGTGGACAGACATTCCAAGTCCAAAAAGTCGCTAGCTACCAACCTCGAGATCTTCCGAGTACGGGAAAAAGGCGTGCCCGTTGAAGTTGTTGACTCTATCAAAGACACTGTTGTCAATTTCGCTTGGGAGCCTAAAGGAGACAGATTTGTGCTCATCACCGCAGCAGAGGCTATAGCGAATACGGCGGTCCCGCCAAAGACAGCAGTATCCTTTTTCTGCCCGGAGAAGATCAAGGGCGCCGGTGTCGGTAATTTCAAGCACATACGGACGATCGAAAAGAAAAACAGCAACGGTATTTACTGGTCGCCCAAGGGACGTTTCGTGGTTGTTGCTACGGTACACTCGCAGCAGAGCTTCGATCTCGACTTCTGGGATCTCGACTTTGAAGGCGAAAAACCAGAGAGCGACAAGGATCTGACCGCGAACCTGCAATTAATGTCTACGGCCGATCATTATGGCGTGACTGAAGTCGACTGGGATCCAACTGGCCGATATGTTGCCACCAGCGCTAGTATGTGGAAACACTCGGTACGTGCGAATTAAGTTCAAGTGAGACGGCCAGTCAGCTAACGGAGTTTGCAGATGGAAAATGGCTACCATCTCTATGATTTCAAGGGTGAGCTTCTTCGAGAAGAGCATCTTGACAAATTCAAGCAATTGCTTTGGCGGCCCCGACCACCAACTATGCTATCTAAAGACGAGCAAAAACAGATTCGCAAAAACCTCCGTGAGTATAGCAAAGATTTCGAGGAGCAAGACCGGATAGAAGAGGACAAGGAGAAGGGTGCAATTGTCGATGAGCGACGAAGAATGCTGAGCGAGTGGTTGGCCTGGAGGGAACGGGAGCAAGAGGATTTGAGAGCGGACCGAAGAGAACTGGGTCTGCCCGAAGATCCTGAGGAAGAAGAAGCCAACGCTGCAGAGGGAGCCGATGGTGAAGATGCCACTGTTGTCGAGGAGATTGTGGAAGAGGTGCTGGACGAGATTGACGAGATTGTGGCTTGATATGCATGTAAGTTTGAAGTGAGTAAACATCTGCTACAAAAGCTCAAATGTTAGCGGATTGACCACAGTAAAGATGTCAATGGCAATGGCACGCAGATTTTCTCTTGGGGAGTTTGGGGAGAGCAAGCAGGGTGGGGTACAGGGTACCTTACCTTTACACCTAGCATTTTGGCACGTGCTCGAACTAGGGCTAGACCGGGATCCGTTCGATTTTTCTTACGTTATAAAGCCGCTAGAGTACCAATGATGCCACAATTCCCCTTCACCTTTTTTTCACTCTTAGCGAAAGGTCCTTCCAGTATTACCTTAATCTTGCTTGTCTCTTAAGTTCTCTCCCTGTTTGCTTGCACTTGAGTCATATGACCTAGAAAAGACTGAAATTGCTTCATTTCACGCCCTGTGCTCTCATTGTTGTCAGACCTTTTTCGGCAAAACTATTGTTGCATCTCCTCAGCCTTGCTCTTCTATTCCCCCGGACATCTTCTCCTCCCACGCAAACAGCACCGGACACCCCAATCCCACCCACCCAACCCCCCCAGAAAATGACCTCCCCGCCACCATCCTCCCGAACCGCCTCCCACGGCCGCGGCGGCGCAGGTACCCCAACCCTCCCACCCCTTACTCCGCCACCAACCAACTAATACCCCCCCTTCCAAAGGCAACCGCGGCTCCACCGCCCCCGCCACAACCTCCGACCTCATAACCCCCAACATCAAAAACCCCATCTACACCACCGGCCGCGGCGGCGTCGGCAACCTCGCAAAAGCGGACCCCGAGAACCCGCAGCAGGCGCGGCTTAGTCAGGATGTGGCGCCCGCGGAGAGGAGGGAAGGGGGGGCGGGGAGTTTTGTTGGGAGGGGTGAGTGTGGTGATGAGTTTTATTTCGTT